>Ga0364866_10001_pt1 | contig 177150 bp, 147 predicted proteins | sample ExccelAu500001D3_3_FD_206913 | JGI IMG/M metagenome (GOLD analysis project Ga0364866, IMG submission 206913) | Enriched cells from Trout Bog Lake Hypolimnion, Wisconsin, USA - BchlTB.Aug13.5000.01.D3 | ecosystem: Environmental > Aquatic > Freshwater > Lake > Hypolimnion/Profundal zone | place...
CGACCACATTTTTATATGCGGAAACGTTGAAAGATAAGGTATTACTTGCTGGTTAACCGCCCGGTAAAAAGAGGGGTCTCTAAACATTTCGGTCACGTTAACCGTCACCTCCTCTAAAAACTCCTGAAAGAAATTGTGGTCATTAATAAATGTTTGCTTTAATTCCGGGATACTTAATTTTTTAAGGGTCATTATCCGGCTAAATCTCCGTTTTAGAGACGCTTTTGTATAATCTGAAAAATCAAACCCATGTATTTTTTTGATGAGTTCAATAATTTCAGCAAGTTGCTCCGAAGTTATGCCTTGTACTGTAGTTTCCATATTGTATACCAGACCGCGATTGCTTTAACGAGGTTAGCCAATGAATATTTATTGGTTTTGTGAAGTATTAATTTGTGCCTGTGGCAATACTTTATTCAAATCCTTCATCATAGCTTAGGCGGCTAAAGCTATTACGGGTAATTTTGTCTAATTGTTTTCTGTGTTTATGTTTTTTGCAACGATATAGCCTGATTTGCAGGCACTAAACTGTCCTTTTATCTAAAAATCATAAATCACGATTTTTTTAGCCTCGACTTTATTAAAAAAAGTATTCGACAGGTTATTTGGGGCTTATTTCCATTTTATCGGCAAAATGGGCGCAATAATCGCGCAGATCTTCCACGATTAGCGTTTCGCCGGTGGCACGCAAAAAGCTGTCGCCCATGGTTTGAAGGGTTTCGTAAAAAAAACGTTTCATTTCATCTACTGGCATATCTTTCGTCCAAAGGTCAATGCGTAAGGTGTTTTTGTAGTTTTGATCCCAAAGGGCCAGCATAATTGATTTTACAGGAAGTGCCTCTTTATTTTTGGCATCGGTAGATTCCCACATAATGTTCTCGGGCACATTATCATCGTCGAGTTGTATCGTAAGCTTAATTTCAGCTGTCTTCATTGAGTTTATTATTTAACAAGTAAAAATAGTATAGCTGCCAAAGTTATAAAGCTTAGCTCTACAATCCATAATTTTTTATTTTCGGGGAAGTAATTGCGGAACAAAATATCCATAAATGATACTACCATGGCAAATAGTAAGAATATCCAGCCAATAATGGCTCCGATATGTTTATAGTGAAGGCCAGATATTTTGATGCCGTAAATCCAGCTGTAAACAGCGACAAATAAAAAAAACGCGCTTGCAAAATTTAGTGGCGTAATCCTAAGCTTCATAATTAATGTTTTTTTCTGAATGATTTTGTTGCCCTTGGCTTTGCAAATTTACCAGCCGGATTTGTTTTTCCTTTAGCTGCTTCGAATTTTTTATGCTGTGCGAGGGTTTTCTTTTCGTGAAAGGCGCCTTTAAAATCAGGATCGTCCTTGCGTTTTTGCATGTCGATTTCTTTTGCCTGATCTTGTTTTTCTTCGTAAGGTGTGGCTTCTATAAATACATCATCCGGAATATTGCTTACAGGGATCGATTGTCTGATCAATTTTTCAATCTTTCGCAAATAATATTCTTCGGCAGGATTACAAAATGTTATCGCCTCGCCATGCTGGTAAGCCCGCCCGGTGCGGCCAATCCGGTGAACGTAATCCTCAATCACTACAGGAACATCAAAATTTATTACATGGCTCACATCACTCACATCAATTCCCCTTGATGCCACATCAGTTGCCACCAATATTTTCACTTCGTCATTTTTAAACGCGTTAATGGCGTTTATACGGGTGTTTTGCCCCTTATTGGCGTGTAAAACTTTAACGTCCTTCTCGCCAAACTTGCGCAGCAAAAATTTATACACATCTTCGGCGGCCAGGCGGGTTTTGCAAAAAACCATCAGTTTTTTTATATCGCCTTCTGCATCCAGCAATTTCTTCAGCAGGTTTATTTTTGTTTTTACATTGGGTACAAAAAACAATTGCTGGTTTACCGTTTGTGCGGGAGTGGCCTGTGGTGTTACCTCTATTATAGTGGGGAATTCTAAGAAATTATTTGATAACTCATGAATTTTATCCGACATGGTAGCCGAAAAAAGCAGGTTCTGCCTTTTTACGGGCACGACTTCTAAAATGCGGTTAATTTGCGGCATAAAGCCCATGTCCATCATTTTATCAGCTTCATCCAATACCAATACTTGCAGCGTTTTGGTTACGATATGTCCCGCAAGGTAAATATCCATAAACCTGCCGGGGGTGGCCACAATAATATCAACCCCTTTATTTATTTGCTCAATTTGTGTTTTAGGGCCGAGGCCGCCGTAAAGTACCACCACGCGGAGGTCGGTATTGGCAGCGAAGGTTTTTACATTTTCCTCAATTTGCATCGCCAGTTCGCGGGTGGGCGAAATAATAAGCGCGCGGGCATTATCGCCCTGTGCATATTTCAGCTTCATTAAAATGGGCAAAACATAAGCGGCGGTTTTACCCGTGCCGGTTTGCGCAATGCCCATCACATCCTGTCCGTTTAAAATAGGAGGGATGGCTTTTTGCTGAATGGGCGTAGCCTCTGTATAACCGGCATCGGCAATGGCATTTAATATTTGCCGGTTGAAATTAAAATCTTCGAAATTTATTGCCATTTGGCAAAGATAGTCTTTAAGTCGGGAAAGTTGGAAAAGTCAGGAAAGTCCGAAGTTTCGGTTGTCTTTTGTTCAGCGTTTGCTTACTTTTATAATTTAAGGTTCGTGATTAAGAGGATGACTTCAGCCAGATGGGTTACCACAATCAAAAAAAGATTAAATAGACAGTTTAGATGTTGAAAACCAATCAATTAACCGGAGTTGTTTCAGTAATGTTTTTATTATTAATAATAAATGGCTGTTTTTTAGCTCCATGCAAAAATAATTGCCATTGTGAAAATTATATTGATAGTGTATACAAAACGAGTCAATATAAAAAAGATAGCGTTTTTATTGATTACACAGTTAAACAATGGATTGATAGTTCATTTGGTGCTTGGTTTGGCGATTATCAAAAAACACACATGACACGTGGATATTCCAAAATTCATGTTGGCCCCATTTTTTATAGCACTGATTTATTGAAGCTTAGGGCATTTATATACATAGAGTATAAATTTGGGTATTTCGACACCCTCGAATATAAATATACAGACAAGAAAAGCAATTTTTTTGATTCCTATACTTTAAATGGTTATAGATATGCCTTGAATAAACCATGGAAACTATTTGAAGCAGAGGAATATGTGCTTTTTGGGAGCCGCAGCTTGAAGGCAGCAGAGGCGACTTACGAAGGTAATTTGCTGAATGAGGATTATTTGAATGAAAGAGATTTTATTGGGGTATATAATGAAAGTGACCGTTTAAATACCTTATTTGAACCCGTAAAATATTTACCATGCGATCCCAAGTTTTGGGTTGAATCGCCAATTTGGAAAAAAGGGAATAGGGTACCCGGATATTACAGTTTTGAAACGAATATGAATGCCACCCCTTTTTCGATTGAACCATTGAGGCCAATTTGTAAAATTACTTATCCAGATAGTATTCTTAATCTGTATAAATAGGTAATTCAGGTGGCGAATCGTCCATTATTAAGACACCTGCGTTTTTCAAAATGCCAATCAAAAAATAAGCCAACCGGACTAATCCAATTGACTTATTTCATAAAAACCTTAATACTATCTCTTAAAAACAATGTTAGTGCGTCGCATTAGGATCTTTGCCAATCAATCCCATAAATTGATCGAGTTTTGGGGTAATAATAATTTGGGTGCGCCTGTTTTGGGCTTTTCCGCTGGCTGTGCCATTATCGGCAATGGGGTTAAATTCGCCGCGTCCGCCTGCTGTTAAACGTTTCGGGTCAACATTAAAGTTGTTTTGTAACGACTGCACCACAGATGACGCCCTCAACGCACTCAAATCCCAGTTGTTACGGATATTAACCTGCGAAATAGGTACATTATCGGTATTACCTTCAATCAGTACATCATAAGTTGAATAGTCGTTAATGATTTTGGCAATCTTGGCCAGCGTAGCCCCGGCTTTGTTTGAAATTTCGTAACTGCCCGATTTATAAAGCATATTATCGGACAATGAAATGTACACTACGCCTTTAAGCACCTTTACGTCGACATCTCGTGTTTCGTCTGGGGTTAACGAGCGTGTAAGGTTATTGGTGAGGATTAAATTGAGCGAGTCGCTTTTGTTTTTCAGGTCGACCAAATGACGGATATATTCGTTCGATGAATTTATTTGGTCCGCCAGTTTAGCGATATTCACATTTCCCTGGTTATTGCCCGCTAAACATTTGTTTAAAGCATCCTGTAAGGCCAGTGAATTTGATTTTGCCTGGGCAATCTGATCTTCCAGGCTAAGTACCTGTTGCCGTGACCCTGCCAATTCTTGCTGGGTAACTTGCCAGCTTTGTTTCAAATTGCGGTTGGTATCAATTGAATTGTTATAACTCGTTTGTAGTGCCGCGTATTTCTTATTGCTTACGCAACCCTCAGTTACCGCGAGTCCCAGCAGGACAACGGGTATCCATAATTGAATTTTCATAGGTACATAATTTTATTAAATGATTATAATCCATTTATAAGCATTGTAAGGGTTACAACAATATTGAGCTGGTAAAGTTTGAGGTAATAAAATGACACTAATCACGATGATGTTTTTTTAATCATAGCGGCGAAAAAAAGAGCTTTTAAATTGACGATTTTGTTCAGTTTCTGTAATTGATATTTTACGCGTTTGTAGTTTTTATCATCCGTTCATGCCTGCTTTTTTATATAACTTTACCTATATCAAATGAAAAACAAAATGAAAAAATTAATTGTAATGATGCTGTTTATAAGTGCTTGGGCACTACATGCCGCAGCCCAACAAAAAAGTAAAACCGAATACATGTGTATTACTATTACCGAATATGATGGCCTTATGATCGGAAATCCTGGGGATAATATGATTATTACCCGGACAGACAGCGCGCAACTAACAAAGCGTCTGGATTTTAGGTTGCACACCAATTATAAAGTGAGGCTTGCGGCCCACGAGGCACTGTTATTTAATGCATTAACACCTTATTTTAACAGTGGATGGAAATTGGTGAGCACAACAACGTCGTTAGCGATTGCGGATTATACGAAGATGGAATACAGGTATTATTTTTCGAAAGAGGATTGAGGGCTAGTTTCTGGATGTCAAATTATAGGTGTTCTGAAGGGTTAAAAAAAGAGCGTAGGGAAATGTGCGATTCCTTCCTCTGGGGAGGAACAATGTAATTAAGTTTGTGGATTAAATGGCTTAAAATCAATTATTTAACTTTATTTACTGCGAGTTTTTTATTGTATTTGGTTCATAATCGAATATTTAAAATGCAAAAAAATTCCTATTTAATCATAGAAAAATTGAGGGAGACCATTTTAAGCAGAGAGTTGACTGTGGAATATAGGAAGAATGTGAAGGACTTTACCCTGAACCGAAAGCAGCCTTTTTTGCGACATTGCTTTTTATGCTGAGTTTGCCTCCGCGTGGTCCTGTAATTGAAATAGATGACTTTGTATATTAATGACATTACCTCTTTCCCCAGGGAAAGAATCGCACATTTCCCTACGCTCTTTTTTAACTATTTCGAATACTTGTGTATATATGTTCGTATATCAAGAAATACGCTCATTTGAGTACTCTCTTAAAAGCCTGGAGACTTTATACCCATATTTTTTTAACAGGCTGCCCTGGAAATTTTTGGGGTCGGGTTTTGCATAATGTTTATCTGTTAACAGGCCTAAAATAGTGCCATGGTTATTTAACTTTTTAAGGATGGTTTTTTTTGCCCACCTTTTTGTTGTTATTTTCATCAGTAAATCATCGATGGCGTTCCCAGCTATTATGTTTATCATCCTTTCAAATATCTGTTTAAATACCGATGCTTTACCCGGCTTTGCCGATGAAATACGCATGTTTTTATTAGGAAGAAACTGCCTGGTCCACATATTTGCGGCAAAAAAATTCTCAAATACTACATCGCCCTGTAAAGGGATAAGTGTACAGATTTCTATTGCCGTGTAAATATTTTTTTCGCTAATCTCCAGTTGCTCTTCGTCGATATAATAGTTCATGCAAAAAAAGTGTTCCTTACTAAACAAAAAGGTAAGTTTCTTAAAACAGTGCATAAGCGTGCGCGCAATCCAGAGCCTGTTTTTTTCCGTAACAATAAACAGGTCCACATCAGAATAATCATCTGCATAGTTTTTGGACAATGAGCCGGAAATTGCTATCCCCCTAACAAAAGGGAAACGGATAAGCAAGTCGCCTACTTTCCAGGCTATTTTCATTAATTTCTCCGCCTTTTTGTTTCCCTCAATTCTGCGTATTATTAAATACCGATCGTTTTTCAATGTGTAAAATTTATCGAAACAATAAACCGCGCCATTATTAAGAAGGCATGTCAATGCATCATCGAATAAATCATAATCGGGTGATTTTTTCAGGAACGAATAGATTTCGGCACCGGTTAACGGATAACTAAACATATCGAAATACGCAAGAGTAGCCAATATATTTTCCTTGATTTCTAACAAATCCTGATGCATTAAAGGGTAAGTTCTGTTTTGCATTTGCTGGTCTTTTTAAGCCGAATTACAACAATCGCTTTATAATTATGACGGAGTAAACAATCATTTGGTTGCCAGTGATGTAATATATTTATAACCGGTTAAGGCAAGTAAAACAGGTACTTAACTTAATGCAATGATTTCATTTTTGCTATTTTCAGTTCCCATTTCTTTTGTAGTGGACAAAGCTTTATTCATCTGATTTGAAATGCCTTTTTTTGAGTTTTTTGACGAGAAAATAAAAAATGAAAAAAAGAAAGCATAAAAACATACGCCCTTGTCTACATCCAGCACATTTTCGGATAAGGAAACTATCGCGATGAGCAACATAAACGAAAAAAAGAGTAAGTCCTTTTGCTTTAAAGCTACTAAAAAGCCAAAAGTTAAAGTTACCAGATAAATCACTAAACCCAATATTCCCGTTTTTATTAAAAAACTAAGATATTGGTTATGGGCATTTAATCGGTGTAAATAAGAATTATAGAGTCGTTTATTGTAGAAACCTTCTTGTAAGAGCCCAATTTCCGAGCCGGATCCGTGGCCAAATACTGATGCTTTTCTTATTATTCCGACAGCAACACCCCATCTGGACAAGCGCCCGTCTTCAATTTCTCCGGCTGTTGGTTTGGAAAGATCAGATTTCAATTCGTTGATATAACGGTCTCTGAAAGAACGAGATTGCAAAATACCTGCAAACAGAACGATCGTAAATGAAACACTAAGCAATACAAACCGCCATCGCTGGCCGCTTTTTAGCACGAAATAAGGGACAGCAAAATTTACGAGGAGCAAAAAAACTATCAAAGCTGATTTCGAACAAAGCTGTAGCATTCCGGCAGCAAGTATAACGCAGCAAATAAAATAAAACAGTTTCTTATAAATTTCACTTTCTGTGGTGAGCAACGAGAATAAAAAAATAAGGGATACTACAATTTGCATCGAAAAGAAGGTCGCATGCATGTCAATTGGTTCAGAAAAATTATGGTTGGTAAACGTACCGGAAACAATGCAGGAAAATGGCAGCCCATAAAAATGTATAGTTTTAAATGCATCAACATATAGGTATACAATAGTTGCTGTACAAACCAACGAGAAAGAAAACAGTAACTTAGGCCTATACTTGTCAAAATCTAAAGGGTTAAGGCAAAAAAATATCGGAAAAATCAAAACCGGGCACAGCCGTCCCCATTCTGTAAAAGCCTCATTTGGGTTATTGGTATAAATAGTGCCCAACACCGTTATTAAAAAAACCGATTGCAGCATTAAAGTTCTTAATTGAAACAAAGGTTTTATATCGATCCATTTTAAATGGATAAGGGTATGTAAAGCAAAGCTTATCAGGATCAAATGGCTGTAGAACCTATCGAACGGTAAGCTGGCCATTAATAAAATTAAATGGTAATAGCTTATTTTATTAGCCAAACTATCTTCTATTCGAAACAATCCGCTCATGGTTTAAACTAAAATGACTTTCCAAAACTTGCTATCCGTAATTTCACGCTACTGCGACGGATTGATATGCTTTTAATGTTTGTTCCGCAGCATGTTGCCAGGTATATTTCGACAGTATTTTTTCCCGCAGAGGGCTAATTGACGGCATCGAACTTGCTTTAATAATTGCATTAAGGATACTTTGTGGTGCCGCGGGGTCACAATAAAAGGCGTAGTTCTCAAAATATTCTCTCGTATCACCCTTGTCTGTAATTACAATATTGCAGCCCATTGCAGCAGCTTCTATTGAACTGAGTCCGGTTGTTTCAAACCAGCTCGGGAGCACGTGAACTTTAGCACGCTCGTAATAAACAACAAGCTTATCTGCCGGTATATAATCAATAAAGACGATGTTGTCTGCGGCAATACGTCTGCACTCGTTATAATAATTAACCTGGTTTGGTGCTGGTGCCCCAATAATTAATAACTTATAATCCGTATTATTTAAAGCCTTAATCAGGTTTACTTGATTTTTTATACCCTCTATCCTGCCCACACAAAGTACCAATTGGTCGTCTTTTTTTATATTTGGGTTGTATTTAAACATATTGGGGTTGATGCCGTTAGGTACAACTATGTTATTAATATTGTCGATATAATTTTTTTTAACCCTTCTGCATTCCGATTCCGAATTTGGCAGCATTAACGCAGCAAGCTGCAATATTTCAATAATACTTTTCCTTTGTCCTTTCCATATATAACTAATGCTGGAGAGATGGTCTTTACCTAATACCCACCGGGCCATCGTTTTTATATACTCAATGCTGTCTGCAGGTAAATAGGCAAACAGAGCCCCTATACCTTTACGGTGATGTTTGTCATATTCGGTATAATTACATAGTATGGTTGAAACCACAAAAGGCTTTTTCGCTTTCTTACAGTGGGAAAGAATATCGGCCGGGCGGGTAATATTAAAAAAATGAAGAAGATCATAAGTTCGATAATCAATTTCCTCGTTTGATAATAATATTTCCACATCAATCCCCATTGCTGTTAGTTGCTCAGCGGTTTGCACAATTTGTACGGTATCGCCCCCGGGAACAGTATATAAAGTTGACCTGGTTATAAATGCTATTTTTTTCATTTTCTCATCCTATTATTTTGTGAAGCCATGCGATAAATCTTTCGGGAAAATAACTCACGGTATATAATATGTAGTTATCCAAGCGGAACGGGTGCAGCGCTATAGCTCTCACCACATTTAATCTTGCTTTTTGTGGCTGGTAATTATTTAGCAGAAACTTTTTACCGCAGAGGGCATAATAGGCCCCTTCTTTTATTTTCGGTGAGTGGTTTTTTCCACTTATGCGCATTAATTCTCTTCCTTCATTTTCGGTGATACGGCCTTTTTTGAGCGTCGAATATTTTATAGAAAGGAATTTTCGGCTATGCCATTTTTCGTCGATGGTAATCGATTCCGGATTAAGCCTTACTTTTATCAAAGCTTGCGACAGGTTGCAGGCTTTATGATTTTTAAGGATATTTACCCACAAAAAATGGTCTTCGTAAGTGTAGGCATATTCGTTATAGCCGCCATTTTCTAAGATTGCTTCCTTTTTATAAAATACGGCGGAGTGGATGAACGGACAAACCGTGTGTTTTAAATGCTGTATTTCCTCGTTTAAATGACCTTCGAGGTGGTGGGTAAACAGAAAATGTCCACCAGCATCAATATAATCGGCAGTGGAACCAACGATACTGTACTCAGGGTATGCCGTTATAAACTCATATTGAATTTTAAGCCTGTCACGAAGGCAAATATCATCAGCATCAAACCGAGCAATATACGGCGCCCGCGCATACGACAAGCCCAGGTTTAACGCTGATGATACCCCTTTATTGGCCTGGTTAACGATTACAATACGCTGGTCTTTAAACGATTTTGCAATCTTTAACGTACCGTCGGTAGAGCCATCATTCACAATCAAAAGTTCGAAATCAGTAAATGATTGATCAAGTACAGATTCAATTGCTTCGGCAATATATTTTTCTGCATTATATGCCGGCATTAATACAGTAATTTGTGGTCTATTGCTGTTCATAACTTAATGACGGGGAATAACTAGTTTCTTTAATGTTGAGTAACAAAAGCAGTTCAAAAAAAACAAGTACCGATAGTTGCTCAAACCAATAATCTATAAAAAAAGCGGCCAGCATCAACATCATTACAGGTATCCCGTAAGTAAGTTTCTTGTACTGTCTCGAAAAAAAACCGATATAAAAAATCGCGAATATTATTGCCCCAAACATCCCATATTCGGCAATTACCTGATCATAAACAGAAAACGGGTTGTTGGTTAAGGAATGTAATTCTCTTCGTTTGCTGAAGAAATTCAGGTAAACATCCAGGTGGTTTAATAAAAAATCGTTGCTGATATAAAGATATTTTTCGGGGAAACCGCCGGCAAACTGAAGACCGGTGGCCTTGAATGCCAGTTTTGATGAAAAATTACCCATACCGCTCCCCGTCATGATTTTTGCGGGGTGGCTTCTTATAAATTTTATAGTTTGTAATAGCCCTATGGCTTTGCCAGGTAAAGAGATATCAAAGGAATCCTTGCCCGAAATAGGCAGCATCGCTTTATGCTGATCAATAAAGGCGAGTAACTTTTTTTGTTCTGCGGGTGTATCCGTTGGGGTTTGATAAGGCGGCGTATTAATATCGGCACCCACAATAATAACACGTCCAGCAGGCGTTTTCGGAAGACTTGGTGGCAGTGCTAAGGCTGTTATTTTATTGAAGGTATTCTTGTTTTTAATGCCTTTAATACTGTCCAGGTAATGTCTTGCAAACATTCGCTTTGCCACGTCGGGATCTTTTAAACTATCCGCATTATCAACAACCCGAACTGTATTAAAAGGTGGTTTAGGCGGATGGATTATATTCTTTACCGTTTCGTGCACGTAGTTACTATTTTGCGGAGATATTTTGCCAAGAAATACCACCAGGAACATTACACAAATAACAATGATGCTTTTTTGGTCTTTGTTTGTTTTAAACATGAATAAAAAAACCAACACGATAAGTAATGCTATATTGATAAAGTTGCTGGCAGTTAGCAGCAAAACAGCTATGCATATCAGTACCATGGCAGTCTTTTTCCTGGTTAAAAAATAAACAACCCCGAATGCATTCAGCACCGCGTTTGTTGTCGAGATATCAAAAGTTACGCCCCTGATATAATCTCCGGTGCCTAGAAAGTATTTTTGATACTGGCCCTGATAACGATAAGGATTAAAATCGTGGGCATCCAGCATAATGTAGCCGATATTATAAAAGGAAACAAGTGCATTCAGCACGAAAAATATTAGGATAGTGTTGTGAATAACCTCTGCATGATTAAGCTCTACCGCTATTTTTACCTGGTGAATCGCCAAAAGGCATAAGAGCCAAAAACCTGCGCCCATTAAAAAAACTACGAGGTAATTGTTATTACTATAGCCTTTATAAATCAAAAGGTCAACAGAAGCAATAACGATCACCAGAGGGTAAAAAAGAGGTAGCCTTGAGTTTTTTAAACTAAAACCAAAATTGAAATTAAACCGGAGCAGATAGATGATAATAATAGCCGGAATTTTTACTACGAGCTTTACATTTAAAAAGAGGATTAAAAACAAAAGAAGTTTCCAATCCACTTTATTAAGTGCGTTTTTTAAATAAATCCGGTAAGCGTCAATCATCAGCCTGCAATTAATAACCATTTTGAAAACCAAATGCTTAATCAGTATTCATAATAGGTTACGGCTCAGAAATTAAAAGGGTTGCCTGCGGTGGAGCAGAAATAAGTGAATTAACCGCTGATTAATTGTCGCAATAAAGCCCAATCTGACGGCTTTATTTGCCTTAAGGTAAACAATATCAACAGGTAAAGAACTATTGATAAAGGAAACACCAGCCAACTTTTGGGGATTACCATTTTTGCGGCAAATCCACATATTAAAGCACTTAGGACACAAATTAATAACGGCTGCCAGACGGCATTTAGCTGATCGATGAGGTTCATCCTTAAATAGAATACGCATTGAACTATACATGCTACTAAAAAGGCAAACGCAGCACCCTCGTTTTTAAAAATCGGGATAAGCACAACATCTCCTGCAACATTTACCAAAAAAGTGACTATAAAGGAGGTAAGAATCATCTTTAACCGTCCCTGGGCGAAATACATTGTCCACAATAAATTATTGAGGTATATAAATGGCATGCACAGCGTTAAAATAAAAATAGTTATACTATTTACGGCTCCATATTTACCCGACGTTATACCATCAAAAATGGGAGGCCAGTATATATTTAGCATCAACCCAGTAAATGCCGCTATTATCATTTCGTACCGCACCAGTAGTTGAATACCTGCAATGGGCAACGCATCCGTATGTTTAAATAACCTGGTAAACAACGGAATAAGCACAGGGGCTATTGCTAATAAAGGAAGCGTCGACATTTCAAAAACTTTGTATGCGAAACTATACTCGGCTAGTTTTATTGCCGATACCATAAATCCGATAAATACCCAATCAAAACGCGCCAAAGCCGATGTAATTAAAACAACGCCTGTTTGGGGCAACGATTCAAAAAGCAACGCCTTATGAGAAACTTTATCCCATTTTATATTGAGGGAAATTTTTGTGACGTTTTTAAATAGCCAAATGGTAACTAATAGTTCCGCTAAATCGCCACCGATAAAAATCATAACTATATGTTGAAGATTTAAACATTTGGTAACTGAAAAAATGATCAAAGCAACACAGCGGATGATGTTGGATATCACAGACATATATGCTAACAGTCTGAAATGTTCTAAACCCGTAGCAGCTTGCTTAAACGGCGTTGAAAAAAAAATCATCAGTTTACCTACGCCGATCAAAAGCAATAGGCCATATAAGATACCACTATGCGGAAGCAAATAATAACCGGCCAAAAGCAATCCATAAAAACCAAGTCCGGCTATTAAAACATGAGCTATATAAAGGGATAAGATCGAAGCCGTATTACTTCCGGAGGCTATTTTCTTTACCACCAACTGATCCATACCTAATGATAGTATATTGAAAACAATCATCAGGATGGCTAAAACAAGGTTAATTTGCCCGAAACTATTTTTGTTGATGCCGACCGACAGCAGGTAAAATATACCCAATCCCGCTATCTGGTTAATTACAAGCTGAATAGTATTAAACGACAGATTCCGGATGATTTTCGTGCCCATTTAAAAGGTATAACCTGATAATTTGAAATAACAATATTACTAAATCCAATGCTATTGATACTCAGCCCTAAGGCAGTCTTCCGCGATTTGTTTTTCGTGACTGGTTGTCTGAAGTTCGCTTAGAAGCCGGTATTTAAGCCGGGTATTTTTCACCATGGTAATGGCAATATCCCAGCCCTTACGCCCATCTAAAAAGCCAAGGTAGATAATATAATTTTTCAGGAAACCAAAGAGTGGTGATAGATATAGTTTCAAGGCACCTGTGTGTTTGCCGGTTCGCAAATACTTTTCGGCGCTAAGTTTTGCATAGTAGGTGCTTTTTCTCTTGTACTCCTCAATGTCCTTCACCGAATAGTGACGCATGCGGCCTTTGCTCATTTTTTTTATTTTGATACCATTAGGCAGGATGAGCGTTTCATGTACCATTGTTTCGCTCCATCGTACAAGGTCGCGGTTAAAAAGGCGGATATGATGGTCCATGCCCCATCTTCCAAACTTAACGGGTTCTTCCCCTAAGTATGATTTGAATTTGATATCGTAAACAACATCTGGGTTTTCGTATTTTAATGAATGAAGCGAAGCAATCAGGTCGTCGTCAGGTATTTCGTCTGCATCTATGCTTAATATCCAGTTATATTTAGCTACGGCGATACCTTTGTTTTTGTTTACACCGTAACCATCCCATTTTTCGTGGTAAAGCCTACAGCCGCAAATGCCACAAGCATTGTTTTCATCATTTTTATTGCCGTTGTATATCACTACAATATCATCGCTAATCAATTTTGCCTGGTTAATACAGGCCGGATGTATATCGGCCAAATTTCTTGTAATTATTATTACGGAAACAGGAATCATCTATTAATAATTTATTCGCCGGTTTTCGGCCGTATTTATATTACTATACCATAACTTTTAATAAAATGGTTGCCTGTTATATAATTTTTGGTAAATTCATTGATAATTTATCAAACCGATTAAATTGAGAAAATCGATGTTATCCAGGCAATCCTGGATGATTTTTAACGGCGTAATATTTATTTTTAATAACAGGCAACCTTTATGTGTTTAGCAACGTGATGATATTTAATAGATAAGTTTCAGAAAAGCAAACAGAGTAAACCCGTATGGGAGAAGAAGATTTACATCAACTGATCAGGGGCTGCATAAAACAGGACAGAAAGTGTCAGAAAATGCTGTACAAAGCCTTTTACGGTTTTGCTATGGGTATATGCCTGCGTTATACTAACGACAGGGATGAGGCTGCCGCAGTTATGAACCAGGGTTTTTTTAAGGTATTTACACATTTAGAAAGTTTCGATCCTTCGAGGCCGTTTAAAGCATGGCTTGGGAAAATTATGATGAATGTTTCTATTGATTTTTACCGTGCTAATTTAAAAATGGCATATACCGATGATCTGGAAACAGCCGAAAATTTGAGCGATGGAGAACTTACCGACGCAAATTTAAATTACAATGATCTTTTAGCGATGGTGCAAAAACTTCCGCCAGCTTACCGGACGGTGTTTAACCTTTTTGCGATCGAGGGTTATTCGCACGAAGAGATAGGCGAAATGCTGCATATCGATACAGGTACGTCGAAGTCAAATTTGCATAAAGCGAGAAAAAAACTTAAACAAATGATTTTGAAGGCAGATGCACCTTCTTCGGCTATTAATAACTATCATAGTGGAAGTAATCAAACACCAATTGTAGCCATAAATGCAATTACTATACAGGGAATATTCTTAAACAGAGGTATTAGGGGATGAACAACGAAAAAGATAAAAGTTTAGACGATCTTTTCAAAAAGAAGCTACAGAACCCCGACAACCCGTTCGAGTTCATGGATGAGGATTGGCATTCGATGGAAGAAATGCTGGACGAGCGAAAAAAACGAAGGGGAATAATTTATTTCTGGCCGATAATAAGTGGTGTGGCCGCTGTGCTATTGCTATTTTTTGGATGGTGGTTTTTGAATCCTGTAAACAGTAATAATAATCCTAAAGGACAAAAATTGGTTGAAGCTCATCCTAAAACACAAAATTCATTTGTAAATAAAAATAATCCACAGTCTGCTAAAGAAAAACTGATTGTACCAAAAGAAATTTATGCCGTTAAATCCGGTAAAACCAAAGCGGGCAATGATAGTGTAAACAGCAAGTTAACGATTACGGCATCTTCCGCGTCGCAAAAAAACAATAACTCGTTTACCAATCGTTTACCTGCTACAAATACCAATCCGATTGATAAAACATTTTCAATGGTCAGTAAACCAGCCCGCGCAAACTATGGATTAAAGACTCCTCGGTCGGTTGTTTTTGTTGATACAGCGCAACCGAAAATGAATCTGTCAATCGCGGCTTTATCTTCTAAGATTGATAAAAACGGCACAACCGCGTCGACAGAAATCCGGGTGCCAAATAAATTATCGGTTCCGAATAGTGAAAATAATACTGACCAGCAAGACGAATCAAAAACTGGAAAAACCAAAGAACCGTCAACGGCCCCTGTTGAAGACTCAAAAACGGCTATGGCGAGGCTGTTAGCTAAAACTTCTACACCAAGTAATAGTGTCGTCAATAATAAAACTAAAACGGCTGCTAAAGTAACGGCGTCATTCAAACCACGTTTTGCAAGCAGCATTATGGGGGCACGGGATATTAATGGAGTGGGATCATTTCAACAAGCTAAAACTGGTTCTAAAGCAGGGGTCTTGTTTTCGGCGGGTATATCCAGAAAATTAACCATTAGTACCGGGAGTGTTTATTCTTCAACACCATATGAAGCCAGCTATGGTAGTTATAATTTCCCCTATCAAGCTAAAAATACTCCGGTTAGCGTAATAGCAAATTGCACCATGCTTGATGTACCTTTAAATATAGGTTATCAGCTATATCATAAAGGAAAAGATATGGTGACAATCGGTACCGGGTTATCAACTTATTTTATGCTGAATGAACAATATAACTTTACTTATGCAAGTACAGGTTATTCACCGGGAGGGTCTGCGACTTATACTGTGCCTAATAGCAAAGATTACCTGTTTAAAATATTGAATTTCAACGCGACCTATGAGCGGCAAATTAGTTCGAGGGCCGGTATAACGCTACAACCTTACCTCAAACTTCCGCTTGCGGATGTTGGTTATGGCCAGGTAAAGCTCGAAACTGCCGGTATTGCAGTTGGGCTGACCTGGAACCTGAGCTCATCGAAACAATAAAAAACAAAGCTTATTTATTACGTGCATGGCGATTGAAAAATCAATCGCTATGTGCTTGTTTACACACAATTTCCCCAATTTCGTTGTAATAAAAATCAAAAATAATTCCCGATTGTGTTGGCTATTTCGATTTTTTTTATTTAATTTTAATCTGTTCATTGCCAGTGAGTACCAAAAAATTATAAACCGGAAGCCTGTTCGTAATAAATATAACATTTAGTTTTTTTACACCATATTGATTGCAGACAGTACGTTGTTTTAGGTTTCTAATCAAAACAGGAGTTTGTGCAGGGAATTGGGATTGCCGATACTTCCTTTACATCAAATCGGTGTATTTGTAACGGGAGTGATATTACACTGAATAAAAATATTAAACCTTTTAAAGTATCAAATGTTGTTATATTCTCGATAGTATTAATTTTTAATAAAATTTATTATGAGTCAGCTTAGTGAAATAAAATGCTCTGCTTGCGGAAAATGGAGCAAATGGACAAGTAAAATAGATGAAAGATGCCCCCATTGCAATGCCCACCTCGATGCTGGGCGCTTGCAGTATGCGGAAGAAAACAGGATCCACGCAGAGAATCTCCGAAAAAGCAGTTACCTGGTTTTAAATGATACAGATGACCCGATTATCCACATGTTTAAACAATTTACGAACTGGCTAAAGTGGAGCACATTTTATGGCATATCCGTTATCTATGTTGTTATCGCTGTGATGGTAGTTTTGTTTGGTTTGGCGATGCTTTAAAACTTGGTAGTTTTGTTCGACAACGTCTTTACTTATAGATGACCACCGGCAGATTTAAACTCACCATACACATGGTTGCAAGTCTGGATGGCTATATTGCCAAAAAAGACAACAGCATTTCGTGGTTTGAGACAGTGGACAACTATGAGCAAGGAGTTAACATTTCCGAACAAGACGCCCAGAACTTTCTGAAAACAATAGACTGCTATATAATGGGTTCCAGGACTTACGAACATGCCCTGGAGCTCTCAAAATCTTATGGCTGGGTCTACGGAGACGTGCCGACTATTGTATTGACCAACAAAAAATTGCCAATTGACAGACCGAATATTGAAACTTATTTCGGCGAGCTGGACAAACTCGTGAATGAACGGTTAAAACCAAACTACAGGAATGTTTGGATGGTCGGTGGTGCCAAAACTGCTAAAGATTTCATTCGTTTAAAGTTAGCCGACGAAATAAGAATGTCAATTCTCCCCATTATTTTAGGTGATGGACTACTTTTTTTTGATCACATAGGACAAGAACAAGCTTTACACCTAAAAAACGTAACAGCCTACAAAAGCGGCATGGTGGAGCTGTGTTACGAAATAAGAAAATAATAAAACTTGCTGACACAGTACAAGGTTTGTCCCACTACATAAATCTATGTTGTTTTTTTTAGTGCCGATGAAATATTTTAATTTCGAAGATGCAATCGGACATCAAAAGCGTAAAATTTAAAGAAGGACTTCCGTTGGAAATTGAAGTAATCCCTATTGCCGAAACGTTTCAAAAGCACACGCATACCATTTCCAATCCCCACCGGGCAGAATTTTACCATATTTTTTGGTTTCAAAAAGGAACAGCAACATATCTGATCGATTTTCAACCTGTCCCTATCAAAGCAAACTCTTTTTTGTTTGTTAATAAAAACAGGGTACAGGTACTGGATAATTTCAATGAGCACGACGGAAGGCTTTTGTTGTTTACCGACGGCTTTTTTGTGAAGAACGAAGCTGACAGCAAATTTCTGAAAACTACCATTCTTTTTAATGATCTTTTGGCTATCCCTGTTATTGATACAAGGTCATCAATCATTTTAGAAACCATTTTTAATGAAATAGAAACTGAATTACCTATCGAAAATGATGGCTATCATTTCGATATACTGCATAATTTATTACATAATCTGCTGTTAACTGCCGAACGGGAACTAAAGAAACAAGGCATACCCGAAATAAAAACTGGCATTGATTTGGAGTACACCCTCCTTTTCCGTGACCTGTTAGAAACACAATTCAAAAACCTGAAATCGGTAAGCGGCTATTCGGCGCAAATGAATATTTCCGAAAAAAGATTGAACCAGGCAACTACAAAAACAATAGGCAAAACATTAAAAGAAATTATCGACGACCGGGTGTTGCTCGAAGCTCAACGGCTGCTTGTCCATACCAATTTATCGGTAAAGGAAATTGGCTATGAGCTAGGATTTGAAGAACCAACAAATTTTATTAAATATTTCCGCAAGCATACCTTTAAGACCCCAACTGCATTCAGGGAAAGCTTTAATGGCCTTTAGTGTCGTAAAAGTATCATTTATCTTCCTGTTTCTACCTTTCCCGGTAATCCGTTTGTGCCAACCTTTGTAGTATCAAAACAAAGGGAAAATGCAAATTATAAAAACATTATCAATAGCAACAATTTCGATAGCCAGCCTAATTGGAGGCTATTCACAGGTTACTCAAACAACCCATTCTTTAAATATTAAAAACAATAAAACTATGAGCAATAAGCAAAAAGTAACCGATCTGTTAAAGTCGATTGAAACCGGGGCTGCCGAACCAGTTGGCTTCATCAACCCCAACAAGTACATTCAACATAATTTAGGCGTGGCAGACGGTTTGGCGGGTTTTGGCGCTTTGTTGCAACAATTACCTCCTAAATCGGCCAAAGTAAACACCGTAAGGGTATTTGAGGACGGCAATTTTGTGTTTGCCCATACCGAATACAATTTTTTTGGCCCAAAAATCGGTTTTGATATCTTCCGTTTTGAAGACGGCAAAATTGTAGAACATTGGGACAACCTACAGGAAACTGCATCGCCTAATCCAAGCGGACACACAATGACCGATGGCGCGACAAAAGCAGTTGACCTGGATAAAACAGCCGCTAACAAAGCACTGGTTAAAAACTTTGTAGACGATATTTTGGTAAATGGCCGGATGGAAAAATTAGCCGGTTACTTTAACGGTGATAATTACATCCAACACAACCCCTTAATACCCGATCAGCTTTCTGGTTTAGGCAAGGCATTGGGTGAGTGGGCAAAACAGGGTGTTACCATGAAATACGATCAAATCCATACAGTATTAGGTGAGGGAAATTTCGTTTTAGTCGTTAGCGAAGGCCACCTGGCTGGTAAACATAATTCATTCTACGATCTGTTCCGTGTAGAAAATGGAAAAATTGCCGAGCATTGGGATGTTATTGAGCAAATCCCGGCAAAAGACCAATGGAAAAACAATAACGGCAAGTTTGGTTTTTAATATCAACTGCCATATAACTTATACCTTTTTAATAATTTTGATAAACACAAATTAGCTCGAATTTAAGCGAATTTCACGAATTTGATTACCGGTACAATTCGTGAAATTTGCTTAAATTCGAGCCTATTTGTGCTTTTTTATTTTTTCTCTCCGTTATTTATTTTTGAAGAAACATTATCGGTTTATATCAGACTGCCATATAACTTATACCTTTTTAATAATTTTAACAAACACAAATTAGCTCGAATTTAATCGAATTTCACGAATTTAATTACCGATATAATTCGTGAAATTCGATTAAATTCGTGCCTATTAGTGCTTTTTTATTTTTTCTCTCCGTTATTTATTTTTGAAGAAACATTATCGGTTTATATCAGACTACCAGCCTGTCGCTGCCCAATCGCCGATACTTTTTTCGTACCTTTTGTACTATTGTCATAAGATTTTCTATTTTTGTTTAAAACAATACCAATCTTTACCTACTTCCAGTAAACCAACATGAAAGCCATCAAAATAATACTTATCATAGTTGCAGTATTAATTATTGCATTTTTCGTGGGACCTAAACCTTCGACTCCGATTTACAGCACGGCGATGCCTAAAGTACCTGCCGATTTTACGGCGCTGACTAATTATATCAAAGCAAACGAGGCCAAGCACAAACTAAAACCCGATAACGAGGCCCGTATTATTTGGGCAAATGATTCGGCGAAACAAAAAACCGACTACGTCATCGTTTATATTCATGGATTTTCTGCTTCGCAGGAAGAAGGCGATTCGGTGCACCGGAAAATTGCTAAAGAGTTTGGTTGTAATTTGTATTTGGCCCGCGTTGCCGAACACGGCATCGACACTACGGCACAAATGGTTAACCTTACTGCCGATAAATATTGGGAATCGGCTAAGGAAGCATTGGCAATCGGCAAACAACTGGGCAAAAAAGTTATTTTGATGAGCACTTCCACCGGTGGAACGGTGTCGCTTAAATTAGCGGCGACCTACCCTAACGACGTTGCGGCATTGATATTGATGTCGCCCAATATTGCCATTAATAACGACAAAGCCTGGCTATTAGATACTCATTGGGGATTACAGCTCGCCCGCTTAATTAAGCATTCTGATTATATCGATTATCCAACCACCAATAAGTTGAAAAATCAATATTGGTATAATCATTACCGTTTAGAGGCAGCGGTACAGTTGCAAAATTTAGTTTCAACGTCGATGAAGAAAGAAATTTTCGAAAAAGTAAAGCAGCCGACCGAGTTGTTATACTATTACAAAGATGCTGTTCACCAGGATAGTACAGTAATGGTTTCCGCTGAGCTTTCGATGTTTGATGAGTTAGGCACACCCGCCGGCTTAAAGTATAAACAAGCCATCCCGAACGCCGGTGCCCATCCGATAGGGTCGTACATTTGTTCGAAAGATACAAAAACTGTTCAAAAAGCTATGGAAAGTTTTATGGTGAATACGTTGGGGATGAAGGAACGATAGGTATTTGAAGATAAAAACCGTTCCGTTCCAGCAGGGTCTGTCATAGACGATCCTGTGTGCGATGTTTGTGTGATGTAGAGATATCGATTTTACTTTATTATTGACGATTGAAATTATTGCCTCGAAAATGATCGTGCAGCGCAGGGTCGTCTGCGACAGATCCTGCGGAAACAGAAATAATTATATATAACAGAAAAAAGCGATGTTCAAAATAAAGCAGGTTGAAATAAATGGATTTTGGGGTCAGTATCAAATTTCTACTACTTTCAATGACGATGTTAACATATTTGTAGGTGGTAATGGCTCTGGCAAAACCACATTCATAAATATTTTACAAGCAGTAATAACGGTTGATTTGGATTTATTATGTAACCTTCAGTTTAGTGATGTCTCCTTATTTTTAACCGAAAAATCGCCTAAGCTCCGAAGTCGAAAAATAATTGTGACGAAGGTCATAGGAGATACAAATGAATATAAATCGATAAAATTTCAAATCGGAAATAACGTTTATAATATCCCTTATATTGGTGAACGGGAATTGAAATACACAAATAGAATTACCGGAAGATTTCACCCTCAAGTTTATCGAGACATTAAACTTATAAAGGACGTTTTTACTGAATTAATCAATGTTTCTTATTTATCGGTAAATAGAGATAGTATTTTGAAAAAAGAGACTTTCAGAGAACCAAAACGAGATGAAATCGCCAGCCCCATCGATTCAAGAATGAATGAATTGATGACTGCTTTAACGACGTATCAACTTCAACTTGAAACAGAAATAACTAAACTTTCGAAATCTTTTCAAGAAAATGTTTTACGGTCAATGCTATTTAATGAATCTTTCGATTATGTAAATATAAATGAGAAAATAAAGATTGATTTGCGGAAGTTGCAACTTGGACTAAAGCAAGCTTATCGAGGACTTGGAATCCTCGATAATAAAACGTCCGAAATTATAGAAAAACATAGTGAGGCAATTTCAAAAGCTGCCGATTCTATAAATAATTATGTTGAGGATAATGAAAAGTCAGTGTATGTTAATGATGTAACGCCTTTAACTTTATTACGGAGAACGAATAAAATAATCGATTTGTCAACAGAGTTGGAGGATAGTAAAAAGAAAATTCTAAAACCCATAAACGATTATATTAAGTTATTAAATGATTTTCACCAAAAAAAGGACTTTGGGCTTCAAGATTCAACAAAAGAAGTAGGTTTAAAAATAATGAATAATGACTTTGAAATCCCATATACACAGTTATCATCGGGGGAGAAACAACTAATTATAATCTTAACCGAAGCTCTATTACAAAAAAATGAAGAAACGTTGTTTATCGCCGATGAGCCCGAATTGTCTTTACATATAGAATGGCAGCGGCAAATACTTCCAGCAATAATTGCTTTAAATCCCAGGGCCCAAGTACTAATTGCCACCCATTCTCCCGAAATAGTAGGAAAGTTTATAGACAAGGCATTTAACATGGAGAATATTATTCATGACTAATGTGACTTATTCGAATGACGCACTAAGTGCAAAGAGTATCTTTTACAATAAGCCATTTTCAGTTTATGTTGAAGGTAAGGACGACATTCTTTTTTGGAGTTATGTATTTGAAATATCTGGCTTGAAGCCTCACATTGAAGAAGCCGTTGGACGTGACGGTATTTACGGATATATAAATGAAATAGTCAATAATGGTGCAAAGTATATAGTCGCATGCGACAATGACCACAACGATTTTACTAACAAGCGTCCTGAGCACAAGAATATTATAAGTACCTATGGATATTCAATAGAAAACTCGATGTATAATCCGATAAATATTAATGATGTTATATCGAAACTAAGCAAAAAGTCGCTCGACCTAAGCCCTTTAATAAACGCATGGATTGAAAAATTCTGTAACGAAGCAATTCATTTATTGAAGTACGATATCGCTAACCATAAATATAATAAAGGCGTATCAATATGCGGGGACACTTGCTATCGATTTCTTTCAACTCCTTCTTCTCATAAACTCAGTGAAGATTCCATTAACAATTATTTAAAAGATTTAGCTAATAATTTTGACCAAAATGAAATTAATGAATGTGACGAATTGATAAAAGGTGGAAATAAAGATGTTTGGTTTTTAATCAAAGGACATTTTTTAACTAATGCAGTAATCAATTTTATAAAAAACACTGTTTTTAAAATGTCAGGTATTAGTCTTAAATATCTTTCCAGCGATATACTATACTCGCTAACTATTGACATCAAACCTAAATGGGAAGAAAAAAATGATATTGTTCATTTAGTGGAGAAGATTAAAAAAATTCAAATTTGAGAAAAATATTCGGGAAGGTATAGTTACTTATCACTTAGGAGCCCCGAACTCTCGACCGAAATATCCGTCAGTTTAGAATAGTCCGTTAATAAATTCCTTTCGTCCCAGCATGGTCTGTCATAGACGACCCTGCGCACGATGTTTGTGTGATGTAGAAATATTGCTTTTACTTTATAATTTACAATTGAAATTGTTGCCTCGAAAATGATCGTGCAGCGCAGGGTAGTCTCCTATATCAGTCCCCCACAAAATACCCCTTCCCCTTCCCATACAAAAACAACCCCGCCAGCATCCCCAATACCGGGGCGGTGCAATAGAGCCAGAACGATTGCCATTGGCCTGCTACAACGGCGGAGGCAAAGGTACGGGCGGGGTTCATGCTCATGCCGCTGAAGGGGGCTTCGAAGGTGATAAACAGCACGATGAGGCACGATACCACATAAGGAGTGTACTTGTCCCATTGTTTTTTGGTGCCCATAAATAAAACTACCGAAATCAGGATAAAGGAGATCAAAAACTCCATGATAAAGGCTACCGTTGTCCCGGCTGCGCCGGGGATGGTGATAATATAATTGATATCGGGGTGTTTCATCCATCCCGGCAATAATATGGCTATTAGATACATGCCCAAACTGCCGCCTGCAAACTGGAAAATGGTGTAAAAAATAGCGTCGGTTTTGTTTATGTCACCCGAAAGATAGCGCACCAAATTGACTGCCGGATTGATATACGCCCCCGAAGCCCTGCCAAACCGCGATGTAAATATGTACAACGCGGTGAGGCCCATCGACAGCCCTACTAAAAAACGCCTCAACAATTCGGACGAGATGATGTGACGAAGCGGTAAACCGGGATATTCGATCAGGGCATCAAAAAAGCCTGCCGAAACCATGAATACGCCCAAACCCAACGCTTCGTCCACATATTTGCCCCATTCGAGTTTCGGTCTTTTTTTCAAATTTCCCTCTATATAATTAACACAAATTATCTCGAATTTAAACGAATTTCACGAATTTATTTATCGGTCCAATTTGTGAAATTCAATTCCGGTACAATTCGTGAAATTTGCTTAAATTCGATTAAATTCGTGCTTATTGGCTCTTTTATTTCTACCAGGTACTTAATTTCTCAATTAAATGATCGCCGACACGCAGCGCATTTGCCATAATGGTTAATGAAGGGTTCACCGCCCCGCTGGACGGAAAAAAGCTGCCATCCACAATATAAAGGTTATCAATTTCGTGGGTTTTGCAATTGGTATCCAATACCGATGTAGCACTATCAGTGCCGAACCGGGCTGTACCAACCTGATGCGCCACACCTGCCAGCGGAATATCCTTGCTTAAATAAATGCCGTGAGGTAAAAAAACGTGTTTGCTATCAATTTTACTCAGCACCTTATGCCATTTATCAATTAGACGCTCAAAGCCCTTCATGTTGTTGTCGGTATAATTGAGGTGAATTTGTCCGTCTATTACCTGTACGCGGTTATTTTCATCCGGAAGATCTTCACCGGTAAACCACCAGTCCACCGAGTGCGAGGCCATCTCGCTCAATAAAACACCCGGCGTAAAAGATGGCGCACCCGGGGCGATCTGATCTTTATCCGATTTACCCAGCAATTGAATATGTCCCATTGGGTAAGGGAAATCCTCGTCGCCAAAGTAATAATCGTTAACAGCCAGCGTTTTTTGAAACTTTGTGGGGTTTGGCTCCAGACTAATGCCCAGCATGGCAGCACTATTATGTTTCATAAAATTACGCCCCAACTGACCGCTGCTGTTCGCGAGTCCATTAGGATGTTGTTCGTTGGCACTTTTCAACAACAAGGCCGCCGAATTAATAGCACCGCAGGCCGAAACAACAATAGTCGCTTTAAAACTAACCAGTTCTCCGTTAAGGGTTACTTCAACATGATCAATCGTTTTGCCATCGGCAGAAGTCACCAAACGTTCAACTTTGGCGTTAATAAGCAGGGTAATATTTTCGGGCCCTAAAGACGGGCGTACACAGTTAATATCGGCATCGCTTTTTGCATCTAACATGCAGGGGTAGCCATCGCAGGTATTACACCTGATACAAAGACTGTGTACCATGTCGGCTTCGTTTAGCTTTACGCCGATGGGCAAGTTAAACGGTTGGTGGCCCTCTTTTACCAGGGCATCGTGCAACTCCTGTATCCTTGGTTCGTGACTAACGGGCGGGTAAGCGTACTCCTCTCCCCGGAAGGGTTCGGTAGGGTCAATCCCCATTTTACCATGCACGTGGTACAATTTTTCGGCTTCGGTATAATAGGGTTCAAAGTCGACATATTTTAGCGGCCATTCCGGCGAAATGCCATCAACATGCTCCAATTTTTCAAAATCACGCTCCCTCAAACGGAACAATGCAGCACCATAAACTTTTGTGTTGCCACCTACCCAATAACCGGTTCCCGGATGCAGGTCTTTACCTTCTTTGGTTTTCCAAACCTCTTTGGTATGGTAGCGTTCGTGCTGAAAAACCTCTTTGCTGTCCCAGTTGGCTTTTTCGCGGGGCAAATATCCGCCCCTCTCCAACACCAAAATCTTTTTGCCGGTATCTTTAAGTTTGTGTAATAATGTTCCGCCGCCAGCGCCGGTGCCTATAATGATAAGGTCGTATGTTTCCATAGGTTTGTAGGGTATTGTTGTTGTTTAATTCGTTGTTTAAGGAATTTTATGTGAAGTAAACATAAAAAAAATTACGGGTTTCTTTGCAGACGAAATAATTTTTATCATCGAATGCCGCTTCTTTTTTTCCGTTAGCCGGATAATAATTCATCATTCTGCATCTTAAAGAGGATATTCAGCATCACGTGTATTCGAAAGATTGAAATTGCCTTAAAAGCCCTCACAAGGGAGACAGTGAACTGGCGGGCGGGGGGGGGGCGCCGCGCAGTGTGCTGCCTGGGCAAAACTATTAGAATGCCAAAATAGTTGATTTAACCCCTACCTCTTCTTCTCCCACATCTCAACAATTATTATATTTACTTAAATTGTCTTTGCCAATACATAAGGTAGGTGCAACACTTAATGGACTATTTATAGCTCATTATGCAAATCGGCGAGGTTTTGTACGTATGGCACGGACTATTTGTCGTGGTTTTTTCTACCGATCTTTAACCCCGAACGGGTTTGGAAAAGATGTGGATACACCGTCGCTCCCCTGGAAGCGATTTTAAGACAGAAATACGCGCATTCATTTCTTTTTTTGCAACGATATAATATAATAATCACCAATATAATTCCAGGGCCAGGTGCTTTTGCGGCGGGATTCTTCGGTTGTCAAAAATTTATAGGTTTTAGGATATTTTTCTGCAAAGCCTTCAATATAAGATGGTGGCACTAGGGTACACAAACCCTCAACTCCCAAAAGGTCAAAATGATTTTTTAATCTTTTAGTAATGAACGATGGATTATAATACCAGCATTTGAAATAAGTGCCTTCAACATGAGCCTTGCTGCCATTGCGGCTGAAAAGCCTTCTGAAGGCAGTGCGGAATTTCCCCTTAAATATTAACAGAAATTCCCATAAACAAAATTTGGGCAGCACAACTAATGTCACTGTGCCGCATGGTTTTAGCAGATCGTTAAACGAATCCAAAACCTTATCAAGCTCGTTGGTACAATTTAACCCGGCAAAGTTGGAAAAGATATAATCATAAGGGCCTTTGTTTAACAATAGCGGCAGTGTAGTGTACGAGCACAGCTCAGTACTCACTTTATGCTGCATTTTGTTGAGTATCACTTTGTTTTTCAATTGCTGCTGCATTCCTGTTGAGATATCGGTCGCATGTACATAATGGCCGAGCCCTGCAAAAAAAAGTGCGTCTTCGCCCGTTCCGCTGTTAAGTTCCATTATTAAACTGTTGGGCTTCAAATATTGAAGCGCATGGGCACGAACCCGTTCCCTTTTATAATTAACTATGGTGTTGTTTGAATATAGTTCATCAAAAATGGCAGATTGATTAGTGAATGCCGCCTCCGCAAGCGCTTCGTTATTATTTGATGCGATATTTTCCATTTTACGCTTTTTCCAGCCTGTTTAATTTTATCCCTTCAATATGTGTGACTATCGTATGATAAAAAAACGAAAGCGATTTTTTTAGCGTTTTCAAACCGGCGGTCAAGGGGTTGCGCATCAGTTTAACCAGGCTATTTTTGGCCAAGTGTTTGTGATAATTTTGGTGTACATAGCGGTGCAATTGTTTATAATACGCTGGTGGGAAAGTATTATTGAACATAAGTGCCATCTCGTCCGAATCTGTCCAGTTTGTTTTTTTGTTCAGGTCAGCTTTTACGCGCTCGTAAAAAACAGTCCCCGGTAACGGATAGGAAACAGAAATACCTATTTCAAAAGGCAACAGGTTATTGATCATGTTCATGGTCAATACAATATCTTCCTTCAATTCGCCGGGGTAACCGAACTGGATAAAAAAGGACGGTTTTATACCCGCTTCCTTCATTAATCGGGTAGCCTGCCGTATTTGCTCCACATTGATGCCCTTATCCATAGCATCCAGTATTTTTTGCGAACCACTTTCCGCGCCTATCCATACGTTTTCGCAGCCGGACGAGCCCAATGCTTTTACGATATCTTCGTTAACAAGCAAATCGGCCCTTGACTGTATTTTGAACCTTACGGTGACATTTTCTTTTTGCATGAGAGAGGCAAACTCAGCCACCCAGCCCGGCTTTAAACCAAATATATCGTCACAAAACCAAATATGATCTATATGGTAAAGTTCTTTTAAAAGCTTGATTTCTTTAACCGTGTTTTCGGGGCTGCGGGAGTTGTAGCGGTTGCCATAAATTGGCTTGGCACACCAGTTGCATTTAAAAGGACAGCCGCGTGTAGTGCTCATATTCAACGAAAAATACCCGGTGCTTTTTAGCCAGGTTTGCCGGTAATACTCCATTTCAACCAAATCCCAGGCGGGTAAGGGAAGACTGTCCAGATCTTTCAGTACAGGTCTGCCTGGTGTTTTAATAACTTTACCGTTGCTGTTGCAGGCCAACCCGTTTATTGTCGAATAATCCTGAACGCCTGCATTGATATGCCCGGTTAGTTCCAATAAAGTATGCTCCGCTTCGCCTATAATAACAAAATCCGCGCCTTCCTGTAGGTATTCTTGATAGCGGTCGGTTGAATCTGAACTGGAAACAATAACGGTGCAACCCGCTGCTTTTGCCAATTTGCACATGCTAAAGGCGGCTTCGCGCATATTGGTAAGGCACATTTTAGTGAGGTAGTTGAAGCCATCATCGTATATCACAAAAATATCCGGTTTGTTTTGGGTGATAACATCCTCGACTTCTTCTGGATTGCTTTTAAACATCGTGTCAAACAATGCGACCTTGTAATTATTTTCACGCATTAAAGCAGCTGCATATAAAGTGCCCAGTGGGGGGTAGGGTTGGCCGGTTTGCCATTGCTTGGGATCAAACCGTAAAAAGTAGGAATGTGTAAACAGAATGCTTTTCATACTTTGCATTTAATTGAGCCTCGCAAAAGGCGACAGATTTAACGAACAAACACATTTTACACAGGTGGTATTTGTACCTGTATCCAATGTTTTGCGGAAACTGATTGCTTCGGGACTGTTTAAAATATCGGCTAATGAGGAGTCGCGGATATTCCCTATAGCGTCATGAAAAAAACAAGGCCGCACACTTCCATCTGCTTCAATTACTGTTGAAACCCAGGGTGCATTGCATTTTTTAAAGGGGAATGGGTTTAAATCGTAAAAAGCAGCATAATATTGGTAAATCTGTTGCAGTTTTTCGGGTGATTCCGCAATAAAAGCCGAATTAAAATCGACCTTGTCGGCGATCACCCTTTGCACCACCTCAAGCAGCTCTGGCAGTTCTTTTTCTGATATTAGTATATCTCCCTGCCTGGGCTCTTCCCAGGCCACCGGGCGATTAAAAGCATGGCTGCTTACATCAGCCGGTAAAAAGCTGATCTGGTTAATACCCATCTTTTTTGCTTCCTGGATGATAGCCTCCCAATTTCTGAAATTCAACCGGTGGATAACGGTGCGGGCAGTAATTCTATAATCTGGTTTTACTTGTTTGATATATTCTACGCCATCTTTTAACTTACCGAATGCGCCGGGCACATTTCGGACAGCGTCATGGAGCATTTCGTCGCCATCAAGCGAAACAATTATTTCGTCTATCCATTTTATCAACTGATCGGCATTTTTTTTAATGGTTAAACCGGTTGTAAGTAACGTAATACTGATTCCTGCTTTTTTGAGTAGCTCACATAGCTTAAAGAAATTGGCATTTAATAAAGCCTCACCGCCCGACATCGTAACCTGCTGTGTGCCGAATTTTTTTAGTGTGTATAAAAGCCCTTCAATATCTTTTTCCGTTAGCTGTTTGAGGTTTTTATTATCCTTCCATATATCGCACATCACGCAGCGGCAATTGCATGCACTATGGGGCATCAAAATAACTACCGGCAAAGCGAAAATTGTATCGGTTTGCAAAGTCAGGTACCGCTGGTAAGTGTGATATACTGTTTTTAGTGACATGTCTTATTAAGCCTTTAGTCGTAAATTCTAAGTCGCAAGTCCAAAGCCCAAATCCTTAATGCAGAGTCCCACGTCTGACTAAAGATTTGAAACTTCAGACTTGCGACGCAAATTAAAATCCTTGTATTTCCGGTTGCCTGTACCGCCAAACCTTTTGCAGCAGCTTTATCTCATAAGGATGCTGGTATAAGTTTATCTTGTATCGGAAGCTGGCTATGAGTTGAATGGCTTTGCGTTTTAATATATTAAGCCTTATGTCAGTCACCGTTGGATATACGCCATTTAAAACCGTTTCAAAATTTCTGATCTTATCAATCATTTCTGGGGTTAACCAGGGGGTTAAAGGGTTTTTTCGCAAATCAAAACTTTCCCATGCCGGGCTTATCCAGTCTTCGAGTGTTTGCGGGAACTTAAAGCCACTGGCCAACACCTGCTTATACATCTCCGACCCCTCCGTTGGCACAGGGCTGTAAGTGTAAATGATAATTTCGGTAAGCGGATTAACCTGTTTTACTTTTTTAATAAACCCGATCTCAAAATCAATTTGCGCCTGCACTTTTTCGGGCGTTGGGGCCGGCGTACCCAATACAAACGAATATTCGGGTATAATGTCGAACTTTTTGAGCCTTTCGGCGAATTCAATAATCTGGTTGCCGGTTTGTGTGCCGCCCTTGTCCATCTGCGCCAAAACTTCGTTATTACCGCTTTCGGCACCAAAAAATATAATCTTGCAGCCAGCTTCCCTGATGGCTGCTAACGATGAATCTTTAAATTTACTCATCGTATCAATACGGGCCATTCCCCACCAGGTCATATTCTCATTTTTTATCAGTTTTGAAAATTCAACCGCGCGTTTTTCTGATACAAAAAAATTATTGTCGTGAAATTCAATCGCATCAGCGCCCCATTTATCTTTAATATATTTTACATCTTTATAAATATTTTGCGCCGATTTACCTTTCCACCTTGCCTCATAAATAGGTACTACCGCGCAGAACGAACAAGTAAAAGGACAACCAATGCTCGAATGATAAGCAAGCGTTTTTTCGCCAAGGTAAGTTTTACCTAAGAATTTCGGGATTGGGTACATCTCGTTCAGTTTGTCGTAAGGCAAAGGCGGCAGTGAATCCTGATCTAATAAATCTTCTTTGGCATTTGTGAAAATTTTATTGTTTACACCTTTGTAGATCAGGTTTTTTATAAATTCAAAAGGCTTTCCGGTTTCCAAAGCGTCTATAAGGTTTGGAAAGGCATTATCGCCTGGTCCGTTGATTATAAAATCTACATATCCCGAATATAAAACGGCATAGGGTTGGTTTGACGGGAAATACCCGCCCCAAATCATCACAGTATTTGGGAACCTTTCTTTAATTATTTTTGCTGCCGCGATAGCCTGCCTTAATTGCGGGCCGGGCATAACCGTGAAGCCCAGGTATTTGTATTCGCCTGTAGTTAAATAGCTTTCTATTTTTTTAATAGGGTCTAATTCACAATTGCCATCCACAATAACCCAATCATATTTTTCATTTACTGCTGCCGCAATATTTAAAATAGAGTTGGGTATGCGATACTTGTTGTTGGCGCTTCGTGGGTTAAACAGGAGTATTTTGTTCATTACCTTTAAATACGACCCGAAAAATGCTGCGGTTGCCTGATAAGGGAAATAAAATTGCCGGGCAACCTTTGAAACAAATACGGCGTACCCTTTGTTGGTATTAGCATCTAATCATTCGTAATTAAAAAGCAACCAACGTTGATCAGCAACCTTAAAAACTATATCAAAAAAAATATTTTTACTCCAACTGTACTTGAAAAACAAGTGGTTGAAGCATATGATATATGGGCCGAAAACTATGATGCGCAACCGGGCAACCTCATGCTCGATCTGGATAGGTTTGTGTTTTCTGAACTGCTTGGTAAAATCGATATAAAAAACAAAAATATAGCAGATATTGGTTGCGGCACAGGCAGGCACTGGGATAATATTTTAAATCATAATCCTGCAAGTTTAGCCGGTTTTGATGTTTCAGTCGGGATGCTTAACAAATTGCACGACAAATATCCTTTTGCTGAAACACATGTTATTACTGACAACCTGTTTTTGAATATCCCCGATAGTTCTTATGATGTTATTCTGTCGACTTTAACGGTTGCCCACATCAAAGATATTGAGACTGCATTAACCGCCTGGTGTCGTATTGCTAAAGCAAAGGCCGAAATAATTATCACCGATTTTCATCCTGAAGCACTGGCATCGGGTGGTAAACGGACTTTCCCGCATGGGAAAGTGCATATCGCGGTTAAAAATTATGTTCATAACATAGCAATTATCAAATACATCCTGTTAACAAACAATTTCGTGCTTGTAAACGAAATCACCAAGCAAGTGGATGAAAAGGTAAAACATTATTATGAGCAGCAAAATGCGCTGCATGTTTATGAAAAGTTTAAAGACCGGCCTATTATTTACGGTATCCATTTCAGGAGGGTTTGATGATACTCAATAATGTAAAAATAGCAGGCACCCATGACGCGGTTAATATCATTATTAAAGATGGTAAAATTACCGGCGTTTCCAATTCAGCAGTGTCAGCAACTAAACGCGCCTTACAATTATATTTCGAGAACGCATTTATTTTTCCAGGATTAATCAATTCGCACGATCATCTGGATTTTAATTTATTCCCTAAGTTCGGAAACCGGGTGTACCGTAACTACACCGAATGGGGGAGGCATATTCATAAACACTACAAATCTGAGATAGCGGAAGTGCTTAAAATACCAGTTGGATTACGCATTCAATGGGGCATCTATAAAAATCTGCTTTGCGGTGTTACCACTGTTGTAAATCATGGCGCGAGGGTGGGAAAGCCAACTGATTTGATAACCGTGTTTGAAGAAACACATTGTTTGCATTCGGTGAAGTTCGAGAAGGGCTGGAGGTTTAAACTGAACAACCCTTTCAAAAAAAAATTGCCGCTAAACATCCATATAGGGGAGGGGAATGATTGGTCGTCATTCAACGAAATAAACCAATTGACCCGCTGGAACCTGATGAATAAAAAAATAGTTGGCGTACATGCGGTAGCAATGACAGAGCACCAGGCAAAGAAGTTTATAGCCTTGGTGTGGTGCCCGCAATCGAACTATTATTTGCTGGGGAAAACCGCTGATGTTAATATGTTAGAAGCAAATGCGACTCTGCTATTTGGCACCGATTCAAGATTAACCAGCAACTGGAACATTTGGAACCACTTACAATGTGCCAGGAAAACAAAATTATTGAGTGATGAATCGTTGTATAAAACCTTAACCGACAATGCTGCCCAAACATGGCAGTTAAACAATGGTAAAATTGAAGCAGGTAAAGATGCCGATCTGGTTGTAGCCAAAACGAAAACCCGGGGAGAGTACAGCCTGGATGCTCTTTTTTCAACAGGCCCCGATGATCTCTTGCTGGTAATGCACAGGGGAAATATCAGGCTGTTTGACGAAATTTTGCTGGAGCAGTTGAAGGATACAGATTTAACCGGGTACAGCAAAATTTATATAAATGGCATTTGCAAGTACGTACAAGGGGATTTGCCCGGATTGATGGAAAATATCAGGAAATACTATCCCAAAGCTGATTTCCCCATAGAGTTAAATGAAAATCGAACCTGAAAATTAAATATGGTTTACGTTTTTTTGAGTTATGGATATTTTGGCGCTGTGTATTCTCCTGAAAGCTGGTTTAAGCGGACGCAAGTTTACGCAGGCATTTTAGAGCGTTTGAGTAAAGCGCATACCGTTTTTAATGTTAATCAGATCAACTTTGTGGGGAAATCCATCCATAATGGCGTACAAAACCACTTTGTAAATTTAGGTAGAAACAAAACATTGTTTCCCGTTCGCCTCAACTCCTATGTGAAAAAGTTAAGGCCTGATATTGTTATGGTACAAGGCCTGCATCATCCATTGCAGGTGATTCAGTTAAGGTTGATCCTTGGAAAAAGAGTAAAAATAATTGCCCATCACCATGCCGAAAAACCATTTACAGGTATAAAGAAATATATCCAACGAATGGCCTCGCGGTGTATTGACGCTTACCTATTTGCGTCGGATGAAATTGGTGCAGATTGGGTGAAAAATGGAAATATAGCCTCACTGCATAAAATACATGAGGTAATGGAAGTATCGTCTCAGTTTTATCCAATCGAAAAAGAGTTGGCAAAATTGATAACTGGAGTTTATGGCGAACCTGTTTTTTTATGGGTTGGCCGGTTAAATGAAAATAAGGACCCGGTGAACATGGTGAAAGCTTTCTTGAAATTTGCCGCCACTAATCTAGGTGTCCGTTTGTATATGATTTATCATACCGATGAACTGCTAAATACCATTAAACATATCATCGAAAATAATCAATACCGGGAGGCGGTGATTTTAGTTGGGTTTGTGCCCCATGATGAACTACTATATTGGTTCAACAGTGCTGATTTTTTTGTTTCCGGTTCACATTATGAAGGTAGTGGTACAGCAGTTTGCGAGGCAATGTCCTGCGGTTGTATCCCAGTGGTGACTGATATCCCCTCATTCAGGATGATAACCGATAAAGGGCAATGCGGAACATTGTATGAGGCCGGGAATGAAACTGCGCTGTTAGCTGCATTAAACGCAACACTAACATTGGATGTACAGCACAAACGGACCCAATCATTGAATTACTACCAATCGACACTCTCCTTTGACGCTATCGCCTGCAAAATACACCAGATAGCATCGGATTTACAAACCACCGTATTTAATCGGCATATAAACTGATCATATTTTTTGCGACGTGCGTCACCGGACACATTAATACACGGTCGTGGCCCCGATTGCGGTCTTTCAGGATAGACAATAACTCGTCATACATCTCTTCCTTATTTTTTACAACATGATGGTGCCTGTAGTCCTTATTCATTGGTTTGCAAAACGATACCACATGCGCTCCGCCATATAAAGCTTCGGCTAACACACAACCATAACCCTCATAATTGGACGGGTGCAGAAATATTTTTGATTGCTGCATTAGGTCTAATACCGTTGTATGCGGCAGCTCGCCTTTAAATACGATATTCCCGTTAAGGTTAAGCGATGCAGATAGAGCCCGCAGGTTTTCCATTTCGGGCCCTTTGCCGCAAAGCACAGCTTTAATATTGGGATAGTACCCCTTTAAAAAAGCTATAGACTCTACAAAAAGATGGTATTGTTTTAATGGAATCAGAGATCCGGCACCCAAAACATCGATTTCTCTTTTTAAAGGCATTTCGGGGAACAACGAAATATCAATACCAACGGGTATTACATTTGCGGGTGGTACACCATAATTTTTGTATACTTCTTTTGCCAAAAAATCAGACAGGGCAATCAGGGTATCACCGGCGGGTTTTATCCATTTAAAGTATTTATTCCCTTTTTTAGCATCCTGACCTAACAACCAGCTATAATGGTTAAGATGATGTTTTTTCGCAAACAAACTTCCTATAAAGGCGCATTCCCCGAACCAAAAGCTTAACAAGCCTATAACACGGTGCTCTTTGTTGATATTACGTAGCGCAGTCCAGGCATTAAACCAGGTAATTAGGCGAAACAAACGGCCATTATCCCTGCCACCCAAAGCGATAACTTTTATGCCATACCAGTCATATGCAGTAGGTGAAAAAGGATAATGAAACGTTAGAACGATTATCTGTAGCCCGGGGCAAATCTCTTTCAGGGCTTTAACAAACAATTGCTGCGGGGGCATACAGGCTGTATCCGCCTCATTTGCAGGGAAGCCCGGACTAAGAATAACCAATGTATCCGACTTGTTTTCCATGCAATTTACTGTTTTAGCTTGTATGGGCTATCATCTGTAAATGACATACGCCTAAATTTTCGGTTTAGTTGCCTTATCTGAAGAAAGAGTTTTTAAAACTACCCGAATACTGTTGTTGAATGTTTCGGGTTAACCGGGAAAAATGCTCAATAAGAGAGCATTTCTCGTGTTAAAAAAAACAATTCTGCAAACGCAAATAAGAAAAACCAAACCGGGTTAAATGAATTTTTTTCTTTAGACTTTTTACTTTATTAAAGGTTTAACTCCATAGAACCTCGAAATATCACAAAAGGAAATATCGCCCTTTCCTGATAACAAAAAAACGCCCTGAATCTTACTCCAGGACGCTCTCTAACTCAACCAAAAAATAAACAAACCTTACGGAATTTTTATCTCAAGCTTTTTTATTTATATACTCTAATATAATCTATTTGCATGGTCGCGCTGACAAAATTCGGGTCAACCGGGCCGGCAAAATCCCCGCCCATAGCTACATTAAAAATGAAAAAAAAGTTAAGGTTAAAGGGTAAACCCGGTGAATTTGCAACCGTTTGGAATACCACGCCATCAACCGATATTTTTATGGCGGTAGGCGACCAATCAATCGAGTAAATGTGGAATTGGGTGGTAGAATTACTGATAGTAGTTGTAGCGCCATTTCCATTTGCACCCGAGTGACCCGGATAATGCAAAGTGCCATAAATTGTATTTAGCTGGCTGCCTTTTTGCTCCATAATATCCATTTCGCCACAACCGGGCCAAGGCACGGTGTTGATATTACTACCCAACATCCATAGCGCGGGCCATGTACCTAGTCCTGCTGGCAACATTGCCCGGATATCCACATGTCCGTAAGTAAAGTCGAACTTATTTTGTGTAAGTATTCTTGCAGAAGTATAGCTGCTTCCCATATAGTTTTCGGCATTGGCGGTTATCTTTAAAACGCCACCCTGTACAATAACATTTGTTGGCCTGTTGGTGTAATATTCCAGCTCGTTATTGCCCCAGCCACCTGCGCCTGTGTCGTAATTCCATTTGTTTGGATCAGGAGCGCCATCGGTATTAAATTCATCCGACCAGAATAAACTAAGTTTCACACCAACTGTAATATTGGTGCTTGCCGAGGCGGTTTGTCCCGATGAACTTCTGGCGATCACATTGACCGTGTAAGCGCCAGATTGTGGGTATTTGTAAGTAACCACCCCAGAAGCTACCGTTTGAATAATACCGTTCCCGAAATCGAAATCGTAACTTACTGCATTACCAGCTGTAGCCGTAAAATTAACATTACCAGTACTGTCCTGAGCAACCGTTGCATTTACTACCAAATTAGTAGGTGGGTTGTTAGGAGCTATGTTACTTTTGCTCGAACTGCTACAGGCTATTAATAAAAAGCTTAACACGCAGCATGCTACCAGAATTTTTTTCATTTTTTGACTTAATTTATAGATTAAAAACCAGCAGAAAATGATTTTTTGTTCAAATTCTGCCGGTGTTATTGTTATTGTGCCTTTAATATTTGATACCAGGCATTTCCATCACTACCAATATTCCGAAGAATCATTATCTTGTTAGTTAGCTTTATAATTTGATAAGCTGTGCCGCCAGTACCAAAATTAACCAGCCCATCGCCAGGTACGGTGAACTGGAGGCCGGTTGAAGTCCCGCCGCCAGTATTGGTAGTAGTAAAACCAATTATCTTGGTGCCACCAGGATTAACAACGTAGCAACCATCACCGCCTGATTGACTATAGAAACTTGTCGCGGCTGCAATCAGAAAGGATTGGCCCTGGTTGTTATCATTAATTGTGATGGTATTGGCTCCGGCCTGGGTAAAGGTTATTACCCCGGCATAAGCGCAAGTCGGTTTTTCGTTAGGGCCGGCCTGGTAGTAATCGGGTGTAAAATCGCTGGCTGGGCCTACGCCAAAATTGCCGGTGGTATCGGCATACACCATCCAGTTTTTTGACGAGCCATTGGTGAATTCGGCAAGAATATTGGCGGGGATCTGAAACTGGTACAATATTTTAACCTGTTTACCAATTGTTGACGTTGCACCGCCGGTGCCGATGGCGTTAACCGTAATTGTGTAAAGGTTAGTATCCAAAGTGGTGTATTGATGGCTTGCAGTATCTAATGATGTTAGCAATGAATCTCCATCGCCCCAATATATTTTATACGCAAGCGCATTGGTACCGCTGAGCGAGATTTTGATTTTTCCAGAACCGTCGCCTGTAGGGTTGGAGCTTGCACCCTGTATCGTAGTTGTGAGTGCGATATTTGATGGCGTTTTTATGCTGCCGAACGTATAATCTGTTTTTTTACATGCGCCGATTAAAATCGAGGCTACAGCTAAAAATAATAAACTATAATTTATATTTCTTTTCATGTGTGTATTCTTTAAAATGATTTATAGCAGTATTACGTTATCCCAATAATAGGTAGCCCCTGTGCCTTTATTCCCAAAGTCGAAGAAAATGGTGGCAAGGTCGTATGTATTGGCCGGATTGTAGGCTGGTGTTCCCGACGCGTTTTTACTAAAGTCAAATGTGAGCGTTTCCCACTGATTTACCTTAGTCGTTAATACGTCAGTTTCAACTGATAGCCCATTGTTGGCATTCAGATGATTATCTAATTTAAGTTTAACATCTATGCCAGCCGCTGGTGAATATACCATTACAGTCATTTTTAGTCTGGTCGAACTTAAAGCGATCGGGTTGGCAAAACCGTTGCCAAGTGTTGTACCTGCGTAAGTTGCAGACCCCGACGTTTTAATAGATTGCATGACATGATTGGCGCTATTGGTTGGGTCGACAATTAATGTTGAAACATTACCGCCAAAATCAACAACCGAATAATTAACCGTTGGATCGTCAAAAGTCACCGGCAGGTCGATCTGTTTGAGCACGGGAGCCACAAAAATCTGCATGTTGTCGAAATAAAATGTCGAACCTGTTCCGTTGTTGCCAAAATCAAAGAAGATGGTAGCATCATCATAAATATTTTGCGGGTTGAATGCTGGCGTTCCTGGAGCATTTTTGCTAAAATCAAAGGTTAGGGTTTCCCATTGATTAGCAACAGTAGTCAATACATCAGTTTCTACTGATAGACCGTTGTTTCCATTACTATGGTTGTCCAATTTTAACTTAACATCTAAACCTGCAGCGGGCGAATACACCATAACTGTCATTTTTTCGTTAGCAGTTGTGATGGGAATTGGTGTAGCAAAACCAGCAGCTCCACCCAGCGTTACTCCTGCATAAGTTGCCGCGCCAGCTGTTTTAATGGATTTAGCGACATGGTTGCTGCTGTTTGTTGGATCTGTGACTAAGCTTGTTGCTTCACCTCCAAAATCGCCAAAAGCATAATTAACATTTGGGTCTTCAAAGGTAATTGGCAGGTTTAACGGGGTTGATACCGTGATGGTTTGTGTTTGCGTCGTAGTTTCGGAACCACCGCTAAGAGCTACTACAGTAATCACATAAGTTCCTGCACTGGCATAGGCATGGCTTGCTGCTTGCCCACCCAAAACATATGATGACGGTACCGGGTTGGCCGCAGTTGAATCACCAAATGATATTTTAAACGAAGTAGCGTATTTTGCAGTAGCCGAAACACTTGCTGTTAAATTGGCTATCGTGACTTTAACTGTTAAGTCAATAGGTGTTAAAAACGACACCACCAAAGGCTGGGTAAGCGTAGTAGTTCCACCTTTCAGGTCGTGGGCCACCAATTTTACCTGGTAATTACCTTCGGCATAGGTATGCTGAACGCTTGATCCTGCGGCAACTTTAGCTGGCGTTACATTGCTGTCGCCAAAATACACATCAAATGATACCGCGCCATTAGCACTTGGGGTAATGGTTACAATACCGGTATTGTCATGCGTTATATTGAACATAACGGCAAGATTGCTTGCCGATGCCGCCGTTGATATTAATGATGTATCATCAAATTGCTGGTCCTTTTTACACCCCAATGCAATGCAGATTAGGAGTATGAAAGGAGTAAAATATTTTAATAATTTCATGTTGATCTGTTTTTTTAATAAATACTAATAACCTGGGTTTTGAGTTAGGTGCGAAACCGTAACTTCCTGTTGCGGTATCGGGAACAGCTCGTTTTTATTTGGGGTGAAAGATGAACCGAGGACGGTTGCGGCTTGCCCTGTTCGTACCAGGTCAAAAAAGCGGTCACCTTCCATAGCCAGCTCCAGCCTGCGCTCATTGATGATAGCGGTGTATAGGGTTGCTCCGGTCGAAGTAACATCATGACTGGCATTGGTTACCATAAATGCCCGGCGGCGAACCTGGTTTAAGTATTGTTGGGCTTTGGCATCGTTGGCTGTTTGGTTATAAGCTTCGGCAGCCATCAAAAGCACTTCAGCATAGCGGATAGTTCTGAAATTATTTAAGTAGTTCAATTCCGGCTGACCGCTGGTTTGGCCTTTTCGAGGTAAATATTTTTGGCTGTAATACCCGGTATTTTCATACGGTGCCACTTCGAAAGTTACGTTATAGGATGGATTGGCAGCTGCATAAGCTGCAGGATCAAACAATGTACCTTGCCTGCGTTGGTCGCCGTTTTCATAAGCATTATAAAGGTTTACAGAAGGCAGGTCGGTGCTCCAGCCAGCAGCGTATGGCATAGCCGCTGTACCGCTCATTTGTCTTACGCCAACTTGTTGCACCATGTAATTACCCTGGCCCTGAAACGGATTTGACCATTGATAATAGGGTGAACTGTTGCTGTATTGAATTTCAAATACCGATTCGGGGCCATTCTCGCCTGAGGCCATGAAAATGGAATCGAAATTGGTCACCAATGAAAATGCGTTAGCATCAATAATACTTTGCAGTACAGGTGCGGCTGCAGAGTATTTCTTTTCGTACAAATAAACTTTACCTAGCAAGGCTTGCGCGGCATATTTTGTAACACGGCCCTGTTGCAGCTGGATAGTAGGTAACACGGCAATAGCACTATTCAAGTCTGATTCGATTTGAGCATACACAGCGGCGGGAGTGGCTCTTTGCAACGTTCCGGAACTGGCAAAGTCTAAGCGTTTATCGGTAAACAGCGGTACACCGCCAAACATTTTCAATAAGGTGAAATAGTAATAGGCCCGTAGGAAATATACTTCGCCATACATCGCATCCTTCCCGGTGAAATTGACTTGTGTTCCGGCAGGGTTAATCGTTTTATATTCGGTGAGGTAATTGGCCCTGTTTATACCTTCATAAGCATATTGCCATAGGTTGGTAAGTGTGCCATTGGTAGGGGTTGCCTGGTAATGATCAATTTGCTGTAGATCAAGTACGTCAGATGCGCTTTCGCCACCAGCTACGGCATTGTCCGAGCCGACATCGCCGATGGGTACTATCTGGTTTAACCATTGTAAAGGCGTATAAACACTAACTTCCATCGTTTGGTAATCAGACGATGATGCCAAATAAGACTGTGCGGTAACTAAATACGCACTTTGCGGGCTGTAGTCGACAAATTTTTTGCAGGACGCAAGTAAACTAATGGCGACCATAACAACTGCTATTTTTAAATATTTTTTCATATCAGTTTTTTGAGATTAAAATTTAAAATCAACACCTAAAAGATAAGTTCGGGCTTGCGGATACTGACCTAAATCAACACCGCTGTTCAATATCCCTCCAGATATTTCCGGGTCGAATCCTGTATATTTTGTGAATGTGTAGGCATTTCTAACCTGTGCATAAACACGCAATGTTCTTTTTTCGCCTATAACAGAATTTGGTAGGGTATAACCAAATACTACGTTTTTTATTTTGGCAAATGAACCATCTTGTAAATACCTGTCGGAAACGCGGGAATTATCGTTGGTATCGGTAAACGTATAGCGTGGATCCTGGGCATCATTGGTGGTGCCTGGTCCTGTCCATCTCGCTAAAATCATGCTTGCTTTATTGGTATAGTTGGCATTTCTATCCCATGCGGTAAAAATTTTGCTGCCTTCCGAGATATACAAGAATGAAGTTAAATCAAACTGTTTATAGGTAAGGTTTAAATTCCAGCCAATGGTAAACTTAGGGAAGGGGCTACCCAATGAGGTTTGGTCGGCACTTGTTATTACACCGTCGTGATTGATATCTACATATTTGATATCGCCGGGTTGTGCACCGGGTTGCGTTGGCGAAGCAGCGATCTGTGCCTGGTTTTGGAACAGGCCATCGGTTTTGTAACCATAGAACTCACCGGGAGCATATCCTTTTTCGAATATTGTAGCTGGTTGAGTTTGGCCGTTAAAAAAGTAACCGCCCTGCACGATTGCACTGTTATCGGAGTTGGTGGCTGTTACAAGGCTTTTAAATGTGCTGAAGGTTACCGAAGTGTGGATGCCCAATGACTTACTGATATGGTCGGCATAGCTAAACATCGCGTCGATACCTTTGGTACTTGTCGAACCAATATTGGCATACGATGGTGGAACTGTACCCAGATACAACGACTGTGTGGGGGTAAACAATAAACCATCAACAGCCTTATTATATAGGTCGAGATTTATGGTGAATTTATGAGCAAACTCCAGGTCGACGCCGACATCAGTTTGTTTGTCTGTTTCCCATGAAAGGTTAGGATTGGCAAGTGATCCGATTGTTGAACCAGGAACAAATGTGCTGCCAAATGTATACCCGTTACTGTTTCCTATATTATTGTAAGGCCCACCAGTTACTATACTTGTTGTTTGTGCGTTACCTGCGTTACTGTTACCAGCTGTGCCATAACTACCCCTGAATTTTAAGAAAGTAACCACATCCGAATGGAAAAAATCTTCTTTTGAAGCTATCCAGCCCAAAGACGCGGAATAAAAGTTAGCAAATTTTTTGTTGGCGCCGAATACCTGGTCACCATCTTCGCGATCACTTACAGTAGCAAGGTATTTTTCTTTATAATCATAAATCAACCTTCCAAAGTATGAAAGCTTTTGATCTGAATATTGATAGTAGTAACCGGTTTGCGCTGCTGTGTTGGTAGCGGTATTTACACCTGTTGCAGCCGTATAGTCGGCATAAGTCCAGGAGTTAAACGGAACATCCTGTCTTGTGACACCAATCTGGTTGCCCGAGTTTTCGTATAAAGCTGTACCTAACACTGCCTGGAAATGATTATCCTTGGCAATTGAGAAATCATAATTAGCATAAGTTTCCCAATCCCAGTTAAAATTACTGTTTCTTACAGATGAAACCGAGTTATGATCGCCGGTTACTGTTGAACCGTCTGCGTTCATCGTATTATCGGCATTGCTTAAACCATAAAACACCAATGGATTAAATGATTTGGAATTATCGTTATAATCAGTATACCCAAAACGAGAAGTTAGGACCAAACCTTTAAGTAAATTATATTGAAATTCAAATTTGCCATATAGCTTGTTACCCAAATCTTTGTTATAGGTGTTTTGCAAAGTAGTGAGTGGGTTATGTACTTCCTGCAATTCCAGTCTGCTGAAACCATATTGTCCAACTGTATTTGCTACAGTATTGTTAACCGGAACAGTAGGGTCAAAGTTTAACGCTTCGCCTAACACACTATTAAATGAGTTTTCTGAAACGCCTTTTGAATTCAGGAGCGCATCTGTCACATTCAAATTAAATTTTAATTTGGAGGTGAGATCGAAAGTTAAATTCGCTGTAAAGTTATTGCGGTCATAAGCCGATTTAGCACCACCGCCTACTATACCATCCTGTTCGGCTGATCCGAATGCTAAAAAATAAGTGATTTTATCAGAACCACCACTTACCGAAAGCTCGTAATTTTGAATCGGTGCATTTTTAAATACCTGGTCCTGCCAGTTGGTACCTACACCTACAGTGCTTAGGTTCGGAAAAATAACCGGGCCGCCTGATAAGGTGCTGCCTTCGTTAACCATCGCTGCATATTGGGTGGCATTTAAAACATCTACTTCATGGGCCACTTGCTGCACACCATAACTGCCGCTAAGATTAAACCTGGTTTGTTGATTCTTTTTCCCTGTTTTGGTTGTTACTAAAATTACGCCATTGCCACCATTTATACCGTAAATAGCGGTAGCGGCAGCATCTTTTAACACGCTCACCGATTCGATGTCTGATGGGTTAAGCGAGTTAAAGTCGGTTAGGGTTTGTTCAACACCGTCAATTACTACTAAAGGATCGCTGCCGGTGTAAGATGGTATTCCACGTATTAATACTGTTGGATTTACTCCCGGCGAACCGCTTTGAATAATTTCAACCCCGGAAACTCTACCCTGAATAGCGTCCTCCACACGAACTGAATTGTTTTTCTCAATATCTGAGCTCTTTAACGTAGAAATAGAACCGGATACTTTTTCGGATTTTTGGGAGCCGTATCCTACAACTACAACTTCATTTAAGCTTTTAACATCATCCAGCAAAACAAGGTTGATAGTGGTATGGTTGTTTATCGGAATTTCTTGTTTGACATAGCCGATATAGGTAAAAATTAAAACAGAATTAGGTAATGTTTCTATCGAATATTGTCCATTGGTATTGGTAGTTGCTGCAGCTAAGGTATTACCTTTTACTGTTATCGATACCCCTATTAAGGCTTGTCCAGAATTGTCTGTTACTTTACCGCTTATCTTAATATTTTGGGCATAGACAAGTGAACACCCAATAAAGAGCAATAAAATAATTAAAGTAAATTTTTTTCTCATTGATAATTAATTAAAATTGGTTTAAAAAGATTTTTGGACCATGTAGCGGTCTTTGGTTTAGATAATAGATTTTATCTTACCCATAGGCTGACAAATTAGATTCGAGAATTTTCATGTTAATGGTTTATAAATTCAACTGGTTTATATTGGTTGATTGAACAATACAAACTTCAGTGTAATAAACCCCGTCAAAGATTTTTAGCATACAATATAACCCATACAAAAATGGGGCGAAGACCGCGTGAGGCCGTTTTTCGCCCCTATTTTATTACTACATGACCAGAAAATCTTAAGTATTCCTTGATATTTTGGTTTTTTGTATTTGAGTTGTGTATAATTTTGTGGTTGTGATAAAGCAATTTTTTTATGCGATTTTTATTATTGATAATTAAAAAATAGTACTATTACCCGTTATTTCTTTGGATATTACATCCCTTTGATACCAATGATTTCAATTTTACTTTATCTATGAGGAGTTTCTATTTTTTGTTTTTTGTTTTTCTTGTAGGTTTTAAGGCAAATGCCCAAAATCCGATTGGATTATCACAGATTACAAATTTTTCAAAAACGGACTATAGGGGAGGTAATCAAAACTGGGATATACAACAGGACAAGTTTGGTATCATGTATTTCGCCAATAACGAAGGTTTATTAACCTATAATGGCGAGAACTGGAAAATTTATACCACACCAAATAAAACAGTAGTCAGGTCAGTTCAGATTGCACCGGACGGCAAAATTTATGTCGGCGCGCAAGACGAAATAGGCTATTTCTATCCCGATGAAACGGGTATATTAAAATACACTTCATTAAAGAATTTAATCCCTGTCGCCCAAAGGTCCTTCAGTGATGTTTGGAACGTTGTTATTTGGAATGGAAGGATATTTTTCCGAACAAGTACCGAAATCATGGAGCTGCAAAACGGCACAATTACCTGTTTTAAATCCAAAACCGATTGGCTGTATCTATGTAATGCGAATAACCAATTATTTGCACAGGAGCGAACAACTGCTTTGATGGAATTAAAAGACAATCGTTGGGCATTCGTTTGTGAAATGCCCAAAAACGCTACCGTCACGTCAATAGTTCCATATTCGAAAGATACTTTGTTGATTTCCACTTTAAAAGATGGCCTCTTTCTTTTAAATAACAATAAACTGATCAGGAAGAAAACCGACTTGGACAATATATTTTCCAACATCAGGATTAATGCGGTACAGTTGATCAACCAGGATATGTATGCTATTGGATCGGGCTTTAATGGCTGTTATATCATCAATCACGCAGGTAATGTGATCCAAAACTTTTCTGATTTACAATCAAAGTATGTGAGAAGCCTGTTCCTCGACCAGGATAAAAATATTTGGCTGGGGCTTGACGATGGTATTAGTTTTATTGCATATAACAGCGCCATAAAACAAATTTATCCCGACCAAAATAAGCAGTCAGCGACTTATGCTGTTAGGGTTTTCAATAAGCTATTGTATGTGGGCACTTCTGATGCCGTTTTTTCTATGCCCCTAAAAGACACACTTGGCGATCTTAGTTACAGAAATGGTACGTTTTCGGAAGTGCAGAACACAAAAAGCCAGGTTTGGAATTTAAATATCGTAAACAATCATTTGTTACTAGGTAACGAAGAAGGGGCCTATGCGATTGAAAAAAATACCGCGTCCCAAATATTCGCTTTCCCTGGTACCTGGATTTTTAAGCCACTGGCAAAAAATGGTTTATCTGAAAGCATTTTAACCGGAACCTATGAAGGCATTAGTTTAATCAAATTCTCTAATAATCGTTTTGTTAATCTGGGGCGTTATTCGGGGCTATTTGAGTCGCTGAGATTTCTTACTATTGATTATGATAAAAACATAGTTTGGGCCTCACATCCGTACAGGGGTGTTTATAAAATCCAATTATCGACCGATAAGAGTAAAATAAGCCACTTAATGCTTTGCTCCCAAATGGAAGGCTTGCCCTCATCGTTGCATAATTATGTTTTTAAAATAAAGGGGAGAAATATCGTGGCAACCCAAAATGGGATATACGAATATGACTATTCAAAAAGCCGTTTCTTTTTATCGCCTTATTTTTATCCGATGTTTAAAAATACCGAACTACAGTATTTAAATGAAGATAATGATGGTAATATCTGGTTTATCGGGAACAAGCGGGTTGGTGTAGTCGATTTCAGTAAAAAAAGCGACAATAAAGAGTTTTCAGTAGTTTATTTCCCCGAATTAACCCCTAAAGTATTGGCCGGGTTCGAAAATGTTTATGCGTACAACAAACAAAATATTTTCATAGGGTCAAATAAAGGTGTGGTTCATTTGAACTACGAAAAATACCTCAAAAACGAAAAGCAATTGAACGTTTTACTTGGCCAGGTTAAAATAATAGGGGAGAAGGACAGCACAATTTTCGGGGGATACTTTAAAAGTAATAACATTATACAAGGTTTCCAGGGAAAAGAATCAGTGAGCTCATTGCCAAATAGCTTTAACTCTTTCAATTTTCAGTTTTCATCTACTTTATTCGAGCAACACAGTAATATTGAATACAGTTATCAACTGGAGGGCTTTGATAAAAAATGGTCAGCGTGGAATTCAAAAAGTGAAAAAGAATACACCAATTTAGGCTACGGCTTTTACACATTTAAAGTTAAGGCCAGAAATAATTTAGGCAACGAATCTGACTATGTTAGTTATAGTTTCGAAATAAAGCCGGCATGGTATCAAACCTATTGGAGCTATGCCTTTTATGTATTGCTGGCTTTGGGATTCATTTATGGCATTGTAAAATTCCAGCAAAGGAAACATAAAAAAGCACAAATAGATTTGAAATACAGGCACCAACTAGAGTTGGAGAGAAGCGAAAAGGAAATTGTATCCCTTAAAAATGAAAAGCTTGAAACCGAGGTAAACCATAAAAACAAGGAGCTGGCTACGGCAACCATGCACCTGGTTCAACGTGGGAAATTATTGTCGAAAATTAAAGAAGGGCTCCTGCCACTAATAGACGAAAAAAAGCCTGCTGAAAATCACGCTGAATTGTTGAAAGTTTTGAAGTTGATTAACGAAGCCGAAAGAAATGATTCTGATTGGGAAAATTTCGCTATCCATTTCGACAAAATACATTCTAATTTCTTAGACACATTAAAAACTAAATTCCCCGAACTTAGTCCAACTGATTTAAAGATGTGTGCCTATTTGAAAATAAATTTAGCATCGAAAGAAATAGCGCAATTAATGAGCATCACAGTAAGGGCGGTTGAAGTCGGAAGATACCGGCTCCGGAAAAAACTCAATTTGCCATCAAACGTTAACCTATTTGATTACCTGGTAAAAGTTACCACCAAACCAGAGCAGAATTCGTAAATGGCCAATTTTATCAATCCAGTTACCTTCTCCGTCCGGATTGAGGACATAATAGTGCATAGCATTACCAGGAAAGCGTTGGTTCAATCCAACAATCTATGCTTTTAAACCAACAAATAGGGTTTTGTTTGATATGTCTCCCATAAAAATTCACCGAAAAGGGTATTCGCCCAGGCAAACCATTTGCGTGAGAAATTTGAAGCGTCATCTTTATTAAAGGATTCGTGCATAAAACCGGTACCAGCATGGCTGTTTTTTAGCATCTCAACACACGATTTTATTTCAGCGTCGTTATCGCTGGTTAAACCCCTGATTATAATGCCCAGCGGCCATATCATATCTTTACCTACATGCGGGCCGCCAATACCTTCACCCGCCTTTCCTTTGAAAAAGAAAGGATTGCTTAACGACAAAAGCATTTTACGCGTATTTTGGTAAACAGGATCGGAGGTTGATGCCGCATTTAAATAGGGTAGGCTGAGCAAACTCGGTACGTTGGCATCATCCATCAAATTATAACTTCCATAGCCATTTACTTCGTACGCATAAATTTTACCATACTCGGAATGATTTATAATCCCGTACTCATGCAGTGCTTCCTTAACTTCTTTCGCAAGGGCCAATAACTCATTGGCAAATGTTTCATCTTTACTTATTGCTTTAACCATTTCCGCCGCTTGCGTAAGACTTGCTACCGCGAAAAAATTAGAAGGTATCAGGTACATAAAAACAGTGGCATCGTCGCTGGGGCGGAAAGCCGAACAGATTAAGCCCACAGGTTTAACAGGGTAACCGAAACCATTCATAGTTACACTGTCAGTTGGTTTGGTAGTGTTGCGCTGGAAGCTGTAGGGGCCCTGATTTTCTTTCCTTTGCTGTTCTTTAAATGTTTTTAAAGTTAGTTGAATTGCCGATTTCCATGCATCATCAAACGGTTGGGTATCTCCGGTTAGTTTCCAATACTTATAGGCCAGCCGTATAGGGTAACAAAGCGAATCTATTTCCCATTTTCTTTCGTGAACGCCCGGTTGCATATTGGTAAGGTCTGTTGACCATTCACTAACTTTGTTAGGGTCATTATAAAAAGCGTTTGCATAAGGATCTTTAAGCACACAACGTACCTGGTGATTTATTACACCAGCTATTAATTGCTTTAAAGGTTCATCTTTATTTACAAATTTTAAATACGGCCAAACTTGCGCGCTGCTGTCGCGCAGCCACATGGCATCAATGTCGCCGGTAATTACATAAGTATCGGGTTTACCATTGGTGGTAGTAAAGTTTACAGTTGTATCCAGTGTGTTTGGAAAGCAGTTATTAAATAACCAGCCAAGTTCGTTGTCCTTCACCTTCGACTGAAATTCGATGATGGCATCTTCAACAGCCTTACTGCTAAATTTTCTCTTATCGGCAGAAACCCTTACCACTGGCAACGCGGTATTAGCGAATGATGGCATTTTACTCAGCATTAAACCGGCACTTAAGGCAACGGTATTTTTTACAAAAACACGTCTTTCCATTTAAAAATAGATGTATAAAGGGTAGTTATAATTGTGCGTCAAAAAAAAGGATTTTATACCGATTTTCCTATTGGTTTTTCATAATAAAAACGGTCATGCTACGCGGCCCGTGTGCTCCAATCACTAAAGATTGCTCAATATCCGCCGTTTTTGACGGGCCAGCTATAAAAGTGCCAAAACCATAAGATATATCGCCGATGTAATCATAAGCATGGTGCATGGTTGCAAAAATATTTTCGGCACTGATTACCACGGCCAGATGCTGACAAATAAAAGGCAATACTCGGTGCCCCATTTGCTCTTCGGTGACCCAAACCGCGCCGTTCTCTGCAACACCAAAATGAGCCTTGACAATGGCCAACTCGACATCATTTAAAGAATGAGGCAAGGAAAGTGCTTCGTCATCCAACAATTCACAAACATTCGCAAGCTCCGGCAGCATACATGCAACACGATTGTCTAACGTGGTATGTGTTTTTATATGATTTATAATATCATTATAACTATTTATTTCAATCGCTTTGCCGCCGATCGCGGTAAGGGTTGCAACAAACTTCGTTAATAAATCAGTACCCGGTTGTTTTAAAAAATCGATATCCGGCAATGCGGATAATTCAGGCTGATTTGCGGCAACCGAGGCGAGTATTTTTTCTCTGCTTGACATGATCACAAATATTTTTATTTCCTGTTATGCTTATACCATTCGCCGAAAGATTCTTTTGGCGGATCGGGCAGGTCGCGCTGTTTATACCATAAATTGAATTTATTGTTGATGGCAAAAGGCGCATATTTCAAAACCAGTCTTCCCGCCTTTCCAGCGATGTGATAGGCCGAAGGGGATCCCAAAGTCACACTCATCATGTACATAGCTGCCTTTTTTGCCGCCGGGGCATGGCCATTTTTAACAATAACCTGCCGCCATTTATATAACTGCTGATGAATATCAATTTTTACAGGACAAACATTTGAGCATGAACCACAAAGCGTAGAGGCAAATGGCAGGTCGGCATATTTTTCCATGTCCAGATTTGGGGCCAAAATAGCACCAATCGGTCCCGAAATTGCATTATGATAACTATGCCCGCCACTGCGGCGATAAACCGGACAAGTATTCATACAAGCACCACAACGGATACACTTCAATGAATTTCTAAAATCTTCGCGGCCCAATTGGATGCCTCGCCCGTTGTCTACAATAATGATATGCATTTCCTGACCCTCTCGTGGACTCCTGAAGTGACTGGAATAGGTGGTGATAGGTTGGCCGGTAGCGCTCCGGGTAAGTAATCTTAAAAATACGCCGAGGTGTTTCCTTTCGGGGATTATTTTTTCGATACCCATACTGGCAATGTGCAAATCGGCCAGGTGCGCCCCCATATCGGCATTGCCTTCATTGGTGCAAACCACAAATTCACCCGTTTCCGCCACAGCGAAATTAACGCCGGTTAGGGCGACTTTCCGGGTCAAAAAAATCTCACGTAAGTGTTGACGGGCTGTTTCAGTTAAAAATTGCGGATCTGAATTACCTTCGGGAGTGCCCAGGTATTTATGGAACAACTCGCCTATTTCTTCTTTCTTTTTATGGATACAAGGTAAAACGATATGGCTTGGGTGTTCGTTGGCAAGCTGTACAATGCGTTCGCCCAGGTCCGAATCGATTACTTTTACACCGTTTGCTTCTAAAAATTCATTTAAATGACATTCCTCGGTAAGCATCGATTTGCTTTTTACCATCCGGGTAACCCCTTTAGAGCTCAGTAATTCAATTACGATGTCATTGTGTTCTTTGGCATCGGCAGCCCAGTGAATTTTAACGCCATTGGCTTGTGCATTGGCCTCAAACTGCATTAAATAGGCATTTAGGTTTGATAGCACGTTGTGCTTGATAGTGGAAGCCGTCTCTCTTAAATCTTCCCACTCTGGCAACTGATGCACAGCTTTATCCCGCTTTTGCCTTATCCACCAAAGCGTTTCATCATGCCAGTCGACACGCTTTTCATCCTCGTTAAAAATGTCTGCTAATTTAGCATGATCTTTTATAGCTGTGCTCATATCCAAATCAATTTATTGTGCCATTTTGCCTCACCCCGGCCCTCTCCAAAGGAGAGGGAGCTCTGAAAGTCCTCTCCTTTGGAGAGGATTTAGGAGAGGCTAACTAAGGCTAACTCCAACCGTTTAGTATCTCGGCAATGTGGATCACCTTAACCTTACTGCCCTGTCTTTTTAACAAGCCTTCCATGTGCATCAGGCACGACATATCCACCCCCGTAATAAATTCAACACCTTGTTGCAAGTGGTCAGCTACCCGGTCTTGACCCATTTTCGCAGAAACGGCCTCTTCAACCACGCAAAATGTACCGCCAAAACCGCAACATTCATCTTTGCGATTAAGCTGCACTATCTCAATTCCCTCAACCATATTTAAAAGCGAACCCGGTTTCGAAAATTCGGGTGCCACTAATTCCGACATCGACGACAAATGCAAACCCCGCTGCCCGTGGCAACTTTGGTGCATCCCCACCTTGTGCGGAAACCTTGCTGGTAAAGATGTTACTTTTAATATATCGGTAAGGAAAGATGTTAGTTCGTAAACTTTATGCCTTAATGATACCGCTTGCGCGGGATTTTTCTCGTCGTGCAGGTGCTCGTTGATGTGTAAAACACAACTGCCGGAGGGGGCCACTATGTAATCAAATTCTGCAAAATTCTTAATAAATAGATCGTCGCAACCAGTGGTTAAGTGTTCAAAGCCCGAATTCGCCATAGGCTGGCCGCAACAAGTTTGATTTGGCGGATATACTACAGTAACACCCAATTTTTCGAGCAATTGTAAAGTGGCAATTGCGGCACCGGGGTAGAACTGATCTACGTAGCAAGGAATAAATAAGCCAACTGTCATAGCCTGATTTTATATTTAGTATTCTAAGGCCCTGTCCAAATGAACATAGCCGCCATCCACATAAACAATTTGTCCGGTTGTATGGCTGGAGACTGGCGATAAAAGAAAAGCTGTTGTATTTCCGAGTTCCTCAACCGTAGTCATTCGTTTACCAAGCGGTATATTGTCGCATATAGCTTCCAGTTTTTCTTTTGGATTGGGCACCGTATTAATCCAGCGTTCGTACAAAGGTGTCCAGCATTCGGCTACCGCAACGGAGTTTACCCTGATGCCGTATTTTAACAATTCTACAGCCCACTCGCGGGTCATAGCATTGCGGCCTCCATTGGCTGCGGCATAAGCCGATGTGCCACCCTGACCAGTATCGGCAGTTTTCGAGGTAATGTTAACGATGCTCCCTTTCGATTTTATCAGTTCGGGTAACAGCAAATGAGCCATCAGGTAATAATGGATCAAATTTTTATGCAGCGACAGCATGAACCTGTCGTAGCTTCCGTTTTCGAGGCCCACGCCGTCATTTTCACCTGCGTTGTTTACAAGGCCATCAATCCTGCCAAATTGTTCTACTATTCTACGGACAGCAACCTCGCAAGCAATAGGATTTACCAGATCTGCTTCAAAATGAAAGGCTTTGCCACCGAAGGCTTCAATTTCCTTAACTGTTTTAATGTTTTCGGCCTCTGTGCGGCTAACTATAACCGCGATAGCACCTTCTCTGGCTAAAATCGTAGCTATACCTTTCCCAATACCTCTCGCTCCGCCTGTAACTATAATTATTTTATCCTGGAGTTGTAAATCCATATCGAATGATGATTTTAAGTTTTATTATTCAAATTTTGCCTCGCCTAAATCTTCACCAATGGAGAGGACTATAACTTCACTCTTTTTAGAACCCTTTCCTTTGGAGAGGGCAGGGTGAGGCTAAATGACTCTTACTTTTAATTTAACTCTTCGCGTAAGCTACCACGTGTTGTTTTGATGTACCCAGACCATCAATACCTAACTCCACCACATCTCCCGGTTTTAAATAAACAGGAGGTTTCATACCCAAACCAACACCGGCAGGCGTACCTGTAGATATAATATCACCCGGTAAAAGCGTCATAAACTGACTAACATAGGATATTACATGAGGTAGGTTAAATATAAAATTAGCAGTGGTTCCGTTTTGCATCATTACCCCATTTACCGTGAGCCATAAACGCAGTTTATGCGGATCGGCAATTTCATCGGGTGTTGCCAAAAACGGGCCGAGCGGTGCAAAAGTGTCACAGCCTTTGCCTTTGTCCCATGTGCCGCCGCGCTCAATTTGAAATTCGCGCTCCGAAACGTCGTTATGCAGTAAATAACCTGCTACGTAATCTAAAGCTTCGGACTCCTCAACATAGGACGCTTTTTTGCCAATAACGACAGCTAATTCAACCTCCCAATCTGTTTTTTGCGAGTTTTTTGGAATAACGATATTATCATCTGGTCCGGCAAGTGCGGTGGTCGATTTCATGAAAATAACAGGCTCTGTTGGTGGTGTCGCGTTGGTTTCGCGGGCGTGATCAACATAGTTAAGTCCAATGCATACTATTTTCGATGGACGGGCTACAGGCGAGCCAAGGCGTACATCGTCTGCAATTACGGGTAAAGCCAAATGTTTTCTGACGAAATCGGCCAGTCTTGCCAATCCATCTGTTTCAAAAAAAAGTTCGTTATAATCCTCGCCAAAAGCCGAGGTATCAAATCGTATCCCGTCTATTATTAAGCCTGTCTTCTCCTTGCCAACTTCACCATATCGAATTAATTTCATAATATATTTTTCTCTTGTGTAATTTTTATCTATTTCAGTTTAATTGTACATCCTTGATCCCGGTCACGATAATATTCCAAAAGCCTTTAGCTTAAAGCACACTATTCTTGACAGGATTATTGAGCATAACTTATTAAGTAGTCATTATTACCTTTCTCGTACCATTCACCTTTTATGTAATAATAATTGGCCTTGTCCATTTTAACGGTAAGGTATCGGCCCATAATATATCGTTTGGTATATTTTCGAATTCCGAAATTGTAAACCATAAAATAATGTGATATATTTTCAAGATCACTGTAAAAAATATTTTGATTTGAGTCAAAACTTAGAGTTACTCGTTTATTATTATTGTGATTTGTTTTGGGATCGGATTTTGATTTAATTTCATCATGAATAGTGGCCTTTAGTTTGTAAGTTCTTTTATCATCACCCGTTAATTTGACTTTTAATTCATAATCCCCATACTCCTGATCCATATTGTATGTATCTAGTGATTCCACATGCAATACTTGATATAGTTTATTATTGTTTACACAAAGTAATATCAGCCTTTCATAGTTTTGATCTGAACCGATTCTTATAGAATATTGCACTTCTAAAAAGCATCCCTTTAAAATGGATATTTTACTAATATCCATGAAATCATTCAAAGTGATCTTATCATTTAAATATGATATAACCAATTTTTGATCCCCAAGTTCGTGACCCAAATGAATTCGCTGAACAGACCCATCCAGTGATTTTACCTTGAAAGTTTGGGCACCACTATTTACAGCAAAAAGTAACAACATTAAGAAGGTTAATATTTGCTTGATCGGGTGCATTATTGTCAATTATTAAGCGTAATAAACCCGCCATCAATTGGGTAATCGGTACCAGTAATAAACGCTGCTTCATCCGAACACAGGAACAATGCCAAACTCGCTATTTCATCAGGGCTTGCCATTCGTCCGATAGGTTGGCTTTTTGATAGTCTGTCAAAAGCCTCCTGCTCTTTACCCGGATAATTTTTAGCGATAAACCCATCAACAAATGGTGTATGCACCCGTGCTGGTGAAATACTATTGCAGCGGATATTGTCGGCAAGGTAATCACGGGCTACCGATAAAGTCATCGCGAAAATTGCGCCTTTGCTGGTTGAATAGGCAAATCTATCGGTGATACCCACGTGCGCTGCGATGGAAGCAGTATTTAAAATCACCCCGCCCTTGTTTTGCTTCATTAACGGAACAACCGCATACAAGCAATTGTAGGCACCTCTAACATTTACGTTTAAAACACGATCAAAATCCTGTGCGGAAGTCGTATCTACCCGGCCAACATGGGCAATGCCCGCGTTGTTGATGAGTATATCTATCGTAGCGATTTCGTTAAATATTTCAAGTACCTGCTGTTGATTGCTCACGTCGCAAATATGATAATGCGCCTGGCCCCCGTTATCCTTTATTTCTTGCACTGTTGCAGTTGCAGAGTTTTCGTCAAGCTCCACGATATGGACGATAGCCCCTTGCTTGGCGAAAAGCAGGGATATTGCCTTTCCGATACCGCTCGCGCCTCCTGTTATAACGGCCGATTTATTTTTTAAACTGAACATATATCTCTATTAAATAACTTTCAAATTATAATGACACGCCTCTTTTCCAGGGAATAAAATCATCCTGCCCCAATTTCACGGCACAGGGCTCGGTTTCGCCACTTGCCACATCGATAATATAGTTTAGAATTCGTTCGCCGGCTTGCTGGATCGTTTCGCTGCCTTCTATTATGGTACCGCAATTTATGTCAATTATATCGGGCATTCGTAAAGAAAGTGCTGTATTACTCGATAATTTAATAACAGGTGTTACCGGGTTGCCGGTAGGCGTGCCCAAGCCTGTTGTAAACAGTACGATATTGGCTCCTGAACCTACTTCGGCTGTGGTGCTTTCAACATCACTGCCTGGGGTACACAACAAATTTAGACCGGCATTCTTTACCTTTTCGGGATAGTCGAGTACCGATACTATAGGTGATGCCCCGCCTTTTTTTGCCGCGCCAGCCGATTTAATGGCATCGGTAATGAGGCCATCTCTGATGTTACCCGGCGATGGGTTAGCATAAAAGCCCGAACCATCGCGTTCGGCCCTTGCGTTGTAGGTCACCATCAAATCCATAAAACGTTTGGCGGTATCCTCATCTATACAACGATCGCTCAATTCCTGCTCAACACCGCAAAGCTCGGGGAACTCCGACAATATAACCGATCCACCCATGGTTACCAGCATATCTGCCACATAACCCAATGCCGGGTTGGCAGAAATGCCCGAAAAACCATCGGAGCCACCGCATTCTAAACCTATACATAATTTGGAAAGCACCGCCGGTTTGCGTTCATTTTTATTGGCTTCAATCAGGCCTGCAAATGTCTGTTTTAAGGCCTGTTGTAGCAGGTTGCTTTCTGTCCCTAATTTTTGTTGTTCTAATATGACTAGCGGTTTGCTAAAAGAAGGATCACGTTTTTTTATCTCATCCAGCAAAATACTTGCCTGCGAATGCTGGCAACCCAAGCTAAGTACTGTAGCGCCCGCCACATTGGGGTGGGTAATGTATCCGGCCAACAGACCACACAAAGCATCCGAATCTAAACGGGTACCGCCGCAACCCAAGCTATGGCTTAAAAACTTTATGCCGTCAATGTTTTTAAATAAACGCCTGGCACTTGCCTTATCAGTATGATCACTGATTTCAGCATTTAAAATAGCCTCGGTTGATTGCCCGGTTTGATAAAGGTTTATCAATTGATCAACCTCGGTTTCATAACTCTTTATTTTTTTATAGCCAAGCTTTTCTACCAGCGCCTCTTTGAGCACGCTGATGTTATGATTTTCGCAAAAAACCAAGGGTACAACAAGCCAATGATTTGCTGTTCCTACCGATCCGTCTTCGCGGTGGTAGCCGTTAAAAGTCTTTCCTTCAAATTCGGTGACATCGGGCTGGTGCCATTCCAGTTTCCTTTTTCCTAACTTAAAACCACTGGATGCATGGTGCAGGTTGTCGGTTGATAAAAGTGCTCCCTGTAAAATGGTTGTAACAGCTTTTCCAACTAATACACCGTACATGTAGACTTCATCGCCCGGTTCAAGGGTCTGAATCGCAAATTTGTGTTTGGCCTTTATGCGTTCTACCAGTTGAAAGCGGTGCTTTTCAAAAATAATTTCTGTACCCTGTTCAAGGTCCTGTAATGCAACCAGCACATTATCGCCTGGATGAATACGTAAGAATCTGTTTATGTTTTCCTGAGCCATTTATCGTGTATCTTATCCCTATATCCCATCAAAACCAGTACAATTTTGTTTTTAATGAGATAGGATATGTTATTGTATTTTCAATTCAATCACAGGTATCTCGTAACCTGGTTTTTTAATCGGTAATGTTAATTCCAGATCTTCGGCATTTGCCGCGGATGGTTTATATAAAAGCTCCGAATGATCGTGCAAAAATTGCGCATATTTTATTTTGCCATTATAACCTGGTAAAATTAGTTTGCCTTGCGGCGGATAAGTAAACAGGTGTATATACAGGCTGCCGGTTGCTTTATTGTAAGTTACCTTGGTGCCTTCGGGTATTTTATATTTATCAGGCGCGTAGGTGCAGTTATAAATTGAATTGCTGTTCGCATGCATCCAATAGGCGAGGCTGTCGAGCGCATGGGTAGCCCGGCTATCGAATTCGCCGCGGGCGGTTGGACCCACATTTAAAATCAGATTGCCACCGTTACTTACCGAGGTAATCAATAAATCGAGCAACTGGCGATGGGTTTTCCACGAATCTTCATCCCGGTAATAGCCCCATGACCCTGAAAAGGTTTGGCATGTTTCCCAGGTTTTACCCTTGAATTTGGCTAATTCGGTGGTGCTCACCTGCTCTGGTGTAACAAAATCACCTCCATCTTTGTATTCATCCAGCCCGAGTCTGTTGTTAACAATGATACCCGGTTGCAGTTTTCTAACCAGTTTCAGCAATTCTACCGATCCCCAGTCATTTTCACCTTTTCCACGTTTGGCACCTTTATCCCATGACCAATCCAGCCACAATACATCAATTTTTCCGTAATTGGTTAACAGCTCTGTTATTTGGTTGCGCATATACTGGCGGTATTTAGCCATATCGCGCCCTTTGTTTAAACGTTTATAGTTTGCTTCTGTGGTATCAACTTGTGTAAGCGGGTGTACATCATCCATGGTATAGTCGGGATGGTGCCAGTCGAGCAGAGAATAATAAAAGCCTATTTTTAGTCCTTGCGCTCTGAAAGCATTTACATATTCGCGCACCAGGTCACGTTTGGCGGCTGTATTGGTAGCTTTATAGTTGGTATACTTAGAGTCGAACAAGCAAAAACCTTCGTGGTGTTTGGTAGTGAGTACCGCATATTTCATCCCGGCAGCTTTCGCTGTTTTGGCCCATTTTTGAGGATCAAACTGATCGGGATTAAACTCATCAAAATATTTTTGATATTGCTCGTCGGTCATGTGCTCGTTATGCTTTACCCACTCATGACGGGCCGCACCCGAATAAAGTCCCCAATGGATAAACATACCAAACCGGCCGTCCTGCCACCATTCCATGCGTTTTTCTTTTTGCGCATCAGTTTCATTACCGATGGTTTTTTGTGGAGCGGCATCCTTTGTTTGCGCCATAGCCGAAGTGCCCAGCATAGCAAAAATTATAAAGGACTTCAATTTATTCTTCATCTTTAAATTACTTTTATTATTAGAAAATTAATCCAAATAGCTTAATGGCCATTTGGCATTAGTGCCTGAATTCGACCTTAACTGCCGAATTATCGCCGCCTTTAACCAGATAACCTTTCCAACCGTACCATGCGACTACTACAAAACAAACTAAAGGGACACAATAAGAAATTGCCGTAGAATATTTATCAGCAAGCAAGCCCATTGCAACGGGCACTAATGCACCGCCGACTATCGACATAATAATAAATGAAGAGGCTTTTTTGGTATGATGGCCGAGGTCTTTTATTCCTAATGCAAAAATAGTAGGGAACATTATTGATTCGAAGAAGAAAACAGCCATTAAGGCATAAATCGAAATCCAGTGACTGTTCGCTATTATCACAGCGCATAATGATATACAAATCAACGCATAAATCGCGAGTAATTTATTAGGCGCAATAAACCTCATTAAAGCAGTTCCCACAAAACGTCCGATTGTAAATAATAGTAACCCCACTGAAAATAAAGCAGATGCCTTGGCATTATCAATTCCTACTCCGCTTTCGGTGCAATAGTTAATAAATAAAGCAGCTATACCTACCTGTGCGGCAACATAAAAAAATTGCGCTAACACACCAAAAATGAAATTGCTATGATTAACCAATGGCTTTTTATCAAGGGCAACAGACGAAACAATTTCGCTTTCCTCAATCTCAGGTAAAGTAGTTCGTATAAATAAACCGGCAATAATTAGTACCACCACACCGATAATGAGATAAATCATCTTTACTGAATCGAGGCTGCCGCCAGTTTTACCTGTTGGGTTACCAAAAAACAAGTACATAGCAATGATTGGCCCAAGAAACGAACCTACTCCATTGAAACACTGCGACAGGTTTAACCTGGACTCGGAGGTTGCAGGACTACCTAACACGGTTACATATGGATTAGCGGCTGTTTCCAAGCAAGCGAGACCAGAGGCAATGATAAACAGTGCCAGCAAGAAAAAATTAAAACTCCGTTCTTCTGCTGCTGGATAGAACAGAAAAGCCCCGGCAGCGTACAAAAGCAAACCTAATATAATGCCTTTTTTATACCCAAACCTATTCATAAACAATCCGGCCGGATACGCGATTGAAAAATACGCTCCGAAATAAGCCATCTGTAATAATGTCGATCTTGTTTTGGTAATATTTAACGTTACCTGAAAATGCTTGTTCAAAACATCCAGCAAGCCATAGGCAAATCCCCACAAAAAAAACAATGATGTTACGAGTATTAAAGGAAACAGGTATTTGCTTTTCGTCATAATATTAGATTTTCAAAATATAGGTTGGTGTTAAAAATTGGTTTACAAATAAAGTAGTTGTTGAATGTATAAAACTCTACGTTTTTGTCCAATTATTAAGTGATATTGGAATTAATAAAAGCAGGGTGGCTATTATGGGGTATTTGAATTGAATTTTTCGTTTTTAAAGCAGCGAAGTGTTCAACTATTTTGTTGGTGTTTTTGAACTACATTTAAACCAAGTTAAAGTCGAATAAATGTACATGTATCGTATAGAAGCAAAAAAGGAGGTAGAGTTTAAACCCCGACCTCCTTTTTTATCAGCAAAAAGCTAGTTGTTATTCGTTTTCGATGGCCGAAAATACTTCCAATAATATGTCCCATTTATGATCTTTGTCGATCTCCCAAATGCGCACATAATTATAGTTACTAACGATTTCACCCTTTTTAATACGGGCCTTTCCGAAACTATAAGCGAGGTCGTTGCTGGTTGAGCGGCCTGCACTTACTGTTTGCGCTGTGATCGTTATGCCTTCATTGTTAATAAATTTCATAATCTTATCCTGACCCGTCATCGGCTCAAAGCCAGGGAAATAATATCTTCCCTGCGGACTTAAAAACTCTTTATAACTGGCCAATGTTGATATTGAAAGGGATTGATTAAATACGAGGTCGGTGTTGAGGATAATTTTTTTACCATTAAACACCGTTGCAAGATCTTTAGCTGGCTCAACCAGTTTCGAAGAATCCGGATTTTTAATGTCTACCGGAGCTTCCATGTCAGGTTCCGAATGTTGAACACCCAGATCAATCAATAATTTCAACTTATTATCACCGTCGGTGCGCCAAATCGAAACATAGTCCCCAAATACTTTGTCGGTATCACTATTACCATTCTGATAAACATAAGGGCCTGCGGTAAAAGCCAGGTCTCCATTTCTCGAAATCCGGGCGAAATTGGGGTGCCAGGTTAATGAACCGGGTTGTCTCTCAATATTGGTATAAAAATCGACAATGTTAACCGCCCTGGGTTTAAATACTATTCCTTCAGGGTCAGCAACTGCCAAAAAGCCACCTTTTATCCCTTTTCTTTCCACCAACTTATTAAAGTTCTTCTCTGCTTCAATTACGGTATTTACATCGGCAGCGGTCGACTGTGCCAATACGGTTTTTGTTAAACCAATAACTATCGTTAGTACCAGTATGATTTTTTTCATTGTTTATTTTAATTGGCCCGGTTTAGCGGATATTCTTTTAGTATTATAAACACAGCAAAAGCAATGTCAAAATATCAAAAACTTTTATCTGAGTTTTCTTCTTTAAATTTTACTCCAGTTTGTACCTTCTTTACTATCATTTAACTGAAAGCCTATTTTTTGTAACCCATTCCTTATTTTATCCGAAGTCGCATAATCGTGATTTACCTTGGCTTCGTTTCTTAACGTAACAATCAGGTTTAATATTTTAGGAAGATCATCATTTGCTGCGTTTTCATTTTTTAAGCCCAAAATGTCTAAAATAAAGCTGTTCATCAGGGTTTTTAAAAGCCCCAGATTGTGTTTGTCAATCTTTAATTTTTTATCTGAAACAGAATTAATAATGCGTGAAGCCTCAAAAAGTTCGGCAATTAAAACAGGACTGTTAAAATCGTCGTCCATAGCCGCGTAACACCTGCTCGATAATGCTTGGATGTCAACGTCAGTAGTCTCAGATGATTTAAGCGTATCAATAATACCGAACGAGTTCATTAAACGTTTGAACCCTTTTTCGGATGCTTCCATAGCCTCGTTGCCAAAATCAAGTGTACTGCGATAATGCGCCTGTAGCATAAAAAAGCGTACGGTCATCGGGCTGTAGCCCCGGCTTAATATAGAGTGTTCGCCGCTAAATAATTCGTGCGGTAAAAAACTATTGCCTAACGATTTCGACATTTTTTGTCCGTTAACGGTGAGCATATTGGTGTGCAGCCAATAATTAGCCGGTAACTTTCCGCACGATGCCACATTTTGGGCTATCTCATTGGTGTGATGGGTGGGCATAAGGTCAATACCGCCGCCATGTATGTCGAAATGGCCGCCAAGATATTTATTGCTCATTGCCGAACATTCTAAATGCCATCCAGGGAAACCGATACTCCATGGCGAAGGCCATTTCATCAGGTGTTCGGGTTTGGCTTTTATCCACAACGCAAAATCAAGTTTTCCGTGTTTTTCTTCTTGTCCGCCGAGTGAACGTGTATTGTTCAGCATATCGTCGAGGTTACGGCCATTTAAAATGCCATAATCCTGCGTTTTATTATACTTTTCTACATCAAAATAAACCGAACCATTTTCGATATAGGCGTAACCTTTATCTAAAATGGTTTTTACCAGTTCAATTTGTTCAATAATATGTCCAGTCGCTGTGGGTTCAATACTCGGCGGCAAAATGTTAAATACCTGCATTACCTCGTGAAAGCCAACGGTGTACTTTTGTACAATTTCCATTGGCTCTAATTGTGCAAGCCTTGCTTTTTTTGATATTTTATCGTCACCTTCATCACCGGCCTCACCTTCCAAATGCCCGGCATCGGTAACATTGCGGACATACCGAACTTTATAACCCAAGTGGGTAAAATACCTGAATATCAGGTCGAATGAAATATAAGTGCGGCAGTTGCCCAAATGAACGTCGCTGTAAACCGTAGGGCCACAAACATACATCCCAACGTGATGGGGTTCAATCGAAACGAATTTTTCTTTTTTGCGTGTTAGCGTATTATAAACAAACAAATTTTGTTCCATGGGCGCAAACTTACTATTTTAAGGTGAAAGTCGGAAGTCCGAAGACGGAGGTCTGAAAGTCTGAGAAGATTGTTAATGAAATTATGTTGTTTAAATAATCCCCGGTTTGAATTTTCGTCCGTTATATGTTTTTTTTAAACTATAGATTATCGATTTGGACCGGACTTTCAACCCTCTGTCTTCAGATCTCCGACATCGGGCATTACGCTTTCAAACCTATTTCCCTTAATCTTTCATCCAGATATTCACCGGCGGTAATGTCGTCGTATAGTTTGGGATAATTTTCATCGATACACAAATCTAAGCAGGAAAGATCCATTGTCGATTTTGGATGCAAGAAGAAAGGCACCGAGTACCGGGAGTATTTCATCAATTCTACCGGCGGGTTCACCACACGATGTGTAGTTGATTTCAGTTTGTTGTTGGTTAATCGTTGTAACATATCGCCCACGTTAACCACCAAATCGCTTCCAAAAGCCGTTACCGGGAACCATTTATTTTCGCGGGTTAATAATTCCAGACCGTCGGCGCTGGCGCCTATCAACAGAGTAATTAGGTTGATGTCTTCGTGGGCACCAGCTCTCACGGCATCGTCGGGCAAGGAAGAAGGATCTGTTATTGGGAAATAGTGCAGGGTTCGCAAAATTGAGTTTCCGTTATGCACTTTATCCTCAAAGTAATTTTCGGGCAAACCGAGGTAAACGGCTATCGCTTGTAACAAATAAATGCCCGCTGTTTCGAGCTTTTTGTAAACGTTGATAGTTGTTGGATAAAATGATGGCAACTCTTCCACTACCAGATTTTCTGGATAATCATTTTTAACCGGGTCATTGTCGGTAACAGTTTGGCCGATTTGCCAAAATTCTTTCAAATCGGGTGTTTTAAATCCCTTTGCTGTTTCTTTGCCTTTACTGGTATAACCACGTTGCCCCGCCAGGCCGGGAACCTCATATTTTAATTTAGTTTCATCGGGTAATTCAAAAAGCGCTTTCACCTCCGTGTACAAGTTATCAATCAGCGTTTGATCTAAACCATGATTGGTGACCGTTACAAATCCTGTTTCGTTGAATGCCTTCCCTATGTCGTCGGAGAATTGTTTGCGTTGAGCGGCATCGCCGTGTATATATAAATTTAAATCGAGACGCGGAATATTTACCATAACCTGTTGCTTACGTTTTTGTAAAACTATTTAATTTAAAATTGTTGAGGAAGAAATTGTGAAAAAAATTGGCGGTGGAAGTCCTGTCAGGAATTATTTTATAGTCAATGCGGTCTGTATTTTATTTTAATCTCACCAACCGCCCATCTTCTTTTTTAAACATTTAAAACAATTAGCCGCTAATCGTATTTAATCTATTATTAACAATAAGTATTATTTGTTAAATAATTTTCTATACCTATGAAGACGTTAAAAAAAATATGGGGAATATATTTATTTGCCGCGCTATTTGTGCTGGCGGCCCCAAAAACCGTTAAAGCCCAAGATGGCGGATATATATCTGACCAGGAGTTTTACGACAATTTGCAACCTTACGGGACATGGGTTAGCGACCCCGACTATGGAAATGTTTGGGTGCCTGATGTAGACGAAGACTTCCGGCCTTATGCCACACAGGGGCATTGGGTTCTTACCGACTATGGCAATACATGGGTGTCGGATTATCCATGGGGATGGGCTACTTTTCATTATGGCCGTTGGCGGTACGATGATTATTATGGCTGGGAATGGATTCCGGGCCATCATTGGGCACCTGCCTGGGTTAGCTGGCGCCATGGCGGAGGGTACTACGGCTGGGCACCGCTAATGCCGGGTATAAGTATCAGTGTGTCGCTGGGCGGGGGTTATAATGTGCCCGATAATTATTGGGTATGCGCCCCGCAGGCTTATATTAACAGGCCAAACATATATAATTATTATGCGCCGCCTTCGCGGTCAATTACTATCATCCACAATACAACAATTATAAATAATACCAGGGTTTATAATAATCAAACCTATATTACAGGACCGCCACAGCAGGAACTAAGGCAGGTGACCCACCAGAATGTGAGGGTATATTCTATTAATAATGCCAGCGCTCCGTCAAACACGGGTGTACACAATAATACTATAAGCATGTACAGGCCCGCCGTAAAACAAGCGCCAAATGCCCACCCGGCAAGAGTAGTTGACGCGGTTGCTTACAAGCAACAGAATCCGCAACAGGCTATCGCCAGCAGGGGCGCAGGAGGTGCACCAGCATATAATCACAGTAATGCTTCGAGACTTGCAGCTGTTGCAAAAGCCCCTACGCCAAACGGCACAGTAGTGCATGTTAGTCAGCAGGGCCATCAACAAACACCACAACAGCAAGGCCAGCCGCCCCAGCAATCGGGACAACAGCACCCACAACAGCGTCAGCAACAAGGCCAGCAGGCCCAGCAGCAACAAGCCCAACAACAAAAGACTCAGCAGACCCAGCAGCAACAACACCAGCAGCAAGCCCAGCAACGTCAGCAGCAAGTACAGCAACAGCAGACCCAGCAACGTCAGCAGCAGGCACAGCGACAGCAGGCCCAACAGCGTCAAGTACAGCAACAGCAGGCCCAACAGCAACGCCAGCAGCAAGCACAGCAACAGCAAGCCCAGCAACGTCAGCAGCAAGCACAAAAACAACAACAGGTGCAGCAACGCCAGCAGCAGGCACAGCAACAACAAGCGCAACAACGTCAGCAGCAGGCACAGCAACAGCAAGCCCAGCAACGTCAGCAGCAGGCGCAGCAACAACAGGCTCAACAACGCCAGCAGCAGGCACAGCAACAGCAGGCTCAACAACGCCAGCAGCAGGCACAGCAACAGCAGGCTCAGCAACGCCAGCAGCAGGCACAGCAACAACAGGCTCAACAACGCCAGCAGCAAGCACAGCAACAGCAGGCTCAGCAACGTCAGCAGCAGGCACAGCAACAACAGGCCCAGCAAGCACAGAAACAACAGCGCCAACAGGCCCCGCAACAGCAGGACAAAAAGAAAGACGATCACCAATAAGATAATCTGACATAATCATAAAAGAAAAAGAGGCTGTCCTGAAAGGGAAGCCTCTTTTTCTTTTTACCAATTTTTAAAATCAATTATAAATTGACAGCCTCGGGAAATAGATATCGCGGATGCCTTTGCAAAATCTTTACAGATGGAAAATTATTCCATAAAAAAAGGCCGAAAAACTCTCGCAGTTTTCGGCCCTACATCTACCTATGAAAAACAACCCTTTTGGGAGGGCATGTATATTAATTCAAAAGCAATGCCAATTAAAAAAATGGCTATTTTAGCTATAAAAAAGGATTGCTTTTCTTATTAGATAAATTTCTGTAGAAATTTATACACGAGAAAAGGGTAATTAATTCCCGTATATTTTACAGGTAATCAACAGATTGCCCCATTTTCTTTGGTGAGATTAATACCTTTTTCGATTGGCTTATCTCACAAATTTTGTATTAACGCATTTAAACAGAAACTATCAACCATTAACATTGTTATAGAAGCATGGATAGAAACGTATATTTATTGGCAACCGATCCGAAAAACCCGTGCCGCGATGTAATCCACTCGCGGGATACCAATTTAAAGATCAGGGTATTTTGCTTGAGCGATGAAGAATTTATCGCGGATGAAAACGAAATACAGCTTTTTGGTTATGCTCACCACAAGTTTTACGCTTTCGAAACCATTAAAATTGCAGCCGATGATGCATTGGATGTGGTAGGTGCCATACAATGGTATGCCGATTATATTGACTACCCGCAAATGGAAATTTTGCCCGAAGACCCCCGCCAGGGAACACATATCGCGCTAAGTTTGTAGTTTTTTTGGCGCGATAGTTCGTTTAGCCCCATTTTTAAACAAAAAAGCGAAAAATAATTTTTATTTTAACATGCTGTTTACAAGTTGGTTAAACTGTTGTTCGGGTGTACAGGTGAATGTATTTGAAAAAAAACGTAAAATATTTTTTGAAGAACGGGTGATTTGCCTATATTTGCATTCCCAAAACGAAGGGAGCTAAGCTTCGAAAGTTAAGGAAAACAAAAAGGGAGTTTAGCTCAGCTGGTTCAGAGCATCTGCCTTACAAGCAGAGGGTCACTGGTTCGAACCCAGTAACTCCCACAAAGTGGAAGACCAAATACTTCCGAAACCCTGTAAATTAGCTGATTTACAGGGTTTTTTGTTTAATCCCATATCAATTCCAATCAAAACTTTTCAATGTTTATGGTACCAATGTGAGTACCAATTTCTGGTTTGTACTTTTGTGGTACTCTAAAACGGTGTATCGTATTGATTAATAATTAATTAACGTTAAGATCAATCATAAAAAACCATCGTTTTTAAGCCTGTTTGATACAGTATTTGAAGCACCAAATAAGCTTCGAATACTACCAATAGCAAATCGTATCAAAAAAAAGAAAATGAAAGCAACAAACAAATTTGGAATCCACTTCAAAATAAGAAGTGAACGTATTAAAGAAGGGAAAGCTCCGGTTTTTGTAGGGCTCGCGGTTGATGGAAAGAAAGCGTATATAGCGTTAAAGAACTTTCAAGCAGAAGTTGCCCACTGGAACATTGACCAGGGCTGCGGAAAGACAACGTCTATGCAAGGAAGAAAAATCAATAATTATCTTGACGATATCCGGCTAATATTTAAAAGCCATTACAAGGAATTGGAAATAAGTGGGCGAAAAATCACCCTTGATGCCCTTAAGGACGCTTTTCTCGGAAATACGGAGGAAGATAAGCCTATTACTTTCAGCCAGCTGATAGATTACCATAACGAACAGGGGGAAACCCTGCTGGCCGTCGGTACAATGAGACACTATAAGGTGACACAAAGATATTTGATAAAATTCTTTCAACAAAAATTTAATAAACCGGATATTAATCTGACTGATCTCGATTATAAGTTTATTTCCGATTTTGAGTTATTTCTTTATAACCATAAACCAAAAGATCATCAAAAACCGATGGACACGAATGGTGTGCTCAAACATATCATCCGGCTTAAGAAAATGACCAACCTGGCCATAAAGTTAAAATGGCTTTCTGCTGATCCCTTTCAAGGTTTCAAAATGACCCGCAAAAGAGTAGACAAAGATTTCCTGTCTGAATTTGATTTGAAGGCAGTTGAAGAGAAATATTTCGAATTAGACCGCTTGGCATTGGTAAGAGATATCTTTATATTCTCCTGCTATACGGGCCTTTCATACGTTGACATGTCGAATTTAAAATATGACAACATTGTTAGAGGCATCGACGGTGAAAATTGGATTCAGACCAGCAGAAAGAAAACTGCTATCCCGGTTAATACCCCTATTTTACCTAAAGCACAAATAATCATTAACCGCTACAAGAATGATATTCGCGCACGTGAAAAGGGGACAGTATTTCCTATAATTTCGAATCAAAAGGTTAACAGTTATTTGAAAGAAATAGCCGACCTGTGCAGAATACGCAAGAACCTTACATTTCACGTTGCCCGGCATACATTTGCGACAACGATTACATTGTCAAATGGCGTTCCAATAGAAACTGTCAGCCGGATGCTGGGCCACAATAAACTTTCTACGACACAAATTTATGCAAGGGTGTTAGAGAAAAAAGTCAGTGAAGACATGGCTGCGCTGAAAAGAAAACTTGGGCAGAATATGAAATGAAGCGAAGCGAGAGGTATTTAAAAAGCAGATAAAGCAACATTTGAATAACATAAAAATGCGATTCAAAAGGACCTTCTGGCTCCTTGAAATAGTAATATCAAAACTTAACTGGCGTTTTCATTTAATCAATTGAGTTCGATTAATCAAAAAGCTGTAATTTGATCAGAGGGTACTGCTTGGCAAGAAATAGAAGGTTTTTAAGCAGAAAAGGGTAAGCGATTAAACATGTTGGATATACCAATGATATTGACCCCTCTTCGCCAATCTAAAGTGACCCCTCTGAGTTAAGGTTTGAAAGAGAGTAAAGTTGTTGTACAGATAGGCTCCTGAGAGCGGATATTTTTGTCCGGTTTAACAACTATTATTTTTACAAAAATACATTTTCTGATTTAGAGTTTCTTCTCCTTAGTGATTCGCCGTAAAGTTCGACCCTTAATGAGTGGTGAACAATGCGGTCCAGGATAGCGTCAGCGATGGTTTTCTCACCGATAATATCGTACCATTCCTTAACGGGTATCTGTGAAGTGACTATCGTAGAGCGCTTTTGGTGCCGGTCTTCTATAATATCCAGTAAAGATGCCCTGCTCTGCGCATCAAAAGGCTGTAACCCGAAGTCGTCCAATATCAACAGATCAGCCCGTTCTATTCTTTTCAGTTCCGCCAGAATGGTACCCTTTGCTTTGGCCAGTTTCAACTGGCCCATAAGCTTTGCGGTATTAACGTACATCACCTTATAACCATTCTGACAGGCCTGATAGCCAAGTGCCGTTGCCAGGTAGCTTTTACCTGTTCCGGTGGAACCTGTAATGAACAGGTCCTTGTGCTCCTTAACAAAGTCAAGGGCAGCAAGCCGATGTATCTGGTTCTTTTCCAGGCCCCGGTCAATTGCGTAGTCGATCTGTTCCAGCGAAGCCTTATAGCGGAAACCAGCTATCCTGATGGCCCGTTCTACGTAACGGTTACGCCTGTCGTCCCATTCGCTGGCGACCAGCAAGGCGATGAATTGATCGGCTGTAAGCGATTCTTTTACTGAAGTCTCCAGATTGGTTTTAAAGGCATCATACATGCCATAAAGGCGAAGTTGACGCATCTTGTCTAATGTTTCATTATTCATTTGTTCTATGTTTTATGGGGTTACTGGTAATATTCTTTTCCTCTGATGTTATTATGGGCGGGGATCGTCGATGGTTCGTCCTCGTGCTGAAGCTGGTCCAGGCGCTTTTTGAGTATCTCTTCAATAACCGGATAGTTGTACTGGCCAAGGCTATCGGCCCAGCGGCAGGCATCAGCCAGCCTTCCGGCACCAACACGGCTGGCGAAGCTTAGGATACCAGCGCATGATTTGTAAGCTTGTTCAGGATAGACCTTATGTTCGAGTACTTTGGTGATATAGCGGGTCACATCTTCATGGATAGCTTCTGCCTGCTGGATGAACTTTTCAGGTGACCATTCGGTTGTATAGCGGTGCTGCGAGGCCAGGTGGTTTTCATCCGTGGTGTAACGGTATTTGATCCGGTTACGGCGGTGAGATGCGATCAGGGTATATTGGTAATAGACCTTCACGGCAATGGAGGTATACAAGACCTTTACTTTCTTTCCGATGTAGTTGTAAGGCACGCTGTAATAGTGGATATCTTCTCCTAAACGAACGTATCCGTTCTTCATCACGGTAACCATGACTTGTTTATTGACCTCGTAGCGCAATGGATTGAGCGAACTCAGTGCATCCCGCTCGACCTCCTCGAACTGTTCCCTGCGGGAGTAGGTACGCCCGGAGAAAGGTTTGTTGTTATGGATCTCCAACGCAGGCCGTATAGCCGAGTTCAGTGATTCCAGGTCACCGAACTTCCGGCCTTCCAGCCGGGTGTATATGCTGCGGTAGATCAGTTTAACCGCACCTTCCACTAAAGCCTTATCACGCGGCTTATAAACACGTGCAGGAACAATGGTAACAGCGTAATGCTCTGCAAAAGAAGCGAACTCATCATTAAGGATAGCTTCGTATTTACTCCCCCTGGTTACCGCAGAACGAAGGTTATCAGGAACAATGGCACCGGGAACTCCACCAAAGTAGTGCAAAGCATTCTCACATGCCTTGATCAGATCTTCTTTTCGCTGGCTTTCTACAGCTTCCACATACGTAAGCTGGCTGCAGCCCAGAATAGCAACAAACACCTCCACATCATGCGCGGTATCTTCCTGGGATGTGGCGAGTTGTAACTTACTTCCTGTGAAGTCAATATACATCTTATCACCTGCCTTATGGTCGATATGCATGACTGGTCGTGAAAGCTGAAGATAGGTATGGACCGCGTTATTGAACCGTGAGCGGCCATAGCCATCAGGGTGCTTTTCTATGTACTCGGCATGCAGCATCTCACGGGTTACACCCTTCTTTTTGAGTCGCTTACTTATCTCAGGAAGCATGCTCTCCAATACCTGCATACGAGGGCTGCCTGCCGTCTTGGCTACCGTGGTAGTAAACAATACAGCGAGTTCACTGTCACTCTTGGTGCCAAACTCTTCGTGTGTAATGCCCAGCGTATGCCACACACGGACATACTTTTTAATGGTGTTTCGGGAGATACCCACCATCCCGTTGATCGTTTTGATCCCTGTACCCTGACAGTACAAACGGATGATCTGTCGTAATCTATTCATCTTGATTGGTTTATTGGACATGTATTCGCTGGTTTTGTTTATCTAAAAAGCTAAACAAAAACCTTGTCCGCAGAAACCTACGGGTACATTACTTTAAACTCTTTTAAGGGGTCACTTTCACCTGGCGAAGAGGGGTCACTTTGCTTTGGCGAACGTGGTCACTTTCAACTGGCAAAGGGGGCCTTTTTGAGTGGGCCAAAAGGGGTCATTTTGGTGTGGTTTATCCAATATCAGGTACCATAAACGGCTTTTGTCCTGCGGTCGGAACAGATAATAAAAGACCTGGAAAATGAACATGCAAAATTCCAGCACTATAAAAATAAAAGTGACTATGTGGATTTGTGTCCCGAAAACTAACATCTGTTGTTACTTACCTATTTCGTGCCTTAAAAAGAAAAGGGTGTAACCCAATTCTAATTTATTGTAAATTTTGAAGCCCTGTCGCTCATACCAGGGCAAATTTTGCAACGTCGAAGTTTCAAGATATACTGGGAGTGCTTTCGAATTAGCGTCTTCGATAATTTCGTTGAGCAATTTGGTGCCAACATTATTGTGTTGATTGGCGGGATTTACTCCTATGAACCATAAGTAAGCCATCGGAGCTTTGGGCTGAAGCTTTTTAATCTGCGTTTCCCGTTTCATTGCTTTTTGAACGCCACACAAGCCAATAACTTGAAAGATCAATTTAACGTCCAGCCAAATTGATTTTAAAGTAGTCCGTTTTAGATGCGGATATAATAATAGCGCGCAAGCTTTATGGTCATCTGATAACCAAACGTCACCGGATTGGGAGCATACTTCATAAGAATAATCCATCAAGAAGCGGATACGCCGCAACCTCTTTTTATCCTGACGGACGATGTAATTGACACTTTGATTGTTATCAAAAGACTGGCTTAGTAAATCCACCACAAAACTTTTGTCATTAGTTTTTGCTCTAACCATAAAAATGCCTTAATCTACGCCTTGAATTGACTTGCTTTAATGCTTTAAGGCACGGAGCCGTTTCAGCAAATAATTTATTAACGAAAAAAAATTACACTTGTTTTCCTTTCAGTTAATTTATTATATCCTAAGTGTGGTTAAATTATCAAAGGGCTTAAAACGACAGTATTATTGATCTTGTTCTTTGTGCCATATATAAACCGCATCTATTAATGTATTAAGCTTGTATTTAAATAGCTCGTAATTCAATTCATTCAAATTCTTAATACCGTTTCCCTTGCCGGAGTATGCGTATAGGAACCATTTGAAGAGTTCCTCCTCAACTTGATCGAAAGGCTCATCACTAAATATTCCATCTAATTTTTCCAAAAATGACTGATTAACACTCATAAGTAAATAATTATTGTCTTAAAATAAACGATATGTCCGATTACTTTTGAACATTTATCAAAGTTACCATTTGTTGGGTTATTACCCAACGTTTTTTATTAAATTATATTTCATCTTTCCTAATCATTCGACGGGGACAAATGATTAGCGAAGCAGATAAAGAAGTATTAAAGCAATTTGGAAAACACCTTAAATTATTAAGGCAAGAAAAAAAACTGACCTATAGAAAAATGGCCTTACGGTGCAATTTCGACTACAGCGATATTCAAAGAGCTGAGGGCGGAAAGATCAATATTACGCTATTGACCATAATAGAACTTGCCAAAGCACTGGATGTAGCTCCAAAGGAATTGCTGAATTTTCATCAGGATATTGACAAGGCCTCAACTGAATCTTGATTGCTCTTTGTTTAATTGCGAGAAAAAGGATTGTTTGCCTTCCTTCTTCTGAAAAAGATTTGGGGATCAATTCCGGTTGCCGCTACCTCTGGCTTTTTCGCTTCAACAACACAATGATATTGCTGAATAATCTTCGTCCGCAATTTTTTTTGTGATTTCTAAATCAATATCATCTCCACAATATGCTCCGTAAAACAGATACGAAGAATCGGTCTGTCTTGATTCGCATCCTGCAAAAAAGCCCATTTGGCTACTATCCCATCTTGATTTCATTAAAAATACAACTTTTTGGGTATAAAAAATACCCGAATGTGGTATTTATAACAATCGATTGGCGACCTAATTTTGATCCGGGTTAAGTAATTAGCTAATTTTTAATTTGACAATTATGGAGAAAAATTACAAATCCTCTGCTGAGTAAAGAGTTGTTGCCAGTTAACGGGCTAGGCAGTGTTTAATTTAAATCAAGAACATGATGAAGGGCTATAGTGATGAACTTTACAGTCAATTCATGGCTGAATTAAAGTCAGTTCATGCGGGCGATGACTCGGGCATAAAACGATTGTCAACCACTGTATCGATTATTCGAAGGTATTTAAAAAATCTTAAGGATTATTTAAAAGAACATCCCTTCGGAGACCGAACGGACGAAATTGAATTTTTCAAATTTATAAAGCCGAAGTTCTACCAGTGGCTGATATACTATCTGGAGTGTTATGCCATTGAGAGCGGCAAGCCTTTTGACAACGGGGAGGCGTTGCTGAAATATTATATGGACCAGTTGAAATACATTAATCGTTTTTTTCGTCAGAATGAATTTCATTACCAGTATTATAAATTGCATGCTGTTGAAATGGATAACCTATATTTTGTGAGAGGGGTTGAAATTCAACAGACTCTCATCCCCGAAATACCCGAAGTTAATCCAGACTTCAGCACCAGCATGGATTACATGTTTGCAAAATTTATGGCTTATGAACAGCTACAGCAATACATTTTAGAATTTATGCAATCGCCAGATGAAAAAAGCAATACTGCACCCATGGTGAGCAAGAAAGGGAGAGCCACTAAATGGACTGGAGATACTTGCAACCTGATCGAAATTGTCTATGGTATTTATGATACCGGTCAGGTAAATGATGGTGAAGTGGATTTGTCTGATCTGATGGACGTATTCGAACAATGTTTCCGGGTTAATCTTAGCCGCTATTTCCGCAGGTTTACCGAGATTAAAAGGCGTAAAACGATAAGTAAAACCCGTTATCTCGACCAAATGAGAGAGGCTATTCATAAGCGTATCGATGATGGTGATGCCTATCAACCTTTGAAGAAAAAAAATAGCTCTCAACGGGATCAAGATGATTTTTAAATAAAAATGAGGTGCTGTTCATTGTGATTGTCAAACAAAAACTGCAAGTGGGTGAACCTTTGCTTTTGTAATACCTGCCGCAATGGAGCGGCAGGACAAAAGCAAATGAATTATGTTAACACATTTCACCTGGCAGCAATTTTTGATCGCTGCCTTAGTACTCAGCATCATCTGGTACACGGTCATTATCCTGTTATTTTATCGGCAAAAGATACAGGATTATTTAAGCGGTAAAAATAAAGGCAACAACTCGCCGGAACCTTTGGGCCATGCCTGGGACGAGGATTTTGAAGATGTGCCTTTGGACGATAAAAATGACGTGATGGGTAAATCGGTTTTGCCGGAAGGAATGTCGAGGCTCAGTATGGCACAATTCGGTTTTGCACCAACGATAAGCGAAAAGGTAGCCGAACAAGAAGCCGGAGAAAGTTGGGACACGGCTAATGAACAGGAAGACGCTGACGAGGTACGCAAACGGCAACAAAGCATCGTTCCTGATGTGCTGGAAGAACTAAAAAGCATCTTTCATATCCTGGAAACACAGGAAGGCACCAAACAGGATTTCATCTCCTTGTTCGGGTTAGTCAGCACGAAGTACCGAAGCATCAAAGGCACGGCCAACCAGCAGGCATTGAGTGACTATATCCGCGAAAATGTGCGATTCCCTATTTCAGATGAAGAGCTCGACGATCTTTGGATATAATCGGCTCAACTAACTGGTAAAATTAAGTATAAACAAAAAACAACAACAATGAAAAATCACATCGCTCATACCTCAAAACAACTATCGTTTATCAAATCATCACTGGTAATCGCCTTACTATTAACTATCAATTATTGCTTCGGCCAGGATGGTAACGCTGGTATCAATCAGGCAACCACCCAAGTCAAGGGTTACTTCGATGCGGGTTGCAACCTAATGTATGCCATTGGCGCAGTCGTCGGCATCATTGGGGCAATTAAAGTATTTAATAAATGGAATGCTGGGGAACCCGATACAAATAAGGTTGCCGCTGCCTGGTTCGGCTCCTGTATCTTTTTAGTGGTTGTGGCAACAGTCCTAAAGTCTTTTTTTGGGTTATGAAAATATTATTCAATAATAAAGAAGTCTCCCCTTTCGGGGGAGATTTAGAGGGGGCTGTAGCATGTCGAGCATTTATCATATAAACAAAGGCATCAATAAACCCATCGAGTTCAAGGGCTTGCGGGCGCAATACATTGCTTATTTGGCAATTGGACTTGTATTTCTGCTTATCAGCTTCGCGGTTTTGTATATCTGCGGTATCAGCCTTTGGGTTATCATGCCTGTAATTATGGGCTCAGGTACTGGCTTGTTTTTTACGGTGTTCCGTTTGAGCCATAAGTACGGTGAGCATGGCCTGATGAAATATTTTGCCAGAAAGCAGTTGCCGGAATCCCTGAAGTTTAGGTCAAGGGGTTTATTCATTCATTTAAAAAGAAAGTAGAAATGGCATCAATAATAGAAATAGAAAAAGTCCTTCCTTTAAGCAAAGTGGAGCAACGCGCGATCATATCTGCTTACGGCGACATTACCATTGCCTACGAGGCAGTTTTGCCCGATATTTTCACCTTATCGGAAAGGGATTATGAAGCTTACCACCAGGCTTTTGTAAAAGCCATAAAAGTGCTGCCTGCATTTAGTATTTTTCATAAACAAGACTGGTTTACCGAAGCCAGCTATAAACCGGATTTCGAAAAAGCAGGTAAAAGTTTCCTTTCCCGGTCAAGTGAACGTTTTTTTAACGAACGGCCATTTCTCGCGCACCGCTGTTATATATTCTTAACCAAAAAGCCAAATGACCGCAAATTATCAAGTTCCGCCTTCAGTAATATATTGCGGAAATCGATAGTGCCGCAACAAACGGTTAATCCGGGTTTATATAAGGACTTTTTGGATTACGCCGGGCAGTTCGAACGTATTTTATCTGATAGCAGTTTCGTAAACTTGAAACGGTTAACTGATGATGAGTTAGCCGGAACGGCAAATACGCCGGGAATTATTGAGCAGTATTGCTTTTTGCTGAACAAGGGCCAGCAACCCGTCATCCGGGATATAAACCTTAAAGATGAAATCCGCATTGGCGACCAGCATTGTCAATTATATACCTTGTCGGATGCGGAAGACTTACCTGCGTTGTGCGGCAGCCGCATTAATTACGATAAGTATAGTACTGATAAAACTAAATTCAGTATTGGTTTTGCAAGCCCCTTGGGCCAATTATTGAATTGTAACCACATCTATAACCAATACATCTTTATCGAAGATGCGCAAAAGACGATCAAACAGTTAGAAGCAAAAAAACTGAGGTTGCAGTCCCTGTCAGCGTATAGCAGAGAAAATGCAATAGGCAGGGATGCCTGCAACGATTTCTTGAATGAAGCCATTGGTGAACAACGACTGCCTGTGAGAGCGCACTTTAATATTTTTGCGTGGTCGGATGATGAGGCCAAAATCAAGGACCTAAAGAACCTGGTTGGTTCAGCAATGGCACAAATTGATGCCAGTGCCAAGCAGGAAACAGATGGGGCCCCGCAGATTTGGTGGGCTGGCCTACCTGGGAACGAAGCAGACTTTCCGATGAACGATACGTTTGACACTTTCGTTGAACAGGGCACATGTTTTTTTAACCTTGAAACGAACTATAGTGATAGCATCAGTCCGTTTGGTATCCGTTTTGGTGACCGATTAAGCGGTAAACCTGTTCATGTCGATATATCGGACGAGCCTATCCGGCAAGGATATACCACTAACCGCAACAAATTTATCTTAGGGCCGAGCGGCTCCGGCAAAAGTTTCTTTACCAACCACATGGTACGCGCATATTATGAACAGGGAACCCATATTGTTTTGGTTGATGTGGGCCATAGTTATAAAGGCTTGTGTGACCTGGTGAACGGGTATTACTTTACCTATTCCGAAAGCGACCCGATAAAATTCAATCCATTTTACTTATCAGACGGCGATATACTGGATACCGAAAAAAAGGAAAGCATCAAGACATTATTGCTGGCACTTTGGAAAAAGGATGATGAAACATTCCGGCGTTCGGAATATGTGGCTTTGTCCAATGCCCTGACTGGATATTTTCAGCACCTTGAAAAGCATTCCGATATTTTCCCCTGCTTTAATACTTTCTATGAATATCTCATAGAAGAATATTTGCAGGTATTAGAAGACGGAAAGGTAAAGGAAAAAGATTTTGATGTGGCCAATTTCCTGTATGTGTTGAACCCTTATTACCGGGGAGGCGAGTTCGATTATTTGCTGAACGCTACTGAAAACCTGGATTTACTCAATGAAAGGTTGGTTGTATTTGAGATTGATGCCATAAAAGACCACCCTATCCTGTTCCCGGCGGTTACGCTCATCATCATGGAGGTTTTTATTTCCAAAATGCGCAAACTAAAAGGTATCCGTAAGATGATCCTGATTGAAGAATGCTGGAAAGCCATCGCCAAGGAGGGCATGGCAGAATACATCAAGTATCTTTTCAAAACTGTCAGAAAATTCTTTGGCGAAGCGGTGGTCGTTACCCAGGAGGTCGAAGACATTATCAGCTCCCCGGTTGTAAAGCAGGCCATTATCAATAATTCCGACTGCAAAATATTGCTCGACCAAAGCAAATATCAAAACAAGTTTGATCAGATACAGGAGCTATTAGGCTTAACGGACAAAGAAAAGGCACAGGTACTTTCCGTCAATAAGGCCAACGATCCCAAACGCAAATACAAAGAGGTATTTATTTCATTAGGTGGCCAGTACAGCAAGGTTTATCGCACCGAGGTTAGTTTGGAAGAATATCTGGCCTATACTACCGAAGAAAGCGAAAAGGTTAAAGTTCAGGAATATACGAAGCTCTACGGCAGCATACAGAAAGGCATCGCTGTGCTGGCGCAAGAATTACGGAATAAAAGTGCGTAGTCCTCATATATATCAAAACAATAATATTAACCCATCATAAATTGAGAATATGAAAGCAAAGATCATTTTAACAGCAATGGCGGCCATATTATTTGCCGCCTGCAACAACAAACAGAATTCGCTTCAATTTTTTATACCCGGCACTTATGCCAACTCGGCCCAGGGGGAATATGCCCAGGCAAGGGATACGCTTGTCATTACACCGCTAAGCGATAACAATTATGTGATCACGCGCAAAACTACCTTTAGGGCAATGCGGAACGGCAAGCTATTGCGCAAGCATCACAAAGCTGAGAAATTCAATGCAATTTGGGATATAGGAAAGCAGGAGCTTGATGAGACCATTACTGGCAGGGTATTCCATTTTGACCCGGACAAGAAGCAGCTACAGATTAATCAGGCAGTTTATCAGAAGATAAACTAACAAAAACATTCAACAGATAAAATTGCTACGCCGGATTTTTCGGTGTAAAAGGGAGCTTTTGTGCAAAATCGGGCCTATGAATACCAATAAAAAGAAAATCGGAAAATGAATAAACTTAATAGTATTATGAAAAAGTATATGGTCATTTTACCATTATCTGCCATGACACTATTTGTGTCGATACCCAAAAGTGCGGACGCACAATTAGTGGTAGCGCAGGTAATCAAAGCGGCAATAGCCAAAGTGATCCGGGCTATTGACTTGCATGTACAAAGCATGCAAAACCAAACCATCTGGCTGCAAAACGCGCAGAAAACATTAGAGAACCAGTTATCAAAGCTGAAACTGACAGAAATATCCAATTGGTCTCAAAAACAAAAGGACCTCTTCAGTTCCTATTACCAGGAGCTCTGGCAAATCAAAACCGCTATCGCCTATTATTCAAGGATCAGCGAAATGACCAGAAAGCAAGTTGCGCTGGTCAGTTCTTATGACCATGCATGGAACCTCTTGAAATCGGATAAGCATTTTACAGCGGATGAACTGGCCTACATGGCCAAAGTTTATTCCGGCATTTTACAGGCCAGCGTAAATGATCTGGACGAAATCCTTTTGGTTGTTAACGCCAACAAAACCCAAATGCCCGATGCCAAAAGGATGGAAATTGTTAACAAGGCTTCCGATCACATGGATACAAATTATGATGATCTACAGCAGTTTAACAACCAAAACAAAATGCTAAGCCTGCAACGGGCCAGCGATGAAAACGAAGTAATAACCCTGAAAAAATATTATGGAATTGAATAATGAAAAACCCGAAAGGTTAAAGGTAAAAGGTTTTTTAAGCCCCTTTAGGGGTTTGGGGTTGTTGTTGTGCTTTATGTTCTGCGCGTTCAGCTTTCAACCTGCAAAGGCGCAGACTTTCGACGAGTGGTTTGCACAGAGTAAAACGCAGATCAAATATTTGATACAACAAATTTCTGCTTTATACACTTGCGAAAGGGACCTAAAACAGGGCTATCATATCGTTACCAGTGAGTTGAGTTCGATCAGGAATTTTACAGGGGGCGAGTATGGCCTACACCAGCGTTATTATAATTCTTTAAGCCACGTTAACCCATTGGTCAAAAACAGTACGGATATGGCGGCCATTCAATCCGAACAGCAAAGCATCATTAACCAGTTTAATGCGATCAATGATTTGTCCGGTTTATCAGCGGCAGAACAAGCCTATATCCAAAACATCGCCCAAAATATAATGGCTGAATGCAACATAGATATGGAGGAATTGCAAATGGTGTTAACACCTGGAAAGCTTGTCATGTCCGATGATGAACGCATCAAAAGGATTAATAAAATAACAGCATCCATCAAAGATAAGTACGTTTTTACCAGTTCATTTTGTACACAGGTGCGGGTATTGGTGGTGCAAAGGGGTAGCGATGGCAATACTAACGGCACTTTGCAAAAACTTTACGGTATTAATCCTTAACACAACAATAATCATGAAAAAGATCGTCATCATACTATTGTTAGTGATCGGAATAACCGCTACTACACAAAAGGCCAACGCGCAATCAATCTCACAAGATATAGAGCAACTCGTGCTGGATATTGAAAAGCTCACCCAATTCAAAGCAATCCTTTCCGATATGAAAACCGGTTACACTTTATTAACGCAAGGTTATAACCAGGTAAAAGATATTTCCAAAGGGAATTTCAATATACATTCTGCTTTCTTGAATAGTCTGATGGCTGTCAGCCCGGAAGTCCGCAAATATGGCCGCATCGCCGATATTATCATAGCGCAGGCCAGTATTGTTTCGGAATATAAATACACCTGGAAGCAGGCTAAAGCAAGTGGTCATTTTAATGTTCAGGAGCTGCTTTATATGAACGGTGTATTCACACAATTATTAAACCAAAGCGTGAATAATCTGACTGACCTGGCCAATGTCATTACCGCTGGTAAATTAAGAATGAGTGATGCCGAACGCTTGCAAAGTATCGACCAAATCTATTCGGATACCCAAAACAAACTGGTGTTTCTGCGGGACTTTGATAACAAAGTTGCCGTTCTGGCTGTGCAACGGCAAAAGGAACAAAACGATGTAAATACGATGCAAAAACTTTACCCCCTGGCCCCCTAAAGGGGGAATAAAGGGCAGTTAAATTTAATCAACTATTAAAATCATAGCTATGAAATCATTGAAAAAGCTATTCAAAAGCTCCCCCTTTAGGGGGTTAGGGGGGCTTCTACTTTTGCTATTGCTACCCCATTTATCACACGCCCAGGATATTACCTCAAGCCTCCAGGGTATGCAGCCAATATTAAATAACGTGTATAATCAAATGATCCCGATGTGCAGCAACCTGATTGATGCCGCGCGGGGTATTGCAGGGTTTGCCGCACTATGGTATATCGCTTCGAAGGTGTGGCGGCAGATCGCACACGCCGAGCCGCTTGATTTCTATCCGCTGTTGCGTCCCTTCGCTTTGGGTATGGCCATAATGCTGTTCCCCATGGTCATCGCCCTGATGAATGGCATTATGCAACCTATCGTGTCGGCGACCGGCGCGATGGTGACCAATTCGAATAATTCCATCGCAGTATTATTAAAGCAAAAAGAAGATGCCATTAAAAATAGTTCGAGCTATCAAATGTATGTCGGGGACGACGGAAACGGTGACCGTGACAAATGGTATAAATACACCCACCCTGACGATCCTAACGACCAAAACGAAGGCACGTTTTCATCATTGGGCAATGATGTTAAATTCTGGATGGATAAACAGGCTTATAATTTCAAAAACAGCATCAAAGAATGGATGAGCGAAATTTTGCAGGTTTTATATGCCGCAGCTATCCTGTGTATCAATACCATACGGACATTTTACCTGATCGTATTGGCGATATTGGGCCCCTTGGTGTTTGGCTTTGCCGTGTTTGATGGCTTGCAGCATTCATTGCAACAATGGATAGCGAGATATATCAACATCTTTTTATGGTTGCCGATTGCCAACATCTTCGGCAGCATCATCGGGCAGGTGCAGCAGCAAATGATCAAACTGGATATTAACCAGATACAAAGCGCTGGTGATACTTTTTTTTCACCAACGGATACCTGCTATCTCATTTTTCTCTGTATTGGTATTGTCGGCTATTTTTCGGTACCAAGCGTAGCTAATTATGTGATACATGCGCATGGCGGTAACGGATTGCTGAACAATGTAACCCGCGTGACAAGTAGCATGGTCAATACCACCATATCAGCCGGAATGTCCGGGGCATCGGCGGCGGGCGAGCGATTTGAACAAGCCAGGTGCAATATCTTAAACGCACCTGCCGATTTTAGGGAAGGCTACCAAACTGGCGGTAACAATTATCAGAAGGACAAATTATCCGGCAAATAAGAACCCCTAAACCCCTAAAGGGGGAACAAAAGTTTAAAAATCGGTGCAATCAAAAAACAATCAGAGTAATCCAAAAATATCATGTTTCAACACTTTAAAAATATTGATACCGCATTTAAGCATATTAAGCTGTTCAGCATTTTTTTCGTACTGGCTAATGTGGTCACCGTATGCTTTTGTATTTACAAAAGCTACGACATTGTTAACCAGGCGCAGAACAGGGTACATATTCTTTATGACGGAAAAGTTCTCGAAGCCGTCGCATCAGACCGGAAAACAAACCTGCCCGTAGAACTGCGTGACCATATCAAGACCTTTCACGAGGACTTTTTTACACTGGTGCCGGATGACAAACAAATAGACGCTACTGTTACCAAAGCGCTGTATTTAGCCGATGGTAGCGCCAAAACTGCTTATGATAATTTAAAGGAAGCAGGCTATTTCAATAACCTCATCTCGGCCAATATTAACCAGCAAGTACAAGTGGACAGCATCAGGTTAGACTTGAATACCTATCCATACGCGTTCACCTGTTACGCCACGGAAAAACTGATCAGGACCAGTAGCACAGTTACCCGTAAACTTATTACCCAGGGCAAAGTAAGTGACCTGAAAAAAGAAACGGACAACAACCCGCATGGTTTTTTGATACAAGGTTGGGAAATACTCCAAAATAACGATGAACAAGTAAAAAGCAACACGCCATGAACTTATTCAGAAAAAGAAAACATGTCGCAGAAATACAACGAGATAACCCGTTGTCCGATCGAACTATGGAAACCATTAATAAATGGCAATTGCAGGTATCTTCTTACCTCAACCGCAAAACCCAGTATTGGGACCGGGCATCAAAGCTAACCGCGTTATTCCTGTTTTGCCTGCTGTTCGGCCTATGCTGTTTGCTGCTGCTCATCAAAGCGATTATTTAATTTAACCAATAACGATATGACAACACAAGAAGAAAGAAAACGAAAAATGCTGCTTTTCCTGCCGCTATTAGTACTGCCATTCCTGGCTTTAGGATTTTATGCGCTCGGTGGTGGCAAGGGCGATGCACAAATGCAAGCTGCTTCAAACAGCAAAGGCATCAATACGGAATTGCCTGGCGCACAGCTAAAAAAAGACCAAGTCACCGGCAAATTAAACCTTTATAACCAGGCGCAGCGAGATTCTGCGTCAGCCAGGTCGAAATCGCCGGCAAGCGCATTTGCTGCTTTGGGTTGGGATACAACCAAATACCAGCATCCGGTAAAAACGCAGGTGAACAGTCTATCAGACAATGAAACAAAAATCAATGAGCGATTGGCACAAATCAATCAACAGATTAATAAGCCTGAAACGATTAGCAAACAGCCGCCTGTGTCCGATGATGGCGCCAATGCGAATTCTGCCGAACTCGACCGTCTGGAAAAACTGCTGAAACAAAAACAGAAGGACACTACACCCGACCCGGAATTGGCGCAATTAAATACCATGCTCAACAAAATCATGGTTATTCAAAACCCCTCAATAGCAAAGGATCAACAGAAAACTGCTCAACCAGCCATAAAGGACAGTGCATTTAAAGCCATTCCTGCCATTATTGACGGCAATCAGAAAGTAGCGCCAGGTGGTGTAGTTAAATTGTGTTTGCAGGATACGATCAGAATTAACGGCATGATCATTCCAAAAGGTCATTTGGTGTTTGGCGCGTGTTCCGTCACTAACCAGCGGCTATTGTTGGATATCAAAAATATACGTTTAGGTACGGCTATTATCCCGGTCAATCTTACCGTGTTTTCGCTGGATGGCATGGCGGGCATCGCCGCGCCGGAGGCCGAACTGAACGAAGCTGCGGGTAGTGGCGCAAGCGATGCCCTCGAAAATATGCAGTTTTTGAGCATGGACAACAGCCTGTCAACACAAGCAGCGACAGCGGGTATTTCGGCAGCCAAAGGTTTATTGGGTAAAAAAGTCAAAAAAATACGGGTGAAGCTCAAAGGCGGCCAAACCGTACTGCTCCGTATCAATAAATGACGACATGCAACTTGAAACAAAACATGCAGGGGCTATTATTGGCCTGCTGGAAGATGCCGAGGACGTTGGCTTCAAATACGTTGCATTTGAATTGCGGCCCGAAGTAATGGATTTACGTCCACAGCATCTATCCTTTTTTGATAAGGCGGGTTATGCTATTGAACAAACAGCGAGAGCAAACCAGATACGTGAGCCACCGGGGCCGGGCTTAATGTACCCGGTTCACTATATGACCATAGAACAAATGCTTTCCGAAATCAGGAAAGCAAATCCGTTAACCATAAACAAGACTGATATGAACAGAAACAATGTAGAGAATCTCAAAGACGAATTGAAAAAGCTGGGCTTTAAAGATAAAGTGGCCAGCGAAATGGAAAAGCAAATTGAGAAAGGAACCCCGGATTTTACCCTGAATGATAAGATCAACGGCACTAAAGGACAGGTTGACCTGACATTGCATTTCCGCCAATCGTGGCAATCCGATAATTACTACTTTAACAAATATGAGGCGGCCTTAAATACCGGAAAAGGTTTGGAGGAAGGCCAAAAATACATGATCATTACGCCCAATGAACAAGTGCCAGGCAAGAACATGGTCAAATCTTTTGAAAATGTAACCGATGCCATTACCTTCTTTAAACAGCAAAAAGGCAACAGTGAATTAGCGTCGGGCAAAGATGCTGCCAGTAAAACTGAGCTGGCCAAAATGGAAAATGGCAAGGTTAATTATGTGGCCAAAGATTTCCAGCGCACTTTCCGCACTCCCGCCCAAACGCAAACCTTTTTTGTAGAAAAGGGTAAGGGCTTTACCGCTGAACAAGCCGCCAATTTGATACAGGGCCGTTCGGTTTACCGGGATGACCTGCTGAATTTAGGTGGAATGGAATATAAAGCATGGATCAAGCTTGATATGGACAGTCCGAAAGACCGTCATCAGAATTACCAAACCAACCAATACCATGTACCCAGCTATGGTTTTGATTTAGAAAAGATATTGGACAAGTACCAGATTAAGGAACTCAACGACCCTAAAAAGAAAGAAGCGCTTATCCAGACCCTTGAAAACGGTAACCGTCCATTAATAACAACCGTTAAAGAGGGACAGGATACCAAGCTTTTTATGGAAGCCGTACCGCGCTACAGCCAGTTAAACTTTTTCCGGGAGGATGGCAAACCCGAAAAACGGGAACAATTTTTAAAGGAACCCAAACTCGAACAAAACCTGCAATTAAATAAAGGTAAGGGCAAAGAAAAAGAGCAGGAACAGGGAATGTCGGTATAAAAGCAATAATTTTATCTTTGCCGACTTTTTAATCGAACAAACAATTTTTATTCAATTTAAATTTAAAATGATGGAACAGATCGCAAAATTAAAGGAACTTATCGCTTCGGCAGAAGTTGATGCCGACAAATTTTATAACCACAGCAACGCCGCTGCCGGAACCAGGCTGCGCAATACCATGCAAGCTTTAAAAGTAACCGCGCAGGAGGTGCGTACAGCGGTTACGGAAAAGAAAAACGCGAAATAATTAAAGACTAATCAAATTGGTTTGAGAGGCCCAGTCAGTTAGAAGGGTACTGAAAAAGGCCCGTTAAATCGGAGAAAAAAAAGGGGTTGTGTCATAAATCATGAACAACCCCTTTTCCTTGCCCTATAGGCGGGAACGAAATATTTCTGCTTCGTATAAACGATTAATGTGAATGTGGCGGAACGTGCTTGATTTATTGTCGCAGTTCCATCTTTAGTAAGCGACCACTTAGGGATTGCGACCCTGGTTCAGAAAAACTCGCAGGACGTCGCAGTTCCATCTTTAGTAAGCGACCACTTAGGGATTTTATATATCATAAAACAGTAATGAATTACCCGAATGTCGCAGTTCCATCTTTAGTAAGCGACCACTTAGGGAGAACAAGGAGTTATAACTGATACTATTGGTCTGTCGCAGTTCCATCTTTAGTAAGCGACAACTTAGGGAGGATGACCAAATAATTGGAGCGATAAATTATGAGTCGCAGTTCCATCTTTAGTAAGCGACCACTTAGGGATTTATCTCGATAGTGTTTGTTGGAATTTTTGCAGTCGCAGTTCCATCTTTAGTAAGCGACCACTTAGGGGAATGTCAAGAAACATTGGCAGAAAAAGATATGTTGCAGTTCCATCTTTAGTAAGCGACCACTTAGGGAAACAAAGGGCTAATCTTGTAAAAGCGTTGTTGTCGCAGTTCCATCTTTAGTAAGCGACCACTTAGGGAGATACTTGGTGATGATCTATACGTTGCATACGTGTCGCAGTTCCATCTTTAGTAAGCGACCACTTAGGGTCTATATTAATTGCATTACAGCAATCAAAACACGTCGCAGTTCCATCTTTAGTAAGCGACCACTTAGGGGAAATGATTTAAATAATGTTGGGGGCTATATTGTCGCAGTTCCATCTTTAGTAAGCGACCACTTAGGGTGAGCGTGAAAAAGAGTTGATTAAGGAAAGGCGGTCGCAGTTCCATCTTTAGTAAGCGACCACTTAGGGTGCAGTGGGAAATCGAGGAAATCGAGGATGAAATGTCGCAGTTCCATCTTTAGTAAGCGACCACTTAGGGACAGGCACTGTTCTTTCCGGAATTGATATTTATGTCGCAGTTCCATCTTTCGTAAGCGACCACTTAGTGGCGTTAAGGGCTGATGAAATGATAAATTAGCCTGTCGCAGTTCCATCTTTAGTAAGCGACCACTTAGGGTTGGTCTATTAATCAATTGTTATTTGTTAATGGTCGCGGTTCCATCTTTAGTAAGCGACCACTTAGGGATTTCTATTTTTTGTCATTTTCCGACCTTGTTTGTCGCAGTTCCATCTTTAGTAAGCGACCACTTAGGGCTGGGTTGCCTCGGTGCAATCAACGGGCTAATTGTCGCAGTTCCATCTTTAGTAAGCGACCACTTAGGGAACGAGCAAACACCCTTATGTGGTGTACCGCTATGTCGCAGTTCCATCTTTAGTAAGCGACCACTTAGGGGTCAGCAAGGGGAGTTCCGTGATATTTTTTTAGTAAGTCGCAGTTCCATCTTTAGTAAGCGACCACTTAGGGATTCATAAGATGGTGGAAAAAACAATCGAACTGGAGTCGCAGTTCCATCTTTAGTAAGCGACCACTTAGGGGTTACTAACGGAAAGGTAGGTTCAAAAGGCTAAGTCGCAGTTCCATCTTTAGTAAGCGACCACTTAGGGTGATATGGATACTTTAAAGATTAAAATAATGAGTCGCAGTTCCATCTTTAGTAAGCGATCACTTAGGGATGGATTCTACTCTGGGTGAAATTATGTGTGCATGTCGCAGTTCCATCTTTAGTAAGCGACCACTTAGGGATCATCGTCGGGACAATATGCGTGGTAAATCACGGTCGCAGTTCCATCTTTAGTAAGCGACCACTTAGGGCAATGATTTTCTGGACATAGTTTGGAAAACCAAGTCGCAGTTCCATCTTTAGTAAGCGACCACTTAGGGAACTTGAAGTCGGGATGCAACTAAGGACCATAAATGTCGCAGTTCCATCTTTAGTAAGCGACTACTTAGGGTGTCTTGTTGGAGCATGTGTGATGTTTTGGTTCATGTCGCAGTTCCATCTTTAGTAAGCGACCACTTAGGGTGTGCATTTGTATTCGGATATCTGGCAAAAAATGTCGCAGTTCCATCTTTAGTAAGCGACCACTTAGGGTGGGGGTACTTGTTTATCTCTTTCTGGGGGAATGTCGCAGTTCCATCTTTAGTAAGCGACCACTTAGGGAGCAAATTAAAACCTTCCACAAAATTAACGAGGTCGCAGTTCCATCTTTAGTAAGCGACCACTTAGGGCTGTAAGTTTAGACGCTGTTACCGCTGCTACAAAGTCGCAGTTCCATCTTTAGTAAGCGACCACTTAGGGCTGATATTATTCCTCCACTCATAAATAAATAATGTCGCAGTTCCATCTTTAGTAAGCGACCACTTAGGGTCATACCTATGTCCTCACGCAAGTTAAGTCTTGTCGCAGTTCCATCTTTAGTAAGCGACCACTTAGGGAGCCAGTACGCTTCCTGATCCGGAGAAATTCAAGTCGCAGTTCCATCTTTAGTAAGCGACCACTTAGGGACATTCGGCACCAATATTGCCAGCGCAGGCACATTAGTCGCAGTTCCATCTTTAGTAAGCGACCACTTAGGGTTTATTACGCAGGGAGGGGCGTAGGTGATTTGCAGTCGCAGTTCCATCTTTAGTAAGCGACCACTTAGGGTCGTTAGCCGCCTTTCGCAGAAATAAGTCGACCTGGTCGCAGTTCCATCTTTAGTAAGCGACCACTTAGGGCACTTGTTCCTATACGCCTCGCCAACCATTGAATGTCGCAGTTCCATCTTTAGTAAGCGACCACTTAGGGTTAAATCTCAAACAAATGAAAAAAACGGTTTGTCGCAGTTCCATCTTTAGTAAGCGACCACTTAGGGACCGGGGGCAGAGCTTGTTGTGAAAGACAATTTGTCGCAGTTCCATCTTTAGTAAGCGACCACTTAGGGATCGGGAAATATACAGTAAACGGAGCTCAAGGAGTCGCAGTTCCATCTTTAGTAAGCGACCACTTAGGGTCTGCTGCTATACAGCAGATTTCAAAAGAATAGTCGCAGTTCCATCTTTAGTAAGCGACCACTTAGGTTGGTGCGGTGTATCATATGTGGAATGGCTTTCAAGTCGCAGTTCCATCTTTAGTAAGCGACCACTTAGGGAACATATTGTTTCACTTCTATTAACTTCATTACGGTCGCAGTTCCATCTTTAGTAAGCGACCACTTAGGGGATTTACCCGCAAACATTTATGGATATGCAAATGTCGCAGTTCCATCTTTAGTAAGCGACCACTTAGGGTATTAACAACCGCGATCAGAAACAGCATTTGAGTCGCAGTTCCATCTTTAGTAAGCGACCACTTAGGGAGAAAATCTGTTGAACACGGAAACTGGTTATGGTGTCGCAGTTCCATCTTTAGTAAGCGACCACTTAGGGCTAAAATACGGAGAGTTAATATCCCTGTATATTGTCGCAGTTCCATCTTTAGTAAGCGACCACTTAGGGTTTTGTGGGAAAGATTGGCAAGCAATCCAATCAAGTCGCAGTTCCATCTTTAGTAAGCGACCACTTAGGGTAACCGTATCTTATCTGCCGCGAAGATTTTAATGTCGCAGTTCCATCTTTAGTAAGCGACCACTTAGGGCTAAACGGAGTCCACAATGATAACATTGCCGAGATGTCGCAGTTCCATCTTTAGTAAGCGACCACTTAGGGAGCTATTGCAGAACGTCAAGTTGTACGTAAAGGGTCGCAGTTCCATCTTTAGTAAGCGACCACTTGGGGGGACGCGGAGAGGAGGATGATGACGAAAACATGCGTCGCAGTTCCATCTTTAGTAAGCGACCACTTAGGGACGTGGTAAGGATTGATTACCACTTTTTTGATTTCGGTCGCAGTTCCATCTTTAGTAAGCGACCACTTAGGGCTGCCTGGCGGTGCAATCCATTAATGTAAGTTGTCGCAGTTCCATCTTTAGTAAGCGACCACTTAGGGTTTAGCTCTCAGGCAGAGAGTTTACTTTTTCTACAGTCGCAGTTCCATCTTTAGTAAGCGACCACTTAGAATTCCTGACCCGCTTATTTCCAATATGTCAAAGAACAGCTTGCGCAGCTGTCACAGCTTTTCGATCACCCCGTGGCCCAGCCTTTTTTTGGGGCCTATACCTATGCCGGGGGGCAGGAATAAATCGCATGTAAATTCAATATCGTACGATAAAAAATTGTGGTTGTACCTTTTTGTGTCTTTATTTTCTTGTATGCCGGTAATTATTAGCTCAAAAAGGCGGTCATTTTTATCATAGTCCCAATTTAGGGCATTGGTAAAATCTTTAATATGATTGGCCAGTTTTTGTTGTAAGCGGGCACTGCGCGCCACCAGTCCCTTTATTTGTTTAAATTCCTCTTCATCATCACGCGGAATGGGCAGGTAATCGCGTATCACATAATTTTCCGTTTCCGCCTTCGGCCGAAAGCCGACCCAGTGGGCATTGTAATCGGGTTCGCAAGCCAGCGTAAGCGCAAGTTTTCCGCCCCCATTTATGCCGAATCCCTCAATAACCGGTACCTCGTGCGGTAAAAATGGGCCGGTATTTTGTTCCACTGTATGCCGGTATTGGTCGAAGGCTGCCGTAAGTTTGCCGTTGATAAAAGCCATAATGGCATCGGCCTCTTCGTTAATAGCCATTACAGCAGCCCTACCCCCCACGCTCCTAAACTGCACTTCCGGGAATTCGTACAAATAGCCTCCGTTTACATTATCGTGCCCGTGATGTTTTTCGTTCACCCATACAAAATATTCATTCCACGCACCTTTAAAGGCACGGGTATCAGCTGGCTTAAGTTCCAGGTTAAAAACAGCCAGCAAGGTGCGTACAATGGGCATATATGTTGTAAATATTAAAGTATGCTTAGTATTTCGTTCCAGAGCTCTTTTAAATTGTAGGCATTCATATTAAATTCTCTCAAAGTGCCCCGGTCCGTTGACTGATCTAAATAGCAAAAGCCCCTTTTACCCTTAACCGATAAAAAAACAAGTGTGGCCGTTACCGTTGATGTACCCGAACTGATATTAAAAATGATTTGCTCGTCCTCATACTTTGATAGTTTGCCCTCTAAAACAGTTTTAACGTCTTTGTACATGATATTAAAATCATTCACATCATCTACATAAATTTCAATTTTCGAAATTTTGCTTCTATTATACTTTCTTTCTATTTCCTTCAGGTAGAGTTCTAAAATGCAATTGCCATCATTGTTTGCCTTATACTGGGCTATTTGTTTTTTTTGCTCATTGTCTAATATAAAAATCACGGCATCGATATTCGCATATTCAATTATCACATCGTTAAATGATGTCCAGTTCCAAAACCTGCTCTTCGTAGCGGCAATTATTTTGTCCCGGTCGAAATCGTTCTCTTTATATTTTTGAAGATCATCGTAAAATAGCTTACTCAATGCGGTTACCAATACCCTTCTTTTTTCCTTTTCAACTTTTTTAGTTTTACCCTCAATGGCAAATGCCTGTAGTAAAAATGGAAGCAATAAAAAACCGAGGTAGGCAAGTGGTTCCTGCCATACAACCTTGTCGCCGTTTAAATATTCATGAAACGATGTACCTATCAGGTGTATTTGTATTAACACATATATAATCATGAACACACCACCAACACTTCCGGCATGATTGTGCAAGGCTACCAAAAACGATTGCAATATATAATCGCCTTTTTTTACAACCATCAGTATCAGAAACAGCAATACAACAAAAAGGAGAATGCACATTTGCACCCACGATAGCGCACATTCCGGGACATATTTTGCAATAAAAATCTCCGAAATAATTGATAGTACCCCAAACCAAAAAGCTATATTTTTTTTAAAGTATGATTTATTCATTTGCCCTATTTATTTATAAAGTGATAATATCCCCAACGCTATAAGCCCCAAAATGATCTTCAACAACCACAGCCCCCGGTATTCTGGGGTCATAAACCGCCACAAATCGTGTTGGGTGGTAAAAATGTACCAAAAAACCACATAACCAGAGCGGAAAGCCCTCTTCATCACCTCTCAATATAATTCCCTTATCCGAGAACCCTTCAGTAACCGCATTTGGTGGGTTGATGGTTTTTAATACGTTCGGTTTTATGATACCGCAAATTACTTTTATTATAACAAAGGGGTCGCGGGGTTCCGTTATAAATTGAATGCTGCTTTCCATATTTATTTTAACCTTCAATTATCTCATCCGCTTTAGGTAATACCTCTCTATTTCTGAACCTTTCCAATTCCATGTAACTTGTATCACTTAACCAATCTTCAGGATTTATTTCATTAAATTCCAACATGCCTTTTAATTGAGTTAACCTGGCAACCTCCCATAATTCTTTTTTATTTTCATTGTCAATCTGATTCAAAATGGCAACTTCAAATGCTTTCTTAAACTTACTGGTGTCAACTTCCCTGTCTTCGGATAAATTCCACGCCTTAGTCCCGTCCAATAAACTCAGGTAGCGTAAATCCCGAGACGACAATACAAGAGAGGCACCCATTTGAACGGAGCCAAGGCCATAAGGCTTGCCCATGCCCATTTTATGGCAACAATTCTGGGGTAATTCTAACGAAAACAACAATGCACCCAATTCTTCATGGGTGAGGTTTTCAAAACGGATCCGGCCTTTAAAAATGCCCCCTGGTTTTAATGCCTTAATATTTCCTGTGTGAGACGGCGTAATTTCTCCCGTTTCCTTCCATCCATCTATCCCCGAATTCTTATGCCAATATTGCTTATATCCATTAATTTTGATACTACCGCTGCTGCTCCAGTGCTTTAAATTACTATGGTCTGGCTGATCTATATATAACTGGTGAGAGGTCGGTTTAGGGCTCGATAATATTTTTATTGGGGTAGGTTCTTCTAATTTATCTTCCGCAAAGTCTTGTAAAACTAAATCTTCAAAAAACACTCTGGAGGCAAAGTTCTTTGTATTGCCAAATATTAACTGCGAAAAATCAAATTTACCCTTTTCTTTTTTTTGTAAAACAGCATCTTTAATTTCATGCTCATGTTTTATTCTAAAAAATCCTGTATGCCCGATTTCATTAACAACCCCGGCCTCATCTGTTAAATAAAAACAAGGAACACGATCATAAGATGACAACTTTTCAAATAAATTGTAGTTTTCAGATCGTTCTTTATCTGCCAAATAATCTCTTATGACATCTTTGTTAAAATCAATAGGTTGTTTGGAAGGGTCTTCCTTATTTACAATCCACTGATAATGTTTTCTTAATCCCATGGCTCCCGTAATAACTAACTTTCCGTGGTTATACCCATCAGTTGGGGCAAACTTATAATCGTCTATTACGGGATAACGTAGCTGTATACTACCCCGGTTTTTTAGGGTTACTGCTTTTGATCTAAAATAGATGTCGTAATATTCGTATTCTTTGTATTTCAGCGTGGAGCCAGCAATTTCAAAATAATCAAATTCATTTTGTTTTGGCGGGGCTTTAGGAATAGGGTCCGCTATTAACCTATGATAGCTGAATCCAGATACAGGATCAATTTCGGCGGGTTGAATTTTATAACCGTTCCCGACTTTATAAAGATAACCGGCCCTCACATTATTGTTCAATATTTCTATTTGTCCATTTTGTGTTTTCGTAATCAGTTTAGATAAATATTTAGTTGTTAGCGAGTTCGTGGTTCCGAAAACTGATCTAAAATATAACGCTTTATTCTCAAAATCCTCATTGACCTTCATCGCCGAGTAGGAAACAATATCAACCATATTTTTAATGAGCCCCCTTAATGAAGACCCAGGAACAATAGGTGTTTCAATAATTACCCCTTCTTGATTTACTTTGTTTAATTTCAAAAATTGGTGTGTATTATTCTCGTTTTTTCCAGAACTTATTAAAAAATTGGTTTTATTAATAAGAGTGATCTCGATATAGCCTGTATTTCGTTCGGAATCGTATTTTTCAAAAACCGGTTTCTGCACCGCTGGGTAAACAACTTTATCATTCAGTGGCACAAAGTTATATACAGACGGTAATTTTACTATTTCGTTTCCGCTTGGGTAAGACCTCCCGTTATAAATTATTTTAGTGAATACGATCTGGCCATCCTGTACTTTACATTTATATTTTAATTCGGAAACATTCGAATCTACCCGATCTTTCATAAAACCACTTGGTAGTTCAATTTGGGTAACCCTATCACTTAAAGTGACAACTTTTTTTTTCGTCGCAACAATAAATTTTATTTTACCGGTCTCCATATAATTGTTTTTTTAATATTTCAATACTTTCAAACCTGCTATCAACATAACCAGCCTGGCCTATTTCGTTATAACCTACATAGTTACGGGTAATCAGTTTCAGCCTTTCAATTTCCTTGTCCTTTTTTAATAATTCCGTAAAAGGTAATTTATAGTCGGTACCTCTCTCCTCTGTTACATGCAAAAAATCGCCGTCCGTAATAAAATGGGTTCCATTCATTATTTGCCCTGCCAATACATATTTCATTTCTTTACCTTCGCCATCCGTTCTCAATCTCCCTTTCAATACTCCGTTACTCCGCCAGATATGCAGTTCTCTGTCTTTGTTAAATATTCGCAACCTTACTAATTCGTCAACCGTTCGGGTGCCATAATCAAACCTTCCATCATTCAATTCATAAAACGCTATTTGATCGTAATACCAAACCACGGCCTTTGCGTCTTTATTTTCAAAAGATTCAAATATAAATTCCCAGTTATCGATTTCGTCAAACGGTGTAAAGTTTGTTTTTTGAGAAACGGTAGTGTACATTTTATTAAATATTATTTAGTTTGCCAATCCAATTTTCGATATTATCCAAATGAAATTCTCCCTTTCCATCTGGCTTTACAGAGCCATCAGCCAAAACATCTAATTCAAAATAATTTTCCAGATCCCTTTTCAAAGTCAGCCTTTTCCCGGTTAAAACACCGCGGCCAATTGCTTTTTCACCGCCAAGAGGCAAATCTTCGTTCATCAGGTCTTTCATTACCAAAAGCATCAGGGCAATCTCATCGTCTGTATAGTTTTCTATCTCAAATTCTAACAGGATATTTTCATCTTTGTGCCAAAGCGGCTGCGAGCTTAACAGGGCTGTATTCATTGTACCACCTGTAAACCGGTCTATTTTTATGCGGGGCTGTATTTGTTTCGCATCTATCTTGGTCAAATCATCAAATGTGTACTCTATTGGGATAATTTTGCCTTTTCCCTTGTTACGCTCATTTTGTTTATCAACGTATCCAAATAATGTATTTACAATGACCGTAGGGTTTGGATTGTTAATGGTATTCAATATTTTAAAAGCCCTATGCCTGATCGGCCCTCTTAACGATTTACTGGTAAGTAAAGGATGCCCTTCCGAGTTTTTTATATGCGTTTTATCCAGTGAATCGGCTAACATTTTTTTATCGGAGGCCCCGATAATTAATGAGTTTTTAATTGAAAAAACACCTGTAATGGTTGCCTTCCTTATATCGTTGGGGGTAATACCATGTTCTGACGGTAAAATAGCCGCTGTTTTATTTATTTCACCTGTTTCACTTTTTCTATAAGCGAACCAATGATCTGCATCCTTAGGAAATTCAAAATGGTAAACTTTTACGTCTTTCCATTTCAATTGTCCAAACCCATGCGATGTGAATGCCCCTTGCCTATATTCGCCATTTTCACCCTGTTGGGTGATGAATTTTACAAACTGAAGGAAAATAGCTACTTCGAAACTCTCTCTTAACGTAATTTCTGCGTTCAAGGAAAATTCTGCGCCCGGTTCAATCAGTTCATAATCGTATTTACTTCCGCCTTCTGCAATACCCTTTGTCATGTCGATGGCGACACCATCCCGAATGACAACGATAGCGGTGTCGTTTTTACATTGCAAATCATCAATGATTATATGGCTTTGTGAAGTCCGGTCCTGTTTTTTTAATTCATTTTGTACTTTTTCGTCAGTCCCCCATAAGTATTCTGCCTGCTCTTTTTGTTTCGGGTTTAAATAGAGGTGTTTATAAAAATATTTTCGCATCATGCCTGCAAAACCAGATGCAGGTATAAACAATTCGCCTTCTTCCCTTATCAGTTCAAAATCCAACACCTCATCCCGCCCGGAGCCGACCAGCAAATTACTTTTATTGACAACCGTAGCGGTGAGGAGTATTTTGCCAATAACTTTTTCCTTTTTTTCGCTCATTATTTTTCTCTTTTGGATTTTACACGGAGGGTATTAAAAAATGTATTCCAGTAAAGTTTGGCGCCTTCGGTTATATTATCGTTCCCATCAGATTCTAACTGATATAATTTCTCCCGCAGATGTTCACTATTTAAGGCTGTGTCGGCCTTTTTTCCTTTTAAGCTGTCTAAAAACGTTTGCCACTCAGTAATGGAACTGCTATTGTTTAGTTGTTCTTTTAACCTGTAAACCAAGTGGTTATTTAGTTTATAAGATATGCTATCCTGAATCGCTTTTGTTTTAATGCCATTGTCAGTCTGCTGCTTATTATAGAAATCCAGAATATTACTTACTGTTAAAGATTTGATTGCTGATGGTACTAAAGGTTCATCTACCAACTTTCGAGGTTGATATTGATCACCTAACATAATAACCTTAACCCTTCCATACCCTTCATTCGTTCTTTCCCCAATGCCATTGGTTTGCATTTTTTTCCAATCAACTTCCCCGTTAACGGTTGCCAATACAGTAGTACCGATGGCGTAGCCGTTTTCGCGGTTTGTTTTACTGTTCCAAACACCCATGTAGTTTTCTACCAGCGTATTGCGTGAGGCTATTTTTTTAATCTTAATATTAAACCTGTCTAATGCTATTTGTAAATACTTTTCATCCGGGATTGCAGTACCGAATTCATTGTAAACAATAACGGGGCTTTGGAATACAATATAAAATTCATTTCCCTTGTGTTCAATATCCTTCGGTTTAAAAGATTCGATTGTAATATCAGATAATTCAATCACTGAATATTGGGCTGTTTTCGACCTCCCTGTTCTGTGAACTGCATTGTTGCTTTCTAAAAGGTTTTTTATATAATTGAGGTCCTCAAAATCACCGATTATCTCTCCTTTAAAAGATTGTTCTTCATCGATGCTTTCATAATAAAATATTGCGCCATCTTTTTTTGTACTTCTTCCGGCCGTCCGGTCATCCTTTCTGGTACTATGAAAATTTGAGGAAATGGACACTTCGCTTTTATAAATTTCTTCTTCTGAGATTGAACACCATCCTTTTACAGGTTTTGCATTCTTAGACATGAAGATATTATCCAGTTTCCGGTTTTCTTTTTTTTCTGTTTTGATAATCCCTAAAGCGAGCGGTATCGGCTCAAACTTTGTCCCCTTTATACATGGAAATGCACTTTCGTATTTGACCTCTCCACTCAGAATTATTGTTTTAAAACGAGCGTCGTCATGCGCTTTTTGGGAACAATTTCGATCTTTGATTATAAGTTCAGCGATAAGGCCCCGTATGTTTTGGGCAGGTATAAAATCTTCTGTTGAAACTGTATTCTGATCTCCAACTTGCTTGGATATCTGGAGCGGGCTCTTGGTTGTTACAAGATAGGTGAGCTTACAACAACCGACATTTGGCGCAGCAACCTGGTGTTCCTTGTTTGGAACAGCTTGTGTTTCCGTTTCCCGGATTCTTACCTTTCCAAATCCACGGTTCCTTCTGGTCCCTATATACCGGATATTGACAAGGGCTTGTTCTAATATCTTGTTATATGCATCATCTATATTCTCGGTATTCCCAATTTCCCCTGCAAATTCCTGATCTTTTCTTATAAGCCTGTATGTTCTTAATGATTTATCTGCGGCTACATCATTTTCATCTATTGTTGTTTGTTTCCTTATGACCGTAAAATAACTTTGTACTATTTTGGAGGTCAATTTGGGCAGTTGGACTAAATCTCCTTTAATCGTATTATAATCTGTTAGCCTTAAATTATTGAACTGCAACGAACCACTTTTTGAATCGCCTACCTTGCCAAAAAGCGTATTGATAACTTTTTCAGTTTCAGTTTCGGTTTCTCCGCGGATTTCACAAACCTCAACCGCACTTTCTCTTAGCAGACCTTTGAATGTTTTGCCTGGTAAATATGGTAAACCGAACTTGTCGTATTTTACATCTGCATCCAAATAAGCCGAGCTTTCGCCGGAGGCCGACAACAAAGGAGATAAGGTTTTTAATTCGATTTGCATATTATGATAAAAGTTCTTTAGGGTAAAAGTCCATTAATTCAATTTGGTCGAAATAGGGCGTGCGGTACTCTTTTTTTTCATTATCCGCCGAAACATTAAGGATTTCCTTTTCATGCCATATCTTTTTTCCACCCTCCGGCAGCTGTTTATCTGCTTCCTGAATTTCTTTTAAAAAGAGTTTTTGTGCTGATTCGCTTTCAGCTATTACTTCCCGCAACCGCATTGTTTTGTTTTTGGGGAATACTTTGTCGTTATTAAAATGTTTAATACCTGATTTCAATTTTTCTATCGAATCTTTACTATTATCAAATATGTTATAGGGCCCGAAATACGCGAAATGATCAGCGTCTAATTGGTGTGCCCTTTCCCTCAGTTGTTCCAGACTGCCGGAGAATGTGGTCGCAGAATAATAATAAGAGATATAAGATTTTTTGACATCAGGCTCCCGCTCATTTTTTCTGCAAAGCTCTTTAGCTTCCTTACATAATTCCTCAGCTAATTCGTAGGCCTTATAAAACGGGAACTTGGTTTTAACAATGGCGACCCCGGCGCAAGCACCATCCATCAAATCTGATTTACCATTTTCTGTAAAATATTCAATGAATTTCTCAGCCAGGTATATTCCCAACCGGCCTTCACATACAAAAGTGATATCGTCACCACCAGCTAATATTGGACGGATCGGAAGAAAGGTTGCTTTACCATCCTTCGTTTTTATAAGTGAAAGTTCTTTTAATGCAATGTTTTTTTCTAAAAGCTCGATCAAGTCTTTAATTACATTCTTCATTGCACCGACCGCAGCATCTTTTACTCTTTTGGAGTTTTTACATAACGCCTCCTCAGAATTGATTTTCGCAAATCTTGAACCCATCCCGTTCCCGTCGACATGTACTACAGCAATATAGCTCGCCTCTTTATTCTGCCCAAGTTGCTCAATTTCAGTCGTTAGAGAATATTGGGGGTGTTCGTTTAGTATTTCCTTGTAGTTTTTCAGGGATTTACTGGCGGCGTTTATTTTTGAAAATGAAACCTTTGAAATATATTGATCTTCAAATAACTGCTCGGCACTCTCATTGCTTAGGGGGCAATCAGTCGTAATTCCATGTTTCTGAATAGTTGTATTGACTGTATGCCTGCTTTTAAGATCGGCAAGCAGGTCGTATAATTCTTCTTTACCTGACTTAAAGTCGAAATTATCTTTTACTGCAAACGAGGTTTTCAACCCAGGATAGTTCAATAACAGAGCTAAACTGAACTCTTCGACAAACTTTTTCGCAATTATTTTATCATCAAAACGCACCAAAGCGCCGCCGCCGCCTTTATCAACCACCTCCGATTCTGTTTTAAATTTCGTTGTTAATATATTTTCCATAGCAACATGAAATACTTCATGATCTGTAATCTGTGATGCCCCTATATTTTCTTTGAGCTTATTGCTATGAAAAATATATTCCTGAATGGAATTTATTTTAATTGCCACTATACATTTCTTCATTTGCATATTAGTTTAACGGCCATTTTTTGTAAGTAACTATAGGCATATGTCATATTTCTTTCAGAAATATTAATCAAAGCGAAAGTATTATGGGAAGATACGCACTTAGGTGTTTTTTTAAAAAACGCAGATAGGTTCATGGGTTAAAATATTATGATAAACCTATTCATAAGAATTGATATTTCAAAATATTTGACGAGCTAATTTACCTTTAAGTTAATCTTAGGTCCATCGGTATTCTTCCCTCCCAAACTCCACATAAAATAACGCCAGGTTAAGATCAACTATTCAAGAGCTTTTCAAGCACATGAATAGTTGACCGGCAGTTTCCGCTGGCGCGGGCCGAACCTGTCATCATTTTTGTGGAAATAAGGTCGTTCATCATATGAGCTCTCTCCGGACGTGTATCAGTTTCGCTCAAGCCATTCGCTTCACGCTCTCTTCGCTGGGGCTCATCGTTTATGTCGCTCTGTTTTCGCTCAACAAATCCACGTCCGGCCGCTCATTGTGTCATTGCTCGCCTGCTCTGTCGCAAAAAGCTTCACAAAGGGTGTGCGCGGTATATTCCCCTACATATTCCAACCTTCAATATACCGCACTATACCCTTTGTTCGTGTCCAGACTTTCCATGCAGTCGCCGGAAGCTCACCCTGCCTGGACTTTTTGCTCCGCTCGCAGACAACTGCGTGGCTCTCCGTTGTCTCGGGTGGCTCGCATTCATTTAAAATTCCTTAATTGAAAACATTATATTGCTCGATAGCTTAGAAGTGATAAATAAATTGGCTATTGTCCGTTAATGTAATAAGTGTAGTTTTTTACGATATTACCATTCATATCCAACACGTTGATCAACCGTTTATAGTCGTCATATTGGTACGATGTTGTCTGGCCTTTGTTATCTTCTGAACTGGTCATTCCTACTAAGGGTTCATACGTGTAAGTAGTCATTAAAGCATCAGAAGGATAAATACAAATATCGTCGTAACCAGTTGCATTTGCATTCGCCAAAACCATCGAACTACCTGTATAGTTTTGTATTCCCGAATATTTCCAAACGCCGCCGAGTAAATACCAATAACTGATTACATAACTTTTAGTATCTGGAATGACCCAACCCGGGGTATACGTAGTATTTGAATAATAACGTGTTCCGGTGTGCGCAGCGCCTGGTATAACATTGCTCAATACCCATTCTTCAAAGCTGGTATAATAGAATTCATTGCTTTTTGCATTTTTGACCTGGGCAATTTGATAGTTTTGACCGTAGCCCCACAATGAAGCACTCTGCCCGTTAGTGGTATACGGATTGTTACTTTCAATGAGGTTTCCATTTGAATCATATTGCGTAAAAAACTGGGTCGGTTCCAGATTGGTAAGATCAATCGTCTCTGTCTCGCTGTTTGTACCTGGCGTAACGGTATAACTAATATAATTGCTTTTCAACAGTGACTGGCTTGTCTTTAAACGGTACTGCGAAGACGGTTTTACCGTACCATAGGCGGTTGTAGCATACCGTGTCAGGCTTACACCTAATACCGTTTCCACCCCTGTGTTAAAATTAATCACAGATGTAACCACCTCTGTGGGTTGGGATATGATATTGTTTTGAGTAAGATACGAAAGGGGTAAACTGGTACTCGCAGTTGACGTTGGGACGCTTGTCAGCACATTAAACGGATAGCGATAGGTGGTTTTTTCCGTATTGCCATTACTTAAAACTCGTGTTTTAGATGCGATAAAATTGTTGCTGTTATATGTTGTGTAGGTGTAATTTTCAGAAGTAGAGTTTGATCCTGTGAGTGTCCCATTTGTATAGAAATTATTTGTCTCCGTTTTTGAGGTTAATAAAAAATCTTGAGTCGAAAAATCAGCTTTATGAATAGAGTATTGTGAGTTAGAATTCAAAACAGAAAGAGGTCCCGGATAATATGGATATACTTTTATCCATATTACATCACTAATAGGTGTTGAAAATGAATAAGCATTCGTCGTTTTTTTAACAACATTATTGTTAGCGTCGATGTCTTCTTCGGAGAGTAATTTGCCCCGTACAAAAGAATGAGATGTCTGAGGATAGTCGGGTGTCCAGGCGTCTGGACTGCCCATTGCAGTAGTTGAATAATTGTTAGTACTAAATATGTTCGATTGCCCAAAATCGTCATAACCCAGAAAATTTGTAAAATGATACCTGACTGCACTTCCGTCTTCATTGGTAACGGTAATCCAAGAATAACCCACCTCGACTCCAGCTAAGTCTTCAGTACCCTCCACACAATGAGAAAAAGTGTATTGATCAACGGCCAACTCTTCCTGCGTATCATAAGGATCCTTATATAGCCAACCGCTGGAAACTTGTGTTGACGGGTCTAAATATGAATAACTTTTCGTAGCTGAATTAACACCGTTTATCGCCGTACTTATTTTTTGCACCCTCAGACCACCTATTAGTAGGGAAGATTCCGTACCACCGTAATCATTTTGTTGATATGTAAAAGCAGTCGTCCCTCCATACGCATTCGTGACTGAAGTTAGGATATTGGCCGCAGTCCTCACTGGATCGGGGGTTTTACTACAACCTCGATAGCCGTCAATATCCGAAAGCCCCGGATTAGAATTATAATATCCCCAGTAATCTGTTTGTATTGAATTATTCGTCGGTAAATATATGCTCGTATTATAGCCAAAATTATATATGGTGATAGGGTTGCCGCTCACCACAGAAATTTGTTTAATATTGGAGAGTAATTGCCTTGTGTAAAAACCGGTATAGATAATGGATGAATAATTTAACTGGTATTTGTATTCCATAAGTCCGTTTTGCAACGCATCGACCTCCACCAGATACGGTGAATTTTGACTGTTGTAAGGCGATATTTGATTGTAAATAAAATCTAATTCACAAGTCGACGATATGATCTTGCTGAGATATATTGGTGTTGGAATGAATACATTTGTATTTTCGTTATAATATCTATATGCTATATTGTTATTATTAGTAGGATCAAGATATGCCATTTGAATATTTAATGTGTTTACATAGGATTGTTGAGGGAAACTCTGGTATTGGAAATTTATCACTTGATTATCTGCTGTAATAATCTTGCTGATATACCAACTTGAAATATAAGTGTACGAGAACACATTGTTGGTGTTAAGTCCATTTAATGTCGCGTTGCTTGTTTCAACGGCATTATCACCAAAATAATATTGATTCCCAGCCATGTCCTGGACAATCCAATCCTGGTTTCCGCCAGTCATCGTACCCGTAACACGATTAAATGGGCTGTATACGATTTTCAATCCATAAGAGGATTGCAAAACAGGGTTCCCGTCTGGATCCAAAACAAAAACTCCCGAAAACCCGAGAAATGAAAAACTGAATTGATCCGGCTCCGAGTCCCATGATGTTTTTGTGTTATCATTATTCATCACGTTGTTGATCCAAGTCTGGTTAGCGTTACTGTAATATCGGTTATTATTATACCCAATCCTGTTTGGGCCACAATACCCGTTTGCACTTTCATCTGGGGCACTGCGAATAGAGCGGGTAATCAATCCGCCACAATTTAATCTCCACCCAATACCTACAGGGCCATCCATCTCTTGAACCTTAATACCTGACGACGCATAGCTAACCCCAATCGGTAAAGTCATTTTTGACGTGGAAAAATCACAAATTTTAGCACTGTAATTTAACCTGCCCGTATATAGATTTACATTATATTGACCGAGGCTTGCTTGACTACTGGCATTCGCAGAAGGGGGCGCAACGCTATTTAGGTTTACATTTGCATTTTGGGAATAACAGGAGAACACTATACCTGTTAGCGCGAAACAAAGGAAAAATGTTAGTAGTTTCATGGATATTTTTAATGACAAGGTTATAAAGTACAGATTTAGAGTCAAACAAAGTGAAAACTCTCAATCACAGGTTATCTATTTATTAACTGCGATGAGGGTGTGCTCCTTTTTTGTTTGTCTGGTAAATGTAAATAATTTAGAATGTATAATGCAAATGATTTCAGTAAACAATATTGAAGACAAACGATACCCTTTGTTCGTGTCCAGACATTCCATGCAGTCGCTTGAAGCTCCCCCTGCCTGGACTTTTTGCTCCGCTCGCAGACAACTGCGTTGCTCTCCGTTGTCTTTGGGCGGCTCGCATTTATTTAAAATTCCTGAATTAAAAATACTATACTGCTCGAGTAAATAGGAGATTGTTGAAAATCCATTTATTATAATGGCTAATTCATTAAAATGCTATAATACTTTATTTTTAAATTTATCATAAATAAACTGACACGCATCATTTTCGTTAAAAAAAGTTTTTTCATCCTGTCTTTCGCCCCTTTCGCTAAAATAAAACACTTCCCAATCATTGTAATTATCATGAAGGACAGTTCTATCAGGAAGAAGTTCGCCATATAGCGAATAAAAATTCGGATTAATATTTAATTCATCTAATTTTTCTTTTAAGTTTTGCTTGTTCATATTTATTGCGGCGGTATTAGAATCCCCCATTTTAGTAAAGTATTAACTGGTAAGGGAGCCAAATATTGCGTCCCAAACCCTAAATCTCCATAATAAGGTGCAACTGTAGCTGCCGAAACGCTAAACGGTTTAGCAACTTGATACTGGGTATAGATAGATAAATTTGCGTTAGGTGGTAATGCACGCATTGATAAGGGTGTACCTGTTGGAGATAAATACCTTCCATAAGGGCTTCCAAATCTATCAATAAGATCACCCGGCATTAGGTAAGTATTTGTACTTTCTCCAAGTGCACCATTGTTAGGCGGATAATAATTCGCTATGGCATTAGTCGTACTCCCTTGAGAACTACCAGCTATACCTGATTCCGGACTCAGAAAATCAATCAGCTGATTAGTTTGATTTTGCATTACGCCAATATTGTATTGATCGACTGCTAAAGCGGTTTGCTGCTGTTGAAAATTATGGTTATATGCCTGAGTCTCTTCCTTGTCGATAACATTGTAGATACCATTTTCATTTACCCCATCAATCAAAGATCCGGGATCAGCTAAACTGGCTTCTTCAAAAGCTGAGGTGAAAGTTGGGGTGAAAGAAAGAAAACTTGACCCCAATCCAAGCAGTGCACTTCCTACATTTCCTTGTCTTGCCGAATTTGTAAAATCGACAAGTCCTCCAAATGGTGTAAGATGGAGAGCAAAATTATAGAAATTTCCAATGCCTTGATCCCATGCACTTTCTACAGGGTTATAAAGAGGGTTGGTTGCATAGCCCCATTGTCCAGTTATCCCATAACCGACAGCATTCTCAATTAAATCCCCGAAATCTCCTACAGATTGACCATCCGGGTCAATATTTCGGATCGGATTATTATTTACATAGGTATAAGGGCTCCACCTTCTACTTTTCTCAGCTGCATTATCTATCCCATTCCATCTGGCCGTTACCGGATTATAATATCGTGCACCATAGTTATACTCATTTAAATCCGAAGAATATTCTTTCCCATTAAACTTATATTCAAACAGCGGATTAGGTTCGAAATAATAAATTTGCCGACCGAAAGCATAATAGTCGGTTGCCTGGACAATGTCATTTGTAGCGGAAAACACGCCGGTATTTCCTTCATCCCCGAACAGAGCCCTCACATTACCCAGGTGATCGGTAATCTGGTATTCAAGCATATAGCCAGTTGACGATGGACGGGCGCGGCCTTCTTCTGTATGAATAAAATCTATAGCGTTACCCGCATATTCGATACCATGTACATAGCTACGGTCTTCATTAACAGCAGTCCCCTGCATTATTATTCTTTCAAATTCCTCGCCTGAACTTGAATAAATAAAACTGATTGTCTTTCCCCCTGTAAATGTGATAAGTGACGGCAGGTTTAGTTCGTTGTAGATAATTTGCTGAACTCCGGTTTTTGTATTAGCTGTTTCATTTCCAGTTGTCGATTGATAGCTAAATGTGCTCGTATATGCATCTGTACCCCCATTGTCGGCAACACTTAACAATATATTCCCTCTTTGTGTACCGCTCCCGTAGTTATAGGTCAATTTGTTCAGGTAGGTTGTTGCTGAGGCATTGCGGTTAAGTGTGAGAATATTGCCCAGTTCATCGTAGCTTACTACTTCATTATATTTGTCATTCCCAGAGGGTGATTTGTAATAGGCTGAATTTAACCTGTTTAGGTTGTCGTAGTTGAAAATATAGCCTTTTAACTCCTGGACCATTCCTTTACCAGGGACAGGTAGTGTTTGCCAACTCATAGAGCTGATATTTCCGTTGTACTGCGGTGCAGCACTACTAAACATAGAATTAGTGCTGGGTTGATCGTAATCAATCTCTTCAGCAAACAAATCTGTCTGTGCTGGAAATGCAGGGTCGCTCAATGTAGTACTGGCTGGATTATTAATATAGGTCATCCAGCCCCTTATATTATATTGATAATTGAGATGTTGCAGAAAGCCCGATGATGCGGGGATACCTGTTGTATTTGTACTTTGAAGGTTTTTTGTAATTAATTGCCCCAGTTCATTATAATCATACTTTGCCAAACTGACTGTTGGCCCTGTATCATACTGCTGTTTCAATAGTATTTTTCTGCCAGTCAAATCGTAGCCATAATATGTATTTACGGTTACTTTGAGCGCGCCCGATAAGTAATGGGCACGCGTGCTCTTTACAAGTAAATTAGTAAAACTATACTGGTTTTGAATAATATCATAGTTTCCCGCGCTGGTACTGCCCGATATGAAGGACTGTCCAATAGTTTTTACTGTCCTTCCGTAAGTATCATAGTGATTTATAGTCAACAAATAGGTCAGAGACGATGCCCCCAACACATTGGAAACACTACCGGTTAGCAGTCCTTCGGGGGTATTTAAAATTGTATCTACAGACGGCGCTGTAAAAACAGTAGCGTTAGGATTGATGACACTGTTGCTTAAAAATGCATAGGTATCGTAATAACTGACTGAAAGAACTTTCTTTGAAGCAGCTACTGTAAAATCCGGGTAACTAACATCCGAATAACCATAATTTGTAGTAGAATTAGTAAAACTTTCAAACAAAAGCGAACTTGAGAAAGCATCCGCGTTGCTTTGAAGGGTGCTTCGCGAGGCTGTTGTGGTATAATCACCAGTCAGCACAGCCCGTCCTTTCGCATCATATTTGGTATATGTCCATATACCCAAGGCTAACTGTGTAGGAGTTTGGCTTAAAATTTCCTGATCAAGTTTATTATATACGTAATATTCCCAACCTTTCCCTGGCACCTTTTTGTCCGTTAACCGATTCCTTCCGTCATAATGGTAGCCATAAAAGAAATTATTGAACACAGCATCGGTTTCCTGAAAAGATGAAGGCAAACTTACCGCAACAGGAACTGTCGGTAACGGGGGGATAACGTACCGCAGGTTTCCCGCATCATCATATACATAATAAGTAAACAAATAGGTTGTTGGGCCGCTTTGGATTTTTTTACAAACCATCTTTCCGTTAAGGTCTGTATATTGTGTAACGGAATTACCATTTTCGTCAGTAGCGATTATCGTCGACAACGTGCCAGCATTGTAAGTATAAATATACATTGCCCCATTGCCATTTGAATTTACAAACCAATCAGCAATTTCGTATGCAGTATTTGTTCCATAAGTAGTTGTAACAGTATGTCCACCGCCCTGTATCCAGGTTGTACCCGGATACCCTTTTTCTACGGTCCGTTCTAAAGGAGAATTATCATACGCCGTTTGGCTGGTTGCGTTTGTCGAGGTCGCAATGTTTGTAGCACCAGGTGTTGCCGGGTTATAGTAAACTGCTTGACTTGCCAGTGGGGTCGGCACATAGCTTCCATTATTTGTAGTTGAAACGGTAAAGGGAAGATAGCTCGTCACTGATCGACCAACCGGATCGTATGCCATTGGTTGAACCATATCATTGCCTCCCGGAGTTGCGGATTGCATCACTTGTTGAATTGGCCTGCCTGCCTGATCTTTATAACTAAACGTCACTGTTTTTTGTCCAAAGGGGAGGGCCGCAAGGGCACTAGCAGAAACAATATTAGGCACGCGGGAATCAATTTCTTTTACATAACTATAGGATGTGCTTGACGGAAGATCGACACTTACAGGTAAAAGACTCGGATTACTCGAAGGCCCACAGTCGCCGGCAGCTGTTACACTAACTATTGCAGTACCAAAAAAATCGGGGTTCCAGGTAAGAGTTGTAGATGATCCAAAGCCACTGAATGATCCTGCTAATGACGGCGACACCTGCCAGTTATATGCGGCAGCATTGTTTGCAGCGCCAGCCGTATAGGTTGACGTTCCAGCGCCCGCTACTCTACTGATGGGTCCAGTTACTGCACCTGGTTGTCCCACCGATGGCCAGGAAGTAATTGTGGGACATGAAAGTGTAGCCATTCCGCACATATCGGTCATGCGCACCGAATATGTTCCGGCAATGGTTGTTGAATACGTTGCAGCAGTAGCATTGGTTATCGCCGTACCATTTAACAACCATTGGTAAGTATAAAGCCCTGTCGTCGTTGGATTAACTGTGAAAGTCACCGGGCCATTCGGGCAAACGAGTGTACTGCTGGCTGTAACTGTGCCTCCTGGAAATGGTATGAAATATACGCCAGCACCCGCAACAATTGTAGGAGAACAACTACTACCATATTGTGAGGCCAACACCAGGAACGTTCCGCCGCCACCGCTACCGCTGCTGGTCACCGTTCCTAAACTGATCGAAGAGCCGTTGCCGTTAACCGCACTGCCATAATTAGCTCCGTTGACCTGAAGCTGATAACTAACACCCGATTGAGAACCGGAAAGATATAATACAACAGAGCCTCCACAAATATTTCCGTTTGGGGATATTGTGTAATGATTAAAACATTGTGCCGATGCCGAATACTGAATTAAACATACCAAGCTGCTCAACAGCCAGCAAGCGATTAACAATTTAAAGCGGTTCATATTTAATTGTGATAAATTATTATTTGTGGATAGGTTGATTGTTATTGTCCGTTAATGTAATAAGTATAGTTTTTTACGATATTACCATTCATATCCAACACGTTGATCAACCGTTTATAGTCGTCATATTGGTACGATGTTGTCTGGCCTTTGTTATCTTCTGAACTGGTCATTCCTACTAAGGGTTCATACGTGTAAGTAGTCATTAAAGCATCAGAAGGATAAATACAAATATCGTCGTAACCAGTTGCATTTGCATTCGCCAAAACCATCGAACTACCTGTATAGTTTTGTATTCCCGAATATTTCCAAACGCCGCCGAGTAAATACCAATAACTGATTACATAACTTTTAGTATCTGGAATGACCCAACCCGGGGTATACGTAGTATTTGAATAATAACGTGTTCCGGTGTGCGCAGCGCCTGGTATAACATTGCTCAATACCCATTCTTCAAAGCTGGTATAATAGAATTCATTGCTTTTTGCATTTTTGACCTGGGCAATTTGATAGTTTTGACCGTAGCCCCACAATGAAGCACTCTGCCCGTTAGTGGTATACGGATTGTTACTTTCAATGAGGTTTCCATTTGAATCATATTGCGTAAAAAACTGGGTCGGTTCCAGATTGGTAAGATCAATCGTCTCTGTCTCGCTGTTTGTACCTGGCGTAACGGTATAACTAATATAATTGCTTTTCAACAGTGACTGGCTTGTCTTTAAACGGTACTGCGAAGACGGTTTTACCGTACCATAGGCGGTTGTAGCATACCGTGTCAGGCTTACACCTAATACCGTTTCCACCCCTGTGTTAAAATTAATCACAGATGTAACCACCTCTGTGGGTTGGGATATGATATTGTTTTGAGTAAGATACGAAAGGGGTAAACTGGTACTCGCAGTTGACGTTGGGACGCTTGTCAGCACATTAAACGGATAGCGATAGGTGGTTTTTTCCGTATTGCCATTACTTAAAACTCGTGTTTTAGATGCGATAAAATTGTTGCTGTTATATGTTGTGTAGGTGTAATTTTCAGAAGTAGAGTTTGATCCGGTGAGTGTCCCATTCGCGTAAAAATTGTTTGTTTCCGTTTTCGAGGTTAACAATAAATCTTGAGTCGAAAAATCAGCCCGACTATTGTAATAATAAGCAGCAACCCCATTTATTGATTCTTGTAGGTATGCTTTAATTTCGACTACGTCGCCAACGGACGAGGATAATGCATAAGTATTAGACGTATTTTTAACAACTTTTTGATTATTATCTATGTCTTCTTCATTAAGGACCTTGCCACGGGCGAAAGCAAAAGATGTCTCAGGAAATTGCGGCGTTGTTTGGGTAGCAGATCCATCGTTTTGAGTATTATTATAGAATAATTTTTTATTAGCAACATCTGGGTAATCGCTAAAATTTGTAAACTTATATTGTATTGAGCTCCCATCTGATTTTGATATAGTTACATATGAATAACCAGTTTCTGTTCCACCTAAATCAAACAAAGTGCTAAGTGATGTCGAATAATAATATGAATCGCTTGCTAAACAATATAAATCACCAGCTATTAAAAAATAGTTAACACCGAGAGTATAATTATTCGGCGAAGCATAAAGTTGACCACTCGAATATCCAGTTACAGGGCTGACATAGCTGTAAGTTTCGCTGCCTGTATTCACGCCATTAGTAGAATTAGTTATGTTTTTAATACGTAAGCCACCAGTTACAAGAGTAGAATTAACGCCTCCATAATCATTTTGTTCATAAGTAAAATTAGTAACGCCCCCATACGTATTCGTAACAGCCGTTAAAATGTCGGCAGCCGTTCTAACCGGGTCTGGTGTTTTGTCACCGCCATTATACCCTTGAATGTCGGAGGTACCTGGATTCGAGTTATAATATCCCCAATAGTCTGTTTGCAATGAATTATGAAGTGGTAAAATTTGGTTCATATTATATCCAAAACTATACATAGTAATGGCGTTACTATTTAAAACAGAGATTTTTTTAATGTTGGAAAGCAATTGTCTCGCATAGTACCCTGTATAGTTGACGGAAATATAATTTAACTGGTATTTGTATTCCATAAACCCATTTTGAAAAGCGTCGACTTCCACCAGATATGGGGAGTTTGAATTATTTGCTATGTTTTGATTGTATATAAAGTCCAATTCATTTGTCGATGATGTTATTTTACTCAAATAAATTGGTGTCGTAATAGTGACATCCGTATTCTCGTTCCATGTAGATGATGCGTGATTATTGGTGCCACACATTCCACTTAATGAAAGAGGAGGCAAATATACATTCACATAGTTACTATATGAATAAGAAGGAAAGTTTTGGTACTGAAAATTTATAGTTTGACCGTCTGCTGTAACAATTTTGCTAATATACCAACTTGATATAAAACTTTGTGTCGTATTTTTACTGTAGCCATGATAAGTTACATTACTGGTTTCAGTTGCCCCATCTCCAAAATAATACTGGTTTCCGGCCATGTCTCGGATTATCCAATCTTCGTTTCCGCCGGTCATTCTTCCTGTTTTCCTGTTAAATGGACAATATTGAATGCTTAACCCATAGCTTGATTGGAGTACAGGGTTTCCATTTTGATCCAATTCAAAAATTCCTGAAAAATTCAAAAAAGAAAAACAAAACAGATCAGGCTGAGAATCCCATGTGCCGGCAATGATATTGTTGAAATAAGTTGACGTTAACGTAGAATATGTGTTATTTCCAATGTTATTTGATCCACAATAACCGTTAGCATTTTCGTCTGGGAGACTTTGAACATATCTAGTTATAACCCCTCCCCCTTGGAATTGCCAACCAATACCGACGGGGCCATCAATATCCTGCACTTTTATCCCCGATGAAGAATAACTAACTCCAACAGGGATTTTAATTTTTGAAATTGTAAAATCTTGAACTGGGGCATTATAGCTTAGTCTTCCCGTGTAATAATTAACATTGTAACTACCCGCGAGACTTGAGGAACTAGTTGCATTAGGAGAAGGAGCAGCCGTGCTGTTGACATTAGCAGGCACACTTTGAGCATAACACCCAATTGCAACACCCATTAACAAAGTAAAAAAAGGGAATGAAAACTGATTCATTAGAAAGTGTTTGATAAGGTTATAAAGTACACAATTATGTAGTCAAACAAAGAGAAAACTCCCAATTATATGTCACATAACAACGATGCCGGGTCACTTCTTTTTGATTACTTTGTAAATGTAAATAATTTAGAATTTATAATGCAAATGATTTCAATAAATTATTCTAAATCAACAGTTTTTTCATACTTTTAAACGCTACAACCAAGTGCCAATTTGAATGTATTTTATACGCAGAACCTTATTGCTTTTTTTATTGATTGTATGTAAAACCGTGTATTGCCAGCAGGACATAGAATTGTACGTAACAAATCATTATCTGACCGGGCAAAAAACACTTAAAGTTTATAAAAATATTGCCTCTCCCATTATTTGGGTACTTGCAACAAATAACAAGGTATATAAAATTAACACCCTAAGTAACCTTGTCGATGACTATAGCAACCAGTTTGCCACCTATAATACCTTTCAATTTATCGATGTTGTGAGTCCAGACGATCAAACCTTGATTGTAGCAACAAATGCGTCCTCGGTACTTATTTTAAAAAATGGCACAATACAAGTGCTTGGTCTTGCAGACGGATTAGTTGGCAATGTTAATTCAATAGGGCTATTTTTAAAAAGCAGTTATTTTTACTATGGAAATGATAATATATTACGAATAGGTACCGATAAAGGATGGGCGGACTTTGATATTGATACTGATCAATTGACCTTTTTTCCGGATACCCAGCCTGGACTTATTTTTGATCTTAATTACCGCGCTGGTATGGATGAAGAATCATCTGGTCAACCCTCTACCAACCCAGATATCGTTCCAATTGCAATCAACACATCTTCTATCGTACCGCCATTAACTGTATTCAGAGGGTATATTTGGCAAAATGGAATTTATGGTCAGCCCACAACGGCGTACTATAGCTTACCTACGCTATTCCTGGATGCAGGATCAGATTATTATTTCGTTTATCTTTTTTGGGGAAGCGACAAAGGATTGTTCGAGAACAGGCTTGTTGCGGCCAATAGTCAAAGCGAGATCAAACAATACCTTAATGGGATTAAAGTTAATAAAATCAATAACATTCTTGGTTTAACCAATTTTGGGAGTACCTATTTTAAAAACAACCTATTAATCGGCACCGGCACAGGTTTATATTTCTCAAACTCAACCGTAAACACGTCTGTTGTTCCGCCTAATTTAACACTCACCCATCTTGACCAATTGGGAAATATTCCGGTGAATGACATTCAAACAAGTATAGCAAGTATAAGCAGCACAAACCCATTGATTGATTGTGAGGATGGGGCATGGCTGGCAACAGATAACGGTGTTTATTTTGTTAAACCCGATTATACAAAGTTTTCACCTGCGGCGATCCACGCCGTGAGCTTTAACAATCAACCGACCAATGTCGATACGCTACAAGTATGCGCTGTAAACAACATAGATGCCGTAATTGACAGTACAGTTGTGAATGGCAACAGCATTCAATGGTTTAAAGATGGGCAATCGTTAAGCAACGAAATTGGTTTACATTTAAATATTACCGCTCCCGGTGACTACAAAGCCGTTTTATACGACCCTTGCGCTAACATCCATATAGAGACCAATCATTTATATGTAAGTCTTAACCCGGCTCCAACATTTACATTTAACTATCCGAGTGAGCTAAAATATTGTGACGGAACATTAGCAACATTGAATGTGCAGGGTAAAACAGGCTATCATTATCGTTGGTTTAAGGATAATGTTCTTATCGGCGACACCACAAACACTGTTACTTTTACCCAAGCGGGCAAATACCATATTGAAGTAAGTATATGCCCTGACAACTGGGTATCATCTAAAGAAGTACAAGTTGATTTCATAAATTTACCAGTTCCAACAATTACAACCAACAAACCGGCATATTGTATTGGCGACGTGGCAATACTTAGTATTAATATTCCCGTGGACACCAATTATACGATAAGCTGGTTCAGAGATGGTCAACTCGTTGATTATTATCAGGGACTAACCAAGATAACTGCAAACACAGCGGGTAGTTATGTCGTAACGGTTTCAAGTAAACTGGTGGGTAATTGTATACAAGCAGCATCTCCGATACAGCTTGTGTTTAATCCGCCGCCAACGGTAAGCCTGCAACAAATCGTTAACACTACCCTTTGTGAAGGGCAAACAATAACGCTTAAAGCAAACTACACCGGTGGAAATATTAAATGGTCAACTGGTGAAACCACCGATGTAATCAATGTGACTGCATCAGGTATTTACAAAGCCGAGGTAACTTCGTCGGCAGGCTGCATCACAGACAGCAGCATATACCTGCAACTTTTACCCAATCCCATTTTTACCGTAAATGACACGTCCATTTGCACTTATAAAAACCAGGCGATTACGTTAACGGCGCCATCTGGTTTTTCTCAATATGAATGGGATGGTCAAGTTGGCGGGCAAACCTATCAGGTCACCGAACCTAAATCGGTTAGTTTAACAGTGACAGACATCAATGGCTGTCAAGCAACACACAAAATAAAAGTAGTGGACCAATGTCCGAACATTTTAATACCAAATACATTTACGCCTAATGGAGACGGCATAAACGATACCTGGGTTATCGAAGGGCTTGAAAATGATCAGACGGTCCTAATTAGAGTTTTTAATCGTTACGGGACACAGGTGTACCAAAGTAAGGGATATGGTAATGCATGGAACGGCTATTGTGGTGGTAAAAAATTACCGTCAGGCGTGTACTACTATATTCTTACTGCAAAAAATGGAACGCAAAAATTCAGTGGGTCATTGACTATTCTATATTGATCGAGGTACTCTATTTAACGATTGAAAATTGTATCAACTCTATTCACCCTCGCTGACTCTGGAAAAAACAGTTACTTTTCCCCTGTTATTTCTTCGCCAGCAATCCGTCCAGGTCTTTTGCATTCGAGCAATTTCCTCATCCTTGCTGGCAATAATTTTCTCGTACAGTTCTTTTTATCCGGCATAGATATTTTCAATAGTATTAAAATTCCCTTGAGGGCCATGATTAACGCTATAGAAATTGACCATACCATAAATATTTCGTTGAGATACTTAAAAATGGTTTTATCAACAAAGAATTTGAAGCGTTTCTCAATAAAATTAAGTTATAGAATCTTACCCCATATACGTTCGAACAATTATTTATCTCATTCTGGGATTTGATAAAGCCAGCAGTTCCAGCAGCTTCGTTCCTCAGCCGCTTCACTGCATTTTAAAACACCTGGCGATTTGGCCTCGCTATCGCACCGCCCAAACCGCCAGGCTTTTTTGTGGCCACTTTATAGCTTCCTTTAACTCATTCCATTTTCTCCACTGGCTTTTTCGCAAGCAAATTTCTGAACGGCGGGATTGAATGCCAAGACCATGCCCTGCGGGTTTGCTGGAAAAAAATCTCCACACCCATCGCTGCGCTCCGGGGTAGTATTTTTTTCCGCAAAGTCTTGTCCTTCAGTCCGCCGCGTTCAGGTGAGGGTGCTTACAAAAAGCCACCGGAGGCTCCAGCCGACGGGGGCTGATTTAAAAAAAGCACCATGAAAACAACAAAGAGCAGAAGTCCGCCACAAAGCCCAAAGCCTCCCGATAATCGGGGACTGCTGAACACTTACACGCCCTGTTCGGGCAATTATTCAATTTATCATTAAAAAATATTAAAGTTTAGAAATCATGGAAACCAAGGTAATCGAAAGCAAAAAAGTTAACAGCAACGAAGTGAAAAGTGCCAACCCTGTTACACAGGAAAATAAGAACCCGCAATTTGTAGCTGGCAATCAGGTCAATAAAGATTCGGTTAAAACCGAAGTAAAACCCGAAGCAGATAAAGCAAAAGAAACGTCGAAAGTGGAAGCACCTAAAACCGAGCTGGCAAAATCAACAGAGCAACCAAAGACAGAGGTTAAGACAGAACAGCCCAAAGCCGAACCAAAGGCAGAGCCGAAGGTCGAACCCGCCAAGCCAGTGTTAAACTTAGAAGGCACATTAAAACTGGTTGAAGAGCTGCACCGCAGGAAAATACAAAGGGACAAACTGTTAGAGACAATTAACAATTTAGAAGCCTTTGAATTTGACCTCAAAGAAGAAATGGACGAAACAGGCGGTAATGTTTACCAGGGCTGTGTTTTGACCATTGAGGACGATAACCGCCAAAAGTTTACCACCAAAAACCCAACCATTATATGGACAGTCGCCCAAATGGTGAACCGCCTTTGCGTCGATAAGCTGGCAGAAATCGAAGCGGGGATTACTATTCCCGCTTAATTAAAATGGCAGTGCCCCCTGTTCCCAAAACATCAACAGGGGGCATTATTTCAAGACTGTTTCAAATCTTAAACGCTATGGCAATTTTAGAAATTTTTATCGAGTTAACCAATCAAATATTTTGGGAGGGCTACGCTGAACAATTAGCGAAAGAGAACCCCGCAGCTTTTCAAATCGAACTGGCGGAATTTATAAAAGCTTATAATTTGTAAAGCCATGTACAGCACCATTTTTTTATTGGTCAAAGCGACCATTCAAACCACGCACAAAACCGGACGGGAAGCCGTAACGGAAATACAGGAAAAAGCTACCTGTACAATCACCGATACCAAAAAGGTAAAAATCAAAGAATTAAAATTTATGGATTACAAATTAAAAGTTTAAATATCATGGAAACATTAAATAATCAGATAGTAAAACCCAAAGTATGGCAGGTCATTGGTACGAACATAGCCAAGAACGCCACAAGTGCAGAAGCAATGAAACAGGCGGGTTTAGATTTTGAGGTGATGAAACGTCCGAATTTACATGCCCTGCCAAGTGGTAACAATATCATATCCGACAATAGTTTTTATACCTTCCGCACCGATACCGAAGCTATTTTAGGTGATAAAATCGGAAGGGATTACGAAGTAGTACAAAATATCAACACCTTTGATTTTTTTGACAGCATTGTAGGCGAAAAAAATGCCATACGCTATGAGACTGCCGGGGCTTTGGGTTTCGGCGCCACCACATTCGTAACCGCCAAACTGCCCGAGTATATCCGTGTCGGTAAAAACGACCTGATAGACCAATACCTTTTCCTAACATCCACCCATGACGGGTTAGGTTGTATTACAATCGCTTTTACACCCGTTAGAATTTGGTGCAGCAATACTTTAAATGCTGCATTAAAAAATTGTAGCAATTGTATAAAAATACGGCATACTGCCAGCGCAGCAGAGAAGCTGAAAGGTGCGCATAAAATGTTGGGTATTTCCAACCAGCTATCCGTCGAACTCGAAGCCATTTTTAACCGATGGGCAAGGGTACGGATAACCGACCCCGAAGTAAAACGGCTTATCCAGTTAGCTATGATACCAAATAAGGAAACCTACGAAAAACTGAAAATGGGCAAAGAAGATGAACTTTCGAGCCATTACAACAACATGGTTAGCAGCGTTTTTGACTATGCCATGACCGCCGAAAGCCAACAGGAAAACACAACGAAGGGGACTTTGTTCGGGGCTTATAATAGTGTTACCGGGTATTTTCAGAATGTTCGTAACTACAGGGACGATGAAACCAAGTTTAAATCTGTTATATACGGTACAGGGTTTGAACGTTCACAAACTGCCTTTGATCTCTGTACTGAGTTTGCTAAAAATGGCAATAATGCTTTAATGTTCAATTAACGATTGCAGGGGATGAAAAATCCCCCTGTTTTAACATTTACAGAAATGAGTTATATTATTTTAGAATTATATGGCGGCGCAGAATATGCCGCCATTGTAACAGACTAGGACGGCAAAAATCTCGTTTTGAAACAAGGGAAACCGCCGAGGCAGAAGCGGCAGATTGCCAAGATGGGTTAATTGTCGAATTATAAGCGAAATGAAACCAACTCTACGGCTCATATTAATGTAATAGTATCTTCTGAAATAGCGCCTCATAAAGCTTTATTTACCCACTAAATAAAGCTTTATGAGGCATTATTAGGCCCCGACCTAAGTGTCCGAAAACTTCTGCAAAGCGCTTTCAAAATTCGCTAACCCGATCAGAATTTTTTTGGTGAAGCATTACCCTCCAGTACCTGCATGATATCTTGATACTTATAATACAGTATCCCACCAATCTTGGTAAACCGAAGGGTTCCATTGATCCTTAAATTTTGCAAAGTGCCTGGAGAAATCTTTAACAGGTTTTTCACTTGGTAACTTTTTAACCATTTTTGGGGATCATCGGAAGATTTACCCAAAATTCATTTAATGTCCTCCAATAACTTTTCCCTGAATTCGTTCAGGTCTTCTTTGGTGATAATCTCTATTGCCATAAGTGTTCCTTTTAATAATCTAAATATGAATGCAAAAGACGGCGGTCAGACAATATCTATTTGACAATCACATTGGTAAGCACATTTGAAAAATTGCAAAAGTGGGTCGAAACTTATTATACCAATATTACGGAGAAATTAAATAAATTGGATACCAATCTACATATGTAAAAAGCTCACAACAATAAGATATGGATATGACCTGTTTAATTCTCAACCGTTGACCACGTTCCGAAAACTATAGCAAACCATTCTGAGATACTTCATTATTTGAATTGAAAAATCGTCAGTACATTTGCATCTCAGGATACCAAGAGTCGATATAATTGATAAACAACAATATGCAAAAAGTCAATACTAACCCGTAACCTAACTTTAAAGGAAATATACAACAAATTATAAATCAACGCGATACGCGTCGGACTTCGATTCCACCTTATTTCCCTGACATAATGTTTGAAAAAATTTAACCGAAACAAAAATTTGAGTATTTTTGAATATCAAATGGGTTGAGTACCAAACCAAGTACCAGCATTGATACGAGTCGTTTATTGCATTGATTTTTAGCTAATTAAATTATAAGGTTCGGGGACAGTAACTCCCACATCTTAAAAGGTCTTTTTCGCAAGAATTAGACCTTTTTTGTTGCCCCTAACTTTTCTGGGATCAAGCAGAATTCTTGTGGGAAAAGTGTGCACAAATTTTACAACAACCAAACCGGGTTTAAAAGGACTTGATCCAAGTTAACCAAATAATATTGCAAAAAAATATTTCAAATGCTTTATGGAATTTCCCTCCGCTGTGCATCTTTATTTAAAAATGCCTAATATTATAATCATATTCTAAACCTGCATTTATGAGCAAGCGTTATTTTAATATACTTCGTTATCTGTTAGCCCTAACCTTTTTATTTGGTTACAAAATAGCCAATAGCCAGGCAAGAAATGCAGGCATTTCTGCCGATTCAATAAAAAGAATCGGCGTTCAAAAACTGAAGATAGTTGAAACTGATCAGTTCGATGAACTGGAAAAACTAATCAGCAACAAAGAGACGTTGCAGCAAACACAGGAGAAACTGTTGCTTTTAAAACAGCAAGCTATCAAATCTCATGATGATATTATGCTGGCGCGATCACTGTATGAGCTGATGAAGATAAATGATCTTCGCACCGAAGATTCTCTGTATTTCAAAAACAGCGCATTTATGGATACGTTATTGAACGACAAGTCTTCGTCCACCGGGCTTAAAGCCATCATCTATGTATTGCATGCACAACGCATCAATAACTTCAATCACCGCCTTAACAAGTTTAATTATGCGGCATACCGATCAAAAAATATCCCGGTAGATTACGCCGCGCTCACAACCGAACAGCGCGATAGCATCTGGACAAAAGACCTCGGGGACGCGCTGGCCTACCATCCATCGGGCAACGAGGTAAAAAAGCTGCTTTGGCTGTCATCAAACACCAATGTTTTTTTATTTGACCCGCAGTTTGCCGATATCGTATTATCCGAATACATTAACCAGGACGCTTTTAGACATTATTACGATTTTAACCAGGGCACGAAAGCAAGTGCATGGCCCTCGCTGCCCTCCGCCGAATTCAGGAAAAAGTTAGACAGCATAGCAAAAAACGATAAGCCTATGAGCATCCTGGCGGGGTTTCAGCGATGGTTGGCGTTCAATAAAAGTAACGACACGGCATCGGCGTTTATTGAGTCCCTGACTCGTAAATATATTTTTTCATTCACCTCGTCCGATTCGCTCAGCTATCAATCTTACATCAGCTACTTACAAACACAAACAACATCGCGCTACCTTCCAGTTAAAGCGAATTCGGTTTACCAACTCTGCTTGATTTGGAATGAAGATGGAAATAAATACTTTAAGAACCCTTTCGGATACCAGTACCTAATTGGCGGTGTTTTTGAAAAAAAATATCAATACCTGCCCGATAGTGCGCTGCGGTTATTCGAAAAAAACAAAGTGTTGATGAGCAGGTATCCTCAATTCAGTGACATACTTAATTTAATGGACAACCAAATAACGCAGCCGGGCTTAAGTATTAGTATGGACAATAAATTTATACCCGGCGAAAATATCCCCATAAAAGCATTCTATAAAAATACCGATACGTTATATTATCGCATCATAGCTATCAACGCTGGCGAGGGACCAGGGCCAGGCAACGTTATCGCAACTCCCCAATTGATGAATCGGATGCCAGTTGAGTCTGGGTTTTTCGCGCTCCCCTTGCCGCCCGACCATAATAAACATGCTGTTTTTTTAAAGCTGCCTCCATTGGCGGCCGGACATTATCGCCTGTTATTTAATACCTCCGGGCTTAAAGGCGATGGGCGATCCATTTCTAATATCGCCTTTCAGGTAACCTCTATAGCAGCCATAAACTCCGACGAAAGAATATATGTGCTTGACCGAAAAACTGGCACACCGCTGACGGGTGCAAATATCGAGGGCTTCAATAAGGGTATAAGTGTAGCCGGTAAAGTGCCCTCGGTGGTTAAAAAGGCAGGATATTTTATAATGCCCGATAATATTGCCGATAGCCTTAGTATCACCTATAAGGGCGACACTTTGGGTTATAGTTTTGTTGTCCATGATAACAACAGAAGAGATGATGACAATGTTTATGACAAAGACCTTTATGATAACCTCGACGATTTTTATGCCGATAGGCTAAGCATGGCCGTTTTTACCGACAGAAGTATATACCGCCCGGGGCAAACCGTTCATTATAAAATTATATTGTTAACCCGCAATCCGCAAACAGGGGAGCCTATATTATTTAATCGGCAAAATTTAGGTGGTAAACGTGTTAATGTCTGGCTCAAAAAAAATCACGCTGTGCTTACACTTTCCGATCCTTTTAACCATAAAGTTGATTCTGTACGGATAGCACCGAATGATTTCGGCAGCTTCGCTGGCTCATTTACGCTGCCTAAAACAGCCGCGACCGGCAAATGGAACATTGATGGAGAGCCCAACAGTGATTATCAAAATGATGGCAGCTTCAGAGTTGAAGAATACAAAAGGCCCAGTATTGAACTGAGTATGGAAAAGCAGAAAAAAATGCTCCGCCCCGGCGAACCCTTTGCCATAAAACTAAAACTTCGCTCATTTAGTGGTGGCAATTTGGGCAATATTCCCATCAAATATATCCTTAACCGTAGCGGAGTGTTACCTATTCCAAAAACCACGAATTCAGGTTATAACAACAACTATTTAAGTGTGGAATTAAGTGATACTGTTGGCTATACAAATGAAAAAGGCGAGCTGAATATACCAGTAAACGATACATTACTCGCAAAATATAAATGGGGCGATAGTGATGCCGACAACTATAATTACTCAGTACAGGCTTCAGCGACAGACGGGACTGGAGAAACATCTGCAATAAGCGAAAGTGTTAATGTTTCTTCCCGCCCCGTAAAGATAAGTATTCAACTTAGCAGCATTTACGACCGTCAATCATTGCCGAAATTGAACGTTAATACAACTGCTGATTTTGAAGGTGTCGTAGGACATAAAGTGGCGATAAAAATTTATGCCATCAGTGACTCAAAGCCAAAGGATATTGGCTTTGAGAATACCGATCAATGGTATTACCCAGAGGCGGACTGGGACAAATGGTTCCCTGCAATGGCAAGTGATAAACCATCTGCACCTAAACGTATATTGATAATGGACACCATTGTCAATACCGCTTTATATGAGAAACTGGTACTATCGAAAGAAAAATTAACTACAGGTTTTTATGAGCTCACCGCCGATTGCCGCGCAGATGATCATACGCTAATCGGTCATTTCACCAAAAATTTTAAAGTATTTGACAGCAACTCAGGTACGGTACCTGCTGCTGATTTAGATTACATGCCCGTTAACACAGCAAAACCGGGCGAGGTAATAACATGGTACAATTTTAATAAAACAGGTGCCTATGCTATTTACCAGGTACTTTATACGGCAGGCAACAAAAAGCTTGTCAAAAATATTTACAGCGAAGCAACGGAACAACCGGGCTTACAACGCTGGACTTACCGTATACCTGCTAATGCTACTGGCAACGTGGTACTGAGCCGTGTTTATGTGTCAAATAACCAAATTGTGAAAAATGATAAAACAGTCTACCTATACCAACCAGAAAATGCGCGACCCGAAATTATTGTCGAAAAATACCGCAAGGTGATGGTCCCTGGTGCCGAAGAAACCTTTACTCTTTCGGTTAAAACCAAAAACGAGAATACAGCAGCCGAGCTGATGACAACCCTATACGATGCCTCGCTGGATAAGTTGAACGCACACACCTGGGACATACCCAACGAGCGCGAATATCAAGTTAACCCAAGAGCAGAATGGCCATATTTACTTTATTCGCACCAGCAAGCAGGAAATTTTGTCCTAAACACCCCTGTAGTAATGAGAGAGATTGGGCTTCAAGAGCAAGAGTTGAATGGTAGGGTCGCCGGAGTGAGTGTAACCAACGCCTATGGTTTGAGTGAAGTTGTTGTGGTGGGTTATGGAAGGGTGCGTCGCGCTGACCTCACCGGGACCGTTAGTACTATAATGATCCGGGGAAACGCCAGCCTTTCCGACTATAAACAGCCGCTTATTATTGTTGACGGTGAAGTTTATACAGGAGCCCTGGACAAATTTAATGCTGGGGCTATAACACAAGCGATCGTTTTAAAAGGCGCCGATGCCTCGGGAATTTACGGCTCAAGGGCGGCTGAGGGGGTGTTGATCATCAGTACAAAGGGCCCGATCATTTTACCAGAAGCCCCTGAACCTGTATTTAAAATACGAAAGAATTTTGACGAAACCGCTTTCTTTTTCCCTCAGCTACACGCCGGTACCGATGGTTATTATTCCTTTAGTTTCACCATGCCGGAGTCAACCACCGAATGGAACTGGAAAGTACTGGCGCATACAAAAAAAGCTCAGTTCGCCTACCTCGAGCGTAAATTGCAAACCCAGTTAAACCTGATGGTACAACCCAACATGCCGCGTCTTTTGTACCAGGGCGACAGGCTAAAGCTCCAAAGCAGAATCACAAATCTTGATACCACAAACGCCGCCGGAAACATTACCTGTAAAATTGAAGATGCCATTACTGGCGAAGATATTACGTCGGCATTGTTAACTTACAACAAACAGGCTTTTACTATCGATAAAAAAAGTTCAGGGGCTGCGTCCTTCCTGTTAAACGTACCGGCCGGACAATTAAATCCACTGAAAATTGTAATTACCGCCTCAACAGGCAGCTACGCCGACGCGGAAGAACATATTATTCCGGTTTTATCCTCGAAAATATTAATAAGGCAAAGCCTTCCAGTTAAATTTGATCAGCAGTCAGTTATTACGCTACCATCGGTTAAGCTTCCTGCGGATGCTCAATTATTTGGTATTGGTATGTCCATTTGGCAAAAACCACAGGCAGCACTTATCAATGTTTTGCCATGGTTGGCAAATTATTCGTACGATTGTGCCGAACAAACTTTTAACAAGCTGAACGCTCTGGCTACTGCGCTAAAGCTGATGCAAAAAGATTCGTTGGCCCAGAAAATGTTTGCGCAAGCTTCTCTTACTATCCAAAAAGAAAAGCCCAAAGATGCCCCGCTGCCCGATGAATTGGCGGCTGAGGCTACGCCCTGGTTAAGCCTTGCCTCCGATGTGGCCACTCATCAGCAACAGCTATTTAAAATTCTCGACACTGTGGCATCCAAAAGCGGCATTGAAAAATACCTCAAGCGTTTGTATAAACTGCAACAACCAGATGGTGGTTTAACCTGGTTTGAAGGCGGCAGAAGCAATGAGTATATATCTGCGTACGTACTGGCCGGCTTTGGCAGATTAAAACAACAAGGCTGGAAATTGGATCAAAGTGCGAACGTCCGTTTCCAACAATTCGTCAACGACTTGTACAAGTATAACGAGAGCCAAATTTTAAAATCGGACATCAATACCTATGACCCTTATCAGGTTTATGCTTTGTCGTATTGGCTCACTGATCAGAACGCATCTAAAACGGTAATCAATCAGGTTAACCAACTACTAGGCGCGACCTGGGGAAATCCGGATAAAAATTCTCTGGGCGGGCAGGCGTTACTCATTATCAATACCTTTAGGTTCAATGCTCCGGGCAATGCACTTTACCAAAAGGCACAGCAGCAGCCGGAAAACATTAGCCAACTGGCAATAGAAGATAAACAAAATGGATTGCGTTGGAAGGATATTTCGGATGCTGAAGAACTGAATACCTCGACAGAAGAAACGATGGCTCTGCTAGCCGAGGCATTTGAACTCAGTACCAGATACCCGGCAATGAATACCGGAATGGTGAAGTGGCTGCTCACGACCCGGCAAGACCAGCATTGGCAAACTACCAAAGCCACCGCCGCAGCTATTGAAATGATCCAGAAAGAAAAAGGCAGCGTAATAGGCGAAAATAAATCGTTGTCTGCCGAAATCGCGGGAAAACATTTATCCGTTTCCGACGATTTACTCAATGGTATACCTGCAGCTTTTGTTGCTGCAAAACAATTACCGGCAACAATCACATTGCAACAGCAGGGAATAAATTCCAATGGCGCACTTACCTGGTATTATTTTACCAGGCCAGAAAGTTTGGATACGCTTAACAAGGCAGTTCATATCAGCAAACAGTTTTATAGCTATGATAAAAACAAAGGTTGGATTCCACTAACAAACAACTCGATGTTAAAAACAGGTGATAAGGTACGTGTCAAACTTATCATCGAGACTGTTTCGAGATTAAAATTTGTTCATATAAGCGATCCCCGTGCGGCGGCGTTTGAGCCTATAGACAATAACAGCGGCTATCAATACCATGATGGGCTTAGTTATTACCAGTCGGTGAAAGATACCGGACTCGAAATATTTACCGAATCAGTTCCACGAGGTATATCCGAGATTGATTATGAAATGATCGTCGCCATGGATGGCCAATTTACCAGCGGCCCTGCCCGGTTGCAATGCATGTATCAGCCATCGGTCACAGCTTATAGCAATTCGGCAACTATTATAACGAATTAGGATCTGCGGACGGATAAATGCAGGTAGGTAACTTAATAACATTGGGTATAGTCGGTGCTATTGAAAAACAGTGCCGGCTAAACCATGGTCTATCGACTATGGACCATAGGACTAACAACTACCCCAACGCCTGTTCCAAATCCGCTATCAAATCATCAATATGTTCTAGTCCCACCGAAACCCGCAATAAGTTGAAAGGGGTTTTGGTGTCGGGCCCTTCTACCGATGCTCGGTGTTCGATCAAACTTTCTACACCCCCCAAACTGGTAGCCTGGGTAAATAGTTTAAGGCTGTTGATAACGCGTTTTGCCTCTTCGGGGCCACCCATTACACAAAAAGACAACATGCCGCCAAAGCTGCTCATTTGTGTTTTCGCGATTTCGTGTTGGGGGTGGGAGGGTAGGCCCGGGTACATTACCTGTTCAACATTTGGGTGTTTTTCTAAATATGCGGCCAACAGGCCAGCATTATGAACATGCCCGCGAATACGGTAAGGCAGGGTTTTAATACTTCGCGCAAGCATATAACAATCCATCGGCGAAGGTATGGCACCGCCCATTTCCTGTATTTGGCGTATTTTTTTCCACCAGTCGTTTTTTCCCCTGGTAATTAAAGCGCCGCCCATCAGGTCACTATGTCCGCCGAAATATTTCGTGCACGAGTGCATCACCAAATCGGCACCCAAAGCAAGCGGCTGCTGGCAAACAGGTGTGGCGAAGGTATTGTCGCAAACTACTTTAATATCATACTGACGCGCGATTTCTACCACTTTTTTAATATCAGTGATTTTTAGCAAGGGGTTTGAGGGCGTTTCAACCCATATCAAACCGGTTTCGGGTTTAATATGGCGTTGCAACACTTCTGTATCATTTACATCGATAAAATTAAAAGATAAAATGCCGGCAAAGAGGTTTTTCAATTGATTACGTAACCCATGATACATGTCATCCGGCGCGATAATATGTGTTCCGGGCGGCAGCGATTGAAATACCGACATCCCCGCCGCATTACCCGATCCGAAAGAAGCCGCGTCGGCACCATTTTCCAATTTTGCCAAAACATTTTCTAACAACGTGCGGTTCGGGTTGCTGGCCCGGCTATATTGATGGCCTCCCGGAAAGGTTCCATCGGCAGCCCGTTCAAAGGTGGTGGCTAAAACAATCGGCTGTATTACCGCTTTTGAACTTTCGTCAATATGGTTACCGGCGTGTATGGCGATGGTTTCTATTTTCATACGATATTGTTTTTGCAAACATATCAAAAACGACTTTAATATTGCGCCGTGTTCGCTAAAAATTGGTTTAGTGAAGGCTGCATCGATAGTTGACCGTACTCCAGCCTAAATAAACAAACCATATTTTGACTACAACAACAGCAGATTCGGTTACATCTGTTTCTTCGCTGATGCGGAACTTTGTTATATCAAAAAAATTAGCAAATGAAAATCATAGTAGCAGGTTCGTTAGGACACATCAGTAAGCCACTTACACAAATGTTAGTGCAAAAGGGACATGCGGTTACCGTAATCAGCAGCAATCCCGAAAAACAAGCAGCCATTGAAGCAATGGGTGCTACGGCGGCCATCGGCACAATAGAGGACGCCGATTTTCTTACAGCCACATTTACCGGTGCGGATGCCGTGTACACCATGGTACCGCCTCCCGATTTCTCCAATCCGAATCTTGATGTGATGTCACATTGTAACGAAATCGGCAACAATTATACACAAGCCATAGCAGCCTCGGGTGTGAGGCGTGTGGTTCATTTAAGCAGTATTGGTGCTCATTTAGCCAAAGACTCAGGACTTATCCTGTTACACCACGCGTTAGAAACTACATTAGGCAAGCTCTCGGAAGTTGATATCACTTTCATGCGGCCCGTTGCTTTCTATTATAATTTATTCGGCTTTATTGCCGGAATAAAAAACACCGGCTTTATAGCATCGAACTATGGCGCCGACGACAGGATAGCATGGGTTTCGCCCATAGATATCGCGGCTGCGGTTGCAGATGAACTCGAAACACCGCTTATTGGCCTAAAAGTTCGTTACGTGGCAAGTGATGAACCCTCTTGTAATGAAATCGCCAGTTTATTAGGCGCGGCCATTGGCAAGCCCGATTTGAAATGGATTGTAATTTCGGATGAGCAATTGCAAGGTGGTTTAGAATCGTTTGGGGTATCGAAGCAAATTGCTACTGGCTTGGTTGAGATGAATGCAAGCATGCACAGGGGGCAATTGTTCGAAGATTATTATAAAAACAGACCTGTTTTGGGTAAGGTTAAGATTGCCGAATTTGCAAAAGAATTTGCCGCGGTGTATGACCAAAAATAGGTTCTTTAGCGTTTTGTTTGGGTCATTTTTTTTGCAAGAATTACATATTTGGTGGTTTTAATAAAATAAGGGGATTCGATTGGATGATTTTTAACACGGAGAGCACTAAGAAGGAACAAAGAGCGCAGAGAAATTTGAAAAAATTGAAAATTATTAGAAATAAACAGAGTAATTAGAAATATATAATTAAAACTCCGTGTCCTCTGTGTATTCTCTGCATCTCTGTGTTGAAATTATAAATGATTTCATTATGCTTAATAAACTAACTCACACTATCCGTCATACAACCCAAAAATAAGTATATTGTGATATGGCAAACATGCAACCTCTACGGATTAAAACGATCAGCGAATATCACCAGATTATGGGGCTTCCGAAGCCGGAGCATCCCCTGGTAAGCGTAATCGATTTTGAAACCATTAAGCATTTTCCATTCCATGATAGCGCCATCAGCATGGTATTTAATTTTTATTCTATTTCGTTAAAGAGAAATTTTAATGCGAAAATGAAATACGGGCAGCAGGAATATGATTTTGACGAGGGTATCATGTTTTTTATATCGCCAGGTCAGGTTTTTGGAATTGAGGTTGGGAAAGATGAAGAGATAAGGCATTCGGGATGGTTGTTACTCATCCATCCCGATTTCTTCTGGAATACATCCCTTGCCCGTAAAATAAAACAATACGAATATTTTGATTATGCGGTAAATGAAGCCCTGTTTCTGTCCGACAAGGAAGAAACAACGATCATCAGCATGATGCAAAATATTGAGCAGGAATACCGTTCGAACATTGACAAATTTAGTCAGGACATTATAATTGCCCAGTTGGAATTATTGCTGAATTATGCCGACCGGTTTTATCATCGTCAGTTTATCACCCGGAAAATGATGAACCATCAGATCCTGAACCGTTTGGAAGATACGCTGGCTACTTATTTCGAAAGCGACGCTTTGGCCACCAAAGGATTGCCCACCGTTCAATATATCGCCGGCACCTTAAACCTATCCCCCGGTTATTTAAGCGGATTACTTAAAACCTTAACAGGCCAAAGCACACAGCAGCACATACACGACAAGCTGATAGAAAAAGCAAAAGAAAAGTTATCTACCACCAGTTTATCTGTAAGTGAAATAGCCTACAATTTAGGCTTCGAACATTCGCAATCATTCAGCAAACTGTTCAAAACGAAAACCAAACTCTCGCCCCTGGAATTCCGGGCCTCGTTTAATTAGGCGGGGGCATGATTAGTGATGTTCGAAAGATTGGAAACGAGCCGGGAAATGTGCGATTCCTTCCTTGAGGAAGGAGGAGGTAGGGGTTTAGCGAATTATTTTACCGTGTAATGAATATTCAGGTCGCGCACTGCTCGGCGAAACCCCTCCCTGCCATCTCGCTGGCAACCGCACCCCTCCCCAGGGAGGGATTTTAAAACAATTTTAATCTTTTGAACACTTATAGTTCATCATTACTGGCATGGATGTGGTTTTTCCGCAAAAGCCTCACAGGCAAAGCAGTATTTCAATCCTCCAAAACAATCCACAAACGCCAACTTATCCACAATTCGGATAAAGCCCGGTCAATGGGTTAACTTTACCCATCTATTTAAAAGGAGCAAACCGTTTGGCAAAAGAGGCAACAAAAGAAACACCGTTAATGCAGCAGTACAATACCATCAAGGTAAAATACCCCGGTGCGCTGTTATTATTCCGTGTGGGCGATTTTTACGAAACGTTTGGCGAAGATGCAATTAAAGCTGCGGGCATTTTAGGCATTGTACTTACACGCCGGGCCAATGGCGCAGCCACACACATTGAGCTGGCAGGCTTTCCGCATCACTCGCTCGATACCTATTTGCCCAAACTGGTGAGGGCCGGGCAACGGGTGGCCATTTGCGATCAATTAGAAGACCCAAAAACGACCAAAACTATTGTAAAACGTGGGGTCACCGAACTGGTTACGCCGGGCGTGGCCACCAGCGATAATATTCTGCACCAAAAAAGTAATAATTACCTGGCCTCGCTTTATTTTGAGAAAAATAGTATCGGCATAGCTTTGATCGACATCAGTACAGGCGAGTTTTTGACAGCACAGGGCAACAGCGACTATATTGATAAACTGCTGCAAAGTTTTTCGCCAAGCGAAGTCATTTACCCTAAAAGCCGCCAGCAGGATTTTAAAGATACCTTTGGCGACCGCTTTTATACTTATACCCTCGACGAATGGCCTTACAGCGGCGATTATGCCAATGAAGTGCTGCTCAAACATTTCGGCGTTAAATCGCTCAAAGGTTTTGGTATCGATAAACTGAATTATGGCATTGTTGCAGCAGGTGTTGCCTTGCATTACCTTAATGAGACGGAGCACCGCAACCTACAGCATATATCGGCCATCAGCCGGATAGAAGAAGACCGTTACCTTTGGCTCGACCGCTACAGTGTACGTAACCTCGAATTGGTTGGTTCGGCCAACGAAAACGCCCTTACGTTGGTCGATGTACTCGACCAAACTTGTTCGCCGATGGGTGCGCGCCTGCTCCGCCGATGGATTGTGATGCCCCTGAAAGAAATCAAACCCATTAACGACCGCCTCGGTGTAGTTGAGTTTTTGATTGAACACGAAGAACTCCGCGAAACCCTGAAACAAAATATCCGCCTTATTGGCGATCTGGAAAGGCTGATCTCTAAAATAGGCCTTCAAAAAGCAAACCCGCGCGAGGTATGCCAGCTAAAGAAGGCCCTAAATGCTATCGAAACCATCAAAAAGATAGGGGAGCTTACATCAAGTTTGCCTTTACAGGCGATTAGCGCGCAACTAAACCCCTGCATGCTAATCAGCGAAAAAATTGAGCGTGAGCTTAGCGCCGAACCTCCGGTTATGCTGGTAAAAGGCAGCGTTATGAATGATGGTATTAACGAAGAACTCGACCGCCTGCGTAAAATAGCGTTCGGTGGGAAGGGGTATTTGTTGGAGATTCAGAAACGCGAAGCCGAATCAACCGGCATTCCGTCATTGAAAGTACACTTTAATAATGTTTTCGGTTATTATTTGGAAGTTACCCATAGTCACCGTGATAAAGTGCCTGCCGATTGGATCCGCAAACAAACGCTGGTTAATGCCGAAAGGTATATTACTCCCGAGCTAAAAGAATACGAGGAGCAAATTTTAGGTGCCGAAGAAAAAATACTGGCCTTAGAAACCCGGCTCTACAACGACCTGTTATATTCCCTTGCCGAATATATTAAGCCGATACAGTTAAACGCGCAGTTAATTGCCCGTCTGGATGTGTTGCTAAATTTTGCCACTATCTCCATAAAAAATTATTACGTTAAGCCGGAGATCAACGACAGCCGGGTAATTGATATAAAAGGCGGTCGGCATCCGGTTATTGAAAAGAACCTGCCATTGGGCGAAACCTATATCACCAATGATGTTTACCTCGACTCGGAAACGCAGCAGATTATTATCATCACCGGGCCAAATATGGCAGGTAAATCGGCGTTGTTGAGGCAAACCGGGCTCATCGTACTTATGGCCCAAATGGGCTGTTTTGTTCCCGCAAAAGCTGTATCAATCGGGGTAGTCGATAAAATATTTACAAGGGTGGGGGCTTCGGATAACCTGTCGTCGGGCGAATCAACCTTTATGGTGGAGATGAACGAAACCGCCAGCATCTTGAATAACCTGTCCGACAGGAGTTTGATCCTGTTGGATGAGATCGGTCGTGGTACCTCAACCTACGATGGTATTTCCATCGCTTGGTCAATCGCCGAATTTTTGCATAATCAGCCGCAGGCAAGGGCCAAAACTTTGTTCGCCACCCATTACCATGAACTGAATGAGTTAAGTAATTCATTCAACCGCATCAAAAATTTCAACGTATCGGTAAAAGAAGTTGGTCAGCAAATTATTTTTTTACGGAAACTTGTGCCCGGTGGCAGTGAACATAGTTTTGGTATCCATGTAGCCAAACTCGCAGGGATGCCACAAAAAGTGCTGACACGCGCCAACGAAATACTGAAAAAACTGGAAGCCGAACGAACAGGAGGGGAGCACATCAAAGAAAGTATCCGCAAGGTGCAAAAACAAGCGGTGCAAATGCAAATGTTTTCGATAGATGACCCTGTTCTAGTTAAAATCAGGGATACACTTAATAACCTGGATGTAAATACTTTAACGCCCGTTGAGGCTTTGATGAAGTTGGATGAAATACAGCGGGTGATAAAAGGATAAAATTTATTGTCTGAACCTTGATTCACGCGATTGAAAGATTTCCTTGATTCTTGACCGCTGATTTTTTATGATTCTTGGATTTCGTTGAAGATGTCTGAACCATGATTTTTAGGATTGAGAGATTTTCATGATTCTTAACCCTGTCTCGTCCTGAAAAAAGTTGATGCTTTTACATTGGTACTGTGGGCTATACATCAAGGAAATCTTTTAATCCTAAAAATCAAGGTTCAGACAGCAAAATCACTCAATCAAACGAATCAGCGGTCCGTAACAAAATAAAATTCCCTGCGTCTATATAGTATAAAATAATCCATTATGATTATGCGCTATTTCCTTTGTTTTTTATGTCCTCCGCTTGCGGTATTTACCACAGGGAGAATCGGGTCACTTATTTTAAATACTATTCTGACCATCTTTTTTTTGGTGCCGGGTATTATTCACGCCATTTTAGTGGTAAATGATTTTTACGAATCAAGACGATACCGCCGCCTGGTAAGGACTGTTAGACGGGGGTATTGAGGATTTACGATTTTTTGAATGCAGATTGCGGAAGTGCAAATTCGGAATTTATAAATTTTCGAATTTTGCTGTTTTGTAATTCTTTATTTCCGAGCTCGATCTTCCGAATTTCGCTTTTATAGAATTCGGAGTTAATAAATTTTCTGGTTTTCCAATTGTTATTTTTCACTTCCGCACCCGGCCTTCCGCGCTCCGATTTCAACCAAATGTTAATATGTTTAAAACATCTGCAAATGGGTACGATGCTTTTGCATTTACCTTTATAGTATGTTTAAGAAACAACACCAATATTTCATTTTATTAATCTTTGCGGCACTGCTTGCATCGTGCTCTGCTAAAAGAGCTGTATTGAAAGGTGAGCCAGGAGAGGTGGTAAAACCCCAAGCATTTATTGCCGAAAAATATGCACAAATAATGGGGGTTGATAAAAGCGATATTCAAAACGGTCGTTTGTACGCTTTTATTGATCAATGGATGGGGACACCTTATAAGTTTGGAGGTCAAGATAAAGATGGCATCGACTGCTCGGGTTTGGTGCAATTGCTGCAACAAGAAGTTTATGGTATCAGCATACCGCGTTCCACCAGCGAGCAGGTAACTGTTATTAAACGCAAGTACGAAGAGGAACTGGTAGAAGGCGATTTGGTATTTTATGATTATGATGGCCGTAAATTTGGTCATGTGGGTGTTTATCTTCAAAATGGCTATGTGGTGCATGCCAGCTCATCCAAGGGCGTAATTATTATTCAGTTACACGATCCTTCTATGTACAAACATTTTTCGAGATGTGGTTCGGTTAGCACCGATGCAAATACTTCGCAAGGGAAATAAAATCAATATGAAAAATATTTCAATAACTTTGCGATACCATGGAAAAGGAAAGATACAGTTTCTGGACAAAGTATAAAAAATTCGCCAGTACCGAAATATTGTTATATGTGATTATGATAGTTGGTATTATACTTGGTATTATAATATTTAGTTAGTTTTTTATTAAGCTCACCGTGTACTCATCTGCCTCGTAAACAAGCTGGTAAAAATCTACCAGATCGGCGTACGTATCTTTGCTATACGTACCATCATTAAGTTGTAGTTTGCGTTTATAAATTAATTCATTGCCATTTACCGTCATAACAGCGCTAAAGGTCCCAAAGGGTTTGACCAGGGTTGTGTTTAATGGCTCTTTTTCCAAGCGATAGCCAGCAGGTAGTTTATAGGTTATTTCATCAATTTCGGTGGTGCCACGGTTTATATAAACGCTGCTTAGCCGGTTAAAAACTTGTTCGAGCGGCCTGTCGATACGGTTAACTGAATTCAGCATAAAAAAATATTTACCATCTGTTAGTGAGGCGTAATCCTTAGCGTGCAACTTTATTTTTTCAACCGTAAATGGGTTAAAGCTTTTTTCTTGTTTTACCTCCAGGTTTTCAATTTCCATGTTATTGATCGGGTAATCTTTTTGCACCATTTTATACTGCTCCTTTTTTGCTTCATTAATCAGGTAGTCACGGTCTTCATAGTTAACCCCCTTAAAGGTGGTGCTAATATCCCCGCTTATCTGGCCATCATCGGCTATGATAAACGTAGCTTTCCGGCTCGTTAAATTATCATCAGCGGTATATTTCGGCGTGTGCAGCAATTTTCCGCCTTCGGGGGTACATGCAAGTACGGTTCGGTCATCTGTAAAATCACCTAAATAACCAAAGGGTATGGTTTGGCTTGTGCAGTCGGCCCAGGTGGTATCATTTTTAAAAGGGATACATAAAATAATATGGTTGGCTTGTTCCATACTGGCAAAATCACTCATCAAACTTACCCGATATTTTCTTCCAGCTTCTACCACGCAGTAGTACGAATCAATATTTACAGCTTTTAATAAAGCCTGGGTGTAATTAACCAATGCCTTGCAATCACCATAATTTTGTTTATCGACATCTGATGCGAAAAATGGTTGATAACCCCCAATTCCTACCTGAACGCTAACATAATGCGTTTTAGCCTGCATAAACTCATATATTTTTTTTGCTTTGAGTTTAGGGTCAGTTATGTCTTTTGTTATATCTTTTATCAAGGCAATTGTTTCAGGAGGTAATTGTTGCCGATCAGCCACTAACTTGTCGTATATCCATTTGCCCAATTCTTTCCAATTGGTATAATTACCTATAAAACCATAATAAGAGAATTTTTCGGGTGAAATTTGAACACGGGGTAAGTAATTTTGACTATAAGGGCCATAAGGTTCGTATTTTACAGCTTTTAGGTTGTCGATACTCCAATTAAATGTTTGCAATCCGCTAGGGCCCATACCTGTTTTGACAGTACTCGGTAAATTTGTTTCCTTATACCTTATTTTAAAATCGGGCTTACAGCTAAAAGCAAAGGAACTTTTTTGCACGGCTACCTCAAAATTATCTACAGGTTCCCATTCGGGGAAATCGAGTGTTTGCTTTAACTTTTCTTCGTATTCATATTCGATGGTATAGGGGTATTGTGTAACCGCTGGGAAATAATGTTTTATGCGAGTGTCGATAAACAACGAAAATCCGTCCCAGGCGTTGTTATCTTCAAAATCTCCTTCCGAAAACTTGCCCGTTTGCATGCCAAATTGGTTATAAATAGCACCTTTGATATTTTTTATGATGGTGCTTTTATCGTGAGCCAACTCAATATGTGCCATATCGTCTCCATTTTTATTTAAAACGGTAACGGCCATTTTATAATGAACGATGGTATTATCCAAATCTTCAACAACCACATTTAACTCTTCATCCCTCACAATAGCACTCGCATGGCTGTATAATCCTTTCGGGATAAATGATGTGCTGTAACTTTGCTGCGCCTGTACAAAATCGGCAGCGATTAGACAAAAAAATGCAATTAGGGTAACTTTCATTATTTCTTTTTGAATATCATGTCCGGTTTTTCGGATTGGATGATCTTGTTGTAAAGTTCTTTTAAATAAGGATATTCTTCGGAACTGTAAATGGATTTGTTAAGCTGTATACCGTGCGAAAAAGTAAACATATTGCCGTCGGCCTGATAATCGGTTATAAACCTGCCGCCATTAGCTGGTAAAGCGATGGACATGGTTTGAGGGGTGTTGGTAATTGTATATTGAGGCGGTAAATGAACAAATAAAACAATTTTATCGTCAGAGGGAATTCCCATATCAACCGGGTAATTACGTTGGTCAAGTTTAAAGGGGTTAACCGTAAGTCTGTTCCAAAAAAATGGGTTAAACGACATGCTGTTCTCTAACTTATTATAAGCATTTATTTCCACATCAAATTTTTCGCCGAGTGGTAAATCGAGGCTGTCTAAATTAGTGATCTCTGTTTTAAGGATCTTTATTTTGGGCCATTCAGCGTTTAGTTTTTCGGCATACTCATCTGTCGAATTGTATTTCGCAATTTCTTTTCTTTTTGAATAGGCTTCGTAGCCGATAAAGTAATTCGTTACGGTGCCCTTTAATTTGCCATCATCTGTTAAAGTGAGGTCAAGTATCCGGCTGCTTTTCTTTTTTTCCTGCGAACTCAAATCTATCCAGACCGATGGTTTATCAAAACTCATTACCCTGCCTTTGTCGTTCAGGCATCTAAAGGGCAACATACCAAAACCAAGCAACGGATCCGTGGCATCTAACAAATAACTTTTGTCGCCAATGTTAACTTGCGCAATAACATAATCAAAATCGCTAAGTACCGGATATAAGGTGTTTATGATGCCATTTTCCCTGGTAGACAGAACGACAGGGTAGGCGTTTAAGCCCGCAACATTCAATGCAACTACCAGGGAAAGATTAATATCTGCCACGCTTCCACCGTGGCTATCAACCGCTTTGCCCAGGCCATCAACGCTAACGATGGACGAATGTTCATTCCATTTAAAATAGCGTTGTATATAAGCATAGACGGCTTTAGCCTTCGCTAAATCGGCGGTTTTACCTGCAATAACAGGAGCGATCTTATCTTTAAACAAACCCTTCCGCTTTAATTGCCCGCCGAAATCTGGATTGTTTTTTAATTCATAATCAACGTCTTTCCATTCTTTGGTTATTTTGGTTTTGCTGCCTGTATAAGGACTAGTGTATTCGGCAAGCTCAAAGTTTATAGCCGACATAAAGTTTTTTGGTGAGGTCATATCGTCCTCCTTAATAAAAGCTGGAACGTTCGCCATTCCATAAACCAATAATGAGCATCCGGCAGTTGCCCCGTGTGACTGAAAACAACCAGGTTCGATATCAGCCGACTGCTTTGTTAATTTTAGGGGGCCTTTTAACGATGCGTTGTACACCCAAAAACCGGGTATATGCACTTCATATTCCGAGTAAACTTTTGGGATGTCTGATTGAAATTGCCAGTCGTGCAGGGTTAGCCAATACGGCGACTCAATGGTGTATTTGTATTCAATTATGCAGCCACTTTTTATTCCCGGCATGGCGAATTTATACAAAGCATAGTGTTTATTTATTTTTTCGGGATATACCTTTTTTTCTTCGAGTTCTGTTTTTTGTGCCGAGCCATTATCATCTGTATAAAATGTGACACCCTTTATGCCAGAGACCTCTTCGTACGAATCATTGTCACTATTGTTATAAACCGGAATTTCGACAGTACCCTCATCAAATGCCTTATTGTCAAAAATTTTTATCTTAACATGGTATTCAAAAATAACTTTTATGTTGTCGTCGTTGGTTACAGCAATTTTTGTTTTTCCATATTCTTGTAATACCACGGCATGTGCCGAAGTATCTTTGCTATAATTTTTCATATCCAACTCGGCTTGAGTTACGCCCCCGTAAGGAAAATCTTGTGCGACGGTGGATTTACAAATTCCTGAAAAAATTAAAATGACAAGCAAAGCTTTTTTCATGCTATTTAGGTTGTTTATTTTGGGGCTTAAAGTAACCATTTAGTCATAAATTATTGGCATTTATTTAAATTTTTAGCACTGTTTTTTATAAAGACTTTTACGACCTTTGCCGCCGTAAAAAGTGGATTGCGGAAAACCAAAAAAAATCCGTATATTAATCGGTATAAAACGCTGATGCTGATTACCGAAAAATAATTTTAAGAATGAAACTAAATTTAAAAAGGCCTCTGGCGTTTTTCGACCTCGAAACAACCGGAACCAATATTGGCATAGACCGTATCGTTGAAATATCTGTTATTAAACTTCATCCCGATGGCAGTGAAGAAGTTAAAACCTGGCGGGTTAACCCCGGGATGCCGATCCCTTTAGAATCGTCGCTAGTGCATGGCATTTACGATGAGGACATAAAAGACGAGGCTTTTTTTAAAGACCTTGCTACAGAGATAGCAGAATTTTTTGGCCCTAGTGACCTCGCCGGATACAACTCTAACAAATTCGACATCCCCATGTTGATGGAGGAGTTTTTGCGGGCAAATGTGCTGTTTGATTTGGACAACCGCCACTTTGTGGATGTGCAAAATATATTTCACCAAATGGAACAGCGCACTTTAAGAGCAGCCTACCAGTTTTATTGTGGAAAAGATATCGTAAATGCTCATTCGGCTGAAGCCGACACCCGTGCTACCATGGAGGTTTTACAGGCCCAGGTGGAAAAATATGAAAATATAGCCTGGGAAGATAAAAAAGGTAACCGCTCGTTCCCTGTGGTGAATGATGTTGAGGCATTGCATAAGTTTACCAACCTGAACAAGCCCGTAGATTTTGCAGGCCGAATGGTTTACAATGAGAGCGGTTTGGAAACTTTTAACTTTGGAAAACATAAAGGTAAAAGCGTTGAAGATGTATTGAAAATTGAACCAAGTTATTATTCATGGATGATGCAAGGGGATTTTCCTTTATACACCAAACGTAAACTTGAGGAAATTCACGATCGTTGGCTCGCAAAAAAAGCTGCCGAGCGCCAACCAAAGCCCGTTGTGCAAAAAACAATAGAGCATAAAGAACCACAGGCTCAGCCGGAACAAGCGGTTGTCGCCGATGCGAAACCGAAAGAGCCCTTCGTTAAAAGAGATGTTCACAAACCTCACTTGCCACAAAATAGTAACCATCCACGGCCAGAAAATAAACCTTTTAAAAAGAAAGACGATGGCCCAGCCCTGCCTGTTAACGAGGATATGCTGAAACAGTTGGCTGAGAAATTTAAAAAAGGATAAGTTTGTCTGAATCAGAATTTTTCACCTATTGTTTATTTTTAAAGGCGTTCAAGAGCGCTGCGCGGTTGACAGAATTTAAGGATTAACAGAATTTTGCATCCATCATTCAGAAAATTCTAAAATTTTGTAAATTCTGATTCAGACAATAATTGCGAAATTTACCGTAGGGCTTTCAGAAATGAAATATTCCTTTTCAAACCACTAAACTTTGTCCGTTTAACAGCCGAGTTTTTAAACACCTTTTGAAAAACGTCTTCGGTAATATCTTCCCAATCTTTTTTATTTAAATCAAGCAAGTCAGGGTGGGGGTTAAATTGGGGTTCCTGATGCAAAACCGAGAATTTATTCCATGGGCATACGTCCTGGCAAATATCGCAGCCAAACATCCAGTTATCCATTTTTCCTTTAAATTCGGTTGGGATTTCATTTTTAAGCTCGATGGTTAAATAGGAAATACACCGGCTGCCATCAACAATATACGGCGACACAATGGCCTCGGTGGGGCACGCATCAATACATTTGGTGCAGGTACCACAATGGTCCTGTGTGGGTTCAATGTCGTAAGCCAATTCAAGGTCCAAAATCAATTCGGCCAGGAAGAAAAAAGAACCTGATTTTTTATTAATTAAATTGGTGTTTTTTCCGATCCAGCCCAATCCCGCTTTTTTGGCCCAGGCTTTATCCAATACGGGGGCCGAATCGACAAACGCCCGTCCGCTTACCTCTCCAATTTTTTCGGTAATTATATCCAGTAATTGCTTCAGTTTTTGTTTGATGATTGTATGATAGTCAACACCATAAGCATATTTTGATATTTTAGGGCTCGATGGATCGGCTTGAACCCTGTCGGTATAATAATTAAAGCCTAGAGAAATTACTGATTTAGCCCCGTCAACCAACAAACGAGGATCGAGGCGCTTATCAAAATGGTTTTCCATGTATTGCATTTCGCCATGCATGCCTTTTTTTAACCAGGTTTCTAATCGCGGTGCTTCTTCGTCTAAGAATGCCGCCTGGCTAATGCCGCAAAACATAAACCCGAGGTTTTTTGCCTCGTTTTTTATTAAAGTGCTATATACCAGCTTGTTTTCGGCCATTTAATACAAATATAATGTAAAATGATGAGCAAAATAATTGACATTATTACCACAGCTTAATTTCTGTGATATTTTTTTGTAAATTTATTAACATGCTTAAATATTGGTGTAATTATTGTACCTATAGTTAAAATTACTAAAATGCTTAAGCAGATAAATGAATTGCCGAATTATGTTGTAGGAATACATGCTTTTGCTGATGTAACTGAGATTGAATATGAAAATGCTTTGATCCCTTTATTTAATAGAGTTATAAAAAAAAATCGGCGAATAAAATTTCTCCTGGTTCTCGAAACGGATATTAAAAATTTTGCGTCGGGAGCCTGGTGCGGCAGCATTAAAATAGGGGTTAAATATTTTTTTAAATGGGGCAAAGTTGCAATCGTGACCGATCAAAAAAGTGTGTTTGGTTATAGTGATCTTTTTAAATATATCCTTCCGGGAAAATTTAAAAAGTTTCCGTTAGATCAACTCGACAAAGCGGTTAGGTGGATTTCACCGATATAACAACCAAAATAGATTATTTCTGATCAAAAAAACCGACCTGTCGTAAAAAGGCAACCTGGTCAAAATAGTTACTCTCTTTTAGTATTTTGCCATCTTTTATAAAAAATATGACGCAGTTATTCAAGGTATATTTTTTACCCTTCATGTAGGCTGGGGAACTGTCCTCCGGGTTGGAAAATGTACCGCCAGAAGTATATTCGACTACAACACTATCCCCGGCATAAATAACATTTTTAACTGTATAAGACAGGTCGGGTGTAGAGGCAAAATATCGAGTGTATACTTCGGTTATTCCCGCGATGCCTGTTTTTGCGCCATTCCAATTTGGTGAAAATACTTTTGCGCTATCGGCATACCCAGCTGCTATTGCTTTTACATCGTGCAGTTTTAAGGCTTTAAAGTGGTCATCAATTAATTTCGACGATTGGCTATAAGCACCATTAACGGCCAGTAACAGCAGGCAGCAAAATAAAATTTTCATGATCATCTCAATTTATAGCCATATAAAATTAAATAAAAAATCCCTTTCAGTAAAGAAAGAGATTTTAATTTATGATCTGTTTTTTAAATTCACCCCTGAAGGGGTTAGGGGGCTTAAAAACTATGCTGTATGCTGTTGCTCAAGTTTTTAGTGGTCCAATAACCACTATCGAGTATACGCCTGATGGTCATCAATGGATCTTCTGCATCACGTTTTTCGGCCAATTGAAAGGCGGCTTTAAAACCCCTTTTATGAAGCTCCGGCAAACCTTGTGCGTTCCATAATCCGAAAGGGTATGCAAAATATTTGATAGGCTTGCCGGTAATTTCGGCAAGCTTTTTAGTTGGCTTGTCAATTTGAATTTCCCAATCCTTTCCCTGGAATTTTTTAAAGTTATGGTGATCCCAGGTGTGGCTGGCTATTACGTTTCCAGCATCGGATAACGCCTTGATTTGATCTTTGTTCATATAATGCGGTCTGCCTATAGACACCGTCATAATGAAATAAACCCCTTTGAAGCCATATTTTTTCAACTCTGGCGCGCCAACCATATACTGGTCAAGGTCAGTATCATCAAATGTCAGCATAATCGGTTTACTTGGCAACGGTGCGCCGGTTGTAAGGTAATTGTACAATTGGTCGGGCAATATGGTATGATAACCACTGTCGGCTAGCATTTTTATGTGGGCCTTAAAAGCCGCGATAGGAATAATATAGTCCTTCGAAACTTTAGAATCAGTGGGCCGCCAGTCGCGGATTTGGTGATAACATAATATGGGTACTTGTTTACGTGCCATAATTGCCGCTGAATTTCCGGTTTGCGCGTTAGAAATTAAAGAAGATAAGCAAAATAAAGTGCAGATAATGAGGTGTTTAAGCATGATGTCGGTGATGTGTAATAAATCGCTAAACTAACGTTTTTTTATTTACGCTAATTGACTAAGTTCAATTGATTAACAAATTGTGGTGCGAAAAGTTTTAAAGAGTTGGCCAAAACATTAAACCAACGCCTTGTCTCAATAACCTACAAAACAATACGTTTACCTTCTTTAATAGATCGTTTGGCGGCATCCAAAATTTCCATTACGATTATATTATAATTTAGAGATGAAAGGTCATCTGTTCCTGGCAGTTTATTTCGCAATACAGCGGTTAAATAAATTAATGGGTCGTTTATAGGCGCAGGCAATGGGTCAACCGATTTTGTACCCTTTATATTTTCACGCATCCTGCTCACAATATGGCTGGTATCTAAGGCATGCAAGTAACCTGTCTCGCCAAAAACTTCAAAATCCTTGATGCTGAAAGGCCAGTTCCACGAAGCTTCAATTTGACCTGTCGCCCCTTTATACTCAACGATTACGGTAGCATCATCTTCTACTTTTGGATAAATAGCGGGCTTATAGTGCCTCGCAATAGCTGTGACCGCGATGGGGGTTTCTCCGTGCATCATCCAGGTCATCAAATCTGCTCCATAACAACCAAAATCATTTAATGCTCCGGCACCGTTTAGAATAGGGTCGGTAAGCCAGCTCAAAAATTCGTCGCTACAGCCAATTTCTTTCGGCCCCTGGTGGCCATCGTGTACCACCATTTTTTTTATAGATCCTATTGTTCCGGCGGCTACTGTATTATAAATATCGCGGTTGGATGGGTACCAGGTGGTTTCGTAATTCGTTAAAACCCTGATATGATATTTCCCAGCAAGTTCTTCAATCCGTTTTGCCTGACTTAAAGTTGCTGCTAAAGGTTTTTCAACCATAACTGGTATGCCAAGCGGCGCGCACACTTCAACTATGTCCACATGATTCGCAGCCGCGTTATAGCCCAAAACTGCGTCCGGTTTTTTTTTGAGCAGCATGGTTTTCAGGTCGGTAAAAAATAATGAGTCTGGAATATTGAACAACTTACCGAATTTCGCCCAAAGCTCTTTATTAGGCTCTGCTATGCCCACAATATCGGCTGTACCGTTTTTGTAACGGTTTAAAATACCGTAAACATGGTTGTGATTTAAACCCGCTATACCCAATCTTAAACCAGTTTGCGCATTGGCAGCGGTAACGATACCGTAGATCAACGTTAAAAGCACGATCGCTTTTTTTAAGCTTAATTGCGAATTGTATTTTTTCATATAGAGACAGATAATTTCAGAACAGGGATGGATTGCCACCCAATTTTATTTTACCCAAATGTTTATAGGCACTCTCTGTAGCCTCGCGGCCACGGGCGGTGCGCATTAGAAAGCCTTCTTGTATTAAAAACGGCTCATAAACTTCTTCAATGGTGCCTTCTTCTTCACCAACCGCGGTAGCTATGGTTTTTAAGCCAACCGGCCCGCCTTTAAATTTATCGATAATGGTGGTTAATATTTTATTGTCCATTTCGTCGAGACCATGTTCATCAACATTAAGGGCGTTTAACGCATATTTGGCAATTGCAGTATCAATATTACCATCGCCTTTAATTTGAGCGAAATCTCGCGTACGACGAAGCAATGCGTTGGCAATACGGGGCGTGCCCCGACTCCTCCGCGCTATTTCGTAGGCACCCTCGTCGCTTATTGGGGTTTTTAATATAGATGAAGAACGTAACACAATGGTTGTTAGTAATTTCGCATCGTAATACTCAAGTCGCGAATTGATGCCAAATCTGGCCCGCAGTGGGGCCGTAAGCAAACCAGAGCGCGTAGTAGCACCAATTAAGGTAAATGGATTTAAAGATATTTGTACCGAACGGGCATTTGGCCCGCTTTCGAGCATAATATCGATCTTAAAATCTTCCATCGCCGAATACAGGTACTCTTCAACTAGCGGACTAAGCCGGTGTATTTCGTCGATAAATAAAATATCACCTGTTTCCAGATTGGTGAGTAATCCGGCAAGGTCCCCAGGTTTGTCTAAAACAGGCCCCGAGGTAATTTTTATGCCGACCCCCATTTCGTTAGCGATAATATTGGATAGCGTGGTTTTTCCGAGACCAGGAGGGCCATGGAGCAATACATGGTCCAAAGCTTCGCCACGTTGGCGGGCTGCCTGTACAAAAACCTTTAAGTTTGCTAATATTTTATGCTGCCCGGTAAAATCCTCAAATACCTGCGGACGCAATACTTTTTCGATATCACGTTCGGTAGGAGTGAGGCGTTCGCCGTCAGGATTAAGATTTTCGTTCATCGTTCCAAAAACACATTTTCTATTTAAATACCCGGAAACTATTTGTAATGAAATTTACAAGAAATGACTTCAATTATATCTTCGCCAACCACTTTGTATACGAGGCGGTGTCTATCGGTAATCCGGCGGGACCAATATCCTGAATAATTATATTTTAGCGCCTCCAGGTTTGCCATTACCGTCAAAAGGTGTTTTTTTGGTTTCCGCAATCAGTTTTTTGAGTTTCTTGAATGCCTGTTTATTTTCAATTTGTAATTCATTGTATAGGTCAAAAGCATCAAGCGTGAAAAGAATTTTCCTCATAAATCTTCTAACTTCACCTCAATGAACTTCCCATCCTTAGCTTGTTGTATTGACTTGTCGAGCGCGGCTTTATTCGCAGGATTCGACATCAGGTAAGCAGTCGTATCCAAATCCTCTTCAATGGTAATTGGAATCCGCCTGGATTTGAAAGCAACCTTGATAGCCTCCAAAATATCCGGGCTAATTTCGTCTGCGGAAGATAAGTGAAAAACAGTGTACACGTTGTTTCAGTTTAATTAGACAAATTTAAGCAAATAAGATGTGAATAGGTACTTGCATAAATCATAATTATTGGAGGCAGAAATATTGATGTCGTTAAAATAAATCAAAAAATTCCGAAATCAAACACCCAACATCCGAAATAAACCTAACCTTCTGGATATTTTCTGAAAATGCTATTGATTTTCATTTGGATAACTCCAAAAAAAGCTTCTCTAAAAATACTTGTCGACATTTTTGAAGAGCCATGGGTACGATCGGTGAAAATAATAGGGGTTTCCACCAGCTTAAATCCATGTTTTATAGTGGTGTACTTCATTTCTATCTGAAAAGCGTAGCCAACAAATTTAATTTTATTGAGTTCGATGGTTTCCAATACTTTGCGCTTGTAGCACATAAAACCCGCGGTAGAATCCTGTATGTCGATTCCTGTAATAAAACGTACGTATACCGATGCAAAATAGCTCATTAAAACCCGGCTCATTGGCCAGTTTACAACGTTAACGCCGTTTATATAACGCGATCCAATTGCAGCATCGGCACCTTCCACGCAAACCTGACGAAGTTTCAATAAATCTATTGGGTTGTGTGAAAAATCGGCATCCATTTCAAATATATAGTCGTATTGGTGCGCGATTGCCCACTTAAAACCATGTATGTACGCCGTTCCCAAACCTTGTTTACCTGCGCGTTCTTCTATAAAAAGCGAGTCGGTATACAAATTTTGCAAGCTTTTTACAATCAATTGCGTGCCATCCGGCGATCCGTCATCTATGATGAGTATATGAAAATCATGAGGCAGAGAAAATATTTTGCGAATCATCCGCTCAATGTTCTCTTTCTCATTATAGGTTGGTATTATTACTATGCTATCCGGCACTTAAAACATTTAGATAAATAATGGGGCTAAAATAATTTATTTTAATGTTAATAAAAATTAAAAAAGCGGCAACGCAAAATTAGCCCGCCGCTTTTATTAAAAATACATTTTATAAATTATTTGTATCGGCAATGACCTGGTTTTCTACGTAAGGGTCATTAATATAATTACGCTCTTTTAACCTCGGCGAAACGAACATAAATACCACCACAAAAATGCCAATAAAAATTATAAAGAACCATTCGTAATTTGCGCCTTTAAGATAATGGGCAAGAGAACCACCATTGGCAATATAGCCATTAACCTGGGCTGTTATTAGGTTACCGGCAGAAACTACCAGGAACCAAATCCCGGTCATGGTACTTTTCATTGATTTTGGTGAATGGGTATAAGCGTATTCCAAACCTGTAATAGAAACTAACACCTCTGCGGCTGAAAGTATTGCATAAGCTAAAACCTGCCACCAAATAGAAGGCGAGCCTCCATGATCGATGCGGGTGTGAATTAATGCAATAACGACGAATGATAAGGCCGTTAGTATTAACCCAACCCCTAATCGTCGTAATGGCGTAGTTTTTAACCCTATTTTGTCAAATGCAGGATAAATCCAATAATTAAATAAAGGTATGAACATTAGCAGGAAAACAGTGTTCACTGTTGACACCTGACCGGCGAGAATAGTGAAATTAAGGTTTACCGCATCTTTAACGAAAGGAATATGATAGGTACCCAATGGAATATACCGGTTCATTTTTTCGGCATACAAAACCCACTCAGAAAGGCATTGGTCCCAAACGGCCCAAAAAGCTAAAGCGAAAAAGAAAACTGCCATTACCCTGTAAACGGCTTTTACACCTTCAACCTTTTCAGGGTTATGTTTTTCTTTGGCTACATCCAACAAAGATTGTCCTTTTTGTTTTTTGCTGATATTGAATAAAGCATAAAGTGAAATAAATACCAGATTATCTTTATTTACACCATTAGCCGGAACACGTACATATTTTTTACGTCCGGAAAAGAAAATGATGGTAGCCAGCCCCATTAAAATACCTGGGATACCGAATGCCCATTTTGCGCCATAGTTTTTATAAGTATAGGGGATTAATATCGTTGAAACCATAGAGCCCGCGTTAATGGCAAAATAAAACCAGCCGTACACTTTTGAAAGCAAATCTTGATTAGTAGCGTCAAATTGATCGCCCACGTTTGCCGATACGCACGATTTAATACCGCCTGCGCCAATGGCAACTACAATAATACCAATTGAAAATCCACTAAGATTGGTATCGAACATAGATAATAGCAGGTGGCCAATACAATATACTATAGATATATATAATATTAATTTATACTTACCAGTAAACCAGTCGGCTACCAACCCGCCAACAAACGGTAAAGCATACGCGAGCATTACAAAATAGTGATTAAGTTCATTTGCTTTTGCATTAGCAACATCAGTTAATGCAGGATTTTTTGTAGGGTTGAAAAATTGGGCCACCAAAAAAAGCGTCAGAATCGACCGCATTCCATAAAAACTGAAACGTTCGGCGGCTTCGTTCCCGATTATAAAGGGAACACTTTTGGGGAATCTTGATTTTTTTGTTACCGAAGCTGCTAAAGTATCTTCCATATTGAGTGCTAAAAATTTTCCTAAAATACTATTATTCCGTTAAATCGGAATTTAATCTTAAACCTGTGTGAAAGATATTGCTTTTTATTCGGATAAATAATGAGATTACTCTGATTAAGCTTATTTGGAAATGTTTTTTATTCAATCAGACTCAATAGTATAATAAAAAAAGAAATCGACAGCTCGTCGATTAGGCTAATTCTCATCTTTCGGCACAGTTTTATCAATTTCAGCCGGTTTTTTTGGGTCGTTGTACTCAATATCCTGGTTGCTCGGCACATTTCTCATATCAAGGTTCTCTACGTAAAACCAACGGCCATTTTTCAAACGAAAACCATCATAAGTTAAATCAGGTCCATAGGAATCCATCATGTTTTTTAGTTTTTGATCGGGAGGCGAGAGATGGTCGAATACAATCAGGTTGTCGTTTGCTTCAAAACGCAGTAGCATAGATGCCTGGCGGGTATATTCGAAAATAATTCTTTTTTTTGTTTTGCCATAGTGGTCGAAAACGGGATGACCAAAAACGGGCTTTCCATCTTGAAACGTGAGTACTTCAATAACTTTTTTCGTCGTTTTTATATTATTTCCTTTCCAGCCAAGCAAAACATAGTAGGGTTTGGCCGCACTAACGGGGACAATTTTATAGTACTCGGCTCCATACCACTTATGGTTATCAGTAACCGTGTCTTCGGCGTTTTTCATGGCGAATGAGTAATCATACAACGGAAACATTTCTAAACTGCTTGTATTCATTTGTATGGCGCCATAAAAACTATAACTGCCATCGTAATAAACCATGGCCCAGGTTATGATACGGAACTTATTATCGGGCGATTTTACAATTGCCACACTTTTAACAGAGTCGAACGGGTAATGGAAAGATCCAGGAACTTTTAAGGCACTAACCAGTGTGGTTACAAAATCGCGATTAGCATTTTTGCGATCCTGTTCAATTTCGTCGTTAATAAGCTTATTGCCGAGTTGTTTTAAACTGTCTTCAAAAAAACGCAATTGTTTGATATCGCCACTTGCTTCGGGGTGTTGCGCAAAACACTGGCTGCAAAACAAAAGAGAAATCGTAATGAAAAATAAAAGCCTCATTTTTGTTAAAATATTCAATATGTCGTAATTAAATTAGTCTTAGGGCATAGTTGGTGTTCCGGGCGAATTAAAAGATGTTTAAGTGCTTATGCAATAAAAAATCATTTCTGCCCCTATAACGATCAATTTCATATTTAATTTTTGCCATCAAAATAAATTTTCAATAATCATCGCACTGGCGCCGCCGCCTCCATTGCAAATAGCTGCCGCGCCAAATTTTCCATTGTTTTGTTGTAGTACATGCAATAGTGTCACGATGATCCTTGCACCTGAAGCGCCCAGCGGATGTCCCATAGCAACCGCGCCCCCGTTTATATTTACCTTTTCGGGATTGAGGTTTAACAAGCGGTTATTGGCGATTGAAACCACTGAAAACGCTTCATTGATCTCAAAAAAATCAATTTCTGTTGGCGATAGGCCTGCGCGTGAAAATGCGGTCGACAGAGCGTTCGAAGGCGCTGTTGTAAACCATTCTGGAGCCTGTTGTGCGTCAGCGTATGAAACTATTTTCGCTAAAGGTTTTACCCCTAATTCTTTGGCTTTTTCCGCGCTCATTAACACGACAGCCGCGGCACCGTCATTTAAAGTAGATGCGTTAGCCGCCGTTACGGTGCCATCTTTTTTAAAAACAGATTTTAATAGTGGTATTTTCTCGAATTTAACGGTAAACGGTTCTTCGTCATTACGAAACAATGTGGTTTCGCCATTTTTACTTTTTAACTCAACAGGCGTTATTTCTGGTATAAACTTTCCTGCATTTTGTGCTGCTTGTGCCCGTTGGTACGATGTAATTGCAAATGCATCCTGATCTTCGCGACCGATTGAACATTCCACCGCGCAAAACTCAGCAGCGCTGCCCATGTGATAATCGTTATAAACATCCCAAAGGCCATCTTTTACTAAACCATCGGTAATTTGTCCATTCCCCAGCCGGTAGCCATTTCGGGCCTTATCCAAATAGTAGGGGACATTGCTCATGCTTTCCATACCACCGGCTATAACTATTTCATTTTGCCCGGTCGCAATACTCTGGGCTGCCAGCATAATAGCTTTCATGCCCGAGGCGCAAACTTTGTTAACCGTTGTAGCAGGCACATAGGCAAGACCCGCGAATATTGCCGCTTGCGTGGCTGGCGCCTGCCCCAGGTTGGCCGACAAAACGTTGCCCATAAAAACTTCCTGAATTTGATCGGGTTTTAAGCCCGCTTTTTCAGCTACAGCTTTGATGACGATGCCGCCTAGTTGTGTTGCCGAAAAACTTGCCAAGCTGCCACCAAAACTGCCAATTGGAGTACGGGTCGCCGAAACTATAACAACATCAGTCATGGAAATTTAAAATTGGTTTTTCAAATTTATCAATTTTTTAGCTAATAGCCAATAGCTTTTAACTTAAGACACCTGACTTTTGACTTCGGACTGCTCTCAGGGTGTTTTCTTTTTCGCCGTGCCTTTTTTATGTCCGGCCAAAGCCTGTTGCAAAAGGTATTCGATCTGGCCGTTGGTGCTCCTGAATTCATCAGCGGCCCAGATTTCAATCTCTTTCAGTACTTCCGGATTTATCCGTAATATAAATGCTTTTTTTTCAGCCATTATAATTGTGCTGCCTTTCGTCTGTTTTTAAATGCAAAGATTAATGATATAAAGTTCCGGTGTTTACCACCGGGTTTACGCTGCGGTCGCCGCATAGTACCACTAAAAGATTACTCACCATGGCAGCTTTCCGCTCTTCGTCTAGCTCCACGATATTTTTTTCAGATAATTTTTGTAATGCCATTTCAACCATTCCGACCGCTCCTTCAACAATTAGTTTACGTGCCGAAATTATTGCAGAGGCTTGTTGGCGTTGCAGCATGGTATGGGCAATTTCTGGTGCATAAGCCAAATGCGAAATACGCGCTTCCAAAACCTCTATGCCGGCGCGGTCTAATCTTTCGTTTAATTCTTTTTCTAATAATATACTCACCTGTTCTGCTCCGCCTCTTAAAGTAATTTGAGCGGTTTCGTCTTCAAAATTATCATAAGGAAATAAGTTGGCCAGATGCCTTACCGCAGCCTCGCTTTGTATATTTACATACTGTAAGTAATTTTCCACTGCAAAAACAGCATTCGCCGTATCTTTTATTTGCCATACAATTACCGCTGCAATTTCAATAGGGTTACCTACGCTGTCATTAACTTTCAATTGTTGCCCATTTAAGTTGAAGGCACTGAGCGAGACTTTCCTTTTTATGGTAAATGGGTTTACCCAAAAAAAGCCATCCTGCTTTACTGTGCCTACATATTTACCGAATAGGGTAAGCACTTTTGACTCATTTGGGTTAATAATAACAAGGCCTGGTAATACCAGCATGCAATTTACGACTCCTAAAATGGCACCTATAATAATTTCTTCGACTACAAAACATAAGCTCGCCGCGGCCAGTAGCCCGAGGAAAATAGCGAATGCCATATAGCCGGATGGCGGGTTAATTATTTTTTCAGTATTCATTTTTTTTGATTTTAATTTGATATCATAAAGATATCAAATGTTTTTTAATAAAAACAAGAAAATCTGTATATAAATGGAAACTTATATTAAATTTGGACGGTTAAATACTAGAATGGCAAAATTATCCTCTTCGCGCCAAAAAGCTTTAATGCGCAAATATTCCGGCAATATTAAATTTTTAATGACCCTGGCCAGTATATGCGTAATTGTTTTAACACTTCCGAAACAAGCAAAATTTAGTTACGATATTGAAAAAGGCAGGATATGGAATCAAAAGGACCTTATTTCTCCTTATAATTTTGCTATTTTAAAAACGCAGGACGAAATAGAAAACGATCAGAAAACAGCCCTTGCTACTATAACCCCAATTTATCAACGCGAAAATGATGTGGCAGAAGGCGCGCTTGATGGTTTTAAAAATGATTTTGAAATTAAGTGGCATACCTCGGGCTTTAAAGAACAGTTGAAGGAAAAATATGAATTGTTCGGGTATAATTTATTAAAAGAAATATACGAAAAGGGAATTTTAGCCTTAAACCCTAAATATCAGCAAGCAGCCGATAATTATCCAATTACTATTTTAAATGAAAACGTAGCTACGGATAAAAATACTGCAGAACTGTTTTCAAAAGAAAAAGCGATTGCCTTTTGCAACACGGCGTTAAGTCAAAGAAAGGATTTAGATAAAGCATTTTTATTAGACCTTATTGGTAACCGGCTGCAACCGAATTTAATATTTGATAATAAGTTGACCTCCAGGCTCGAAATGGAGGTGCTTGAAAGCTTATCCACAACGCGTGGAATGGTTCAAAAAGGAGAGACTATTGTTTTAAAAGGATCGGTAGTCAGTGATGAGGTTTTTCAAAAATTACAATCGTTTAAAAAAGCCTTTGAAGACAATGCGAGGATAAACGGCGACCCAAGATTGGTTTTATTGGGTCAGTTTTTTTTGGTTGGTATTGCTATTACACTATTAATGGTGTTTTTATATCTTTTCAGGAAAGATATTTATTACGATAACCGGTTGGTGAGCCTTATTTTGCTGGTAATAACAGCCATGTTATTCACCCTTTCATTAGCTATAAAATTGCAATTGCCAAATTTATATTACATACCCTACTGTATAGTACCCATTATCATAAGGATACTATTCGATACGCGCCTTGCTTTAAATATACATTTACTGGTAGTGTTGATTGCCGGCTTTTTTATTCCGAATAGTTTTGAATTTGCTTTTACAGAAATTACCGCGGGCATGGTTTCTATTTACAGTATAAAAAATCTGGTGCGCCGGGAACAATTTCTTATTTCGGCTCTGATGATTACTTTCATGTATTTTGTTTCGTTTTTAGGTATATCGTTTATTCGCGAAGGCAGCTTAGGAAGCATCGACTGGTTGGATTTTTTACCATTTATAGTAAGCGTGCTATTAACGCTACTGGCTTATCCATTGATTTACCTCTTCGAAAAAATATTCTCTCTAACATCTGATATCACACTGATTGAATTAACCAATACCAACGCGCCGTTATTGCGCGAAATGGCGTTTACAGCCCCCGGTACCTTTCAGCATTCGCTACAAGTGGCGAACCTGGCCGAGAATGCTATTTATTCTATCGGTGGAAACTCATTACTGGTTAGGGCGGGAGCACTTTACCATGACATCGGTAAACTCGAAAACCCTTTGTTTTTTATCGAAAACCAAAGCTCTGGCTTTAACCCCCATGATAAATTACCATATCAGGAAAGCGCCCAGATTATTATTAGACATGTGCGCAAAGGGATTGAAATGGCCCGCAAAGCAAACCTGCCCGAAATAGTTATCGATTTTATCCGCACACATCACGGTGATACACGCGTCGACTATTTTTATCAGTCTTATCTTAAAAACTTCCCCGAAAAATTAATAGACGAAAATATATTCAGGTATCCAGGGCCGATTCCTTTTACAAAAGAAGGTGGTGTGTTAATGCTCGCCGATTCCGTTGAGGCCGCGTCGCGGTCGCTAAAAGAGCCCGATGAGCAATCAATCAGCAACCTGGTCGACAGAATTATAAAATATAAACTCGATCAGGATCAACTGAAAGATTGCAATATAACCTTAAAGGATATAGAAACCATCAAAACCATATTTAAACGGATGTTGATGAGTATTTACCACGTTCGGATTGATTATTGACGCAAACCGTTTTATTTTTATATTTTTTTTGGGGTTTTGCAAAAAAAGTGGCGGCAAGTCATTGATGCATACGCATGTTTTTCTGCAAATCTACATTGCATTGATTATAAACGATTTGTTTTTCTTTCATCATCAATTTCTTTATCTTTTTTGATTGTTTCGAATAAAATAACCGCCCGAATTGCGATAATTTATAGGTTCGATAACCTATTGAGTAAAAGTAAACCATTAATAACTGAATTTTTTTTTTGATGGTATGATCGAATTGCTATATTTGCAGTCCCGAAAAAAAAGCGGTATTTGGTTTGAAAGGAGAGATGCCTGAGAGGCCGAAAGGATCAGTTTGCTAAACTGACGTACTGGAAACGGTACCGAGGGTTCGAATCCCTCTCTCTCCGCAAAGTAGTTATCAAAGAAGATTAAAAACGCTTAAAATCACTGATTTTAGGCGTTTTTTGCTTTTGGGGTTTTTCAAATTAGACCATAGTTTTAGGATCAAGTCCAATTTTTTATTTCAGGTCTGATCATAACGTCATTCCTTTCCAGATTTATTGCCATTTGTACGGTTTTGATTTTTTTGAACATTAATATTCTCCGTTATGCGCCGACAGGAATTTTTTGCTGGTTTTGAACAAGGTTTCCAGACTATCCGAAGGGGGGAATTGTAGCTTGTTTGAGTGGCGCTGGTAAAGTCAAATTCGTTAATCTTGTATATTTTTGCGACTTCGATCATTCTTTAACTTGTTTCCATTCAGAAACTTTTTTATATAGAAGCCAGCCACTAATGAAATTGTAAAACCCTCCGGTTAATCATTTAATAGATCAACCAAATGAAAAAAGTGGCTTTTTACCTGCTATCTGGCGGTGTGATGTTTTTTTGTCTTAAGGAAAAATACCAAGACTTTGCGTTTGGGACCAGCGGAGAGGTTAGTATCCCCAAATTGCTGGTGGAAGGGGCAATCAAATTTCACTAAATACTGGGTATAATTCAAAGTTACGTCAGGATCAAGGGTTCGCTGATATTAAATTCTCCAGCCTTTTTTCTTTAAAGCCGATGATTGAATATTCATCGCAGGGTGGTATAACCCGATTTTACGCGAAATGGCTAACTATAGGCAGAAGCTAACCGGCAAATCGGCTGATAGCCTGTAAATGTAGTAGCAGCTGATATATAGCCATCCATCGAAGGTTCGTCTTTGACCAGGTCGGTGCTCAGGTATTTTTTGTTGCTATCGCAAAGCAAGGTTACTACTATTGCATCACCGCCCATTTTTTCATTTATTTTGATAGCTCCTATCACGTTTGCGCCCGATGAAATGCCAACAGCCAGGCCTAATTGGCTCGATAGTTTTTGAGCCATAATAATGGCATCACCATCATTTGCAGCCACTACTTCATCCAGTTCGTTTAGCTTTACTATTGCAGGAATAAATTCATCCGATATTCCTTGTATCCGATGGCTCCCAACTTTGTAGCCGGTTGTTAATGTCGGGCTTTCAGCAGGCTCCAATGGGTGAATTTTAATGGCCGGGTTCATCGATCTCAGGTATTTACCTGTCCCCATAACGGTGCCCCCTGTGCCTACACCCGCTACAAAAGCGTCGGGGATTTTTCCAAGACTGCCTAATTGCTTCCAAATTTCGGGGCCCGTCGTCATTTCATGCGCCTCCGCATTGTATTTATTCTCAAATTGCTTTGGCAGAAAGTAGCCATCGGACGTATAAGACAGTCTTTCGCACAACCGGATACTTTCTAAAAAACCACCTTCGGCTTTGCTAACGAGGTGTACCTTCGCACCAAGGCTTTTTATAATATCTATCCGTTCCTTGCTCAACCAATCGGGCATCATAATAATCACATTATGTCCGAGTGCTTTGCCGATTGCTGAAAATGATATGCCAGTGTTTCCAGAGGTTGCCTCGACAATTATGTCGGAAGGATTAATCGCGCAATTTTTATAAGCCTGGTACATAATGTACAGTGCCATACGGTCCTTTACACTGCCAGTAAGATTATAGTGCTCACATTTTACGTATATTTTTCCGGGGTTACCCCTGTAATTATATTGTAGTTCCAGCATGGGAGTGTTCCCCACCATGTGCCATAAATGTCTGAATTTATCGTCGAGTTTTGCTGATAAACAAGCTGAAACCGGGCTACTTTCCATCATTTCCATCATCATAAATTTTTCAACAAAAATCTATGTTTACATTAATAATTACAATCATTGTCGATATATCAATAAATTTTATGGATATATCGATAATTTATAGTATTTTTTTCGAATTAAGCCATATAATTTCTTTTCCTTTGTATTTATTTTCGCCCGGCATTTTTATCACCATGACTAATCCCGATTTAGACAACACAGACCTCGAAATATTGAAACTATTGCAAAAGGACGCTTCGCTAACTAACAAAGAAATGTCTTATAAATTGCACAAGTCGATTGCAACCATACATGAGCGTGTTAAGCGTTTAAAAGAGCATGGTTACATTCAACGGATAGTAGCGATTCTGGACAGAAAAAAAATCAATAAAAGTTTGATCGCTTTTAGCCAGGTTCAATTAAATGATCATAGTGCTGATACATTGAATACTTTCGAAAAAGAAGTGATCAGATTTCCAGAGGTAATGGAGTGTTTCCAGATGACCGGCACATTTGATTTCATTCTCCGGGTTGCAACCGCTGACATGGATGAGTACCATCGTTTTTACCGAAAATTAGGAACACTTCCTAAAATAACTTCGGTTCAAAGCTTTTTTGTGCTTTCTGAAACCAAAAGTGATACAGCTTATCCACTATAAGCATTACGGACGGGCTCTGTATTCATTTTCGGCCATAAGGCTGGTAAAATCCTGAAAAAAATGATCTGCCGGATGCCGCCAGATTAATAAAGCAAAAACTGGCAGAGGGGTTATTTATTCAAACTGTAATTCCCAATTGCCTTCGCCGCCGTCAACAATGCGAAATATTCTCTTTTCTACCGTTTTATCGCTGTCGGATGAATCGATCCTTACAATATCGTGATCATGGAACTCCTCGGTTTTAGGAACCATTATTGCGGTTACGGAATGCGGATCGCCGGGGACTGTTAAAGTTTTCATAGCAATGTGGTTTTAATGGTGGTATAACAATCCGACTTACAATTAGTTTGTATAGATTGTTGTTTTTACGGCATCGGGTTAGCCAGTTTTTTTATCATTCATTGAGTTTTGCTGCCACACAGGTAACTGGGTAACCGCGCGAAATGGGAAAGGGCTGATGTATAAAATATATTTTTTTGTCTCTATAAATTAGGCGATCATCCCCGGAAAACCGGAAAAATATGCCCGATTGTTGCGAATGAATTGTTTACTGGTCGATTTAAATGCATTATAATCTATCGTCATTATACGAATGATGAGATTTTGTTTTATAACTGAGAATTCGTCGGTATGGAGCTTAATCACTTTCATACTGAACGTGATGCCAATATCGTGCCAAAGCTTTGAAGTAACTAATTAAGCATTTTGCGTTTTCTGGCTGCCATCATTCGCTGCAAACATGTGGATTTCTCGTCTTTACCGAACCTGTAGCAAGTTGTTTTAACAAATGCTTTTCCTGCGCTTTTTTTCCCTCATTTTTTTCGATCGGCTCGTAAGTTCCCTCATTCCAAACTATTACAGCGCCGCCTCCATATTCGCCTTGCGGGATAGTGCCTTTAAAGGTGCGGTAGTCAAATGGGTGGGCTTCTACCATCACGGCAAGTCGTTTGGTATGCGGTTCGGTACTGGGGCCTTTGGGTAGGGCCCAACTTTTTAGTACACCATCCATCTCCAGCCTGAAATCGTAATGCAGCCTTGATGCTTCATGTTTCTGAACAACGAACATGAGGTGTTCTTTATCGCTACTACGGCCGGTTTTAGGCTCTTTGGTTTTACTAAAGTCGCGCTTCCGGGCATACTTTTGCAGACTCATATACGTGTATTTACTTTTTTAAATATTGCGCAATGGCGTCGACAGAAACACCTACGGCTCTAACTGCTGATTTTAACCTTTCGGGGCTTACCCCAAACTTGTTTGCCCAAAACTTTAACTGGTCGTTTTCGGCAATATTTATAACGTTGTTAGATGGGTTTGTTATCATGGTATCGGTATTCGGGTATTTATAGTTGATACGCAAATAACAATGTTGGCTAAAAAAGGTTTTGTGATTGAGTGAATACTGTTTGAAATATCTGATGCGGCAATAACAACTTCTTCCGAAGGCTTTTTTGGCTATTTGGAGAGAAATTAGTTTTCTTTTTGCTAAATAGGCAAGAAAATGCCGTTTTTGTCAAATATATTCTACTATAAGTTTGATAAACTAATAGAATAGCTACCAAGAAATCCACCCGGATACTTTTATTCAAAGCCAACCTCAGGTTTAATATCACAAGCCGCAAAAAAGGCCCTGTTTTATATCTGAATTTGATATTTATAATTTTTTATTGTATTTTTCTAATGAAACGCAATAAAAAAGTTAATAAATTATCAATATCGTAATTAATTGTTGCCATTTTTTTACGTTTTATGATAGTTTTTTCCAAAAACCTGAAAAAAATAATCATAAATGATACGAAAGTCATCGAAAAATAAAAAAACTAACTAAACAACAATAATTTAAACTAATCAAACAATGAAAGAAACAAGTACAAAAAATCGACTTTTTAAGTATTTACCAATTGTGATGGTAATTATTTTTTTCTTACTGGTCATTCATCCATCATGGTCATTTGGCCAGGCTCCTGATCCATCCGGAACACATACCGGCACAATTAAAGATGTTCCTTCGGCAAAGCCAGGCGCGCCAACATTAAATGAAGTTGCGGACACCGTAGGACACAACAAAATTGCCATCAATATTTTGTGGACTTTACTTACCGGTTTCCTGGTAATGTTTATGCAGGTTGGTTTTGCCATGGTTGAGACAGGTTTTACCCGGGCGAAAAACGTTGCCCATACTATGGCCATGAACATGTTTATTTATATTTTAGGAATAACGGGTTTCTGGATATGCGGTTTCGCTTTTATGTTCGGTGGCATAGGGCCTGTTGCGTCTCTGGGCGGTACCCCTGGCCTTACGCATGAAATCACGGTGCATTTGTTTGGCAAAGATTTTGGTATAATAGGCGCGGCCGGATACTTTTTAAATAGCAAAGTATACGATGTGGGCGTTTTTACCTTATTCCTGTTTCAAATGGTATTTATGGATACCGCGGCGACTATCCCGACTGGCGCCATGGCCGAAAGATGGAAATTTAAAGCATTCACCATTTATGGGTTGTTTATTTCCATGTTTGTTTATCCAATATTTGGTAATTGGGTTTGGGGCGGTGGTTGGCTTGCTAATTTGGGCACCAATTTTGGCTTAGGGCATGGCCACGTTGATTTTGCGGGTTCCTCTGTGGTGCATCTGGTGGGTGCTGTTGCAGGTTTGGCGGGCATATTGGTATTGGGCCCCCGGTTAGGAAAATATAACAAAGACGGCAGCGCGAATACGATTCCGGGTCACAACATTCCAATGGCTGTAGTAGGTACTTTGATTTTAGCATTTGGATGGTTCGGGTTTAACCCGGGTTCTACCCTGGCAGGTACCGATCTACGCATAGCTGTAATTGCCACCAATACCATGATAGCCAGCGCAGCCGGTGGTCTTTTCGCTACCCTTTACATGTGGATAAAATATAAAAAGCCAGAAGTTGGGGTTATGGGCAACGGGTTGTTGGGCGGTTTGGTGGCCATCACAGCGCCATGCGCGTTTGTTAATGCCATGTCGGCTTTTATTATTGGTGCCCTAGCGGGAATATTTGTTGTTTTCAGTACATTTTTTATCGATCAAAAATTAAAAATCGACGATCCGGTTGGTGCAATTGCAGTGCATGGTGTTTGCGGCTACTGGGGTGTACTTGCCCTTGGCCTTTTTGCCGATGGCCAATACGGCGATGGCTGGAACGGTGTTAAAGGAAATGTGACCGGCTGGTTTTACGGCGACCCTAAGCAGTTTTTAGCCGAATTTATCGGCGGAACCACCTGTATCATTTTTGTTTTTGTGGTGATGTATATCTTCTTTAAAATTTGCGATAAAGTGATGGGCATCCGTTCGACCGAAGCAGATGAAATTAAGGGTCTCGATGAAAACGAAATCGGTTTGAAAGGTTATGATGACGATAGCCATCCACCATTCGAACACGAAAGGGTAACAAATCTCGTTTAATACTTATCTTTCAAAAAAAGCATTCTGTATTTTCAGGGTGCTTTTTTTGTACATTTATAAAATAGTCAATGAGCGTTTTAAAATCTCTGATCATATTTTTTCTGGCCGGCTTGTGCGAAATAGGGGGCGGATATCTGATTTGGCTATGGCTTAAAGAAGATGAACCTGTTTGGTATGGTGCAATCGGAAGTTTGGTTCTTGCTTTTTATGGAATTATAGCAACGTGGCAAACAGCAAGTTTTGGCCGTGTATACGCTGCCTACGGAGGCATTTTTATAGCAATGGCCCTTGTTTGGGCATGGAAAATCGACGGTCTTAAACCTGATAAATATGATATTATTGGAGCAATGATTGCTTTATTGGGGGTGGGTATAATTATTTACATGCCCCGGCAACAATCAATGTAAGCTTCATTTAATCAAATTAAGCTAACGGGCAACATGAAATAAAACCTACTGCCTTCGCCAAATTTACTTTCAACGCCAATGGAGCCGCTTTGAGCTTCAATAAAATCTTTAGCGATGGCCAGGCCTAAACCCGTGCCAGATACAGTAAACTCCGAGTCGGGAACTTTAAAATACCGTTCAAATATACGTGGCAGGTAAATATCATCTATACCTCTGCCATAATCTCTCACCGAAAATTCGATCATAGTGGAAGAGTTTTTTTTCACGGTCAAATCAATTACCGATCCCTCCGGACTGTATTTTATAGCATTTGTTAAAAAATTGATTAAAACCCAGGTGGTTTTGTCCAAATCGGCCCAGACATCGGGTAAGTTTTTTGGACATTTAATGTTGAATGCAATTTCTTTTTGTTCGGCAATAAACCTGATGGTTTCACACGAATATTTAACAATGTTGTATGGATGGGTGCTGCCGAAGTTGAGTAGTAATTTACCAGTTTCTACCTGCCCCATGTCCAGCAATTCACCGGTGATTTTTAACAACCTTTCGCTATCGTCGTTAATATTGTTGATGAGTTCTTTCTGAAATTTAGTTACGGTGCCATATCGTTTGTCCTCCATCAATTTCAAACTCATTTTTAGCGATGAAATAGGCGTTTTTAATTCATGCGATACCGTGGCAATAAAGTTTGTTTTTGCTTCATCAAGTTTATAAAAACGGGTTATGTTTTTAAGCAATATGAAATATCCCACACGCTTCGAAACCACTTCAATTTTTCCAAATGGATATTCTTCGTCGGGGGTATAAATCTCAAAAAGTTCCTTCGTGAAATAATTATCCCTTCCATCCAAATGTACTTTAATGTCGCTCACATCATCTGTTTCATTCACGAGTTGACTAAACAATTCGTTGTCCTGAGCGGCTTCCTGGGCCGAGCGGCCCACTATGTCCTTTTCTGCTATGTTTAATAATTTGAGGGCCAGTGGGTTTACAAATAATATCTTCGCATTTTCATCAAAACCGATGATGCCATCTGTGACATTTTTTACAATGGTCTCAACCCGCAGTTTTTCTTGCTTTATTTTTGTTTGACTTTGATTTTCGTAAACAAATAGCTTAGCGGCCATTTGGTTAAATTCTTCCGCCAAATCCCAAAATTCATTTCTATATGGAAAAATAAGGCGCCTGCCGTAATTTTTATTGGCAATTTCCTTGATGCCTGCTATAAGTTCTTTAATGGGTTTAATGATATAGTTAGGAAATATGATTAAAAAAAGAATGACAACGACCACACAAAATGAGTCGATAAACGCGACGAGGGAAATGGCGGTATTGGCTGTGCTGGTAGCTCGTTCATATTTCAGCTCCATTGGCTCCATATTCACCTTCATCACGCCATAGGACGATTTTTTCATTTTTGCTTTTAGCTCTTCTACTTCTGCGGCTCGCTGGGGTAATTTGCTCAGCCGCTTGAAATCGGAAGAAAGCGAATCGGCGAAAGCCTTTTCGCCGGGTTCGGTAATGTCGCCAGCTTCGGCATGTACATAATAACCTATTATTTTTAACTGATTTTTGTTGGGCATCCCCGGGCTATCAAGTAGCTGGTTAATGTTTTTAGCATAAACCAACGAACTATAGTTATTGTGCAAAATGGCTTTTGCATCATCCGAAAGCCGGTAAACATAGTAAGCAGCCAACCCTGAACTCAGTAAGGCAATCAGGAACAGAAAGCAAATTCCTGCCCGTAAATTATTTTTTATGGTCATGCAATGTGTTATTGGTAACAGTTTTTATCATAAAATTTGGATAATGCAAAAACGGTAACCAACCCTTCAATATGTTGTTATTTTAATTTTTAGTTTACAGGCAAGTTGTATGCCACTGGTGGTTTTGTGGTTATTTATTAATTTATAATTCTCAATATCAATGTGTTATAATAATGAAGGTGAATTATTCCCGTCTGATTTATTGCCAAATCGGTATAAGGCATATTCAATTTGACAGGGTTATATCGCCTGAATTAAAGATCTGTTAATTTTCACTGCCATTTTTTGCCATTTTGACAAAAAGCCTATCAAAATGATTATGTCGAAAATAGGGCGCATGTATTTTTTTTAACGTAAAGTATTCATTTACAGGTGAAACGGAAATTTATGTAAAACGAGGCACATTTTTGGTATAGTTGAGTTTGTTAAATTTAAAAGCTTGTTTTAATAATTAACAGCGAATAAGTACCCCTATTAACACTATAACGAATACACAATATGCTTTCGACTATTCTGGTTGTTGAAGATGAAAATAAGTTTGGCGGTTTGTTGTCCAGAATTATAGAAGCCGAAGGATATCATGTGTTACAGGCACAATCGGCAAAAGCTGCCTTAAAACTTCTGGAAAATGAAGAGATAAGGGTGGTAATAAGCGACGTTAAACTACCCGATGCCAATGGCGTTGATTTGGTAAAACGTATTAAAGACCTGCACCCTTATGTTGAAGTAATTAACCTGACAGCATTTGGCTCGATTAAAGACAGCGTAAAAGCGATTAAGAACGGCGCCTTTGACTACATCATGAAAGGTGACGATAATGACCGGATTATCCCAATAGTAAATAAAGCTGTAGAAAAGGCCAATTTGTATTTTCAAATACATCAAATAGAAAAAAAGACAAGTCGGCAATATAGTTTTGCTAATATACTGGGTAAATCTCCTTTAATTGCCGAGGCAATAAATTTAGCCCAAAGAGTTGCCAGCACCAATGCCACCGTTTTATTATTAGGCGAAACCGGTACCGGGAAGGAGATTTTCGCACAGGCCATCCACGAAGAAAGCGATCGCAAAACCAAGCCATTTGTTGCCGTTAACTGTAGTTCGTTTTCGAACGATTTGTTAAAAAGCGAGCTCTTTGGGCACGTAGCCGGTGCATTTACCGGTGCATTGAAAGACAGGAAAGGTTTGTTTGAAGAGGCCGATGGGGGGACCTTGTTTTTAGATGAAATTGGCGACATGAACCTCGAGCTGCAAGCCAGGTTATTGCGCGTACTTGAAGACGGTACATTTAATAAAGTAGGCGACTCGAAGGTGACTAAAGTAAACACCCGGATTATTGCAGCTACCAATAAAGATTTAAAGAAAGAAGCCGACAATAATACATTTCGGTTAGACCTTTTTTATCGCCTCGCGGTGTTTACTATTTATCTTCCTCCTTTGCGGGAAAGAAAAGAAGATATCGAAATTTTGGCAAATCATTTCCTGAAAGAATTTGCAAGTAAACTCAATCGGAAGGTTAACAAAATAGATGACGCTTTTTTGGCCTCGTTAAAAAATCATGCATGGAAAGGCAATATTCGTGAGCTGAGAAATGTAATGGAGAGAGTGGTGATTATTTCGAACACCCAAATACTCACCACTGATTTACTACAGGCCGATTTTTTTAACGATGCTGTTGAAGGGGAGGATTCTACCTTAAATCTGGCAAGTATCGAAAGCCAGTACATACGGAAGGCCATGTCACAGTCAAAAGGTAATAAAACAGAAGCTTCTAAGTTGCTGGGCATCGGCTTATCAACTTTATATCGCAAAATTGAAGATTATAACTTGTAAATTATTTATAATCTCCTCACCTTAATTTTCATTTTTTTTTCTGAAAACACCAGTATTTTTCTGGTTTTTATGAAAGATTAAGTCATTAATCTGATTTTTTGTACGTAATTAAATATTATCGTACAAAAAATGGATTAGACAGTGCTATTTCTCTTTTTTTTCTTAATTGTGCGCATTTAGTTTTATCAAAAAATGCACTTTTTCTCAAATTGAGTTGTTTTTTTAAAAAATGACGTGCTTTAATTAAGGAAATAGGATATTTTTTTTGTGAAAAGCATAAAATCGCCCGATTTAATGTCTTTTTAATTTCGATTTTAATAAAAGAGGAAATTTTCAGCCAAATATTACCTCCAAAACTCAATTTTTCTTTCATTGTGATAATTCTACAATGTCATTTTGGTGCATTTCATCATTTCGCTTTACATGGTGTTTTACTCAACTAATTGATATATAGTTATTTAACTGTGTGTTGAATCTATTGGCACCAAAGTGGTATATGGGTTAAAACAATTTAATAATTATTTACATAATGTTTAAAAAAATCAAAGCATGAAAAAACTATTTACCATCATTTTACTACTGGGAGCTTTTTTTAGAGCATCAGCGCAAACGAGCGCAGCCACTTGGGCAATGTTGTCAAAAAAAGATTCCATCCATGAAAAAATCAAACTCGATTCTATTAAAAAAGCAATGGACAGTGCGGCTCCATTGGGTTATGCCGACTTTTCGTGGCTGAACGGAAATAACCGCCAGGATCATAAATTGCTGGATAACGAATATTTTACCGGTGATTTTACTTTCGATATGAACTACACCCGGTCAGGGAATAACCCGAACGATGATATGGTAGAGGGATCAACTGCTTTGTCACGTGACAACGAAGTTGGTGTATCAATGGTGGCTGTTGGTGGCGATTTTCATTATTCAAATGTTCGCGGACGTATCATGACCCAATTTGGTACACGTTCTACAGTTGTGCCGCGAAATGATTATAGCGGGTACAAAGGCCAATACGACTTACCAGATGCTTACCGTTACTTAAGCGAAGCTTACGGTGGTTATCATTTTGACGTTTGGCATGGTATCAACGTCGATATGGGTATTTTTATGTCGTACATAGGTTTATACTCTTACAATAACTTCGAAAACTGGAGCTATCAGCCATCTTATACGTCCGATAACACCCCATGGTTCTTCAACGGTATCCGTGTGCAGATGTTCCCAAGTGTAAAAACCAAAATCGAGCTTTGGTTTATCAACGGATGGCAATCTTATGGCACGTTTAATAAAATGCCGGGCCTAGGTTTTTCAATTGTAAGCCAACCCAACCAACGTACTAAGATTATATCCAATAACTATTTCGGAACAGATGTTGCCGGCGCACCAGGCGTGAAAAGGTACCATACCGACAACTCATTCCAGTATTTACTTTATGATGCTGCAAATAAAAAAGGGCCAGGCATTAAACGTGAAGCATTCAGCATCACAGCCGACTTTGGCGTTCAGGATGGTGTTGCACCTGGAAATGTTGTTTACTCACCTTTTGGGGCAAACGCGTCTAACTTTATCAGCGGCATGATCTATCACAGAATTTGGTTTGGCGATCAAATGAAATGGGGTTGGACAGCTGGTGGCGGATTTATGTCGAACCCAAGTCGTTATTTAGCTTTAGTACCTACTGGACTTGCTACCGATTCCTTTTTAGCCAATGCTGTTCCCGGTGCGAAAATGGCCGGTTGGGATGCGTCTACCTGTATCGATTACAATCCTAATCAGTTCTTAACACTTCGTTTCGAATTGGTACACCGCTTTATGAATATCCCTTATTTTAACGGACCAGGTGGTGTTACATCCGGGCCGGGTGGTAACGGGTATCAGGCTAACCCTGCAACCTCTTTCAATGCTAACTCATACATTCCAAACCCGCCAACTATTGTTAACGGATCTGGACAAACAGTACCTAATCCAAATTTTGTACCGTTTGACTTAGTAAACTCTGAAAGCAGGTTCATAGTAGCCTTAATAACAAGGTTTTAATACAACGAAATCAAGTGCCATTATTTGAATGGCACTTGATTTCTGAAACATGGGAATCCCGACAAATTCCTAAAGTCTATAATAATTAATAAAATGTTTAACAATAAAATAAAATCAAAAATGAAAGCTTTAAAATTAATGATCATGGTGCCTATAATGGCAATTTTCATCCAAAATGCTACAGCTAGCGGCCAAAGTGCCGGTTTATATTTAACCGTTCAGGACTATATGAACCACAAACTAAGTTATACCGATAACGATAAAATTAAAGTAACCGGCCTTTTGGGCTCACACAATGTTGTTTTAACACACGATGGTAAAAAACAGGTTTTAGCGAAAAGTGAAATATTTGGATACAGTGTGAATGGCGTAGACTACCGTTTCTATAACAATGCCGAATATCGCATTACTTCGAGTAAAGGCTTGTATATATACACACGTACCGAGCTTGTACAACAAGGTAAAGGGCCAAAACCTACCGAGGTTTATTTCTTTAGCGCAAGCATCGCCGATCCGATTCAACCACTTACAGTTACAAACGTTTTGAGTGTTTATGCAAAACACCCTCAGTTTACTTATGCTGTAGAAAGCTTCTTTAAAAGCGATAGCGAGTTAACTGCTTACGACAATTATAACAAGGAATACAAATTAGCTTACCTGTGCTCGCAAAATGTTAATTAACGGCAAATTCAAAACATATAAACTAATTGGAATTTACCCCTCCCAATGTATTGCATTAATTTACTGTGATACATTGGGTATTTAAACTATACGAATTATGTTGCTTAAATTCAGTTTGTCAAATTACCGCTCGTTTAAAGAAAAAGCCACCTTAGACCTTGAGGCTTGTTCGATTAAAGAATATGCTGAAAATGTATTTTTCTCGAAATGCGGCAGTCAGCCTGCCAATATCCTAAAGTCGGTTGCCTTAATGGGTGCTAATTCATCTGGTAAAAGCAATTTATTTAAAGGGTTTGAATTGATGCGCTATATGGTTATCAATTCGGCCAAAGAATCAACACTAACTAAAACATACTATATTGACCCATTTAGACTAAGTACTGAAACGGAATATAAACCAACCTTGTTCGAATGTACAATGATGATTGATAACATTGTTTACAGGTATGGTTTTGAAGCCAATAATAAAGAAATACAAGCCGAGTGGCTCTACATGATTGTTAAGCGCCGGGAAGAAACCGTGTTTATCCGAACCAACAGCGAATTTGAAATTGTAAAGCGCTTTCCAACCGATTTTAAAAATAAGCTGCTCATGCTTACCGACTTAACCCGGAAAGACGCATTGTATATATCGGTGCTTACCCAGTTTAACATTGAGATGGCGCAACAAATATCAAATTGGTTTGCAAACAATATCGTTTATGCTGAGCCCAATCTGGATGACGCTATTAATTACACAACCGAACTCCTTAACGATCCGGCCTACAGTTCCCTGCTGAATGAGATAATTGAAAAATCTGATCTTGGCTTTACGCGGATTGAACGGCCAAACGAAAAACAAGCCCCGGATAGTTACCGGGAGCAAAAATACGCTGATAAAGCATTGAACGGTTTTGCCATTCAAAGGTCTAAAATAAAATTACGGTCGAATCATACTAAATATGATGCAAAAAACAAGGCAGTCGAAAGCGTTTTTTTAGAATTAAGCAAGGATGAGTCCTTAGGCGCCCAAAAACTGATCGCGCTGCTCGGCCCCATGATTAAAGTACTGCTCGAAGGCGGTACATTCTGGATAGATGATTTTGACGCGGTAATCCATCCATATATTATCACTATGGTGATCGGCCTCTTCAACTCCGACAAATACAACAAAAATGGTGCGCAGCTGGTGGCCGTATCATACAACCAACAGATACTTAAAAAGCTAAGGCGCGATCAAATTGTGTTCTTCAACAAGGATGCTTATGGGGCATCGTCGTTGTCGGCACTCTACATATACAATCCTCATGTTAGGAGCAACGCCACATTTGATAAAGAATACCTACAGGGCCTCTATGGTGGCGTACCCCAAATCAACAATATTCAAACTCTGGATGTACAGCAAAAAGCACATAAGAATGGAAGTTTAGTTACTAAATAGCCCTGGAGTGGATGCTTTTTATCATAAGGCTAATACCTTAAAAGGTTAAGGTGAATTTTAATCTGTTTCTAATTTCGCTTTAATTCTGTTCTAATACCGGCATTGTAACTTTGCCCTATCAAAAAGATTATGTTTAAAAAGTTTTTAATTAATTATTTATTTTTTCAAATAGCGTTTATCGGAATGGGGATTTCAGCCTCGGCACAAGCCCCGGTTAACGACACCCTTAAATTAACTGTTAAACAAGCCGAAGATTTGTTTCTAAAAAACAATCTACAGTTAATTGCCCAACATTATAACATTGGCATAGCCGAAGCGCAGGTTATAACCGCAAAGGTGTTCCCTAATCCCGACTTCAATATTTCGAGCGGCCTATACGATCCAAATACGCATAGGTTTTTTGATTACAGCGCAGGTCAGGACGAATTTGCAGGAGGTATTTCTCAATTGTTTACAACAGCCGGGAAACGTAACAAAAATATTCAGTTGGCGGTAATAGGCGTGGAGCAGGCAAAATATCAATTTTTTGACCTGTTGAGGACGTTGAAAGCTTCGCTCCGCAGTGATTTTTTTACCATTTACTTTCAGCAACAATCGGTTAAAGTTTACAATACCGAGATCAATGCGCTGCAACAAATACTGAAAGCATACAAAGAGCAAAATGCCAAAGGCAATATTGCCGAAAAAGATGTTTTGGGTATCCAATCGCAACTATATTCGTTGCAAGCCGAGCTTGCAAGCCTGGTGGTAGGCATTGATGGCAACATCAGCCAGCTCCAGTTATTGATAAGGGCCAAGCCCGGCACATATATTGAAACCGAGTATAATTATGATATGGACGGTAAAGATATATTAACTACAGTGCCTTATCAAAAACTACTCGACTCGGCATATACCAACCGTTACGACTTACGGCTCGCCAAAGCCACTGTAGCCTATAACGATATGAATTTGAAATATCAAAGAGCACTGGCAGTGCCCGATTTTAACCTCTCGCTTGGGTTTGATAAACGTGGTAGTTACGTGCCAAATTATAATTCACTGGGGATAGAATTCAATCTGCCATTTTTCAACCGCAACCAGGGTGGTATTAAGCAAGCCAAATTAATGGTAGACCAGGGCAAGTTCCAATTGCAGGGCCAGCAAGACCAGGTAGATAACGATATATCGGTTAATTACCTTCAAGCCTCAAGATACGAAAAACTCAGCAACAGTTTCGACCCGCAATTTAAGTCGGACTTTACGCACCTGATAAACGAAGTTGTTAAAAACTATCAAATCCGGAATATCGGCCTGATCGAATTCTTGTATTTCTACGATTCATACAAAGTTAACGCGGTTCAGTTAAACAATATCCAGCTCAACAGGGTAACAGCACTCGAGCAGCTAAATTATGTTACCGGCACGCAATTTTTTAATCAATAATTTATTAATCACCATAGGGTATTAAAAATGAAAAAACAATTTTATAGAAACAGTTTAATGATTCTGTCGGCCTCCGCGTTATTGTTTAATCTGTTTTCATGTAAGTCAGACGAGGCAGCCAGCGATGTAAGAGAACAATATGTAGTGCCTGATTCGTTGATGAGTAAACTTATAATTGATACGGTAAAAACATCAAATGTTACGGAGTCGATCAAATTCAATAGCATAGTTGATTTTAATACCGATAAAGTTGTGAACATATTTCCGCTTATAAGCGGTAACGTGGAAGAGGTTAAAGCAATGCCCGGAGATTTTGTACATGCAGGCGAAGTTCTGGGTGTAGTTAAAAGTGCCGAAGTAGCCAACTACAATGCCGCCTTAATTACAGCCGAAACCAATGTGAGGTTAAATGCAAAACTGCTCGAACAACAACGCGAATTGTTTAAGAGTGGATTGGCATCCCAAATAGACATCACCAATGCCGAAGTAAGTTACGAGCAGGCTGTAGCAGCTAAAGTTGCAGCTGAAAAGATTTTGAGCATAAATGGGAACAATAAAAACGGCGAATTTGCTATTAAATCGCCTGTTGATGGCTTTATTGTTCAAAAAAATGTAACAAATGGTATGGCCATCCGCGCCGACAACGGGGCTAATCTGTTTACCATATCCGATTTAAAAAATGTGTGGGTGCAAGCCAACGTATACGAAGAAAACATCGGCAAGGTACACGAAGGCGACGAAGTTTCGGTAACCACCATCTCATATCCCGACAAAGTTTTTAAAGGCAAGGTTGATAAATTGATGAGTGTACTCGATCCAACCAGTAAAGTATTAAAAATGCGGGTGGTACTGGACAACCCCGGTTATATTCTTAAACCACAGATGTTTGCAACGGTGGCTTTAAATAACAATGAACATAAACAAGCCACTGCCATTGCCAGCAGTGACCTCGTTTTTGACCATAGCCAATATTATGTAATCACTGTTAAAGGGAAAAAAGATGTGCAGATAAGGCCTGTAGATGTTATAAATATTAATGGCAACACGGCCTACATAAAAAACGGCGTAGTACCCGGAGAAAGACTAATAAGTTCGCAGGCCATCCTTATATACGGATCACTAAACTCTTAGAAGCGGTTAGCTGATAGCTTTTAGCCATTAGCTGTTAGCCTCAAAAGGTTAGCTGTATTGTCCCTGGCCAGCATCTGACATTTACGTAAAAAATGGAATAAAGCTAATGGCTAAACGCAATTGGCTAAAAGCTAAAAAATATAATTAACAGCTAACGGCTAACAGCCAATGGCTAAAAGCTAATAAAATATAATGAACAAAATTTTAAAGGGTATTATCGGCTTTTCATTAAAAAACAAATACCTTGTATTGGTTGCTGCTGTTCTATTGATAGTTTCCGGGATAATCATCTTTATGCAAATGCCAATTGAGGCATTTCCGGATGTTACCAATACCGAAATAGATATTATTACCCAATGGCCAGGTCAAAGTGCCGAAGAAGTTGAAAAATTGGTGACTATTCCAATAGAAATAGCTTTGAACCCTGTTCAAAATAAAATCAGCCTGCGTTCTACTACTATATTCGGACTCAGTTATGTAAAGGTAATATTTGACGACAACGTAAAGGATCCTGAAGCAAGGCAACAGGTAATGTTTTTACTTAACAATGCCACTCTTCCAAATGGCGTTACCCCCGCTGTGCAACCCCCAACCGGCCCAACCGGCGAAATATTTCGCTATACGCTTAAAAGTACTTTCAGGGATGTAAGGGAATTAAAAACCATCCAGGATTGGGTAATCGACCGTCGTTTGAGGGCAATTCCGGGCATAGGCGATATCAATAGCTTTGGAGGAAAAACCAAAACCTATGAAATAACCGTTGACCCTGGCAAGGTAGCTACCTTGGGTATAACCCCGCTCGACGTTTTTGCCGCTATTCAAAAAACCAATATCAATGTTGGCGGCGATATGATCATTCAAAATAACCAGGCTTTTGCTGTAAGGGGTATTGGTTTGATAAGGGACATAAACCAAATTAAAAATATTGTTATCAGCAATAACAATGGTATCCCTGTAGTAGTGCGAGATGTCGCAACGGTATCTATATCGAACCTACCCCGCCTGGGATGGGTTGGCAGGAGCGATGCTATTATTGATAAAAAAGGTAACCGGACTATAACAGATGATGATGATGTAGTAGAAGCTATCATTGTGATGCGAAAAGGTGAAAATCCGACTGAGGTTGTTGGCGCCTTAAAAAAGGAAGTTAATAAACTAAATCATGACATATTACCGGCCGATACAAAAATTATTCCCTACTACGACCGTTCGGATTTGATTGGGTATGCTACTCATACCGTTTTGCATAACCTGATAGAAGGCATATTACTCGTAACCTTCCTGGTTTCCATATTCATGTTCAATTGGCGCACCACGCTCATTGTATCCATTATCATACCGATGGCCCTGTTGTTCGCATTTATTTGCCTGCATCTCATGGGCATGTCGGCCAACTTGCTGTCACTCGGCGCAGTCGATTTTGGGATTATTATAGATGGTGCTGTGGTAATGGTAGAGGGCATGTTTGTAATCCTCGATCATAAAGCGCACACGATGGGAATGGAGCGTTTTAACAAAGTGATTAAACTAGGGATGATCAAAAACAATGGCGCCGTACTCGGAAAGGCTATCTTTTTTGCCAAACTTATTATTATCACTGGTTTGTTGCCGGTATTTGCATTCCAAAAGGTGGAGGGGAAAATGTTTTCGCCGTTGGCCTACACGCTCGGGTTTGCCTTGTTGGGCGCATTGATTACCACGCTTACCCTGGTGCCGGTATTGATTAGCATGTTGCTCAAAAAAGATGTACACGAGAAACACAATCCTTTTGTGCACCATCTTTCAGGCTTTATGCTTTTTGGATTTACAAAAGCTTTCAAATACAAAACCCCGGTTGTTATAATTTCGCTGATGGTAATGGTTTTTGGGTTGTATTCATTTAGGTTTTTAGGCACGGAGTTTTTGCCCGAACTGAACGAAGGCTCTATATGGCTCAGGGTGCAATTGCCGTATAGTGTTTCGCTCAATCAATCGGTCGAGACATCAAAAAAAGTGCGCAAAATATTAATGACTTTTCCGCAGGTACAATATGCTGTTTCCCAAACAGGCAGGCCAGATGATGGAACAGATGTTGCAGGCTTTTATAACAATGAGTTCGATGTATTGATGTATCCGGAAGAAGACTGGAAGCCTAAAATAACGAAAGACGAGTTGATTGCTCAAATGAATGCGAAATTGGCCCAGCTGCCTGGTGTAGACCTTAATTTTTCACAACCTATCATGGACAACGTAGAAGAGGCGGTGTCAGGAGTTAAAGGATCAATTGTAGTGAAGGTGTACGGCGACTCGCTCGATTATACCGAGGGAAAAGTAGATGAAGTTTATAATATTTTAAAAGGTGTAAGAGGGATAACGGACTTAGGTGTTTTGAGAAGTATTGGCTTGCCCGAACTGGACATCAACCTCGATCAGCAAAAAATGGCCCAGTATGGTGTAGCCACAGCTGATGCCAATGCTGTAATCGCTATGGCCATTGGAGGTCAGGCTGCTTCAACTTTATACGAAGGCGTGCGGACGTTTGATATCCGCGTACGTTTTCCGGAAGCTTACCGCCGTACGCCAGCAGATATTGGCAATTTATTGGTACCAACGCAAAATGGTTCGAAGGTGCCGATAAAGGAAATTGCGTCGATAAGTCAAAAAACGGGTCCGTGTTTGATTTTTAGAGATGAAAATGAACGTTTTGCCACGCTTAAATTTTCGGTAAGAGGCCGGGACATGGGCAGCACCATTGCCGAGGCACAACAGAAAGTGAATGCCAAGGTTAGCGTAAAACGCGGGTATCATCTTGCATGGCAGGGGGATTTTGAAAACCAACAGCGAGCTGAGAAACGACTTACTCAGGTTGTGCCGGTGAGTTTGGCCCTTATCTTTTTGTTATTGTTTATCATGTTTGGTACCATAAAAGATGCCGCGCTGGTATTTCTAAATGTTCCATTCGCTATTGTTGGCGGTATTGCGGCGTTGATGATTACCGGTACTAATTTTAGTATTTCGGCAGGTATTGGTTTTATAGCCCTGTTTGGTATTTGTATTCAGGACGGCGTATTACTCATCACTGTTTTTAAACAAAATCTGGAACACATACAAGGTGAAAGCTTTACCTTATATACTGCCATTAAATTGGGTGTAAACTCGAGGATAAGACCGGTTATGATGACCGCCCTGATGGCTGCCATTGGTTTATGTCCGGCGGCATTGTCCCATGGTATCGGGTCAGAGAGTTCCCGTCCATTGGCTAGGGTTGTAATTGGTGGTATACTTTGCGCCATGATATTTAGCCTCTGGGTGTTCCCGCTCATTTTTGGATGGGCTTATCGAAAGACAGATCCAAGTACCAAATAGAACGGGCATGGAGTCGAGCTAGCAAAAATGCTAAGCTGTTAATATTTAATAGAAAAACAAAATGGGCCACCATTTTTAAGATTCGAATACCCCTAGTAATCGGTTGCAGACGGCATTGTGGTTTTAAAACTGCAATGCCCAAGCAATTTAACGGCACCATTTATTTGATAGGTGGTTTTATGGTTAAATGTTTCAATTTGCTTAAGCGACTGATTATATCCCCTAACCAGGTATTCAATCCGAATTAAAAGTATCGGCCTTTCTGTGTGTTGACGGCGATATGAAACCTACCATGATTTCTTTTAGATTGTTATCATTTTACCGCTGTAATGACGCAACTTTGTGCTATTGGATAACGGACCTTGCTAATAGGAGCGGGGCTGTCAGGTTTCTTTAATAAAAACGTTGTTATGAATGACCTTTCTTCATTAAAAAAATTTACCAGTAACCTGAAGGAGCAGGAGTATACCATGCCCGCATTATTTGTCGGTCATGGCTCCCCGATGAATGGGATAGAAGATAATGAGTTTAGTTCGCGCTGGGCGTTAATGGCGCGGGAAATTCCCGTACCCGCAGCAGTATTGGTGGTATCGGCACATTGGCTCAGTAGGGGTACCTGGGTTACCGCCATGGATTTTCCGAAAACGATCCATGATTTTGGCGGTTTCCCACAGGCTTTGTTCGACGTTCAATACCCTGCACCGGGCAGTCCAGCTTTGGCAAACGAAGTGGTATCTATGGTGCAATCCGCAAACGTTGGTTTGGACCATGACTGGGGTTTGGATCATGGTACCTGGTCGGTTGTAAAACGGATGTACCCGGAGGCCAATATCCCGGTGTTACAGCTAAGCATCGATTATGGCAAAAGCCCTCAATACCACTATGACCTTGCAAAGGAACTCTATCAGCTCCGTAAAAAGGGAGTATTGATTATTGGCAGTGGCAACATGGTACATAACCTGCGTATGGTGGCCTGGGATAAACTTAACCAACCTGGTTATGGTTACGACTGGGCTTTGAAAATGAATGATACTTTCAAAACGTTAATCACTAACGGTGACCCGGAGCCCTTGATCCACTTCGAACAATTGGGGCCGGAAGCTAAACTGGCTATTCCAACATCAGAGCACTATTTACCCTTACTTTATACCCTGGGGTTAAAGGGTGTAAAAGATGATGTTTCATTTTTTAATGACAAAGCGGTGGCGGGTTCATTAACGATGACCTCTGTGAAGTTGGGGTAAGCTTATTCATATTGATTATGATGAAGAAATCATGCCGTAGAGTGTAATAGCAAAATTTGCTCTAAATTGTTAACGTGTTCAAATCGCGTTCAACAATAGAAAAGGAAAATCCAAGCGCGCTTTTAGTTAAATAGCTACATTATATTCTATTAAACTAATCATATTTGCTGATCTGCAATTTGGTTTTTATTAAACTAATAAATATTATAAATGTTTCAGTGAGAAAATAAATTAACTTTTATGATAATTTGTTATCGAAGTACCGCTTCCTTATAAGTGTTTGGACCCTTTAGTGTTGCGTAAGGTAATTTAGGGCCGATTTTATAAAAAATCAAACCCCGCCAATTTATAGGGGCACTTGTTTTGCAATAGGTAGAGTGCATGAAAAACTTCTATATTAAAAACATGGTCTGCCAACGTTGTAAAATGATAGTTAAACAAGAACTGGACAAGCTCGGTTTACATTATACTTTGTTGGAATTGGGCCGCGTGGAGATCTTAGAAAATATTTCTTCCGAGCAAATCGGCATATTTAAAACTGAATTGCTAAAATCAGGTTTGGAGGTAATGGACAATAAGAAATGTATTTTAATTGAAAGGATTAAAAATACTATTGTCGAAATGGTCCGCTACACGGATTTCCAGTTGAAAATAAATTTTTCCGATTACTTAAGTGCTAAGTTAGACTATGACTACACCTACTTAGCCAATATTTTTTCGGAAATTCAAGGTACTACCATCGAGCACTTTATTATTCTCCATAAAATTAACAGGATAAAAGAGTTGATTAGCGACGATGAACTAAACCTCACCGAAATTTCGTGGAAGCTTAATTATAGCAGCGTAGCACATTTGTCTTCACAGTTTAAAAAAGTTACTGGTATTACTCCTTCAAGCTTTAAACACCTCGATCGCAAAAACCTCGTCGCGATCGAAAATGTGTGAATCATATAACTTTCTCCCAAAATTGTATAAACCTATAGCTACCCTTAGCAAGCAGGTTTGTACTGTCCTGAATTCCACTCGAATTCAAGCCAACAACATTTAACATTTACTTATATCTATCTATTATGCGAAAAACAATTACCCACACTAAGTATAGTGCTGAAGTGGATCAAAAAAAAGGAAAGCTAAAAATATTCCAACCACTATTACCCTTAGTCTTACTGTTTGCCTTATTTGCAGCAGGATGTAAAAAAGATACTTATACAGGGGCTATCCAGGGCGTTTGCCCAATAGTAGTTTCAACCGACCCGATGGATAAAGCAGTTGACGTAGTTTTAACCAAAGCGATCGCAGTTACTTTTAACACGTCGATGAAGGCAAGCACCATTACCAACGCCTCCTTTATAATTACACAGGGTGCCACAACAGTTGCTGGGGTTATAACACCGGGTACAAATGGCGCGGTTTTTATTTTTACACCAACTGTTCCGCTTTTGCCTTTTACGGTTTATACTGGAACCATCACTACCGCGGTTAAAGATACTTTGGGTAGCTCTCCCATTAGTGTTTACACCTGGTCATTTACAACTATTCCGCAGGTAACTACCGCGTCACTGCCTTTACTTGGCGGTACCACCACAGGGACTGGTACTTTCGCCCAGGGCTCTATCGCAACAGTTACCGCGGTGCCAAATACAGGTTTCACGTTTACTAATTGGACCAATAACGGAACAATTGTTTCAACAAGCCCAAGTTACCAGTTTAAAATTGCCGGTAACATAGCGCTGGTTGCTAATTTTGCAGCTGTACCTGTTGGCAAGTTCGCGGTAAATTTATCATCTCTACCAGTTGCGGGTGGTACAACCACAGGGTCTGGTTCATATAATGGCGGGTCGCTGGTCACCGTAACCGCTTCGCCAAATCCGGGCTATACTTTCACCAATTGGACAAATAACGGCGTTGTAGCTTCAACAAGCTCAAATTATCAATTTGCTTTGGCAGGAAACATTACATTAGTTGCCAATTTTAAAATAATCCCTTCTTCGCAGCTGGCGGTCATCTTATCATCAAACCCTCCGGCAGGGGGAACCACAAACGGATCTGGCTCTTATGCAATGGGGACTTCTGTTACCGTTACAGCCAATCCAAATACGGGTTATATGTTCGTAAACTGGACTAATAATGGTGTTATAGCCTCTACCAGTGCTAACTATACCTTCCCGCTAAACGCCAGCACAACACTGGTAGCTAATTTCGCTTTGATTACTTACACATTAAATGTGATCGCGGTAAACGGAACAGTTGTTGCAAATCCCAATTTGGTAAATTACAACTTCGGCTCTTCGGTACAGCTAACCGCGACACCGAGTCCCGGTTACTCCTTTGCCTCATGGAGCGGAGATGCCAACGGTTCTTTAAACCCCATCACGGTAATTATGAACGGGAATAAGAATATAACGGCTAACTTTTCATTAATACCGGTACAACCAGCGGCATTCATCCCAATATTTGGGGCTTTTGGCGGCACAGCCGGCCTTACAAATCAGGGGATAAACACGGTAATTAATAATGGTGGTATTGCGACTACAGCGGTAGCGACTGCCGTAACCGGATTTCACGATGGCCTAACCGCTGATGTTTACACCGAAACACCTTTAAATGTGGGCTTGGTAACCGGTGGGATCGACGCTGCGCCGCCTTTCCCCGGAACGGCGACCAAATTTGCCATCGCAACCAAGTTCCTGGCCGATGCGACCGCATTTTATATCAGTATTTCGCCAGCAAATAAGCCAGGCGGTACTGATCCTGGCGCAGGCGAACTGGGTGGCTTAACCCTGGGCCCCGGTGTTTATCAATCAGCAAGCGGGACATTTAAAATTACAAACGGGAACCTTACGCTTGATGCCAAAGGCGATCCAAATGCTACCTGGATATTCCAGACAGCCGCTGGCCTAACCGTAGGTATCGCTGGCCCGGCCGGAGCCCGCAGCGTTTCTTTGATAAACGGAGCCCTGGCTAAAAACGTTTACTGGTATGTTGGTAGTTCGGCTACTATTAATGCTGCCGGTGGCGGTACAATGGTGGGTACTATTATAGCTAATTCGGGTGTAACATTTTCGACTGCCGGAAATACCGTTCAAACGGTACTTAATGGTAGTGCAGTTTCTTTGGTTTCTTCGGTCACCATGGTTAATACAACCATTATTAATTACCGTGTTTATCCCCTGATTTGTAAGGCCGGCTGTGCCGCCAAAAGCCCCAAATATTGG
>Ga0364866_10002_pt1 | contig 172808 bp, 156 predicted proteins | sample ExccelAu500001D3_3_FD_206913 | JGI IMG/M metagenome (GOLD analysis project Ga0364866, IMG submission 206913) | Enriched cells from Trout Bog Lake Hypolimnion, Wisconsin, USA - BchlTB.Aug13.5000.01.D3 | ecosystem: Environmental > Aquatic > Freshwater > Lake > Hypolimnion/Profundal zone | place...
TCGGTTATGTAAAGCAATACGTTCATAATTGTAGTAAACTTCTACACTGTGGCGGGAGTACAGGATTTTTACTTTTTTACCAATGAACTTATAGGGTACACTGTAATAATGTTTATCGGTACTAAGACCCACATGCCCATTTTTAGCAACAGTAGCATAATGATACTTCTTCATTTCATAACGTAATGGAGGAAGCGGCATCAACACATTTTTTTCTATTTCATCAAACTGTTGTCTGCGACTATAATTTCTACCTCTGAGATGAGCACTGTTATGCTGTTCCAGTTCTATTCTGATTGCTTCATTCAACTCTTCTAATGAATAATAATGCTTTGTTTTAATCTTTACATAAATACGGGAGTAGATAATTCTTACTGCATTTTCAACGAGTGCCTTATCTCTGGGCCTATAAGCTCTCGCAGGAAGAATAGTTGTTGAGTAGTGTTCTGCAAAATCTGCAAAGGTTTCATTAAGGGTAGGTTCATACTTACTGCTTTTGGTAACAGCTGATTTTAAATTATCGGGAACAATAGCAGCAGGTACACCGCCGCAATAATGCAGAGTGTTTTCACAAGCAGCAATAAAGTCTTCTTTTGTTTGAGTCATTACAGCTTCAACATAAGTCAACTGGCTTGCTCCAAGAATGGCAACAAATACTTCTACTTGTTTTATCTCTCCTGTTTGTTTATCTATGATGCTGAGTTTATCACCGGCAAAATCAACATAGAGTTTGTCACCTGCTTTATGCTCCATATGCATGGTAGGATTAACCTGTGCTTTCCACTGTGCATAATAATGCTTAAACTGACTGATACCTAAGCCATCAGGGTGGGTACGTTTATATTCTTCCCATAAAATATACCGGGTAACGCCTTTTTTCTTTAATGCTTTATCAATGGAAGGAAAAAGATTGAACAGCATTTGTAAGCGCTCATTTAAAGGGGTTTCTGCTGGTTTTATAAACAAGTCCTCTAAATCTTTATCGCTTAGTTCACTGATCTCTTCAAAGGTTAAATTAGAAGCAGTAAATTCTTTGATGTATTTCTTTAGTGTATTGCGGGATACTCCTGATTGAGCAGCTATTGCTAACTTACTATATCCTTGGCAGTGCAAACGTAAAATCTGTCTTATTTTAATCATGTTGATCGGATTGTTGGCCATTATTGCTGAGTTTTAAATCTCAACTTAACGGCTCCTAACAACATGAACTTTATTTCTTCTTAGGTGGTCAATTTACTCCGGCGTAGGGTGGTCAACTTCAATCATCCTTTGCTCGAGCCCTGACTTATCCCAGGGGTGGTCAATTATACCGGCTCTTGCAAGTTCCGAGACCATTGGTTGTTGAAAAGGAACTGGGGAATTACATTTACAGAGTATTATTATCGATATAGTCCTTTTTGGGCAGAGATTATTGGAAGATTTAATTTTCTGCGAAAACTAAGTTTCTTTCTCCTAATTATTCCCATACATCAGATTTCTAAATTTTATAAATGATGCAAACAATCCACTGTATAGGGAGTGATAAAAAAAATGGTGAATTTCAATTTTCCTATGAGTTTATTAAAGAAAAGGGAATTGAAAAACATATATATATGATTTATAAAAAACCAGCCGATAAAAAACAATTTTTCGAAATGGAAATATGGAAATCAAGTGATGACCGGTTTATTAGTACAAATATGAATCATAATAACCATAAAGAGCTTATGAGAAAAGGCATTCCTTCAACTATGATTGAAATGATTTCACATCAGTTTGCTCAACCTATTTATTCAAGTTCAAATGAATGTAAAATTTTTGAAAATGAATTTCGCTCCGAATCTGCAACTAGCTTATGGAAGAAGCTTGTGCAAAATGGTAAAGCGCGTTATGATGACAAACAGGATAGGTTTATTTTTATTGCCTATTGAAGATTATTCAAAAATGAGTATGCTTCCATTTCATTTTTTTTCTGCAACCCACACTTTCACAAAACAAAATCTAAAGATTGGTATATGTTTATCTTGTCTCAATGATAGTACCTTATACTCGTCTACAAGTGAGATTTGTTGATTTTAATAATACAAGACATAAATAAGGATATAAAATCCTTAATAGCTTGCTTTTGTTTTTAAACCCGAAGATTTTAGGAACTACAGTTGTTTCACCGTTATGAACGAAATTATTTCTTATTGCGTAAATAATTGTAAGAACATCTGAATTTGTTAAACTAAATGGTACTTGTCCAAGGTTGGCAATTATGGCTGCCAATCTAGTACGTTGATGTCTAATTGAATGTCGTAAACAATAATTTAAATAAGCTTTTAATTCCTTTCTTTTTGTAATAGTATCGTAAGTCATCGAAAATTTGTTATTAACTAGATTTAAAGCATTAAGTATTGTTTGTGACTTAGCGTAAGAATTGTGAATTTCAGTGTCCAACCAAACAATTTTATTTTTGCCATTTCCTGCAACACATTCATAAAGTTTTAAGTAGGTTTCATAAGCAAACCATAGGTCAGCTAATTTGTAATATAATAAATGGCAAACTTTTAAATCCCCTTGTTTGTCTGACACGAAATCGTTATTAAGCATTATTTCTGAAATTCCAAAAGCCAATCTCATCTTGACATCGAAATTTTCAAATTCATTTTTTATTTTATTCAACTCGGCAGTCCGTTGAACATTTTCACTGTTATTAATTGAATTTATAATTCGATTTTCAATACTCTTATAATCATTATACTCATTCTGAAAATCTTGAAATGTAAATTCCATTTTAGATCAAATTTATTTTTGAAATGCTAAATTTATAAAAGTCAACTTGAAATGAAAGATAATTTCTTTCTGTGTTTGAAATGCTCTTATTATCCTCACTATAATTGTTCCTTCTCCAAACTTCAGACAAATGTTTTCAATAAATGTTACTGGAATAATTTTACAACCTCACACTATCGTACACATCATTAATCTCCCGTTCTCTTATACCCAAGTATTTCTTGGTAATTGCAGGACTACTATGTGAAAATAATTCCATCAACAAAATAACTGCTTCATTGGAATAGTTGTTCAATCGGAGAACCCTATTGCCCAATGTCTTCCTGAATAGGTGGCTACTGGCATTTCCCTCCAGAACAATATCATATTGGTTGAAAATCTCTTTCAATTTCACATTGACATAGGATTTATCAATGGGTTTTGTACCGTACTTGTTGATGAATATGAATTGTCTGGTATCAACTACATTCATTTTACTTTTAATCCGTTCAACAATTTCTTTCAGGTCAGGATTGATTTTAATTCTCCGTGTCTTCTTTGTTTTTTTTTCTTGGATGGTTAGGATATCGGTATTTTCAAACTGATTGAACCTAAGTTGAAGTAGATCACTTATACGAAGACCAGTGAATACACCAATCGTAATTAACAAACAAAACTTGTAATTGCCGTCACGCTCTAACTTTGAAATTAGTGATTTAAAATCATCCCAGTTCATTGATGTTGTCGTTGTTCTTTGTCCTCGTAAACTCATAAAATATGTTTAGAGCTAATCTACGGCTGCAACATATACTTTCCGCCAAAAAATAGCTAAGTATAAGCTAAAACCATCCATGGGAAATGATTTCAGCGTAAGGCATTGAAAATCAGTAGTGAAAAAAAATGATGAACTTATACTTTCTTACTAAGTATAAGTTGGTGGAATTTTACATCCGACAGGAAGTTGTCCGGTGATTTTCTACCGGTGCTAATCCAAAACTAAAGGAACTTGAAGGGTGTTTTTTGAACTTCCTACAAATTTGAACGAAGTGGATCGGTGGATTTTAAGTGACCGGTGCTGATCTGAAATTGACTGGCACTTTAAAAATAGACGAGAAAACCCGGAATTTGAACCTGTAGTGGATCGCTGAAGATGTCAAACATTGTCTGGCAAATCAAAATCAATATCATTTCCCCAGTACTTCTTGTATTCTTCAATAAAATCAACCATCAAATACTCCATTGTTTTAATGTCAGCTACAAATCCGATACTTTGGTTGGAACTGATGTTATATTCTTTAATAACTGTTTCAAGTCTATTTCTTACATAGAAGATTGTGTCAGTTTTTTCATAGTCATTTCCTTTTCTGATTTCCGGGGTAAGGTAAAACACCATTTCTTCATCTTCCTTGGGAAGTTTGTATTCTGAACTCATTGTCTTAGGTTTTAGTTTCACTTATTACAGAACCCATGAGGATTTTCACTTGTTCCTCGGTAACGATTACCGATACTCTATTAATTTTCATCTTCTTTTAATATAAATACCGCCGGAATAATTTGAAGAAAAATAGTTGAGATTGATGAGTGGAACAGTTTCAAAGTGGGGATTGCCAGACAAGGTTTATGGAACGGATCACCGGAGAACTCGGGATATTGATGTAAATAACAAGGATTTTATGATTTGACTGGTAAAATTGATTGATTTCAGATATACGACAAGATAATACTGGCAATTGCTAGTATTGGGATTAACCTCACTTCGTTCCTGCTGACAGTAAGTTCAACCTTTTCGGCTGGGCGAAAAAGTGAAAATCTAAATCCAATCAGTCGGAATTCCGACCGATTGACTGATAACTTCTCTTGAAAACACGGAAAGTGGTAGTACCTCTGAGGGGTAAATTGATTTTGGGGTCTTGAAAATAAAATCGCTAGTCCCTGAACCTAATTTCAACTTCTATTGGAAACAAGGAAAGTGCCAGCAACTAATTAATGAACCTAATTCTCATAGTTTTATGAGAATTAAGGTAGTCCCTGTGAGGGTAAATTAATTTTTGGATCCAAAACAATAAAGAAATCCGATTTATCGGAAACCTTTTGCTAGTAACCTCGGGAGGTAAATTAATTTTTGGACCCCAAAATAAAATCGCTAGTAACCATTTCAAAAAGATATCCGATAAATCGGATTTCTTTTGCCAGTAACCCCGGGAGGTAAATTAATTTCGGGGTCATATAAGTCCTAATATTAAAAAAGTAAGGGTAAACATCACCCCGATTGGATCACTTCTCGTGGAAACACGAAAGGTTGGAAAACTGTGGGGTAATTATGCCACCACACTTCAGGTCATTTGGCTGGAGGTTTATCAATCTGGGACGTTCTGGGGGACAAGGTCTTCTTTTGGTGTAATTGTACCCTTATCAAAATATCTCACCCCAGAATTAAACTGGTTGGTTCTGGGGGTATTTTCCTGTGGATAGTTGATATCGCGGATCACCTCATCCATATCAATGGGAGTTGAATAGAAATGTGTTTGAACGGTCTTGATCGATAATCCGGTCAATTTGGATACCTGTTTCCGGGTGATTTTTATTCCTGATGATATTAGTTCTTGTTTTGCGGCTATTATCGTATTGATGGTTTTAGACCTGCGGTAATATCCATTCAAAAAATTTGATATTCGTTTCTTTTCATTCTGGCTGATCTTATTTTTTCTGTTGAAATGAACATATTTCACCTTGGTTCTGGGGCGAATAATTCCAGTGGATTTAATTCCATCATACACAAAATCAAATAATCGTACCAGTTCCAAATCCAGCATCTTTGGTTTGGCATAATTGTTATTGATGTAAAACAAATAGGAGTAGATATATATTTTATCAATATCAGGATTTAGATATACTAACTGGTGTATCATACTGGAGTAATACTTTCTTTTATTACCATCAACAATTACTTTTCTAAAGAATACTTCTGCGTAATCAACAGGATAAAAATCTACAATAGGATTTATAACATTAACTCTGGTGCTGGTAATTAATTTTGATAATACTTCATCAATATTGAATGCTGTATATATATAAACTACTTTCTTTTTATTCTTATCAGATACTGGAGTATTCTTATTTTCTAAAAAAGAGTAAATCAATCTATTATTATCCCCTTCATAGATTATAGATTGTTTTACCTCTTTTATATATTCTACTGATATTTCATTATCATAATTAACATACACTTCCGGGTCATAAGATATGAACATTGCTCTTCCAATGTCTTTACATTCAATGTCAATGATTTCATCCTTGAGTATTGTGGTTCTGATTATATCCCATACCTGAAAGAATTGTTCTTTGGTTGTAATGTTGAATGTTAGTTTGAATAAGATTGATAATCCACCACAGGAAGATGATTTGGATACCATTGAAACAAGGTGACCATACTTCGTTATAAAGTATTGTTTGTACTCATCAACATTGATAATATCATCCGTATCAAAATAAATGTAACCGGATGGTGCTGTAAAGTTCCTGTCAAAATTATCATCCTTTAAATTTCTGTATCCAACTATACAATTTGGAGTGATGTTGGGTAATTTCTTTTTTAATTCTTTGTATTCATTATTACTATCAATCCTTAATTGTCTGATTTGTCCTATTAAAGTTCTTTCAGGATTGTTCTTGATGATTTTTATTAGCGTTGGTAAATCAATAATTTTTTCTGGGTTGGTATCTTTAATTCCATTTTTAAAATAACTAAACACGGGTAAAAAAATACCCCTTGATTTCGTTGATTACGGCAACTACACTCAAGAGGTTTCTATAAATATCTTATGAACTTCATTCAACTCCGTAATAGTCAAATATGTTCAAGTGAAGAATAAACTAAATCCTTCTATAAGTAAATACTTGATTTCAGTATTTGGGTTAATTTTCTGGGCAGCATTTTTTGGAAATCTCTATACCTACTATTTTTTTAAGCAGGGCGGCAGGGAGCAAGGGCGGATACCTGATCACGAATTAACCATTCTACTCAAACATGCGTGGATACTGGCTTTCGCTAGTTCATTATTTCAATAATTTTCCAAATAAACATCGTTAAACATTTCCGTTTATGGATTTTTTTATTTATATTTTATCAACCAGTGGAATTAAAATCCCTGTAAGATAAAAGTATGGAAAAGACGAAATTTTTGAATGTTCCCATGTTGGTTAAACACATCCATTTACGCAAATCAACGATTTATAAAAGAGTTAGTGAGAATACAATACCTCATATCAAACTTGGAACAAGGACATTGTTTGAAATAGAACAGATTGATAAATGGGTAATGAATGGTGGTAGAATGAATGATGATTTACCACAACTACCCAAACTATAAAATTGAACAGTTGTGGCAACATTTAGTATGTACTTGGATAGACGAGGTAAGAAGGATAAACCGGATAATTACAAATTCAATCTAACTGTTAGAGTATGCGTTGAAAATGATACATTATACTTGAACATTCCAAAAACAAAATTAACCTTATCGCAATATGAGTTAGTATTCATCAAGAAAATAAATGATACTGCCAGTATTGAGTTTCGTGAAACCTGCAATGGTTATGTTACCAAATGTGAAAAAATCTATAATTCACTTCAATCGTTCAATCGTGAAAAGTTCCGTGAATTATTCTATAAAACAGATGATGTGGTTGAACAAGAAGTTATCCTTGTTGAAGAAATCAATCCACTCAAACTAAAAGTTTTGTTTGATGATTATATTACCCATTATAAAGGGATTGGAATTAAAGCAAGAGAACATTATGGTTATACGATTAGAACATTGGAGAAGTATAAACCGGGTATTACAGTTTGGGATATTACAACCGATTTCCTTAATGAGTTTGATGATAAAGTAATCAAGGATGGTAGCAGTAATTCAACGATGGAAGGTTTTGCCAGAGATATCCGTAGAATAATAAACTACAATACACACCACAAGAAAATCATTCCCAAAACTTATGATTACCCATTTGGTCGGGGTGGTTATTCTATCAGCAGCACATTTTCCAATAAAATCATTCTGAAACAAAATGAAATACAGAAGGTGGTTGATATGAAAGATTTTGATAGTCCTGAACAAGAGTTCGCCAGAGATATATGGTTGTTTTTATATCGTTGCAATGGCATCAATTTCTGTGACCTGTTAAGATTGAAGTGGAGTAATAAACAAGGTGATTATTACATCTTCACAAGAAAGAAAACTGAAAGAACAAGGAAAAATAATATCAAACCTGTTGTTGCTCCAATCACTGAAAAGTTACAAGAGGTCATTGATAAAATTGGTGACAAGGATAGTCCTTTTCTATTGGGTAAATTGCATGAGGGTTATACTGATGTTTATTTCAACAACAAGAGTGAAAAACTAAAAAAGATTTATAATATTCATTTGAAAGCAATCACAAAGAAATTAAATCTATCTGTGAAACTTAATGTTGGAAGTGCCAGACACACTTACGCTACTACCCTTTTACGAAATGGTATTTCCAAAGATAGTATTAGTGAAATGTTGGTTCATTCAAATAGTATTGTCACCGAACACTACCTCGGAAGTATGGATCAGGAGAAGACATTTGATATCAATAAATGTGTTTTATAAATCACGCCGGGTTTCACGCCAGGTAATAGTAAATCCAGTCAAAATAAATGGAAACTCCTAATAAATCTATTTGAAATTGAAAATATATACAGATGTAGGATAATGGATGGAAAGTTATTTGAGCCGCTTACAAGCAGAGGGTCGGCGGTTCGATCCCGTCAACTCCCACACAAAGAAAGGTTTCAAGAGATTGAGACCTTTTTTGTTTTTGCTTCGACCAAATTTTTTTAATTGAGTTGAACAGCAGGGAGACGATATTGCTGACTATCGTACACAAATAATTCTTCTATTACGTAGGTCCAGTACTTGTATAATGGGGTTTTGGAAAGATAATTATCAACTTCTGTCTTTGATTCTGCGCTTAAGGTGATCCAGCAAGTTTGGCTCTCCATGCTCACTGCATACATATCTATCACTCCTTTATTGATGAGATAATTGATATAGGTGCGATGTGGCGGGACAAAAGTCATAAAGTTCTCGTCCATGGTGAATTTAATGATTGCCTGAAATTTTTTCATAATCTACGTTTCTGAAATGAAGGATACAATTTTCATGCTGTTCTTATTTCAAATGGCAAACTGTCAAGGCAAGATAGAAACAAACTACAATTATTAGGTTATTTTGTGGTACAATTTTATTTTATGAAAACAATCGGATTATTACTCCTGTCCAACATCTTTATGACATTCGCGTGGTATGGTCATTTAAAAGAGAAAGGTGTGCCACTTTGGAAAGCAGTGCTTGTGAGTTGGGGGATTGCTTTTTTTGAATATTGTCTGATGGTTCCTGCCAACAGGTCAGGATTTGCAAATGGATGGAATGGCTTTCAGTTAAAAGTTACACAGGAGATTATTACATTGGTTGTGTTTTCCGTATTTGCGGTCTTTTATCTCAACGAACCTTTTGAGAAGAAATATTTGGTAAGCTTTTTATTTATTATGGGGGCTGTTTATTTCGCATTCAAAAAATAAAAGAGGCACTTCGGGAACGAAGCGCCTTAGTTTTAACCCTGCTGCATAAAACTAAACACGAGTTTATGTATATAAGCGAAAAAATAAAATGATTGCAAAAAATTTAGTCAATGTTATATTGACTGTTACCGATAAATAAAGTTTAATGAGGGATATAATTTAATTTCTAAGTGACAAGTCCATTTTAAATACTCATTAGATACAGTTCTTTATTGTATTAGTTGTGCAATTCTTCCTTTATTACCGGCAAGGAAAACTGCAGTCCCTTTTTTTGCTTTTTGCACTACATGAAAACTTTCATTAGAGATCAGTTGCCAATTATTACCGCCGTCATTAGAAATATCAATGCCCGATGTACCGCAAGTGATCAATTGATTTTCAGTAATATAAATAACACAGCTTCTGTAACCGTGTGGAGGTTTTTGTGGATGAGAGAATTTTACTTCATTATTAAAATCAAGCAAAACACAATTTAAAGTTGTGTCCTTATCATTTGCAAAATCGCCGCCAACAATAACTCCTTTTTTTGATTTGGTATTAATATCGATTGAGTTAGCACCGGTAGATTCTTTCCCTTGAATGATTGGTAATTCAAATGTTTTTGCATCAAAAAATAATTTTGATTTGATTCCTCCGGAAACAAAAAATATTTGTATCAATTCCATTGGCTCAGCAATTAATTTGGCATTTGTTCCACTCGAAGCAAAAAAAGCCTCGCCATTGAAAAGATTAAAAAGCGAATCTTTTTGATCGTTGTTTAGAACTGTTAACCATTTTTCTCCATGATCTCCTGCTACCGCAGCAAATAGTTTATTCTTAATTGGGTCACCAATAACAATTCCCTTTTCACCAACAAAATCCATTGCATCCAAAAACATTCCTTTAGTTGTGTCTTCAAAAACTTTAAACCAATTCTTCCCGCCGTCTTTTGTTTTTAAAATAACTGCAGGTTCTGCAACAGCCATGATGACGGCAGTGTTACTGTCAAACGCTTCAATATCCCTGAAATCTCTTTTTTCAAAATCCTTTACAATCAGCCACTGCCAACTGTTCCCGCCATCTGTACTTTTAGCAATTGTGCCATTGCTTCCGCTTGCCCAGATTATTTTATCGGTCACCACACTCAATCCGCGAATAGATGTTTTTGTGCCTGATTGTAATATTTGAATGGTTTGTGAAAAGCTATTGTTGAAGAAGATCATCAACAAAAAAATAAAAATGATTTTTTTTGTTTTCATAAACTAACTCGATTAATATAATAAATAGTGTTGAATCTCTTTTTGCCAGTCAGTTGTTGTTGTTATTTGCTGAATGACCTTTAAAAATTCATTGAACGGTAATTCGAAAATTTGTTCACTGTTTGTAATGCCCAATAATTTATCTAAATGATTTTTACCGGATGGATTAACATTGGTAGGGTAGGGTTTCCATTCAAAATGTTGTGGGTATAGATTTTTGATCAGTTTTATAAATAATAGTCCGTTAAACACTGCTGCAAAAGAAGAAGTATGCAATATTTTAAATTGAACACCACTACATTTTTCATTAGCATATTTGCTGTTTGATGGGGTAAAGTTTATTGTTTTCGCTGTTACATCGTCTATTGCCAACTGATTAAAAATGGTGGCCACTTCATTTCCATCCATCCACGGTGCACCTGCCATTTGAAAAGATAATGCTGTTCCTCTTGCTTCGCTTATGTTGGTTGCTTCCAGCAAACCTAATCCCGGATATAATAATGCCGCTTCAAAATTTTTGATAGCAGGAGAGGTTGGCACAAAATCAATTCCCCAATCCGTTTGAAAATCATTTCTGTTCCAGTTTTCGCATTTTATTATTTCAATCGCTGCATTAATATTTTTTGTTTGATTAAAATATACAGCCAATTCTCCCAAGGTGCATGAATGCCGTATAGGAATATTCCGTCTCCCAATGAATGAACTGCAATGTTCTTCATCCAGCATGGGCCCTTCTGAACGTGATAGATTACCTGAAAGAGGATTTGGTCTGTCGAGAATAATCAACTTTTTATTTTGTTTACCACATGCTTCAAGCACATGCGTCAATGTCCACAGATAAGTATAGAACCTACTGCCAACATCAGGAATATCAAATAATAAAATATCAATGTCATTCAGATCTTCTATGGAAGGTTGCAGTTTATCTCCGTATAAACTGATGATGGGTAAAAGCGTTAATGCATCAATCCCGTCATTCATTTTAGCACCGTCCGCACCTTTTACATCCAATCCATGTTCGGGAGAAAATAATTTAATGAGGTTAAAGCCATTATCCTGCAAGGCTTTTCTTGATGGAATAAATTGCTGGGTTGTTGCAGCATGATTGGTGACAAAGCCAATACGATCTTGTTTCCAGGATGGATCTTGCTGCAATAAAATATCTATGCCGAATTGGATCATATTGGGAATATCAATTATAATAAGAACAAGTTATTTTTTCACAAAACGTAGTTTTTCTTTTAATTGTTCTACAATATTAAAAATAATCGGACAGCGCTCATAATGCATAAAAGTTGTAAAAAGCCGCTCTTTAAAATTAGGCAAATGCATGGCAGGGAATTCTTTGCAGCTACTGAAACGATGTTCATAAACAGTACATTTATTATCATCTAAGAAATGGCAGGGCATTTTGTTCATGATCATCATGCCGCTGCTGCCTTTTTCAACATATTGTTCGTCGAAATCATTCCTGCTTTGCCCTAAATGATAAGAAACCGAATCCGCTTCCTTTTCTGAAACATTGATCATTAAAGTTTTACAGCAATTGCCGCATTGGGTACAATCAATTTCTGCAGAAATAGTTTCATTGAATTGGTGAACGAACTTGTCAATTGTTTTACCATCCTGTGTTCTGAGAAATGAGCTGAAAGCCTCATTCTCGCTTGCTTTCATAGAAGCGATCTCTATGATGGAGCTAAGATCGGTGATTAGATATGGTTGATTTGAGGAGATGATGCAAATGTAGTTGAATGTTCTAAAAATAATTTCCACGAATGTTTTATCCACATTGTGGATGAATTTGTAGAAAAAAGAAAAATGTTTAGCTGTTACAGGTAGTTAGATTTGCGGGTTGGGGCAAATGTGCAGATGTGCAGATGTGTGAATGTGCAAATGTGAAGATGGGTTTGCTGAAAATATTATGAAAGTACAAGTGTGCGATTCTTTCACTAAAGAATCGAAGGCAACGAAGCATCATAGTAGCACAGACGCTTAGTAAAAAAATAAAATAACGATTAACTGAATTATGGCCGAAATAAAGCAAACAAATTATACGGAAGACGATATTAAAAGCCTTGACTGGAAAGAACATATCCGGTTAAGGCCGGGGATGTATATTGGTAAATTGGGTGATGGCAATGCACCTGATGATGGTATCTATGTGCTGATGAAAGAAGTGATCGATAACTGTATCGATGAGCATACAATGGGTTACGGGAAACATGTTGATATAATTGTTGAAGGAAAAACAGTTTTAATCAGAGATTATGGACGCGGTATTCCTTTGGGTAAAGTGGTGGATGTGGTGAGTAAAATCAATACAGGTGCAAAATATGACAGCAGGGCTTTTCAGAAGAGTGTGGGTTTGAATGGTGTGGGCACAAAAGCCGTGAATGCATTGAGTAGTTATTTTAAAGTAACGGCATTCAGGGATGGCAAACAAAAAACTGCAGAGTTTGAACGCGGCGCTTTAATTAAAGAGTATAAAGAAGAAAAAACGACTGAAGAGAATGGTACACTGGTAACATTTATTCCGGATGAAAATGTTTTCAGAACCTATCATTACCGCAATGAATATATAGATGCACAATTATGGAACTATTGCTATTTGAATGCAGGTCTTGTTATTAATTTCAATAACAAACGTTATGTAAGCAAGAATGGTTTATTGGATTTGCTGCAACATAAGACCAATCCTGATGAATTGCGTTATCCCATCATTCATTTAAAAGGAGAAGATATTGAAGTGGCTCTTTCTCATAATAATGATTATGGCGAAGATATTTTTTCTTTTGTAAATGGTCAGTACACCACACAAGGCGGAACGCATCAACAAGCATTCAGGGAAGCGTACGTAAAAGTGATCCGTGATTTTTATAAGAAGGATTATGATGCTTCTGATATTCGTACAAGCATTGTGGCAGCGGTTTCTGTAAGGGTGCAGGAGCCTGTGTTTGAATCTCAGACCAAAACAAAATTGGGTTCACAATATGTTTTTGAGGGCGGTCCTTCGATGAAGAAATTCATTGAAGAATTTTTATTGAAGGAATTGGATAATTTTTTGCATCGCAATCCAACGGTTGCCGAAGCATTGAAAAAAAGGATCGAACAGAATGAAAGGGAAAGGAAAGAATTAGCCGGCATAAAAAAATTGGCGAATGAAAGAGCCAAGAAAGCGAACCTCCATAATAAAAAATTACGTGATTGCCGAGTGCATTTGAATGATGAACCGCCAACAAAGAACAAGGCTGAGTTTATTGAACTGCAGAATAAATCAACCATTTTTATTACAGAAGGAGATAGTGCAAGTGGTTCTATCACGAAATCAAGAAATGTAGATACGCAATCTGTTTTTAGTTTACGTGGTAAGCCTTTGAATTCTTACGGACTGACAAAAAAAGTAGTGTATGAAAATGAGGAATTCAATTTATTACAGCATGCATTGAACATTGAAGAAGGCTTGGAAGGTCTGCGTTATAATAATGTAGTGATCGCAACTGATGCGGATGTGGATGGCATGCATATCCGTTTATTGCTGATGACATTCTTTCTGCAATTCTTTCCTGATCTCGTGAAGAAAGGACATGTTTATATTTTAGAAACGCCCTTGTTCCGTGTAAGAAATAAACAGGAAACAATTTATTGTTATGATGAAACAGAAAAACAGGAAGCCGTAAAAAAATTAGGAAGCAAACCCGAGATCACCAGGTTCAAAGGATTGGGTGAGATCAGTCCGGAAGAGTTTGGAAAATTCATTGGCGATTATATGCGCACGCAATTGGTGCATTTGGCGGAAGGAGATCATATTCAGCATTTATTGGAATATTATATGGGCAAGAATACACCGCAGCGACAGGATTTTATTATCGATAATTTGAGATTTGAGTTGGATTTGATTGAAAATTGAGAAGAATTAGCAATTAAAAATTAATAATTAATAATTGAAGGAGAATAACATCATACTTGAAAAAAGCTTTCAGTTTTCGCTGAGGATATTGAAGCTGTTTCAGCATTTAAGAGAAATAAAAGTGGAGAGAGATTTGTGTACACAATTATTGAGAAGCGGAACTTCAATAGGAGCAAATGTTGAAGAAGCAATTGGTGGTTCATCGAGAAAAGATTTTATTCATAAACTTGAAATTGCTTACAGAGAAGCAAGGGAGACAAAATTATTGGTTGAGATTATTAAAAGAAAGCGAATTGTTAGAAGAGAAACTTGCAATTTCATTTATTATTGATTGTGAAGAAATACTAAAAATTCTTTCCGCAATTATCAATTCATCGAAAGGCAAAAATTCTTAATTGTTAATTCTTAATTATTAATTAAACAATGATACATATTGTATTTGAAACAGCAAACATTGATGCACTTAGCAAGGCATTTGAATTAGATGAAAGTTTACAAGGCGATATTATTGAAATAAAAGATGATTATGCCGTTGGTCCCATCATTGATATTTATGATGAATATGGTTATCAGCAACGTAGAGATTGGTGGAAAGAATTATTGGAGCACTCCCCTTATGAAGAACAATTGAATATTGTGGATGATAAATTAACAGTTCATCAGTTATTAAAAAGATTGGATGAACCCTTCGACGAAGCTCAGGGTGACAAGAAAGAAGAAGTCTGGATCTGGATGGGACAAAATCAACACGATGTTTGCGGTTATTATTGGTTGATGAGTCAATTGAAAAATTATCAGGGAAGAATTCAAGTGTTGTATTTGAATAATCTTCCTTTCATCAATGAGAAAGGGAATATTTTTTACCCAACTCATTTGAGTGAGATTCAACCCAAAGAATTTTTGAAGGCTAAAAAATTAGCAAGACAAATTACGTTGAGTGAATTTGAACTCGATCCTGATGAGTGGAAAAAATTATGTAACGATAATGCGCCGGTAAGAATTTTAGAAGGCGGTAAAAAGATCGCCAACAAAGAAGAATCTTTTTATGACAAGGACGTGCAGAGTGCCGTTACTGCTGAGTTTCAGAAGCTGACAAAAGTATTACATACGATATTTTCTAAATTAAAAATTCAAACAGGCGATGTGTTCTTGGTTTGGAGAATCAAAAAATTAATTGAAGAAGGAAAATTGCAAGCGCAAGGTGATTGGGAAAAAGGATGGAAAGAAGTTGAAATAAAGATACGGGTGAATGCAGTATTGTAATTAAAGAATATTCAATATACAATTTTAAATAATCAATGTTCAATAATGAGCGATGAGCGAAAATATGATTTGGAAGATCGTTTAGTTGAATTTGCTTCAAGGGTTATTGATGTTGTTGATTCTTTACCTAACACACGTGCCGGAAATTATATTGCAGGGCAAATGGTTAGATGCGGACTTGCCCCTTCTCTTTTATATGGAGAAGTTCAGGCAGCCGAATCGAGAGATGATTTTATACATAAAATGAAAATTGCGCTTAAAGAATTAAAAGAAACTCGTGTTTGTGTAAAACTGATTATCAAAAAAGAACTAATAAAACCAAATATCAGGCTAAATGAACTTCGTAAGGAAAATGAAGAATTAATTGCAATCATTTCTAAAGGAATTGATACAGCAAAGAAAAATAATCAGCAAGCTAAAAAGTGAAACGATAATTGAACATTCTATATTGAATATTGGGTGTTGTATATTTAATTGAAAGGGGTATGGCGAAAGAAAAAATTGATAATAAGGTTTACGAAAATGAAAGCGGTGTGCAGGGCCAATATAAAAATTGGTTCCTGGAATATGCTTCTTATGTTATTTTAGAACGTGCGGTTCCCGCTGTTGAAGATGGTCTGAAACCCGTGCAGCGACGCATTTTGCACGCGATGAAAGAAATGGATGATGGCCGTTATAATAAAGTTGCAAACATTATCGGACAATCCATGCAATACCATCCACATGGTGATGCAAGCATTGGAGATGCGTTGGTAAATCTCGGACAAAAAGATCTATTAATTGATACACAGGGAAACTGGGGTGATTCGAGAACAGGCGATGAAGCTGCAGCACCACGTTATATAGAAGCACGTTTATCGAAGTTTGCATTGGAAGTTGCATTCAATGCAAAAACGACCAACTGGCAATTGAGTTACGACGGCAGAAAAAATGAACCCGTTGTATTGCCGATGAAATTTCCATTGTTGTTGGCGCAAGGTGCAGATGGAATTGCTGTTGGATTATCCACTAAAATTTTACCGCATAACTTTTGCGAGATCATTGATGCATCGATAAAATGTTTGAAAGGCAGGAAGTTTGAATTGTATCCCGATTTTCAAACAGGTGGAATGGTGGATACAACCAACTACAATGATGGTGAGCGTGGCGGAAAAATTAAAGTGCGATGCAGGATCGAAGAGTTGGATAAAAAATCATTGATCATCCGCGATGTTCCTTATGGAGTAACGGTTTCACAGTTGTGTGAAAGCATTACCAAAGCAAATGATAACGGAAAGATCAAGATCAAAAAACTAACTGAATTCACCGGTGCGAATATTGAGATACAGGTTGATCTGGCTCCCGGCATTTCTCCTGATATCACCATTGATGCATTGTATGCATTCACAGATTGTGAGATCAGCATTTCTCCCAATGCCTGTATCATTGATGATAACAAACCTCGCTTTGTTACTGCCACTGAATTATTAAAAACAAGTGTTGAGAAAACAAAATATTTATTAAAAAGTGAGTTGGAGATAAAGTTGGGTGAATTAGAAGATAAATGGCATTACACTTCACTGGAAAAAATATTTTTCGAAGAAAAAATTTATAAGGAATTAGAAAAGAAGCATGATACATGGGATAAAGTATTGCAAGCCATTGAAGATGCTTTTAAACCGTTCAGAAAATTATTCAAGAGAGATATTGCAAGAGAAGACGTGCTGAAACTTACAGAAAAACCTGTACGCAGAATCTATAAATTAGATATTGATGAATTGAATGAACAGATCAAATCCATTGAAGCCGATATCAAACAAGTGAATTTTGATCTGGAACATTTGACTGATTTTGCAGTTGCATATTTTGAAAATTTGCTGAAGAAATATGGTAAAGGCAGAGAAAGAAAAACAGAGATCAGACAATTTGATACCATTAAAGTGCAACAGATCGCTATTGCCAATACTAAGCTGTATGTCAACAGGGACGAAGGTTTCATTGGAACGAGTTTAAAGAAGGATGAACTGTTGTTTGAGTGTTCTGATCTGGATGACATCATTGCATTCACCAAACGCGGCATCATGAAAGTCGTGAAGGTTGAAGACAAAACTTTCATCGGAAAAGATATTCTGCATGTTGCTATTTTTAGAAAGAATGATGAACGCACCACGTATAACATGATCTATTTTGATGGTAAAGAAAAAAGTTACGCGAAAAGATTTAATGTAACGGGAGTTACACGTGACAAAGAATATATTCTTACCAATGAAAGTGATAAAAGCAGAGTTCATTATTTTTCAGCCAATCCAAATGGAGAAGCTGAAGTGTTGAAGATTATTTTAAGTCCTAACTGTTCTGCAAGGATCAAAGAGTTAGAATATTATTTTGAAGAATTGGAAATTAAAGGAAGAAACAGTCAGGGAAATATTGTTACAAAATATCCGATCAAATCGGTACGATTCAAAGAAGCAGGTAAAAGTACTTTGGCGGGCAGGAAATTATGGTTCGATAATAAATTCGGAAGATTGAATACAGAAGGCAAGGGAGAATATCTGGGAGCATTTGAAGATGAAAATTTATTGGTTATCTATGACGATGGAAATTATGAACTCACCAATACAGAAGAAACACAAAGATTTGAAGCGGATAAAATTTTATTGATCGAAAAATTCAATCCGGATAAAATAATCACGGCTGTTTATAAGGACAATGACAAATCGCAATTCAATGTGAAGCGATTTAAGATTGAAACCACTACACTCAATAATAAATTCCTGTTTATCAAAGAAGGGGAGGGTAATACGCTGGAAGCAGTTACAACAGATGAAGAACCGATACTGGGCGTGCAAACAGGCCGCGGTTCACAAATACGAAAAGCTAAATTCAAAATTGCAAAAATGGTGGAAGTGATGGGTTGGAAAGCTGTAGGAGCAAAGCTGATGGATTACAGCAAGACCATCGAAATGGAATGGGAAACCAAACCAAAGGATGAGAACGCACAACCGGAATTGTTCGAATAAAAATAATCATTCAGGCAGCAACTAAAAACTATTTTTTATCGTAGATAGTAGAAAATAATTCAATGGCAGTTAAATATAATTTTATTACACGTTGGCAAATTAAAGCACCCGTTAAGCAGGTTTGGAATGCGATCTATGATTCTGAACAATGGCCCAATTGGTGGAAAGGTGTGTTAGCGGTGAATGAAATTTCAAATGGAAATGCAGATGGCATCAACAGTGTAAAAGAGTATGTTTGGAAAAGTCAGTTGCCCTACAAACTTGCATTTAAAATGAAATTGAAAAAGAAGGAAGAATTCAAAATGCTGAGCGGCGATGCTTTTGGCGAGCTGGAAGGAACGGGGACCTGGTATTTCGGAGAAAAAGACGGGATTACTTTTGTACAATATGATTGGAAAGTATTTACCAATAAAACATGGATGAACACTTTTTCATTTTTATTAAAACCGGCATTTAATTATAATCACAATATTGTGATGCGTTGGGGCGCAGAAGGTCTTGCTAAAAAATTGAATGCTGAATTGATCAGTTATTAGTTTTATTTTTTCTCAAACGGATGGTGGCTGATTGTTTAAAATCGCTGCTCATCTCAATTTCATACCTTTTATTGCCATCATATAGTATCAACACGGCACTATTGGGCGGAACCAATCCTACATTGTTTGCAAACATGCTGATATCAGTGTATTCCTGACTTTCATCCAGATGAATCGTCAATTTCAACGCATCATAATTGAGCATTGATTTTGGGAGGATCATCTTATTATTCATGAAAACAGAGATCGAATCATAATCAATTTCACCGCTATCATAAAATTCTAATTTTATCAGAGATGAATTGACAGTAAGTTCACGGATAATAGATTTTGAACGGGCACTATCTTTTTTAATTGCAACATAAACAGGAGCAGTTACACCAATAACAGATGGTTTAAGATTTAATGAATCAATGATCACATCAAGACTTGTTTCAATTGCAGCAGGTAAAGTGTCATTTGTTCTTGTCAAGAGAAAATTAATATCAGGTGTAGTATAACGATGAGCAGCATCACTTTTCAATGAGCCCGATAAAACAGATTCTGTTCTGGAAACACGGAATAAAAACTCTCCGCTCATGATGGTTGTAAAACCGTTTTTGGCTGTGCTTGCAAAAGGGTGGATCAATTCAAACTCTTTTAAAACGAGTTGTCTTTTTTCTGTATCAAAAGTTCCGGTAATGGGTGTAATAAAATAACCGTCCTTAAAATAGTAATTCAATTCACCATTTATTTTTTTACCGTTTTGGTGTAAAACCAATTCAGTCAAATATTCATCATGATTACTATACGACTTTACTTTGCCGGTCCCAAACCAATGCCCTTCAATATTCTGCGAAAAAACAGGTAAGTACCAGGAGAATACACTTAGTAAAAGAAAAGATTTCAAAGGTTTGTTCATTCGTTATGCAAAATATTGTATTCATAAATGTGAAGCGAAAAAAACTATTAACAAAAATAAATCGGGCATTTAGAGGCAGAAATCGTACATTTGAGCATGACAATTGAGTTAATATCGAAATTTGTTGAGGGCAATGTTATCCCCCCGACTAAATCAGTTAAAGTAGATTTTAAGAAAAGAAACTCCATTAACGGTATTATCATTCAGGATAAAGATTATTCTGATTTGAAATCTAAAAACTTTTGGCGTATAGTTCCCGTTTCATTGATTGAAGAATGGAATAAGTCTAAGAACGTTAATCTCGCTAAGATTTACAGCGGTGGAGAATTCACTAAGCTTTCTGTTGTAGTGAATAAAGAATCGTAGATTTTTAGAATTCTTTTCTGTAGCGTGTTGGTCACCCCGATCAACTGAATTTGTTTTCCCCAAAAGCAACATATCATTGTATTGTTCAGTAATGAAAAGAACGTACAAGTGAGCGAATCATTCACTGGATGATTCGAAAACAACAATTGACGGGTTATGTTATAAAGGCTGCTCAATCATTAATTCCTTACTTTTTTATTTTATCAAAATGACGTGAACTAACAGATGTTAGTTCTAACAATTATCTTTGTTGAATAACTTATGCGATATGAATAACAGAACTGTTTACATTGTTTCGGCGGTACGCACACCCATTGGAAGTTTTGGCGGAAGCCTGAAAGATCTTTCTGCCACTCAATTAGGCGCGATTGCAATTAAAGCAGCAGTTGAAAGAGCAGGATTGAAACCCGATCAAATTGAAGAAGTGTATATGGGTAATGTGATACAAGCCAATGTGGGACAAGCTCCGGCGCGACAAGCTGCAAAATTTGCCGGATTACCTGATCATGTTATTTGTACAACAGTAAATAAGGTTTGTGCCAGCGGGATGAAAGCCATTGCACAAGCTGCACAAGATATTTTATTGAGTGATGCTGATATTGTTGTTGCAGGCGGAATGGAAAGCATGAGTAATGTTCCTTTCTATGTGACCAATATGCGTTGGGGAAATAAATATGGTGACACAAAATTGATCGATGGATTATCGAGAGATGGGTTGACTGATGTATATCAAAATTCAGCGATGGGAAACTTTGCTGAGTTATGTGCGAAAGAATGCAACATAACAAGAGAAGACCAGGATGCATTTGCGGTTGAAAGTTATAAAAGAAGTCAGGCTGCATGGAATGACGGAAAGTTTGCTGATGAAGTAGTGCCTGTTGAGATTGTTTCAAAAAAAGGAACAACAGTTTTCGCAAAAGATGAAGAGCCTTTTAATGTAAAATTTGATAAGATCCCTGAATTAAAATCTGCATTCATCAAAGACGGAACAGTTACGGCCGCCAATGCAAGTACGATGAATGATGGTGCTGCTGCATTGGTTTTAATGAGCAAAGAAAAGGCAGATGCATTGGGTATAAAACCGATTGCTGTTATTAAAAGTTATGCGGATGCAGAACAATCACCTGAATGGTTTACCACAACGCCAAGCTTGGCTGTGCCAAAAGCCGTTGCCAAAGCCGCATTGAAAATGACTGATATTGATTTTGTGGAATTGAATGAAGCATTTAGTGTTGTTGGTATTGCCAATACACAAAAAATGAATTTAGATCCTGTAAAAGTAAATGTGCATGGCGGAGCTGTTTCTATTGGTCATCCATTGGGTTGCAGTGGAACAAGGATTATTGTTACATTGATTAATGTATTAAAGCAAAATGGCGGGAAGTTTGGTGTAGCGGGCATTTGCAACGGTGGAGGCGGAGCAAGTGCGATGGTAATTGAACTAGTATAATTTTTACGCTATTGTTTTTAAAACCCCACAAAAGGTTTGCATCTCATCTATGGTTCCCATACTGACTCTGCACCATTTACCGCCAAAATGTGCTCGAAATTGTACATAAATATTTTGTGCTTCCATTTCTTTCACAAAATCTTTTTGAATACTATCGATATTAAACAGAATAAAATTCGTTTGTGAAGGAATGAATTTCAATTTCAGATCATTGAAAGCAGAATAACAAATTTCTTTTGCTTCAGATGCATGCGCTTTGCATTGTTCTACGAATTGAGTGTCATCCAATGAAGCCATTGCAGCAACTGCAGAGACAAGACTAACAGCTGAATCAGGCCAGGGTTGGTATCCGCCAAAGGTATTGATCAAATCAGGATGTGCAATTGCATAACCAACTCTTGCACCTGCGAGCCCGTAGACTTTTGAAAAAGTTTTTGCTACAATGATATTTTTATTATTGATCGCCAAATCTGCAAGTGAAGGCAGATTCGCATATTCTGTATAAGCTTCATCAATAAATACCAAAGTTTTCTTTGATGCTTCCTCTGCAAATTTCCTTAATTCATTTACATCATTAACAGTACCTGTAGGATTATTCGGATTACAGATATACACCATTCCTGTTTTGTTATTAATGTTGGACAACATTTTTTGCAAATCATGAATTCTATTATGATTGAGTGGTATTCTATTCATAGTAAGCCCTAAATGCTCTGCTTGTCCGTTCCAAACCTTATAGGCAGGATCTCCCACCAGGACTTCTTTATCAGCTCCTCTCACGTGTAAGGCAGCCAAGCCAATAATTTCAGATGAGCCGGCTCCGAGTAAAATATTTGCAGCACCAACGTCCCAATGGGACGCAATCTTTTTCTTTAAAAGCGGAATATAATCATCAGGATACCTATTGGTGTTCTTATATGCATCCAAGATAGCTTTACGTGCCATTGGTGACGGTCCATAAGCATTTTCATTACTATTCAATAAAATTTGTTGATTACCTAATTTATAGATTGATGAGGGTCGAGCTAATAATTCTGAGGCAAAACCTAAACTTGCTAAAGCCAAACTACTTTGGCGTAACCATTGGCGGCGTGAAGTTGACATACTTGAATAGTTTGTGGTAATATACAATCTAAGATTGAAAATATATAGTGGGCACTTCGGAAATGACAGTAGTTAAACAATCCAATCCACCACTTCATTCGCCCATTCTTTTCTGTAAGGTGTTTGAATGCGCAGATAATTATCGGTATAACCTTCCATCATGCCGTTCTTTTCAAAAATTTCAAATAACACTTTGCGTGTTTGTCCGGCATGTTGTTGTGTAAAGTATTGCATCTTCATGTAAGAAAGATTGCGCAATGATTTATTTCGTTCGTTGCGGATTTGCATCGGCACAATATCTTTCATTTCAGCAGCGAGTGTATTATCTCTTTCAGAATAAGTGAATACATGCAGATAAGAAACATCGAGTGCATGAAGAAAATCGAAAGTTTCTTTAAAATCAGCATCCGTTTCTCCCGGAAAACCAACGATCACATCCACACCTATGGCACAATGGGGCATTAGTATTTTTATTTTCTCTACCTTCTCTGTATACAATTCTCGTTTGTATCTTCTGCGCATTAATCCGAGTATTTTATTACTTCCGCTTTGCAATGGAATATGAAAATGCGGCATGAATTTTTTGCTCTTTGCTACAAATTCAATGATCTCATCTGTCAATAAATTCGGTTCGATAGAAGAGATGCGGTAACGTTCAATACCTTCAACAATTTCCAATGCCTGAATCAATTCAAAGAAATTTTCCTCCGTGGTTTTCTTGCCATCGGGACCTTTACCAAAATCGCCAAGATTCACTCCGGTCAATACAATTTCCTTTATACCGCTTGCTGCTATTGCTTTTGCATTAGCTACAACATTTTCAATACTGTCACTTCTGCTTTTTCCGCGTGCCATTGGAATAGTGCAGAAAGAACAATTATAATCGCAGCCATCCTGTACTTTTAAAAAAGTTCTGGTTCTGTCATTCATCGAAAATGATGCAGTAAAACCACTCACATCTTCAATATCACAACTGCAAATTTTTGTAGTATTACCTTTCGTTAATTCTGAAATATGTTTGGCCAGATTAAATTTTTCTGCAGCGCCTAACACTAAATCAACACCTGGAATCTCTGAAATTTCTTTTGGTTTTAATTGTGCATAGCAACCGGTGATCACCACAAAACTTTCAGGTGCTTTCCGCTGAATACGTCGCACTAAATAACGGCATTCCTTATCGGCATTATCCGTAACGGAACAAGTGTTGATCACATACACATCAGCCACATCCTCAAAATCCTTTTTCACAAAACCTTCCAACTCTAACATACGTGATAGAGTGGATGTTTCAGAAAAATTGAGTTTACATCCTAAAGTATGAAATGCTACGGATCGTTGCTGCATAAGGGCGGCAAAGATAAGATGATAAGAGACAAGTCACAAGTAACAAGAAACAAGTGGCAAGTAACAAGTGACAAGAAACAAGTTCTATCAGGATACTTATTTTTGTATCTATGAAAATAGAAAGGGTATTGTTCCTATTATTCGGATGTTTATTTCTCATTCAATTATCCTGCACGCAACCATCGCAGCAGAAGGATAATACAAACATTGTAAATAATGACGCAGCAGTTCAATCGGTAAATGGGTTGAACAGAAACCCTTCGCAAATTCATTATTCTAAACATGCCAAATGCAGAATGGATTGCAGACATATTGATGAAGCAGAAATAAAAGACATTTTACAAAACGGAACGATCAATTATCGCAAGAGTGAATTGAATGCCGATGCCTGTCACAGGAAATATGCAGTGGAAGGTTATGCAAAGGACCAACACTTGAGAATCATCTTTGCGCCATGTGGGGAAATGATGACTGTTGTAACATGTATCGACTTGGCTAATGAATGGGAATGTCATTGCCCCGGGGATCATTAATATGCTACAAAATGTTAAAAATATAATCGAAGGATAATTATCGCAATTTTGTGCAGATTGAAGCCAATCTGCATTTTCATTTTTCCTATTATTAAGGTATGTTTGCTCACTCTTAAAAACCAAGACCAATGAATTTTAAAAAGACGAATAACCTGGTTGGATGGGCCATAGGTTTAATTGCTTGCACAGTATATGTTTTAACTGCAGAAGCAGGTGGTAGTTTCTGGGATTGCGGCGAATTTGTAAGCAGCTGTTTTAAAGTGCAGATTCCACATCCGCCGGGAGCTCCTTTATTTATTTTAATGGGAAGAGTGTTTATCATTCTTTTCGGCGATAATCCGATGACCGCGGCAAAAGCCGTGAATATCATGAGTGCTTTGCTGAGTGGTTTTACTATTTTGTTTTTATTCTGGACCATCACGCACTTTGCACGCAGAATTGCCAAATTAGGAGTGAATGATGTGATGACTAAAGCACAAGCATGGAGCATCATGGGAGCAGGTGTTGTTGGTGCATTGGCTTATACATTCAGTGATTCATTCTGGTATAGTGCTGTGGAAGGTGAAGTATATGCGGCAAGTTCTTTCTTCAGTGCCATTGTATTTTGGTCAATTTTAAAATGGGATCATGAAGCAGAAGCAAATAATCCCGGAGCAGATAAATGGTTGGTTTTTATTTTCTTTTTGATAGGATTATCCATCGGTGTGCACTTATTGTGTTTATTGAATATACCTGCTATCGTCATGGTATATTATTTCAGGAAGAGAGAGACTTTCAATTATAAATTGATACGTAAATGGTTTTTGATCTTGATCGGCGCAGGAGGTATTGTTGCATTCATTGCAGCAATGATTGCTGCAAGCGGGGAAGCCAATGAAGAACGCGGACTATCTACCGACGGAACTGTTGGTGGGTTAATGATTGTAGGCGCAGCAGCAGCGATTGGTTTATTGTATCTCATCGAAAGATTCAATAAAGAAAAGAAAGAATACTATGGCGGAGCTTATATCTTCTTTATTATCGGCGGTGTTTTACTGGGTATTGTACAAATAGGTGTAATACAGTACAGCATTGGTTTTGCAGGCGCATTCGACAGAACATTTGTAAATAATTTAGGCCTGCCTTTCTTCAGCGGGTTTACAACATTCTTTATTTTATTGGCTGTTTTAATTTGGCTGGCACTTCGTTTTGCAGAAAAAAAATCATGGCATTATATACGATTGGGTATTTGGTGTTTTGCATTTACTTTGATCGGGTACAGCACTTATCTTACTACCATGATCCGCAGTAATGCTGATCCTGCTGTTGATATGTACAATGTAGATAATCCGATGAGTTTGGTAGGTTATCTGGGCCGTGATCAATACGGAGATTTTCCATTATTGTACGGACAAAAATTTAATGCAGAACCTGTTGATTATAAACAAGGGGCTACCAAATTTCAAAAAGGAAAAGAAAAATATATTGAGATTGGAAAAGACGGGCATTATGTGTATGCTCCTGAAGACAAAATGATATTGCCTCGTGTTTGGGATGGCAGCAATGATCAATATCATGCAGATTATTATTCAAGTTTTCTCGGTATTGAAAAATACAGAGATAAAGATGGCAGAGAAAAATATGACCGTTCTCCCAATCAGTTAGATAATATAAATTTCTTTGTACGTTACCAGCTTTACTGGATGTACCTGCGTTATTTCGGATGGAATTTTATCGGTAAACAAAATGATGTGCAGGGTGTGTTTATTGGTAATGGTCGCGATGGTAACTGGATCACCGGTATCAATTTCATCGACAGTTTGATCTATGGCGATCAAAGCAAAATGCCTGACAGTCTTAAAAATAATAAAGCACACAATTCATTATTTGCATTGCCATTTATTTTAGGATTGATCGGATTATTTTATCATTTCAAGAAAAGAGGAGATGATGCATTGGTCACAATGTTATTATTTTTCTTTACAGGAATCGCGATTGTATTGTATCTGAATCAGGCAGGCAATCAGCCACGTGAACGTGATTATGCGTATGTAGGAAGTTTTTATGCATTCGCTATCTGGATCGGTTTGGGTGTAATGAAAATTGCAGAATGGTTAGGTAAGAAAATCTCCCAAACTTCTGCATCAGCTATCGCTACTGCAGTTTGTTTATTAGCAGTTCCAGTGCTGATGGCACAACAGGAATGGGATGATCATGACAGAAGCAAAAAAGTATTGGCACGCGATCTTGCAAAAGATTATTTAGAAAGCTGCGCACCCAATGCCATATTGTTTTCTTTCGGTGATAACGATACGTATCCTTTGTGGTATGCACAGGAAGTGGAACATATCCGTCCTGATATACGCGTGATCAATTACAGTTTGTTGGGTATTGATTGGTATATCAATCAACTTCGTTACAAAGTAAATGAAAGCGATCCGATCGATGTGATATGGACAGATGATCAAATCGAAGGCCGCAAAAGAGATTATATCGTTTACAATCCTAAAACAATTCCGCAGGACCGTTATTATGATCTCTACGACATGATGAAGAATTATGTGGGCAGTGATGATCCCGATAAAATGGATAACAGCAGAGGTGAATTATTGAATTCATTCCCTGCAAGAAAAGTTTCTGTTCCTGTTGATAAAGCATTCGTTTTGAAAAACGGAACAGTCAATGCAAAAGACAGTGTGGTGAGTGAATTGCGTTTCGAAATTCCACGCGGCACACTAATGAAGAATGATTTGGCAGTGTTAAATATCATTGCAGCCAATCATTGGCAGCGTCCGATTTATTTTACCGGCGGATTCAATGAAATTGGCTTCGGAAAATATTTACGGAAAGACGGATTGAGCTATCGTTTGATTCCTGTTGAGGGTGATGATATCAACGGTGATTGGATGTATGATAAAGTGATGAACAAATTCGGATTTGGTAATGCTGACCTGAAAAATGTGTATTATGATGAAGAGAACCGCAGACATTTGATCACCATCAGGCAGGCTTATGGCGAACTGGGAACTTATCTGGCAGCCAAAGGGAAAAAAGATTCTGCACGTGCTGTGTTGAACAGAGCAGATAAAATGATCCTGCAGGAAAATTTCCCTTACGGAATGGTGAGCAGATATAATCAACACGACAGAACATCATTAATGTTCCTCGATGCATGTTACCGGGCAGATGCAAAAGATTTAGCTGAGAAAGTAAAAAAATCAGTGAAAACGGATCTGGAACAGCAGATCAAATATTATAATTCATTGAGTGGATATAGAGCAGATAATATGTCGGAAGAAAAACGTAGTGCTGAAAGTTATTTGCAGGCAATTACTCAAATGGAACAACTATACGGAGCAAAACCTGCAGTTGCCGAGAACGGTAAAACGATCGGCGACAGCAGTAAAGGGAAAAAATAATCATTACGATTTAAGATAAAAATAGAGCCTCGCAAAATGCGGGGCTTTATTTATTCGAACCTTATCATAACTTCATGTGTTACTATAAATAAATTATTTAGATTACAATCATGATCGGTCATCGCTTCATACAATTCAATCCAAACGAGAACAACAAAACAAAGTTTGAGCAGATGCTCGACATCTTTATGCAATTGCTAACCTATACCAATGGCGATGCAGCCGAAGCATTGAGCTGGATGAATGAATTGGATAAGCAATATCAATTTACAGATGATGAATATGGCATGGGCGATTTTATTGATGATTTGAAGAATAACGGGTACATGAAAGAAAACCCTGTTGACGGAACATTCAAAATAACAGGTAAGAGTGAACAAACAATCCGCAAAAGAAGCCTGGAAGAAATATTCGGTAAACTCAAAAAAACAAGAGCAGGCAATCATCAGACATTTAAACCCGGACAGGGAGATGAGATCAATCCCGAAACACGTTCCTTTCAGTTTGGTGATATGCTCGAACATATTGATTTTACGGAAAGTATTCGCAATGCACAGATCAATCATGGTATTGAAAATTTCTCCATGCATGAAGATGATCTGCAGATAAGAGAAACAGATTTCAAATCGCAAACATCAACAGTATTGATGATCGATATCTCTCATTCGATGATCTTGTATGGCGAAGACAGGATCACGCCGGCAAAAAAAGTAGCGATGGCATTGAGTGAATTGATTCAAACAAAATATCCCAAGGATACTTTGGATATTGTAGTATTCGGAAACGATGCCTGGACTGTTGAAGTAAAAGATCTGCCTTATTTACAAGTTGGGCCTTATCATACCAATACAGTTGCAGGTTTAGAATTGGCAATGGATATTTTGCACAAAAGAAAAAATCCAAACAAACAAATTTTCATGATCACGGATGGTAAACCAACCTGTTTAAAAGTGGGTAAACGTTATTATAAAAACAGTTTTGGTATTGATAGAAAGATCATGAATCGTTGTATCAATTTAGCAGCACAATGCAAAAAGTTGAAGATACCGATCACCACTTTTATGATCGCATCAGATCCTTATCTGCAAAGGTTTGTACAGGAATTTACAGAAATGAATCAGGGCAAGGCTTTCTTTGCATCATTGGATAAATTAGGTGCATTTATTTTTAAAGATTTTGAAAGCGGGAAACGAAAGACTGTTTATTGAGGAAACGTGAATCGTAAAATCGGAAGTCGCAAGTGAGGTTCCTAACTTGCGATTCACGACTAACGATTCACGTAGTCCAGTATTGTACAAAAGTACAAGTGTGCGAATCATTCACTGGATGATTCGAAGGCAACAAAAGTTAAATTGAAATACAAAAGTTAAGTACAAAAAATAATCATGGATATCAAGAAAATTAAAACATTAGGCGAATTAAAGAAGAGTGGTTACAAACCAAAATCAATTAAAGAAGAAGTTAGAAATAATTTGATTGAAAAGATCAGGCAAAAAGAAAATGCTTTCACCGGAATATTAGGTTATGAAGATTCAGTGATTCCGGATACGGAAAGAGCTTTGTTATCTCGTCACAATATTTTGTTTTTGGGTTTACGTGGGCAGGCGAAAACAAGAATGGCAAGACAAATGATCGACTTGCTTGATGAACATATTCCTGTTATTGCAGGAAGTGAAGTGAATGACGATCCCTTGCAGCCGTTAAGCAAATATGCAAAAGATATTATTGCAGAATATGGGGATGAAACACCGATCCAATGGATTCACAAAAGTGAACGATACGGCGAAAAGCTTGCTACGCCTGATGTTAGCGTGGCTGATTTGATCGGCGATATTGATCCTATAAAAGCTGCGAATTTAAAATTGAGTTTCTCAGATGAAAGAGTCATTCATTACGGCATCATTCCGAGAAGTAATCGCGGCATTTTTGTTATCAATGAATTGCCCGATCTGCAGGCAAGAATTCAAGTTGCATTATTTAATATTTTGCAGGAAGGAGATATTCAAATTCGCGGATTCAAATTACGAATGCCGTTGGACATTTTATTTGTGTTCACTGCCAATCCTGAAGATTATACGAATCGCGGCAGTATTGTGACACCGTTGAAAGACAGAATTGAATCACAAATACTAACGCACTATCCAAAAACAATTGAAACTGCATTAGCCATTACTGAACAGGAAGCTCATATTCTCGAAGAACAGAAACAAAGGGTTGCTGTAAGTGATGTGATCAAGAGATTGATCGAACAAATAGCATTCGAAGCGAGAAGCAATGAATACGTTGATAAGAAAAGCGGTGTGAGTGCAAGGCTTACCATTGCTGCATTTGAGAATGCTGTGAGCAGTGCAGAACGCAGGGCCATCATTCATAATGAAAGGAAAACACAGGTTTGGATCAGTGATTTGGTGGGTGTTATTCCTTCAATCACAGGAAAGATTGAATTGGTATACGAAGGAGAACAGGAAGGTCCGTATCAGGTGGCAGTTAATTTATTGGATAAATCAATCCGTACACAATTCATTCAATATTTCCCTAATCCTGAACAGGCAAAGAAGAGAAGAGGTACAGGTAAAAAATCTGTTGAAGAAAAAGAAGTTGAAAATCCTTACAGATCGATCACACGTTGGTTTGATGCAGGCAATCATTTGGATATTTTAGTGGATATAAAAGATGCAGATAAGATCGCTGCATTATATCAGGTAGATGGATTGCATGCTTTTGTAAAAAAATACTTTCATGCTGCCAATGAAAAAGAAACAGCCTTGCTGATGGAGTTTGTTTTACATGGATTGGCATCTTATTCTTTGATCAGTAAGAGAGTGATTGAAGGAAAAATTGAGTTCAAGGATTTGATGGGAAGTATGATGAACCTGGGTAATATTAATTTTGGAGAAGATGATGATTTAAGTGAGGATGATTTTAAATAATATTCACTTCTCTTTCCAATTCAACACCGAATTTCTTTTTGACCGATTGAATGATCTCTTCACTCAGATCAAATATTTCCTGCCCGCTTGAATTGCCGTAATTCACCAGAACCAATGCCTGTAAAGGATTACAGCCTGCATCACCTTTGCGAAAACCTTTCCATCCGCATTTTTCTATCAGCCATCCCGCAGCTATTTTATAATGCATATCATCAATCATATAAGCAGATACATCTTTGTATTGTTCCCAAATAAAATGCCAGCGGAATTTTGAAACAACAGGATTCTTGAAAAAACTGCCTGCATTGCCTACAACCTTTGGATCGGGTAATTTGCTTTTACGGATATTAATGATAGTATCAGAAATATTTTTGATCGACAATTCCTTCACACCTTCTTTTTCCAGTTCTTTTGTGATAGCTCCGTATGTGGTATTGTATTGTGGCTGCTTTCTTAATTTATAAGTAACATTCAATATCACAAACTGGTCTTTAAATTTTTTCTTAAATACGGATTCTCTGTAACCGAAACCACATTCTTCTAAAGAAAAGGTTAGAATACTTTTATCATGGATGTGATAGGCTTCCAATTCTTCAAAAACATCTTTGATCTCTACACCATAGGCGCCGATATTCTGCATCGGACTTGCCCCAACGCTTCCCGGTATTAAACTTAAATTTTCCACACCTGCATAGTTATGTTCAATGCAATACAAAACAAATTCGTGCCATATTTCTCCTGCAGCTGCCTTTACATAATAGAATTTATCATCTTCCTTTATTAATTCAATCCCTTTCAATCCATTCTTTAAAACAATACCGTCAAAATCTTTTGTGAATAAAATATTACTTCCTCCGCCGAGAATAAGTTTTGAGTCTTGACCCTTGAGTCGGTAGTAGGAGAGCAGTTCAGTTAATTCATCAATCGTTGCAAAAGATGAGAAGTATTTTGCTTTTACATTAATGCCAAAAGTATTATATGGCTTTAATGAAATATTTTCCTGAATTTGCATACAGCAAAATAAAGAAATATGCAGCAACAAACAGCAGTTGTCATTGGTGCTACCGGAATGATAGGCGAGATGGTCACAAAACTATTATTACAAGATGATGCATTTAATAAGGTAAGAATACTGGTACGTAAGCCTGTTCTGCTTCAGCATCCAAAGTTAGAAACGGAGTTGGTAAACTTTGCTGATCTGAAGGATTTTAAAAATAAACTGGGTAGCGGCGATTGTATTTTCAGTTGTATCGGAACAACGCAAAAAAATGTAAAGAGGAATAATGAATTGTATCGTAGTATTGATTATGATATCCCTTTGAATGCTGCAAATTTTGGTAAAGCAGCAGGGTTTCAAAGTTTTTCAATTGTGTCATCAGTTGGTGCCGATCCTGCATCTTCTAATTTTTATTTGCGACTCAAAGGTGAATTAGAAGATGCAATCAGCACTGTTGGATTTAACAGCTTACATATTTTCAGGCCTTCGATGTTATTGGGCAAGAGAACAGAATATCGTTTTGGTGAAAATATTTTACAGGGACCATTCAAAGCTTTGTCAGTATTGCTTTTTGGCCCTTTTAAAAAATATAAGGCCATTCAGGGAGCAGTGGTTGCGGCAGCTATGGTGAATGCAGCAAAACAAGAAGTTGAGGGTAAATTTTTATATGAATACGATGCAATAGAATTATTGGCAAAATCTTAAGCAATTATATCGGATCGACATCAGGTAAAATAGTCACACTCCGGTAATTCTTATTGGTTTGAATAATGACTGTTTGCTGCTCTATCTCTTTCTTGCAATTATTGATCAATGCAGCATCCTTTGGTAATTTCAATAATATCTCCCAGATATATTGATTGCGTATCCTGTCAACCACCGGTTGTGCCGGCCCATTCAAATAGTTGCCGTAATTGCGTTTCAGGCTTTGCATCATGATATTGGCAGCTTCTTCGGCAATATGTTTTTCTTTGTGTTTGAAGATGATGGTGATCAATCTGGAGAAGGGCGGATAATGATATGCTTTTCGACTTTCCAATTCGTAATAAAATAATTTTTTGTAATCGTGTTCCTTTACAAATTGCAACACAGGATGATGCATATTGCTCACCTGCACCAAAACATTTCCTTTGCCATCCTTGCGGCCTGCACGTCCGCTTACCTGTTCCATTAATTGAAAAGCCCTTTCATTCACCCGAAAATCGGTGAAGTTTAAAATGCCATCTGCATCAATGATACCAACCAAATTCACGTGTTCAAAATCTAAGCCTTTTACCACCATTTGTGTACCAACCAAAATATCAATTCTTTGCTGCTCGAATAATTTGATCATATTATCATGCGCATCTTTTCCTTTCACGGTATCATAATCCATTCGTGCAATTTTTGCATCAGGAAATTGTTCCACCAATAATTCTTCAATTTTTTCTGTACCAAAATTCTTCTGAATAAAATTATGACTACCACATGCTGCACAGGTCGTGATTACAGGGTAAGTGCTTCCGCAATAATGACAACTTAATTTATTTTTTGCTTTGTGATAAGTAAGCGTTACATCGCAATGCTGACATTGCGGTATCCAGCCGCAGGTATTGCAGATCATGTAAGGCGAATAACCTCTTCTGTTCTGAAATAATATCACTTGTTTTTTTTGCTGCAATGATGTTTCGATTGCAGCTATGAGTTGCGGTGTTAGCGCAACTTTCGTTTTATCTTTTTGAGCGATCTTTTTTACATCGATCAATTCAATAGTTGGTAATTCAACATTTCCGTAACGTTCATTCAATACTACCAATCCATATTTATGTTGTGTACAGTTATAGTAACTTTCAATCGATGGGGTAGCACTGCCTAATAAAACTTTTGCATTAAATAAAGACGCATAATAAACTGCGGCATCTCTTGCATGATAACGCGGTGCAGGCTCCTGTTGTTTAAAAGAAGCATCCTGTTCTTCATCAACAATAATTAATCCGAGATCATGGAAGGGAAGAAATAATGATGATCTGGCACCCAATACAGCTTTGGTTTCGCCTGTCTTTATTTTATTCCATATTTCCACCCGTTCATTCGGATTGAATTTGGAATGATAGATCGCAATTTGTCCGCCGAAATGTTTTTGCAAACGACGAATGATCTGAGAAGTCAATGCTATCTCAGGTAACAAATACAAAACCTGCCTTCCTTTTTTAATGTATTCATCAATCAACTGGATATACAATTGTGTTTTGCCGCTGGCAGTAACGCCGTGCAGCAAACAAACCTGCTTTTCGTCAAACACTTTCAATACTTCTTCGGCGGCCTGTTGCTGTGCTTCAGAAAATTCAAAATCTATATTTGTATCTTTTGCAAGCGAACGTATTCTGTCAACAGGCTTTTTTTCTGCGATCAATATTTTCTTATCTATCAAACCTTTTAATTGTGCAGCAGTGGCATTTGATTTTTTTAATAATGCTGATTGGATCACTTCGCCTTCGGTTCTTATTAGATGCAGATAAGAAAGCAGCAGTTCCATTTGTTTGGGTGCTTTGCTCCAGTTATTTAACAGTTCAGCTAATTTATCTTCGTTATGATAATCGGGATGAAGTGTGATGAATGTTTCTGTCTTTTCTTTGTATTTATCTTTCAGTTCTTCCCAAATAAAGCAAACTTTCTTATCAATTAATTTTTTTATGACGGGATATACATGCGAAGCATCCAATAGTTGTTGTACTTCACTCAAACGCAGTTCTTTCTTTACTTCCAATGCTTCTGCAACGATATATTCCTCATCATTCAGATCGCTGAAATCAATACCATATTCTTCATTCCATATCAAAATACTTTCGCTCGATAATTTTAAGTTGGAAGGAATGGCAGCCTGCATCACCTCGCCTTCGCTGCACATGTAATAGTTGGCTATCCATTGCCAAAGCTGTAATTGTTTTCCATAGACCAATGGTTCATCATCCAGAATATTCAATATTTCTTTCGGTTCAAATGCGGCCGGTCTTTGCTGATGAATATTTTTAATGATACCTGCATATTTTTTATTGCGCAGTTGTACTTCCACTCTGATACCGACTTTTGCTGCGTGTTGTAAATGTTCGGGAACAGACCATGTATATGTTGTTGGTAAAGCTAAAGGAATGATAACCTCACAATAAGTGCCCCCAGTTTCTGAAGTAGAGTTATTAAATAAAGTATTTTTTTCTTGTTTGCTCATTATAGAAATGCAGAATGCTAAAATACATCATTCAAAAACTTTATTGGAGTTTCTTATTCCTCTTTAGGACCGCCCGTGCCGGATCGGACGGGGTTTAGGGGTAATTGCGATATTGTTTCAACCCTGCTTCCATCAGCTCGTAAACATGTTGTTTAAGTTTTTGAATGTCTTTCATCGTGTAGGTGTCAACCGGAACTTCTTGCAAAAAAACAACCCTGCATTTTCCGGGTGTTAATTCAAAGACACTTTTGTAATGGAGCCTTTCTAATGTATCAACAAACAATAAAGGCTTAATCGGTGTTTGAGTTTCAATGGCGATACGAAATGCACCGTCGAAGAATTCTTTCAAAGGTTTTCCGGTAAGATTAAATGTTCCTTCCGGAAAAATAAAAATGGAAATGCCATGATTGATGGCAGCTTTTAAGGCACGCACACTTTTTGATCTTCTGTCAGCATCCCTTCTGTCAACCAATATTACTGCTGCTTTATAGATCCATCCGAATACAGGCACTTTTACCATCTCATATTTCCCCAAAACCCTGATAGGCTGATTTAAACTGGTGAGGATGGGTGGGATATCCATGTATGAAATATGATTGGCAACAAAAATGTATTGCTTGTTCCTGTCATGAGGGGCTTCATAAATTTCTTTGTGTTGAATACCGATGAGTATATACCAGGTTCTTGCCCATGCAGAACAAACCTTGTAAATAAAATTCCCGCCATTTACACCAAAAGCAGAAGCTATTAAAACAAAAGGAAGTGATAAAAACATCAAGGCAATAAAAACCAATAATGCATAAATGCAATAGAGATACTGTATTGGCTTTAATAATATTTTCATCTTGATTTTTAAAACTGCTATGAAGGTAAAGAGGTTGAATTAAATAAAACAAATTTACAATATTTGTGTAAAATACTCCGAAGGGAAATTTATTTTTACCGCATGGTCTTTCTCAAATATCCCGAATAAAGTACTGCCGCTGCCTGTCATGGAAACATAGACTGCACCTGCATTGTACAATTGTTCTTTTATTTGTTGAATAGACGGGTATACTTTCATCACTGCCGCTTCAAAATCGTTTTTTAATAATCCTTTCCATTTATTCAGCGGCTGGTGAATAATATCTTTTATGGAAATAGCAGGTTGTTGCGGAATGATCTGTGCAAATGCCCAAACGGTTGAAATATGTATGCCGGGATTGACTATTATAAATTTGTATGCTGAAAGATCAAGAGAAATTTTTTCCAATACTTCACCTCGCGAATTGGCAAAGCATGGTTGATTGATGATGAAGAAAGGGCAATCACTTCCTAACTGCAATGCATAATGAACGAGTTGATCTGTAGATAAGTTAAGGTTGAATTTGTCATTCAATAATTTCAAAGTAAACGCGCCATCGGCACTGCCACCACCCAATCCTGCTCCCATCGGAATGGTTTTATGCAAATGCATTTTAATAGGAGGGAGCGATTGAAAATCTTTTTGTAATAAATGATAGGCTTTAATGCAGAGGTTATTATTTTGATCGCCGTTAATATTTAATCCCGTTGTTGAAAATGAGACGGTTAACTGTGGACTGTAGACAGTGGACTGTAGACGATTTTCTATTCTCTCCTGTCTAACGTCCATCGGCACAACTTCTAACACATCTCTTAGCTTCACTGGATAAAATACAGTCTCCAGATCATGATAACCATCTGCTCTCTTGCGAATGATATTTAATCCGAGATTTATTTTGCAGTTAGGGAAGCTGATCATGTCAGAACGTAGATTTGGGAGGATTTAGATGATGGAATGATTGTCTGTAACAGAAGAAAATATTTTTAATTTCCTTGATCACAAAAATCTTTCTAAATCCTTGTTCAGAGGATTATTTTCTTTTGTTGATCTCGTCTCTGATGGCAATAGCACGTATATAATCTTCGTGCTCTAGAACATCATTTAATAAGGTCTGTAATTCTTCGAGATTCATGTTGCTCAGGTTTTCGGTACCGCCGCCAGTTTCAGAGATTCCAACAGGTTCACCTTTTTTCTTTTTATCAGGAGCATCATCCATTAAAATACCGGCGCTTTCTAAAATATGTTCGTATGTATAGATGGGGCAACCGAAACGAACTGCCAACGCCAATGCATCACTTGTCCTGCTGTCAATCTCAACGGTGTCATGTTCGCTGCTGCAAATTAATTTTGAATAGAAGATACCTTCCTGCAAATCACTGATCACGATTTCTTGCAACTCTACATTAAAACTGTTCATGAAATTTTTCATCAGGTCATGGGTCAAAGGTCTGCTGGGTTGCATTCTTTCGAGTGCCACAGCAATCGCCTGTGCTTCAAATCCGCCTATGACGATGGGCAAGCGGCGTAAACCACTGATCTCGCCTAACACCACGGCATACGAATGCGTTTGCGTAATGCTGTGTGAAAGGGCAACTATTTCTAATTCAATCTTCTTCATATCGTACACGAAAATAAATCAATTTGAAACACAAACTGCACAAGCCTTAAAACAAAAATCCCATTCAATTATTGAATGGGATTTTTGTAAAATATATCCGATACGAAAATCTGAATCGAAAATCGCAAGTTAAAAGTCTAATTGGTGTTTTCAGACTAACGATTCACGACTCCCGATTCACGTTAATTATTATGCATCTTCTTTATTTCAGCAGTTAATTGCGGTACTACTTCAAATGCATCACCCACAATTCCGTAATCGGCTGCCTTGAAGAAAGGTGCTTCGGGATCTTTATTGATCACCACAATTACTTTACTTCTGTTCACACCTGCTAAATGTTGAATAGCTCCGGAAATACCAATGGCAATATATAAATTGGGTGCAATTTGTACACCTGTTTGCCCAACATGTTCATGATGCGGTCTCCAGTCAGAGTCAGCAACAGGGCGACTGCATGCCGTTGCTGCATGCAATTCATGTGAAAGGTCTTCTATCATTCCCCAATTTTCCGGTCCTTTTAAACCTCGGCCGCCACTTACAACAATATCTGCTTCAGTTAATGGCACTTCACCACTCACTTTATTTACTGCGGTCACTTTTATTTTTGAAGGATCAACAGTTACATTCAAAGATTCAACTTTTGCTGATCCTTCTCCAACAGCAACATGAAAACTATTCGGATTTAAAGAAATCACTTTTATGGGCGTAACAATATTTACATTGGCAAACGCTTTACCGCTGAAAACTGTTCTCTTCACTGTAAAACCATTTGTTGTATCAGGCAATGCAATGGCTCCTGCCACCAATCCTGCTTTTAATCTTGCTGAAACCCTTGCTGCAATGGCTTTTCCGGTTTGGTTATGGCTCAGCACAACTACATTTGCCCCGGTTGCAGTTACAGCATCTGCGATCACTTTGGCATACAATTGTGCATCTACATGATTCAATGTTTCATTAGGAACTTGATTAACTTTTGTAATACCGTATTTACCCAAGGCAGCAAGATCATCATTCACTGTTCCAAGTAATAATGCTTCTGCTGTTGTTCCTATCTGAGCAGCTAATTTTACACCATAGGTCAATACTTCGTAAGAAGATTTTTTGATATGGCCTTCTGTTTGATCAACAAAAATTAATACCGACATAATTCTGATTTTAAATGTATGAATGTGCAGATATGCAAATGCAATCACTGCACAATATTTTGATTTGTAATCTCTTTCATCCGCACATTTGCACATCTTCTAATCTGCACATCAGATGGCTTTCGCTTCTTCGTGTAATAATCTTACTAATTCAGCCACATTATCTGCTGCTACTAATTTTACGCCGGCTTTTGCAGGAGGCAATTCAAAATTTACAATTGAAGACAGTGCATCAACAGCAATAGGTTCTACAACCTTCAAAGGTTTTGTTCTTGCAGCCATGATGCCGCGCATGTTGGGGATACGTTGTTCTGCCATGCCTTTCTGACAACCTACTACAACAGGCAATGCAACTTCATTCACTTCTTCACCACCTTCAATTTCACGATCAATTGTTGCAACAGATCCGTTCAACTCAAATTTTGTCGCCAAAGAAACATACGGAATGTCCAATAATTCGGAAATAAATCCGGGAACAGATGCACCATTGTAATCGATGGTCTCTTTTCCTGTCAATATCAGATCATAACCACCTTCTTTTGCTACTGCAGCAATTTGCGCGGCGATGGAATAACTGTCCGTACTGTCGGTATTCACACGAATGGCTTCATCACCACCCAATGCCAAAGCTTTGCGTATCACCGGATCGCAATCAGCAGTACCTACTGTTATCAAATGCAACACAATGCTTGGATCTTTTTCTTTCAATTCTAATGCCCTTACCAATGCATACCATTCATCGTAAGGATTGAGGATCCATTGCACACCGGCTTCATCAAATTGGGTATTGCCGTTTTTGAAAGCTATTTTTGAGGTGGTGTCTGGAGTTTTACTGATGCAGACTAAAATTTTCATACGTTAATTTTATATCGTCAAACAATTTAGTTGTTTATGCAACTATTTGCAAATATAGGGTTGTTTTTATTGCAGCAAAACTTTGTATCAAAAATAATTTGTGAACTTTTATGGACAGAACAGAAAGGATTCTTGAATTTTTAAAAGCACAGCCAAATGACAATTTTCTGAGGCATGCGCTGGCATTGGAATACCTGAAAATTAATGAGAATGAGAAGGCCAAAGAACTTTTTCTTGCCATACTCAATGAATCTCCGGATTATATCGGCTCTTATTATCATCTTGCAAAATTGTTAGAACAGATGGGAGAGAAAGAAGCTGCCATCAGTTGGTATGAAAAGGGAATGGCTGCTGCTAAAGAAGCAAAAGACCAACATAGTTATAATGAATTGCAGGGTGCGTATGAGGATTTGGTGTATTAGAGACGGTAGATCATTATTTAGACGGTGTTTAATTGTCTATCGTCAACCGTCCATTCTCTTTTATATAAACGCCAACTTTAGAATAACAAAAAAATAATTGCAGCAATGAATGCTACAACAAAAAGATACGATCCCGTAAAATACAAAACACCCACCGGTACAAAATTGAATTGCAAAGGTTGGATACAGGAAGCAGCATTAAGAATGTTGTTAAATAATTTGAGCCCTGATGTTGCTGAACGCCCGGATGATTTAATTGTGTATGGCGGCAGAGGTAAAGCTGCACGCAATTTTGAAAGCCTTGATCTTATCATCAAAGCATTAAAAGAAATAGAGAACGATGAAACATTATTAATTCAAAGCGGTAAACCTGTTGGTATTTTAAAAACACACGTTGATGCACCGAGAGTTTTGATTTCCAATTCTCAACTTGTTCCTAAATGGGCAACATGGAAACATTTCGATGAATTAGAAAAGAAAGGATTGATGATGTACGGTCAAATGACAGCCGGCAGTTGGATCTATATCGGCTCACAGGGAATTGTACAGGGAACTTATGAAACTTATGCCGCTATTGCTGATAAACATTTTGGCGGAACACTGAAACATACTTTACATGTGACTGCCGGATTGGGTGGTATGGGTGGTGCTCAACCTCTCGCCATTACCATGAACGAAGGTGTTGCATTGATAGCAGAAGTGGAAGAGTGGCGAATAGATAAACGTCTTGAAACAAAATATCTTGATGAAAAAATTATTGATATTGATGAAGCAATCGATAAGGCACAAGCATACAAGTTACAAGGTGCAAGTAGGAGTATTGGTGTTCTTTGTAATGCTATTCATCTATTAGAAAGATTACTTGAAAGAAATATAATTCCTGATACGTTGACGGATCAAACCTCGGCACATGATCCACTGATCGGTTACTGGCCTCATGCCATTTCGTATGAACAGGCAAAAATTTTAAGAGAACAAGACCCAACAGAATATCGTCACCGAGCTTATGAGAGTATGTATTTACATGTTCAATACATGTTACAGCTATTAGATAAAGGGGCTATCACTTTTGATTATGGAAATAATATCAGAGCAAGGGCAAAGGAATTTGAAGACAGGGTTATTGAGATAGGAAAAAGCTTAGATGTTTGCAGGCTTACCGCACACGATCCGTTTGCATTTCCCGGTTTTGTTCCGGCATATATACGTCCTTTATTCTGCGAAGGCAAAGGCCCGTTTCGTTGGGCTGCATTAAGTGGTGATGCAAATGATATTGCTGTTACCGATGAAGTGATCGTTAATTTATTTCCCAAAAATGCAGGTTTATTACGATGGATGAAAATGGCGAAAGAAAGAATTGCTTTTCAGGGATTGCCTGCACGTATCTGTTGGTTGGGACAAGGTGAAAGAGAAAAAGCAGGATTGGCATTTAATGAATTGGTGCGTACCGGAAAGGTAAAAGCACCTATTGTTATCGGAAGAGATCATTTGGATACAGGTTCAGTGGCATCACCCAACAGAGAAACAGAATCCATGCTGGATGGAAGTGATGCGGTTGCCGATTGGCCGATATTAAATGCGTTAATAAATACAGCAGGCGGGGCAAGTTGGGTTAGCCTTCATCATGGCGGTGGTGTGGGCATGGGTTACAGTATTCATGCAGGAATGGTGATAGTTGCTGATGGCACGGATGCGGCGGCAGCAAGACTTTCCAGAGTATTGCGTAACGATCCGGGCATGGGCGTGATTAGACATGCTGATGCAGGTTATGATATTGCGATCGATAATTTGAGAAAGAACGGATTGAGTATTGTTGATAGATTGAATAGTTGATGAATTTAATTTCTTGAATAACATAGACAATAACTTAAATATTCAACAAGTAGAAAATATAATTTTGAAACTATTATGAATATTAAGATTGGATATTCAAAAAAGAAAGTCAATTTACTGAAGAAGCATTTTTGCTTGCCTTTACTGGCTATAATATTTTTATGTGCATTGTCAAATTCAAATTGTAAAGCCCAAGACAATACAAAAAAAGATACAGCACAATATTTTAAAATGTATTTTGGTAATACCTTAATAGATTTTAAAAAAGTTTCTGCAAGTTTACTAGAATACCCAAACCCCGATTATTCTGTTTTAAAAGTTACAGCTGAGCAATTTGATTCAAGTATTTATAAAAAATTTTCAGATAGCGAATCTTTATTTAACTATTTTACAAAATCATTGTCTTTACAAATTAACGCAAAACCAATAGAGGGAAATATTGAAGACACATTATTTTTCTTAAGTATTACAATAGGGTCATATACTGGAACTATTCCTATTTTTTCTAGGCTATCTACGCAATTTGTTAACGTACCAACAACACATAACTTTTTTTTAAAAATAACATCTGTAAAGGACGACTATGTAGAAGGTTCTCTTAAAGGAGTATTATATATGCCCGAGTTATTTAAAATATATTCAACTGACAAAGGTTTAATTTATGACGGAGTTCAATTGAAAATAACAAATGGGAGTTTTAGAATTAAAGTAGTTAAAGTTAAATTAAGAAGACATTGAAAAATTTTTTAAATAATTTACAGAAATTAATTTAAAATCAACGATGAGAATATCAAAACCTGCTTTATGTCATGTTCTGAATTTGCAAAATGGAATACCTTAACTTTTTAAATTAAGGTTATGGAAGTAATTGTATTAAAAGGAGATTCCAAAAAAGGCAAAACAGAAACCCTCACTATCGTTTATCAGGCAATGCTTTTGTTCGGATATACACAAGTGCCGGGGCATTATAAAAAATTAGGCAATGCCGACAGCAAAGATTTCAGGGATATTTTAGAGAAGAACAGAACAAAGATCGGAATCGCAACATTGGGTGATTATGATGAATACTCCACAGATGTTCCGGTTGGTGAAACGGTGCAGGACCTGATCTTTTATCTGCAAAACAACTGGTGTTCTAAAGTTATTTGTGTTTGTAACAATGAACTGCAGAAAGCCATTACATTCATTCAGAATTTTCCGCAGGTTCATCTCATCACTAAGACTGTTGCAGGAAGCGCATCAAGCCAAAGATTGCGAAACAGTGAAGATGCAGAAAGATTGTACCACTTGATTTAAACAGTCAATCATTTTTTGCAGATGACTTATCACAACGTCATTAAAATGATGCTGACAGGATATTATTTCTCTTCTCTTTTTATTAGGACTGAAGGCTGAGGTTATAAAAAATGTAGCGAATTCCCTGAAGAAATAAACTGTGATTTTATGGAAGGGAATTTTTCTTTCAACCAGTCAATTAGAAAAACAGAACAAGATTCTTCACTTGCAATATGTCCTAAAACAATCAATGCGATCTTATCGCCTTTGCTTTCTGCATCACGAATATACTCTGCGGTTTCCCACTCACTAATTTCACCACAGATCAATACATCAGGTTCAAAATAATTGATGCCGCTGATATGTGTATTTCTGCCCACCGCTCCGGGATACAATAATATTCTAACACAGTCTTGTTGCGGATCGCCGATATATCTCAACTGATCAATACCTAATTTATTTTTGCAATAAAGGATCAGATCTTTTAAAGGTGTGGAAGGAATGGTAATCAAATTCGGGATCTTTTTATCGGCATATTTCTCCCAACCCAATTTCAATAAAGTTTGAATGGTAACAGGGTCGGGGATCATGCGATGAATATAATCGTGGCAACGCCAAACCGCAATATTGTTATCTTTTAATAAAGCCGATTTGTATTGATACACGCGATCATTCTTTAACCATTCAATGGCATCTTCATGATTATAAAAAGTAGGTTCGTGTGCAATGATAAAATTAGCACCAGCAGCCATTGTTTTTCTGATCACTTCAATGGTGGCAAACATGCTGGTCACAATACCTGTTACTTCCATATCTGCAGAACCTGATTTTAAAATATCAACCGTTTGTTTTAAAATGCCGCCGGGAACATCTTTGATAAAACGATCCATGATCTGACCAACAGTAATTTTTTCATCGGGCATTAAATAAGTTCCTGCTTTGCTTATCAATGGAAGAGATAATAAGATTTCTGCTCCGGCCACTGTACCCATGGCTGTTATGAATTTTCTTCGGCTTTGAGTATTACCATCCAGTAATACTTTTTTGGAATCCTTCATGTTCTTTCTTTTATAAAATGATTGTTCGATTCATGAAGTTAACACAAATGGAAATATTGAAAACAAGGTTGCCTATTCCGTTATAATGGTCGAAACATCTGCTCCAGTAATTGATATAATTCCGGATGATTTGATTTTAATGCCTCAGGCCTTTCAAAAAAATATTCCGAAACCACTGCAAAGAATTCTGCATCATTCTTTGTACCATAGAAATTAATATCAGGATGTTTATTATTTTTCATTTCATCAATGGTTTTGTGCATATTTTCTATCCATGGCATCAAATAGGGGCGTGACAGTAAATATTCAGGAATGCCATCTGCAGCACCATCAGCTTTATCAACCAGATGAACAAATTCATGAATAACAGTATTGTGACCATCATCCTGCCTTTGAAAAGATTCACGTACAGAAGCCTGCGATAATATCATCTGCCGATGTAAAGCTCCGTCACCAACCATTCCTAAAATGGTACGATGATTTCCATGCTGCTGATACGCTTCATTGAATGCATCTTTATATAAAAGTATTTCTGAGATATTATTATAACGCCAATCCGGAAATCCGAAAATAACAATGATAGCTCCTGATGCAATCAATATACGATCAAGGTCTTCAACAATAGTTCCCACACCCGTTATCGAAACGTGACTGAGAAAATCTTTGATGCGTGTTTCAAAAACTATCTTTTGTTCATCATCGAGGTTTCTGTAAAATACGATGTGCTCCAATAACAATTGTTTGGTATCAGCAGGCATTTGAAAGTTGCGGATACGTTTTTGTTTATTGAAGTACAGCTTTAATCCAAATAATACAACTATAATAATAATGATCAGTCCAATCATAATACATTCTTACATACAATGTAATGCAAAGTAAACATTGTTTATTGCTTTCTAATAAGCCGTGAAAGATGTAAGTATTCGCAGCCCTTATGTAACAATATTACTGATGAGTGAAATTATCTTTAAACAATAAAACCGGGCAACCAAAATCGGGTGATGCAGGTTTATCAATTAAATAATTTATTATGAAAAAGTATGTTGCAATTTCAATTATTATGATTGGGTTACTTGCAGGGTATACACAAATTGTAAGTGCACAAAGGCATTATGTTGATCAACGACCAAAAGCAAGTGTTGTTGTAAGATCAACAGCTCCTTCCGGGAACCATGTTTGGATTTCAGATGAATGGACTTGGCGTGGCGGCAGGTATGAAAATGTACCGCAGCATTGGGAAGTTCGGCCACCAAATCACAGACATTGGGTTTCAGGCGAATGGAAACATCATGCCGGTCATGGAAATTATTGGGTTGAAGGGCATTGGAATTAAGTTGTAAGGTTGTTTTAAGAGTAAGGAGTCTTGCGTATTGCAGGGCTTCTTTATTTATGGTAAGAACATCATTAATATGTCGTTAAATCAGCATATTAAACAAGGCACCTTTTTTTATATTGACAAAAAATTCTTTTACTTTACATTCTTCTATTAAGATAGTGATAGAGACAGTAAATTAATTATAAAAGAAGATGAGTCTTTCAAAAGCGCAACGGATTTTACTTTTTGCATCGGGTTTATGGTTTTTCGGTGAAGGCTTATTCGGACCTTTGTTTGCCATTTTTACAGAAAAAATAGGTGGTGATCTGTTAGACATCACTTGGGCATGGTCCATCTATTCCATCGCATTAGGTTTATTATATTTTCTCTTCGGAAAAATATTAAACAAATCAAAGTACAGGGTTCATGCAATGGTCTTTGGTTATTTCCTCAATGCAGTATTTACTTTCGGATATATTTTTGTTCATAACACAATCGAATTATTTATTATTCAGATCGGTTTTGCTTTTGCCGAATCATTAAGCACACCAACATGGGATTCTTTGTTTGCAGAGCAGTTGGAAGATCCGGGTGATTCTTTTTTCTGGAGCCTATCCGGGGGGCAATCACATATTGTTACAGGCATTGCTATTGCAATAGGAGGATTGATCACTTACTATATTTCGTTTAATTTCTTATTTATCATGATGGGTTGCATACAAACCATAGCCATGATCATGCAGGCAAGATTTCTTTTTCTGAAAAAAAGATAACACTAAATAATTATCACAATTTATTGATCCGGGTTCTTCAATAAACAAACTCGCAAATAAATTCCAAAGGATTTATTTAAAAACATAGAACTTTCCGTCATGAAAAAAATCATATTGTTTACAGCCAGCTTTTTTATGATGATCTGCGCAATGACACAGGACAAGCCTTCTTATGTTTTGTATAACGCAAAAGGCAAGAAAGTATCCTATTCAAAAATGCTGAAAGTATTGCTGCAAAATGATATTGTGATGATCGGCGAATCGCATAATAATCCCATCAGCCATTGGATGGAATTAGAGATCACGAAAGATTGTAAAGCACAACGCAATATTGTGATGGGAGCAGAAATGTTTGAACAGGATAATCAACCTGCATTGGATTTGTATCTGCAGGGAAAGCTTACTGTCAAAGGGTTTGATAGTAGTGCACGCCTCTGGAAAAATTATAGTACCGATTATGCACCTTTGGTGAATTTTGCCAAAGAAAACAATATTGTTTTTGCTGCTACCAATGTGCCGCGCAAATATGCAGCTATGATCTCTAAAGGTGGATTTGAAGCATTGGATACTATTACTGTAAAAGAAAAAGAATGGATCGCTCCATTACCCATTTCATATGATCCCGAATTACCCGGTTATAAGAATATGCTGACGATGATGGCAGGTCATAGTAGTGTTAATATGCCTAAAGCACAAGCTGTTAAAGATGCAACCATGGCTTATTTTATTTTGAAATATTATGAACCCGGCAAGCTCTTTATTCATTATAACGGTAGTTATCATTCACAAAATCATGATGGCATTGTTTGGCATTTAAAACGCAGTAAACCCGATCTGAAGATCGTAACAGTTACAACAGTCAGTCAAAAAGAGATCAAACATTTACTGGAAGAAAATAAAAATACTGCAGATTTTATTATTTGTGTAGATGAAGACATGACCAATACTTATTAAACAATCAATTCTTCACTTGCCATTTCCTATCAATCATTTATTTTCGGTGCATGGCATTATTGGAAGTGAAAGGAATTTCTAAAAAATCAAATGAGCAATGGATCGTAAAAGATATTTCTTTTACCCAGCAAGCTTTGCAAAAGATCGTTATTGCAGGAGCAACAGGTTCAGGTAAAACAAGTTTACTTAAAATGATTGCCGGATTACTGCAGCCCGATGCAGGTGAAATTATATTCAATGGTAAAAAAGTTGTCGGCCCGAATGATCAATTGATTCCCGGTCATAAAAAGACCGCCTATTTAAGTCAGCATTTTGAACTGAGAAATAATTATCGTGTACATGAATTATTAGAGATGAATAATAAGATCGCAGAAACAATGGCAGAAAAAATTTATGCGGTCTGTCGTGTCACTCATTTGCTGAAACGCAGAACAGATGAGCTTTCCGGCGGAGAGCGGCAAAGGATCGTATTAGCGGGGTTATTAACTTCTTCTCCTGAATTATTATTGTTGGATGAACCTTTTTCCAATTTGGATATGATGCATAAACAGGTGATCAGGTCTGTAATAGAAGATATCGGATCACAACTCAATATTACTTGTATCATGGTATCGCATGATGCCGGTGATATACTTTCATGGGCTGACAGGATATTACTTATGAAAGAAGGTTCACTCATTCAGGATGCAACTGCAAAAGGAATTTATTATCATCCTGTTGATGAATATGCTGCCGGTTTATTTGGTCCTTATTATGTAGCGGATGATAGTTTTGTAAATGCATTCAGGATTGAAAAGCATACCATACTTCGTCCTGAACAGTTTGTCCTAACAACAGAAATGGATTCAGCCATCAGCGGAGAAGTCAAACAAAAATTATTTTTCGGAAATCATTATTTGATCAATGTTGCGGTGAAAGGAAGTATTATTCCGGTAAGAACAAACGATCATCAGATCAAAGCAGGAGATAAGGTCTATTTGAAACTGAATATAGCCGATTGAATATTACAAGTATCTCAAAAAGGCTGAGGACTTGTATATTTGAGATATAAACAGTATGTTTAAAATAAAAAATCAAGTATGAAAGCTACAGGTACGGTTAAATGGTTCAATGCAGCCAAAGGTTTCGGGTTCATTACCGTTGATGAAACCAAAGAAGATGTATTTGCACATTTCAGCGCTATTGCATCCGATGGGTATAAATCATTAGCAGAAGGCCAAAAAGTGGAATTCGAAATCACACAGGGCGCTAAAGGTGCAATGGCACAGAATATCAAGGTGATTGCGTAAATTTTTATGCAATCCATAATGATCATTACAAAACCATTTTCTCTTTTTTTGTGAGAAGAAAATAATCACCTATGGGCAAAGGAAGGTTGGAAGCATTCAGTGATGGAGTAATTGCCATCATCATCACCATCATGGTATTGGAATTGAAAATTCCGCATGGCGATGACTGGAATGCATTGAAAGGATTATTGCCTGTTTTTGTAAGTTATGTATTGAGTTTTGTGAACATCGGCATTTACTGGAACAACCATCATCATTTATTTCAATCGGTCGAAAAGATCAACGGTAAAGTGATGTGGGCGAATATCCTTTTATTATTCTGGTTGTCCTTGGTGCCTTTTGCAACGGGTTGGATGGGAGAGAATCATTTTACAGAATTACCTGTTGCAGTAATGGGTTTTATTTTGGATATGTCGGGTGTTGCTTATTATATTTTATCAAGGCACCTGATCGCTTTGCATGGAAAAAAATCTAAATTAGCAAGAGCAGTCGGCATAGATAAAAAAGGTCTTCTCTCTTTAGTGTTTTATACAGCCGCTATACCATTGGCTTTTGTGAACACAGGTATCAGCATGGCATTATATGTATTGGTAGCCATGATGTGGTTTATTCCTGACAGGAGAATTGAAAAAAAATTAATGGAAGAGAAAGATTAAAATCAGCTTCCTCTGGAGCCGCCGGTTTTAATAGGCTTCTTACCTACATTCACAGCTTTTCCTGGTTTGGCGATGAATTTAGAACCACCTGCTGCATTCAGGTTCTTGGTAGTATTGTTTCCTGTTTTTCCGCCTTTTTTATCATTGATATGAAATGCCATAAGAATCGGTTTATTTATTCAAATATAATATTGTTTTTTGAATGCGTGAAAATGTGTTGCTGTTAAAGTTGCACTTAACTTTATAATTATGAAAGCAGCAACAAGTAATGAATTGAAACAGGAACTGCAGGCTTCTTCTTCCAAACAATTAATAGAACTCTGTTTGCGTTTGGCAAGATTTAAAAAAGAGAATAAGGAATTGCTGACATATCTGCTGTTTGAAGCACATGATGAAGCAGCTTATATTCAATCCATAAAGAATGATATGGATGAACAATTTGCTCAATTATCGCATATTAATCTTTATCTCACCAAAAAAAGTTTGCGTAAAATATTAAGAAGCACCAATAAATTTATTCGCTACACCGGTTCTAAATTAGCAGAAACAGAACTGCTGATCCATTATTGTAAAAACATTATTGCTGCTAAAATACCTTTTCATAAAAGCACAGCATTAACCAATTTGTATAATCAGCAATTAAAAAAAATAAATGCAGCTGTTTTATTGCTGCATGAGGACCTGCAGCATGATTATTGGAAAGAGATAGAAGTGATAAGTAGCAAATAAAAATCAAAAAGAAATTCCCAGATTAATATACGGCAGCAGCGATTTTGACTGATCGCAATACATGGCACTTATTTCCAAAGGACCGAGAATAAAATTATATCCGAAACTCAGAGAATAACCCGAAAGGAATTTTGCATTCTCAGGTTTAAAATCTCTGTCAATAAAATCATAGAAAGCAATATTCGATTTTCCGATCACATACATATTACTGTATAATTGAAAACGCATTCCCAGCATTAATGAAGTAACGCTGTTGGTTAAAACCGTCCCTTCATCCAATCCTGCAAATACAACTTGGTTACGATATACATTCGTCAAGCCACCGATACTGAATGAATTGATAAAGTTGTTCTGCCTTTTAAAATCAATACCTGCCTGCAATTGCGTGAATATATTCATGCGCTTGCTCACCGGAAAATAAGTTTCGGAATTCAATTTCAAATAACTGTAATTGTTGAAATCAATGCCGAGTGAATCAACATTCCGAACTGAAAACCCGTTTACCTTAATGTCAAGGTCCTGTGTTTGCTTGGCAGTAAAACCAAATTCAAATTCGGTCTTGCTTCCTTTTTTCGGATAGATGGCATTACTCAATGAATTAGCTTTCACGAAAAAATAACCGCTCCAGAAATTAATGTATCCGCTAACATCCACTTTTGCTGCAATCTTGGGTTTATAATTGAGGTTTTCAAAACGTCCGCCCAAACCAAATGAAAGACTTCGTGTTGGAGAGAAGCGACCATTCAGATCACCTAAAAAATATCCCTGATTATAGAGGCCTTCTTTATTAAAATTATTATAAGCATTGATGGTAACAGATTCCAATTGCGTGGTGCCTGTTACAGAAAGTGATTTTTGTTTTCCGAAGAACTGGATCTGTTCACCTCGGATGCGAAAATTTTCTCCGAGATTAACAGTTAACTGTGATCTGGAATAAGGTGTCAGAAAATTATGCGATGTAATATTACCGATGAGACTGATGCCCGTAAACTTATTATAGTTGATACCTAATTTAAGAAAGGTAAATGGATTCTCTTCCACATCAAACACTATCTTATAAGTTCCGTCTTTCAGCGGTACTAAAGAATAAACGATCTTTTTATAATAATTGGTGCCGAAGGCGTTTCTGACTTTTTCTGATAATTCAAACTGATCGTAATATCTGTTGAGATGAAAAGCCAAGCGGTTAAAAAAGAAATCAGGATTGGTTTTGTCTAAGCCTTTTATTTCATAAGCCGTTATTTTTACGGAGTCAGCTCTGGGCAATAACGAACCCGACTGCGGTTGATCTGCACCGTAAATGGCATTGAGTGAATCGGCCAGCCTTTTTAGTACCGGATATAATTCCCTTCCCTTTTTAATGCCTTCATCAATAATCTCATTTGCTGAAGAAAAACTGCCCATCGTATAATCATCCAACGGATGTTTGATCAGTATGTCGCATAATTTTTCTTCTTTTTTTGCATCGGCATCTTCTCTGAAAAATGCGATCTGCAGTAAAACCTGAAATACATTATTGATTTTTTCTTTTGTAAGCAAGGGTCCCGAAACATTACTGCCGATCACAATATCAGCGCCCATTTCCTTGGCATTGATCACGGGAAAATTTCTAACGATACCGCCATCCACTAATTTTTTATTTTTATAATTCACCGCTGTGAAAATAGTAGGGATGGCCATGCTTGCCCTTGTGGCCTGCACGATTTCGCCGCTGTCTAAAACGATCATATCGCCATTGGCAACATCTGTTGCGATACATTTAAAGCTTCTCGGAAATTTGGTGAAATCTTTGATCTGATGCACAGGAAAAAAGAATTCATTGAACTTTAACCATAATTCTTCTGATTCCAATACACCACTTGGTATGCGTAAAGTTTTGTTTACCCAGGGAAGTTCAACAGCATATTTTGAATAATCTTCTTTTTCCTGCATACCGAAAGAACGCAAAGTAGAAGCATTAGATAACAAAGTTTCCCAATCCATTTCCCTGCCCATCTGCTCAATCGAATCTGAAGTATAGCCGCTGGCATACAATGCACCGATGATGCTGCCCATGCTCGTTCCTGTTACATAATCTATTTTTAATCCTGCTGAATCAATGGCTTTTAAAATGCCGATATGCGCCAAACCTTTTGCACCACCACCGCTTAAAGTCAGTCCGATAGAAGGCCGCTTGCTTTTATTTTGTGAAAATAAAGTCAGGCTGCAAATAATAAATAATAAGGAAAAAGATATTCGTTTCATGTAAGACTTTGTGAATTTAAAGCAATTTCAAAACATAAATAAGAATCTCTTTTATTTATTTGAATGATATGTAATGAATACTGACAGAAATCATTGCATAGACAAAGCAGCCATTTTAACTTGCACCAAAATGTATATATGCAGAAGGTTGAATTAATGAGCCCCGCAGGAAGCTTTGAAGCATTACATGCAGCCATACAGGGCGGTGCAGATTCTGTTTATTTTGGTGTGGAACAACTGAACATGCGTGCAAGGGCCACCATGAATTTTCAAATGGATGACCTGAAAGAGATCGCTTCTATTTGTAAGGAGCATCATATCAAATCTTATCTCACTTTAAATACAATCGTGTACGATCATGATTTGGCATTGATGAAAAATATCATCAATGCGGCAAAGTTGGCAGGTATTGATGCGGTCATCGCATCCGATCAGGCAGTGATACATCATGCTTTCACTCAAAAATTAGAAGTGCATATTTCCACACAACTCAATATCACCAATATTGAAACCATTCAGTTCTATTCGCATTATGCAGATGTGATGGTGTTGTCGAGAGAATTAAGTTTGGGACAGATCAAAAAAATATGTGATGGCATTAAAAAAGAAAATATCAAAGGTCCATCAGGAAAATTAATTCAGATAGAAGTGTTTGGGCACGGTGCTTTGTGCATGGCTGTTTCAGGAAAATGTTATTTAAGCCTGCATACACAAAATGCTTCTGCCAATCGTGGTGCCTGTTTACAAAATTGCAGAAGAAAATATAAAGTGATCGATCTCGAAGAAGGCCATGAATTAGAATTGGACAATGAATATATCATGTCACCAAAAGATCTCTGTACCATTAATTTTTTAAATGAATTGATTGCAACAGGTGTTTCTGTTTTAAAGATCGAAGGAAGAGGCAAAAGTGCCGATTACGTAAAAACAGTAACCCAATGTTACCGCGAAGCCATCGATTTTTATTATGAAGGAATGTTCACCAAGAAAAAGGTTGGTGAATGGATACAAAGATTGAAACAAGTGTATAATCGCGATTTCTGGGGCGGTTATTATTTGGGACAGGAGTTGGGAGAATGGACAGATACTTCCGGCAGCAAAGCATTGACCAGAAAAATTTATGTAGGGAAGGGCAATCATTATTATCCCAAAACAGGGATTGCAGAATTTTTAATTGAAGCGTATTCATTAAGTGTTGGCGATAAAGTGGCTATCATCAGTCCAACCAAAGGTGTGTTGGAAACAACCGTCACCTCGCTGCATGTAAATGCACACGGTGCTATGGAAACAGCCAATAAAGGCGATCTATGTGCATTTCCTTTAGAAGTGCCTGTTAAGCCATCCGATAAATTATATAAAATAATTGTAACTGCTTTGGAGGAGAAAATATAATGCCCATTATCATCCAACAACGCAGCAAATGCATCGGCTGTAATTATTGTGCAGAGCTTGCTCCCGAACATTGGCGCATGAGTAAAAAAGATGGTAAAGCCACTTTAATTGGTGCCGTACAAAAAAAGGAATTTTGGTCTTTAAAAATTCAGGAAGCCGAGAAGGAAAAAAATATTGTTGCTGCAAAAGCTTGCCCCGTAAAAATTATAGATATACGGTAGTTTTATTTTGTTGTGAGCTTTTGAATTTCAATTTGGCTTTACTTGCGTCGCACTCTTGTACTCTTTATTCTTTCATTAATAGACATTTGCAGCAGCTGCCAATTTTTGCAAATCATCCTTTGTATGCAATGCTGTAACAACTGCACGGTTTATTTTTTTTCCGGTAGGATCAGGATAAGCAAATGACGAAATAATGATATCCTTTTTTGCAAAAAAATCTTCATCATACTTTTCGGAGAAAATAAAGACAGGCAATTCATTGTGAAAATGAATGTCCTTTTGATTTAAAAATAAACCCTCTACGAATTTTGTATTTCTGTTTAAAAATGTTCTTTGTTGGCGATATATTTCTTGCGATTCACAAAATGCATACAATAGGGCAGGAGATGGTGGTGTAGTGGCGGCATACCAATTACCCATTCTTATTTTATCGGCTCTGTTTTTGTTACTGCAACTAACAGCACCTGCCTGAATATTCATGGCTTTAGAAAGCGAATAGGTAATGATGTATTCGATATTTTCTTTTTTGGGTAAACGGCTGCTGATGCCTTCACCATTGATTCCTAACAAACCCATACCATGACTGTCATCAATAATGCAAATGATATTTTGCTCAATCTTATTTAAGAAAGAGAAGTCATACACTTCTGCAGTCAATTGATTTAGTGAATCGCTGAGAATCACAGGTGGATTGTTATAACTGTTCGCATTGATGGTTTGAACAGTTTTGTTTGCCCAATCTGCAAAAGACAAACTTGAATTCTTATTGATTCGAATGGCAGGATGACAAAATGGTGCATGAAAAAAATGACTGCCTTCTGCAATGGATTCAACAGATGCTTTGCCCGCCGTAAAACCGCTTTGCAATAAAACGGTATCTGCGGTTTGTGTTAGATCAGTTAATATTTTTTCTGTTTCGGAATATAAATTTAATTGCGTGTTAGAAATTCTGGAACTCGGAAATACAGCGCCATACATTTCAATTCCTTTTTGGAAGTGTTGTAAAAATTGAGGTTCATGATTCATTCCCAAATAAGCATAGCCTGAAAAGAACAGCATTTCCCTGTTGTTGATCAAAGATGATCTACCGGGTGTAAAATCTAATTGAAACATGATGGCCTGGATTATTTTCAAAGTTAATCATTCAAACAGGCAAGTTTTTATTTCGATGATTTAAAAAAATGAAAGTGAATAAGTTTCTTAATAAATATTTACAATTACAACGGTGTCACTATATTTTTTTAAAGCTTTCAATTGATCATCGATCGAATTAACCCAATCCTTCTGCCTTTTAAATTCGCCATGCCCTGTTTCGTTATCATATCGTACTTGATTTTCACGATATTGATCGTAATACTTTTTAAATAGTTTTGGAATATCTCTTTTATAAGTGGAATCGTAAAAAATAATATTGCTTAGTGATTGCCTGATCTCTCTTGCAAATATTTCAGCAATATCAAAGTGGTGTTGCTCATGTTCTAATATTAAATCACTGAGAACATAACTAAACTTATGTTTTACTTCAGGCTTTACCCAAGATCTGTCGGGTACAAACAAAGCCAATATTGTAAAATGAATTTGATGTTCAGGTGTAACAAAATATCGCTGTTCTAATTTGGATGAAGTTGCAGCCATAAACCGAGAAGCCATATTGATACTATCGGGTTGCTTTTTAAAATCTTTCCAGGTCAGTCGTTTCTTGCTCCATAAAATATTGGGGGTGCTTTCCTGAAATAAAAAAGAACTGGCAACGATGAAGATTATAAATAAAAACGGTTTGATGATAATTCAGTTTATATAAAAATAGATTTTTTTCGTTTTGCTTACTTGAGATAATAAAAAATATTTGTGCTATGACGGATTTGCAATCGGGATAAGTAAATAAACTTGCTGCTATGAAAACGGGACTTTGAACTGAGCGTAGCAACAGGCGATGCTCGCCCGTACCGAACGATGGTAATCAATAATTGTTTTAAATAGAACGTTCGGGCAGGCCATAAAATGCAAATGCCTGTCTCCAAAACATTACACCATCCATTTGTTCAACTAAATAATAATTTGCTTAAGTTGTGTATTGAAATAACCAATACTAACAATGGCACTTAGCAGATTCTGGCTCGCGATTATTTTTACTTCTGTTGTGTATATTCTCGCCATGCTTACATGGGGCTCTTCCTATTCCATTGATAATATTGTGAACGGAAAAAAAGATGATCCTATTTTGGTGAAAGAAGTATTTATTGGTCAGCTTCCTTTGTCTTTGCGGGATACATTAACTAAAGCAAAAGACCATAAATATCAAACAGTAAATAAAGACACTACTTATTTTTTGGATAATACTGTTGTTAAGATCACTACTGGCAAATTAGCGACAGATGGTATTTTGCCCACTTGTAAGAATACCATTTTAGATTTAATTATTCCATTGGTCGCATATTTATCATTCTTCTGTGGTATTCTGCAATTGTTGATCGATTCAGGTGCATCAGAAAAATTAGCCAGATTTTTAAGTCCCGTTTTTATAAAAGTATTCCCTGAAATTCCGGCCAATCATCCCTCTATTTCTTATATGATGTTGAATTTTGCCGCCAATTTTTTAGGATTGGATTCTGCGGCCACACCGTTTGGTTTAAAAGCCATGCAGAGTTTGCAGGAGATCAATCCCGATAAAGAAAAAGCAAGCAATTCGCAGATCATGTTCATGTGTTTACATGCAGCGGGATTAACATTGATTCCAACATCCATCATCGGTTACCGTGCTGCACAAAATGCACAAAACCCTGCTGATGTGATGCTGCCTTGTATCATCACCTCATTTGTAGGAACTGTTGCTGCATTGGTGATCGTAGGCATCCGTCAAAAAATAAATTTTAAAAGTGCAACGCTTATATTATCCTTAGCAGGAATTGTTGGGCTGATCACCGGTTTATTGATCTATATCACCAGATTAGACCTTATAGAGAAAAATCATTTCACCAATAATATCTCTAATGTTATTTTATTGATGATCATTTTAATGATCTTGGTTTATTCTTTTACAAAAGAAAAAATATTTTATGCTAATAATAAAAATGTTTTCTCCTCTTTTGTAGAAGGAGCGATGAATGGTTTGGAAACAGGGAAAACGGTGTTCCCTTATATTCTCGGAATGCTGGTGGCTATTTCATTGTTCAGAAACAGTGGTGTATTTGAAATGATATCAACGCTCATCTCTAAAATATTTATGGCATTCGGTATCCAAAAGAAAATTGTGGATGCATTTCCCATTGCTATTTTACGTCCGTTTAATGCAGCCGGTTCTCGTGGATTTATGATCGATGCGATGAAGACCTATGGCGTAGATTCTTTTACAGCAAGGCTTTCCTGCGTTTTTCAATGTGCTGCAGAAACAACATTTTATGTGATAGCGGTGTATTTCGGAAGTGTGAAGATCAAGAACACTCGATATGCATTATCAACTATGTTATTGGTTGATCTTATTTGTGTGATTGCTGCGATCGGAATCTGCTTGCTCTTCTTTTAAACTTTGTTTTGATTGTATCTTACTGAAAGAACTAAAGTCAGTTGCAATCGCCATTCAATATTTCAATTGCTTAAAGAAAGGCTACATCAACAATTCTTTTGCAGAAACTTTGTCTTTTAATAATTGCGCTTTTAATTCGTCCAGACCATTAAACTTTACTTCGCCGCGGATATAATGTTTTACATGCACTCTTAAAATCTGCGTATAAATATCTTCATCAAAATCAAAAATATTCACTTCTATCATTCGCTTTTTTCCGTCAACGGTGGGGCGAACACCGATATTCATCATGCCGCTTAAATTTCTGATTTCTGATTGCTGATTTTTTATTTCAACAGCTACTGCATAAACACCATTGCCCGGAATTAATTTTTCATCACTTTCAATCTGCAAATTCGCAGTTGGATAACCGATGGTCCTGCCCAATTTATTTCCTTCGATCACCACACCTTCAAAAAAATAATCGTAACCGAGAAATTTGTTCGCTGTTTCAATATCGCTGTTCAGAAGTGCTTCACGTATTCTGGTAGAGCTTACAATAATTTCATTCATCAATTGTTCTGTAATTTCTTTTACTTCAAATCCCAATGATGCACCGTATTGATCCATCAAATGATAGTCGCCTTCACGCCCTTTGCCAAAACGATGGTCGTAACCGATGATGATGGTATGCGGGTTAAAATATTTCCACAAAAAATCATTGATGTATTGTTGCGCCGTTTGATTGGCGAATGCATGATTAAAAGGTACAACAACGAGATGATCGATGCCGGCGGCTTCCAATAATAAAATCTTTTCGGGTAAAGTATTCAGCAGTTTGATATCGCCGGGAACTGATGAAATGATCTTTCTCGGATGCGGATGAAATGTAATGATAACGGTCTCTCCGCTTATCTTTTCAGCCGTTTCCTTTAATTGCCGGATGATCTGTTTATGCCCCAAATGAACACCGTCGAAAGTGCCGATGGTAACAACAGCATTGTTAAAAACCGGTAAAGTTGATAAATCCTGATAAACTTTCATAAAGAACGCAAAACTAAAGCTTTTCAGCATTTATCATTCTCGTACTTTTGTATTGTTCATTTAACTATTGTAAATTTTTCAATAATGTCTCTCTATTCTCAACGCGGTGTATCAGCTCAGAAAGAAGATGTGCATGCAGCCATTAAAAAATTAGATCAGGGTTTGTATCCTTATGCATTCTGTAAAATGTATCCCGATTATTTGGGAGGTAATACAAAAGTGGTCAACATCTGCCATGCAGATGGTGCAGGAAGCAAAAGCATCTTAGCCTATTTGTATTGGAAAGAAACGGGTGATATCAGCGTATGGAAAGGAATTGCACAGGATGCGATCGCAATGAATATTGATGATCTGCTTTGTGTTGGTGTGTATGATAATTTTTTATTTTCATCTACTATCGACAGAAATAAAGCTGTGATACCCGGTGAGATCATCGAAGCAATTATTAATGGCACACAGGATTTTTTTAATAAATTAAAAACACAGGGTGTAAATATTCATTATCTCGGCGGTGAAACTGCTGATGTGGGTGATGTGGTAAGAACGGTTGCAGTGAATGGAACAATGACTGCACGCTGGCCTAAATCTAAACTGATCACCAATGAAAAGATAGCACCGGGTGATGTGATCGTAGGCTTCTCCAGCAGTGGTCTCGCTTCTTATGAAACAGAATACAACAGTGGTTTGGGAAGCAATGGTTTAACCAGTGCTCGACATGATATACTGAGTAAATATTATGCTGAAAAATATCCTGAAACATACGAACCCAAATTACCGAAGAATGTAGTATATATCGGTAAAAGTAGATTGCAGGATGAGATCGCTATCAGTTATGAATTACCTTCTACCAATATCGGTAAATTGTTGTTGAGTCCTACCAGGACCTATGCGCCGCTGATGAAAATTTTTATGGAAAGATATTTTGCAGACATCAATGGTGCAATTCATTGCAGCGGTGGCGGGCAAACCAAATGCATGAAATATTTACCACGCAATATGCGCGTGATAAAAGATAATTTATTTGATCCGCCGATTATTTTTAAATTGATTCAACAGAATTCAGGTGCTGATCATAAAGAAATGTATCAGGTGTTTAATATGGGGCATCGGTTAGAAATTTTTACCAATGAAAATACCGCAAGCAAGATGATCAAAGTGGCTAAACAATTTAATATTGATGCACAGATCATTGGCAGGGTAGAAGCTTCTTCCAAGAAGGAACTCATATTAAAAGGGAATTTTGGGCAGATCAGGTATTAACAGGCTTTTATCGTCAATACATACTATTTTAGTGTGATGCTTCGTTATCAAATATTCAATACTGATTAAATCAGCACTATGTCAGAAACAGTTGTATCTATTCACAATGCCAATATCTATCAGGGCAATACACTTATTTTATCGAATGTAAATTTTACCGTGAATAAAGGCGAATTCGTCTATCTCGTTGGAAAAACGGGAACAGGTAAAAGCAGCCTGCTGAAAACATTGTATGGTGAACTGACATTGAAAGAGGGGACTGCATCTGTTGTTGGTTATGACCTGAAAGAAATGGATTGGAAAAAAGTTCCTTATCTGCGCAGAAACCTTGGTGTTGTATTTCAGGATTTTCAATTGCTGACAGACAGAACCGTTCATGAAAACCTGCGTTTTGTGTTGCGAGCAACAGGATGGAAAGATGAAAGATTGATGGAAGAAAAAATTAATGATGTGTTGGATAAAGTGGGATTGAAAAGCAAAGGGTTTAAAATGCCTTTTGAAATGAGCGGCGGCGAACAACAGCGTGTGGACATTGCAAGAGCATTACTCAATTCCCCTAAATTAATATTGGCAGATGAGCCAACGGGAAATCTTGATCCTGAAACAAGTGATGAGATCATGCAATTATTATTTCAGATCACAAAAGATTACGGTGCATCCATTATCATGGCAACGCATGATTTTATCGTGATCAACCGTTATCCGTCACGGATGCTGAAAACAGAAGGTGGCAAAGTGATTGATAGTGCAGCTTCTCTTGAGCCACATAAAGATGAGTTCCCAATTTAATTCCTGATTACTTCATGCAAAAAATTCATAGCAGGATCGCTACTGTTGAAGATGCAGTTCTATTGGCTGATATCAGTAGTACAACTTTTTTTGATACATATCACGCATATAACACAAAAGAAGATATGGATATGTTTCTTCAGGACCATTTCAATCTTGATGTAATTACAAAAGAGTTGAATAATACTGAAAATATTTTTTTGTTGGTGTATGAAGATGAACAACTATGTGGGTATGCAAAACTGAATGAATCAAAGATACCTGAGGCAGTACAAGATTTTCCTGTGATAGAAATTGCAAGAATTTATGCTGTAAAAGAAAAAATAGGAAAAGGTATCGGCAAAATATTGATCGAAGAGTGTATCGCTGTTGCCAAACAAAAAAATAAACAAATGATTTGGTTGGGCGTATGGAAAGAAAATCCGAGAGCCATTGCTTTTTATCAAAAAAACGGATTTGAGATTTTTGGAGAACAGGATTTTATTTTAGGAAAAGATGTACAGCATGATTGGCTGATGAAAAAAAATCTATCTTAATGCGGTAATCTTTTACTCAGCAAACCATACATCCAAGTTCCCGCAACCGCACTAAATAAACTCACTAAAATAACAGTAGCACCGGTTCCAATCTGAGCGAACAATGGTCCCGGACAAGCGCCTGTTAAAGCCCATCCGAAACCAAATAGTAAACCGCCGAATATTTGACCTTTGCTGAATTGTTTTGGATAGAACTTTATTTCTTCTCCGTACATTGTTTTTAAATTCAACTTCTTGATCAGGAAAACAGAGATGGCTCCTGTAACAACAGCAGAGCCGATCACACCAAACATGTGAAAACTCTGCAGGCGAAACATTTCTTGTATTCTGAACCATGAGATCACCTGTGCTTTCACCAAAATAATTCCAAAGACTATTCCCGCAAAAAGGTATTTAAAATTGAACCACCACGGGTGTACTAATTCACTTTCATTCACACACATCGCATCTAATGATCGCACTTCAAAATCGATATTGGTTTCTTTTATCTGCATTATCACAATTTTAAAATGAATGGAAGGATGAGGTTAGCCATAATAAATCCTCCTGCCATAAAACAAACAGTAGCAATCAGTGAAGGCCATTGTAAATTACTGAGACCTGTAATGGAATGACCTGATGTGCAACCGCCGGCATATCTTGTTCCGAAGCCAACTAAAAATCCGCCAACAACCATCAGTAAAAATCCTTTAATGGTTAATAGAGATCGCCAGTTAAATACATCAACAGGAATCAGGTGATCATAATTGTTGATTCCATAAGTATGTAATTCTTTGATTAATGAAGGGTTGAGTTGAACAGGATTTGGATCTGCCAAGACTGTTGCCGAAATGATGCCTCCGAAAATAATTCCCGTTACAAAAAATAAATTCCATAATTCTTTTTTCCAGTCATATTGAAAATAAGAAATGGAAGATGGTAAACAAATGGCACATAAATGGCGTAACGAAGAAGAAATACCGAATGTTTTATTGCCCAATAGCAATAAAGCCGGTACTGTTAAACCTATCAGTGGCCCTGCAATATACCATGGCCAGGGTTGAGACAGCCATTCTGTTATTTTCATACTATGTAAATTTTGTAGAGAATTATATTTCAAATATAATGACTAATCATTTGAAGAAGATATTTACAGTTTACTGATCCCGACCCGGTGCTTGATGAATTGATTGGCGGTAATTTCATCCACCATGAAATGGGCAATATCGCCTGCATTTATTTTGTAGTAATTAGGCGTGGGTGGATAATCTGCACTGGTAACATATTTGCCTGTTTCATCTTGATCGATAATATCAGGAGCACAAACAAAGGTCCAATCCAAATTTGATGAGAGCAAATATTTGAATGCCTGCTGGTGTTCTTTTCCAACAGGATAATACATTTGAGGATACTCTGGTGTATCAATGATCTGTGTTGTTTCAGTAGCATTTAAAACACCAAGTCCGCCAAGCGCAACGATCCTGTTAACACCGGTTAATTTCATTGCATGAAGAATATTTTTAATGCCCAGGCTTCTTGTTTTATCAGACCCATCAAAAGAACCGCCTAAAGCTGAAATAACAGCATCACTTCCTTTTACGGCATTAAACACTTCTTCTGCATCAAAGACATAGCCTTTAATGGCTGTGAAGTTATCATCGCGTAGATCTTTATCGATCAGTGTTTCGATATTTCTTCCGAAAGCCTTTACAGTAAAGCCTTTTGCAAGGGCCAATGCAACAATTCTTTTGCCTACTTGTCCGGTAGCCCCAAAAACGGTAATGATCATAAAAAAACTTTGATGCAATTTAATAAAATGAGAATAAAAAACTATTTTTAAATGACAAATATCATGGTATTGTGTTCAATAAAAACTGAACTTCAATACACAAAACCCTACAGCTATGCAATATGTAAAAATCAACCTCACAGAACTCCATCTCGAATATGAATTATGGAGTAAAGAATTGACCTATTGGAGAGATGAAATAAAAGTGCTTGAAAAATATCTGCTGGAACTGGATTATAAAAAGATACCGGCTGAAGCAGGTGCAGAAGTTGAACATTTTCAAAATCAGTTTATCCGGCACAGGGATGTGGTGCATGATCTTCGTCACGAAGTTTCCAAGTATGAACATTTGATAAAAGACATCGAGCGTGTGAATGGTAACGAAGAATTACAGGAAACATTACTGGGGATTCATACCGAATTGAGAGAAAGAATAAATACCGGCCGTAAAATATATTCCGAATTAAAAGAGGAGTTCAGAACTTGGTTGGTGAAGAGAGTATAAATAAATCCTGCAATGATCAAAAGCGTTTATTCAAAATGGGATAAACGCTTTTTTTATACTGTTTTTAAAGCTTCTTCTCTGATTTCATCCATAAAAATAGAATTATGGCTTTCATCAAAAATGCATATACCGTTTTTAATGACCAATATTTGAGGGGATTGATGCGGTACCTGAAATTTTTCACTCACTGCATTTGAGATATTCCTGAATGCGATCAAGTCAAGAAAATAAAAATCAATGTTTAAAGGAGATTCTTCTCTTTCTAGACGACCCAATGCCATACTGCTGATACTGCAACGTGTGCTGTGCTTAAAGATCACCTGAGGGTTGGTAAATGATTTTTGTTGAATGAGGTCTAATTCTTCAATCATCTTTAAAGGAATCCAATTCATAGTTTGCTCAAAAATAGTTTTGCAAAATAATTGCTAAACTATGGTTTAAAATAGTTCTTATTGGTAGTAGGGCAACCTTTGGATTTACCTGCAGCGCAAGAAGAAATGATTACAGCGATCAACAAAAAACAACCTGTAAATACAAGAATTTTTTTCATAAATTTTAATGTTGACATTGATGTATTTTGCATTATTGTTCTCAAAGATAAGGGTTAAGTACAAATTGATGCTTTGAACTAAGTTAAAATATTGATTTTTAAAGAATGAAAATAGGAAATTATTGACAATTATTTTTAAATCGTAATATGAAAGTACATTTTATCTCAATCGGCGGCAGCGTTATGCATCAATTGGCGATAGCTTTAAAAAGAAAAGGATATTCAGTTACGGGAACTGATGATGAAATATTCGAACCTGCAAAATCCAATCTTGCAAATGAAGGATTGCTTCCTGCTGCTATCGGATGGCAAACGGATTTGATCACCAAAGATATTGATGCAGTTATTTTAGGAATGCATGCCAAAGCCGATAATCCTGAAATGCTGAAAGCAAAAGAAATGGGATTGAATATTTATTCATTTCCTGAATATATTTATCAGGAAAGTACAGATAAGATAAGAGTGGTTGTTGGCGGTAGCCACGGAAAAACAACCACCACAAGCATGATCATGCATGTGCTTCGTCAGTGCAACAAACAATTCGATTATTTAGTGGGTGCAAAATTAGAAGGTTTCGATCAATCAGTAAACATAACCGATGCACCTGTTATTATTTGTGAAGGGGATGAATATCCTGCAAGCGCTATTGAGAAGAAACCGAAGTTTCATTTTCTCTTTCCGCATATTGCCATTCTAACCGGAATTGCATGGGATCATATCAATGTATTTCCCACTTTTGATTTTTATCTCGAACAGTTCATCATCTTCATTAATAAGATAGAGAAAGGAGGCATCCTCATTTATAACGAAACTGATGCTGTATTAAAAGAATTGGTTGAAAAAAATAAACGAAATGATATTCGCTATCAGCCTTATCAAATTCCGGAACATACTATTAAGAACGGAATAACCACTGTAACCATACATCAATCAACAGGAGGTTTAAAAGTATTCGGCAATCATAATTTGCTTAATCTCAACGCTGCCTATTTTGCCTGTAAAGAATTGAATATAGCAGATGATGATTTTGTACATGCTATCGGATCATTTACGGGGGCATCCAAACGTTTGGAACTGATCGGCAGCAATGCAGCAACCAATGTATATCGAGATTTTGCTCATGCACCCAGCAAAGTGAAAGCAACGATTGATGCAGTAAAGGAACAATATCCTGACAGAAAACTCATTGGCATTCTGGAACTGCATACATACAGCAGTTTGAATGAAAAATTCATGGAAGAATACAAAGGTGCTTTGGATAAAGCCGATGCTGCTGTTGTGTTTTATTCGAAACATGCATTAGAGCTGAAAAGAATGCCTGAATTGCCTAAAGAAAAAGTGATAGAAGGATTTGCCAAGAAAAATCTAATAGTCATTAATGATAAAAATGAATTGCAGGAATGGATGCGGCATCAATCTTATTCAAATACAAATCTTGTTTTAATGAGTAGTGGCAACTATGATGGTTTAGATATGCTTACATTCGCAAAACAAATCACTTTATAACGCTTTTATCACTTCAGAACATTACAATGAAACTTCAACTAACAAAACCGATTGCATTTATTGATTTAGAAACTACCGGAATTAATATAAGCACTGAAAGGATCGTAGAGATCGCGATGGTTAAAATATCTCCCGATGGAACAAAGCAGGTGAAAAGGAAATTGATTAATCCGCAAATGCCCATTCCAAAAGCATCTTCCGACATTCACGGCATTACAGATGAAATGGTGAAAGATGCACCAACTTTTAAACAAGCAGCCAACGAAATAAAACAATTCATTGATAATTGTGACCTCGCAGGATATAACAGCAACCGTTTTGATATACCGATGTTGATTGAAGAATTTCTAAGATCAGGTTTGGAATTTACATTAGACGGCAAGAAATTATTAGATGTTCAGAAAGTCTTTCACATGATGGAACAAAGGACTTTAGGGGCAGCTTATAAATTCTATTGCAATAAATCTTTGGAAAATGCACATAGTGCAGAAGTAGACGCAACTGCTACATGGGAAGTTTTGGAAGCACAGGTGGAACGTTATCCGCAAATAGGTACTACGGTTGAAAGTATCGTAAAGTTCACAGGTGAGGATGATATCGTTGATTTTGCACGCAGATTTGTGAAAGACAATGGAATAGAGATATTCAATTTTGGCAAACATAAAGGCAAACCTGTTACGCAAGTGCTGAAAGAAGAACCTCAATATTACGATTGGATGATGAAGGGGGATTTTCCCATGGATACCAAACAAAAGCTTACAGAAATACTCAACAGAACACTATTGAAAAAGTAATGATGTGTTATTTTAGTTCAATTCTGCAAAATATTCGGTAAATATTACGCTTTCATTACAGGATTCCCATTGAAAATATTAATTTAGTGCAATCTTATCCCCTCAGATTGAGCAAAATTGTAATTATACCTACTTTTAATGAAAAGGAAAATATTTCCTCTATACTTGATGCAGTGTTTTCAATGAACCTGAATTATCATGTGTTAGTGGTGGATGACAGTTCTCCTGATGGTACAGGACAAATCGTTAAAGATCTTTTTTCAAAATATCCCAATCAACTTTTCTTGGAAGAACGTACCGGTAAATTAGGATTAGGTACGGCTTACATTCATGGATTCAAATGGAGTTTGAAACATAACTACGAATTCATATTTGAAATGGATGCAGACTTTTCACATAACCCTAATGATTTAGAAAGATTATATCTTGCCTGTAAAGAAGACGGAGCCGATCTTTCAGTTGGCAGCCGTTATGTGAAAGGCGGAAAAATTTTAAACTGGCCTCTCGACAGGCATTTATATTCGAGGGGAGGTGCCATTTATACAAGATTAATTACTTGGATGCCTGTTCATGATCCAACTGCAGGATTTATTTGTTATACCAACAAAGTATTGTCTGCAATAAAGCTGGACGAAATCAATTTTATCGGATATGCATTCCAGATAGCAATGAAATTCACTGCATGGAAACTCGGTTTTAAAATAAAAGAAGTGCCGATCACTTTTCAGGACAGATTGGTTGGCGAAAGCAAAATGAGTGGCAAGATTTTAAAAGAAGGAATGATAGGTGTGCTTAAAATTCAATGGCAAAGCTTGTTTGGCGGTTATCGGAAAAGAGTGACCAATAATTCTGCAAAAATAATTGAAGCAAATTTCGTTGCTAAAACAGATATTGTTGCTAAGACAAAATAGCTTTCGGTTTATTCTTTCCTGAAATGAACAGTAATCCATCATCTCATATTCCATCAAAAATTTTAATTCTGGGTGTTGGCAATATACTTATGTCTGATGACGGCATTGGCGCATACATTTGTTCACAAATTGACGCAATGCATTTACCGGGTGTAACAACTCATATCGTGCATCAATTGCATGTTGAGTTGATAGAAGACCTGTTAAATTATGATTCTGTAATTATTGCAGATGCATCGATAAAAGAAAAAGAGGTCGAGTTTTTTCCTTTGCAGCCTGATAAAACACAAACACTGTCATCGTCTCATCATCTCAATGCAAATATGCTCAATACTTTACTGCAAAAAGTATATAGGAAAACGATACCCATTTTTTTATGCGCTGTTCGGGGTGATAATTTTGAAATGGGTGAAATATTTTCAGTTCAAACGATGAAGAATGCAAACAATGCCATCAAAATAATTTGTGACTGGATAAAGAAACAATAAACAGTAAACTTTTCTATCCTCTTTGAATTCTTTTTACAATATTCCCATCACTATCTTTCACTTCAACGATTATCGGCATAGAGCCAACAGCATGTGTGGAACAAGACAAGCATGGATCGTAGCAACGAATCGTTGATTCCACTCTGTTCAGCATCCCTTCTTGTATATCATTCCCTTTCACATATTGCTTGGCCACTTCCAAAACAGAACGGTTCATGGAAGGATTATTTTGTCCGGTTGCGATCAATAAATTCACATTGATCAATTTTCCTGTATCGTCTGTTTTATAATGATGGAATAAAGTTCCGCGTGGTGCTTCGGTACAACCGATTCCTTCCGCATAATTCCATCTGCCATGTGACTGAATATCGCTCGAAGTAATTTGCGGATCATTCAATAATCTTTCTGCTTCTTCCACACAACTCAACGCTTCAATTAATCTTGCATAGTGAAAATAAAATGTGCCGTGTATTGGTTTCCCGTTTCCTATAGCTTTAAAATCCTCGAATTCTTTCTGAGCTTTTGGTGTTTTCATTTTTGAGGCAATATTCAATCTTGCCAATGGACCCACACGATAAAAGCCTTTTTCGAAACCATAAGGTTTGTAATATGGATATTTTAAGTATGACCAACTTACAGAACGTTCTGCAATAAATTCTAAATAACGAGCCGGATCTAATTGATCTTGTAAAATAGTTCCATCAATATCAATAAAACGAAGCTTGCCATCATACATTTCTAATTCACCTTCAGGGCCAACTGTTCCCATATAAAGTGTTGGAGAAGTAGCAAAACTTTTTACCATCGCTTCATTTTCCTGATGAAATTTTTTAATGATGCCAAGTCCTATTTGTACTGTTTCAATAGCTTCAGGAATCCATGCCAGCAAAGCTTTTCGGTTATCTTCTGTTAAAGGGAATCCCATTCCGCCGGGAGCAATTCCTGCGATGTGTATTTTTTTCCCGGTAATTCTTTCGCTGATTTCCTGGCCAAATTTTCTTAATCGTATGCCGCGTAAAGCAATGTCAGGATATTTATCAGCGAGACCTAAAATATTTCTTGTTGATGGATCGCTATCGTAGCCCAATAAAAAATCAGGAGATGATAAATGAAAAAATGATAGTGCATGCGAAGAGATGGCTTGCCCCAATTGTATCAATCTTCTTAATTGATTTCCTGTGTATGTTGGCGTAATTCCTTGAATCATTTCACAAGCTTTCACACTTGCAATGGAATGACTTATCGGACAAATACCGCAAATTCTCGGCGTGATGATGGGCATCTCTGTGTACATTCTTCCTTCGCAAAATTTTTCAAATCCGCGAAATTCATTCACATGAAAAAATGCATCATCAACATTTCCTTGCTCGTCTAATTGTAATGTTATTTTAGCATGACCTTCAATTCTTGTAACAGGTGAGATCACTATTTTTCTTTTTATTGAACTATCCATATCTCAATTTTTTAACTTCACTTAAATTAGGAATGCGGTCATTTAAAAATTCGAATAACACATAAAAAATAGTATCAGCATCCGGAGGACAACCGGGAATTACAAAATCAACTTTTACGACTTCTTGCAACGGAACTACTTTATCACGCAGCTTCAATAATTCCGGATGATCAGGAACTGAACCTTCTTTATCATTACTCACTGCATTTACATAAGCCGTATCAAAAACTTCTTTCAGATCGAAATAATTTCGCATTCCGGTAATATTACTTGTTACAGCGCAATCGCCCAATGCTACCAAAGCTTTTGCCTGTTTTCTGATGTGAAGTATTTCACGTAAATGTTCGTCGCTTGTAACTGAACCTTCCACCAAAACAATATCTACTTCGGGCATTTCTTTACCATCAACGATGGGGCATTTAACGATGTCGGCCAATTTTGCAACATCTAAAATTCTTTCATCAATATCCAACAAACTCATGTGGCATCCTGAACAACCACCTAACCAAACTGTTGCTATTTTTTTCTTACTCATTTTATAATTTATTATTTATGATTTGAAATTTGTAATTGAGGTGTGATGATTAACTATCATAAATTAATTTCAAATCTCAAATTGAAAATTTCAAATTTTGCAACTATAAATTCATTTTTCTCTTTTCCATCAATTCAGCAATGATTTCAGGTTTCTTTTCTAATTGACCCTGTACAATTGCTTTTGGCCAAATAGCACCGGTTGGACAAGCATGCACACATTTTCCGCAAGAAGTACAAGTAACAGATTCACCCCATGGGGTATCAAAATCTGAAATGATGCGAACCTGATAACCGCGATTCATCACATTCCAGTTATATGCACCTTCTACTTCACTACAAGCTCTAACGCAACGTGTACACATGATACAACGATTATGATCTAACACATACCAGGGATGTGATGTATCCACTTCGCATTGAGGAAATAAATACGGATAACGGATATGATCCATTTCAGTCTTGTATCCTAATTTTTGCAGATCACATTTTCCGTTGGCAACACAAACTGAACATACATGATTACGTTCTGCAAAAAATAATTCACTTGTGATTCTTTGATATCTTTTTATCTTTTCTGTCTTTGTGCGAATGATCATATTCGCTGCGATCTTTGTAGTGCAGGCAGAAAGTAATTTATTTATACCTTCAATTTCAACCAAGCATAAACGGCAGGCGCCTATATCAGTCAAACCTTTTAAATGGCACATCGTTAATATCTCAATTCCATTTTCTTTGCATACTTCCAAAATAGTTTTACCCACATCAACATCTAACTTTTTATCGTCGATTGTTACAGATATTTTAGGCATAGCACAATTATTATTTGAACCATTCAATGTCATGCTGAGGCACTCGAGGCATGATGTTAAAACGAAATTTTAATCACCCTTCAAGTGCCTCAGGGTGACAAAAAAATATTTAATTCTTATTCTGCAATTCTGTTTTCATATTCATGTCTGAAATGTCGGAGTGTACTCAGCAGTGGATTTGGAGCTGATGCACCCAAACCGCATAAGCTACATTCCTTTACATACACCGCTAATTCTTCCAATCTTTCCAAATCAATTTTTGTTCCTTTTGATTCACAGATTTTTTGAAGAAGATCATGCATCATTTTTGTTCCCACTCTGCAAGGCACACATTTGCCGCAGCTTTCGTCCATACAGAATTCCATAAAGTATCGGGCAACATCCACCATATCAGAACTCTGATCCATTACAATCAATCCACCCGAACCCATGATAGATCCTAAGCTTATCAATGATTCATAATCCATCTTTACATCTAAATATTCTGCTGGAATACAACCACCCGAAGGACCACCGGTTTGTGCAGCCTTGAATTCACCGCCACCCTGAATACCACCGCCAATATCAAAAACTATTTCGCGAAGTGTAGTGCCCATCGGCACTTCGATCAATCCTGAATAATTTATTTTCCCTGCTAATGCGAAAACCTTAGTGCCGGCACTTTTAGGCGTACCTATATCGCTGTACCATTCACCACCATTGTTAATGATCGGCGAAATGCCGGCAAAGGTCTCTACATTGTTTATTAAAGTTGGTTTGCCCCACAATCCTGATTCAGCAGGGAATGGAGGCCTTGGTTTGGGTGTACCTCTTTTACCTTCAATAGAAGCGATCAATGCTGTTTCTTCACCGCAAACAAATGCACCGGCACCAATTCGAACTTCCACATCAAAAGAAAAATCAGTTCCTAAAATATTATTTCCTAATACACCTAATTTCTTTGCTTGTTTAATGGCCAATTCAAACCGTTTGATGGCCAATGGATATTCGCCTCTGATATAAGCAAAGCCTTTTGTTGCGCCCACTGCATAGGCTGCAATACTCATTCCTTCCAATACTCTGTGCGGGTTTCCTTCCAATACACTTCTGTCCATGAATGCACCCGGATCACCTTCATCACCATTGCATATCACATATTTTTGAGGACTTACATATTTGTAAACTGTTTCCCATTTTAATCCTGTCGGATAACCGGCGCCGCCGCGACCACGCATTCTGCTGTGTTTTATTTCAGCGATCACTTCTTCAGGTGACATTTGAAATAAAACTTTATCTAATGCTTTGTATCCGTCATGCACCAAATAATCTTCGATTCTTTCAGGATTGATATGACCGCAATTCTTCAAAGCAATTTTCATCTGCTTTTTATAATAGGGGTCTTCTTGTGCATCAATAAAAGGTTTTGGACGAGAATCTGCAAACAATAATAAATCTTCTATCGGCCTTTTATCTATCAATTGCCGCTGAACAATGTCTTTAATATTACTGCAATCAACTTTTTGGTAGATCGTGTACTCAGGTAAAAATTTGATCAATGGCCCCTGGTTGCATGGTCCCATACATCCTGTAGCAATTACTTCCACTTCACTTTCCATTCCTCTTGTAATAACTTCTTCTTGTAACTTTTTCAATACTTCTTCAGAGCCTGACGAAATGCATCCAGCACCGCAGCATACACATAATTTATGCTTGTATTTATTGTTTTCTTCTTTTAACTTTTCAGAGTGGATGATTGTTTGAAGATCTTGCCTGTTCATTGTACAGCAATTTTAGCGTTGATCGAATTAACTATTTCTTCTGCACTTACCTTAGCGTGCACTTCCTCATCTAATACAACAGCTGGAGCCAATCCGCATGCGCCAATGCAGCGTGCAACGGAAACGCCTAATTTATTATCAGCAGTAACCTGACCGGGTTTTAATCCGAATTGTTTTTCGATTTCATTCAAAATCAATTGTGCTCCTTTTACATAACAAGCAGTTCCTGTGCAAACCAAACAAGTATGTTCGCCTTTTGATTTTAAAGAAAAGAAATGATAGAATGTTACAGTTGAATAAACCCTTGATGGCGGCAAATGCAATGCTTTAGTGATGAACTTCAAAACATTCATCGGCAGATAACCATAAGCATTTTGTGCTGTATGCAAAATTTCTATCAGAGCATCCGGTTTGTAATTTTCCTTTTTAATCTTTGCTGTGATCAGCTTAATTCTGGGATCTGTTTTCGCAGGTTCAACATCCTGTGTGAGTGTGGCGTTTTTCATACATCGTGCGATGTTATGTTCAGAGAAATATATACCGATGTTTCAATAAAAATAAAAACTATGCTTTTTTTTATTTGACAACACAAAGCTATCTACATGCAGTAAATCTGAATATGACTTTCATCATGGAATGAATGATGTGATGAAAGAAAATAAATGTTATAACAAATATTTGGAAAAGAGGATAGCGATCAGGCTCTAAGCCATTCTAGGTATAGATTTCAGTGCACACTTGCGCAGAGTGAATTTAATGCAGTTTATTTGTCGTTTGTGATCAGAGCCAATTATTTTCTTTGTACCATTTGATTGTTTCTGTCATTCCTTCCTTTAAAGAATACTGTGGCGAAAAAGAAAGGTCATCCCATAATTGTTTACTGTCGCATAGCCAGTTCGAGCTGCTTATTTCATTCACTTTTTCAATATTTAAAAAAGGGAGTTTGCCTGAAGAGAGTTGATATATTTTTTCAACCATTGCAATAACAATGCGGAGAGGCTTTGCAGGTATTTTTATTTTGAATGTTTTTTTGTGAAGGATTGATTTTACCGCTGCACCTAATTCTTCTTTATCATAATCATTTCCATCCGATACGATATAAGAACGATTAGCAGAATTCTTATGAAGCAAACCGATTACTGCTTTTGTCAGATCCTTTACATAGATCATTGAAACCATTTGTTTGTTGGCACCAATGTATGGTTCGATTTTATTGTTGATCAATTTTACAAACTCTAAAAAATCTTTATCACGAGGACCATATACTGCTGTAGGATTAATGACGATGTAGGGAAAAATATTTGCAGACTTTACAAATTCTTCAGCACATAATTTACTTTTTCCATAAGTTGAAATTGGTTTTTGTTTTTGCCATAATTCAATTGGAGCAAAACTTTCAGCGTTACCGGGTCCATAAGCAGCTAATGAGCTGATCAACACAAATTTTCGCAATTGCATTTCTGATCCTTGTAAAGCTTCCACAAGATTTTGCGTATAGCCACAATTCACTTTAAAAAAACCTTCTTTATTATTTGCTTGAGTGATGCCTGCATTGTGAATTACAAAATCCAAATTAGCATTCAAGTGTTTGAATGCAGTAAGCTGTTGCTGAAGTATATTTTTGGAGGAGAAATCTAATTCCAAAAAATGAATTCTTTCGTCTTGTAAAAACTGTTTGTTGCTCGATGCACGGATACCCGCATATACTTCAAATCCCTGTTTCAGTGCTTCTTCCACTAAATAACTTCCGATAAAACCAGAGGCACCGGTGATGAGAATTTTATTTTTCATGATTCTGTTAACTCGAAAGAATAACTACAAATGTTTGATATAACATCTGCGTCTTTTGTGTTGAACTGCATCGAAATGTTTCCAGATAGATTGCACTTTAGTATTATCTTCTAATTCAACATTTGTTTCAGCATATTCAACACCTCTTTTAATATATGCATTTCCTATTTCGCGAATCAATAATGCATTTACACCTTTCCCCTGAAATTCTTTACGAACAGCTATCATTAAAAAGTCGGCAATTTTGGGTTTGCTCATAGCTGTAAGGATATGTATAAAACCAAATGGAAGTAAAGAACCACCTGACTTTTGTAATGCTTTAGACAGTGATGGCATTGTAATTCCAAATGCTGCAAGCTTTCCTTCTTTATCAACAATGATCGAAACAAAGTCAACTTTCATAAAACCAAAATAAGCTTTGGTATAATATTCAATTTGTTTGTCGGTTAATTCTGTAACGCCATATAATTCAGCGTAAGCCTCATTAATTAAATCGAAAATTGGCTTTGCATAAGGAAGAATTTCTTTTGGCTTTTTAGCTTTAATAACTTTTAAGCCATATCTTCTCTCTACGAGAGATGCGATCTTTAAAAGATCTTCCGGTAATTGTTTGGGAAGTTTAATTTTATATTCAACCCAATCTGTATCTTTTTTGTATCCATTTTTTTCGTAATAAACAGGATAATAAGGATAATTATATAACGCAGCCAAAGTGCCAAGTTGATCAAATCCTTCAACCAACGCACCTTCATGATCAAGGTCCGTAAAACCAAGCGGACCATGAACTGCAACCATTCCTTTTTCCTTTGCCCAAGCCTCAACCTGTTGCAATAAAGCTGTTGCAATAGCTTCATCTTCTTCAAAATCTATCCAGCCAAAACGGGCATATTTATTTTTCCATTTTTGGATGTATGAATTATTGATTATTCCGGCAACACGACCTACCACTTTTCCGTCTTTGTATGCAAGCCAATATTTTGCTTCACAAGAATCAAACGCAGGATTTTTTTCTTTACTTAATGTTGCTTTCTCATCAAACTTCAATGGTGGAACAAAATATTGATGCCCTTTATATAAACGATAAGGCAAATCAAGAAATGCATTGAATTGTTTCTTGGTAGTGACTTCTTTTATTTCTATGGCCATGCGGTTTATTTTACATTAGATGATGCTCAACTTTTTTGAAACTGCATATAATTTTTCTATAGCTTTTTCAATTTGTTCTCTTGTATGAGTTGCCATTAAACTAAATCTGATCAAGCTGTCTTCTTTTGAAACTGCAGGTGAAGCAACCGGATTCACAAAAATACCGTCATCCAACAAAAGCTTTGCGAGTTGGAAAGTTTTCAAATCATCCCGTACATAAATAGGAATGATTGGTGTATTTGCAATTCCGGTATCAAAACCAAGTCGTTTGAGTTCTGATAAAGCGAAATTGGTATTTGTCCATAATTGTTCAATTCTCTCGGGTTCATTTTTCATGATCTCCAACGCAGCGATCACACTGGCAGTAGCGGCAGGAGAGATGCTCGCACTGAACATCAATGACCTTGCATGGTGCTTTAGGAAATTAATTGTCTTTTGATCTGCAGCAATAAATCCACCGATGGAGGCAAGCGATTTGCTGAATGTTCCCATGATCAGATCGGTCTTTTCAGTCAAACCGAAATGTGATGAAGCACCGCGGCCGCCGTCCCCGATCACGCCCAATGAATGAGCATCATCAACCATGATCGAAGCATTGTATTTCTCTGCAAGATGAACGATGCCCGGAAGGTTGGCAATATCACCATCCATGCTGAATATGCCTTCTGTAACGATCAACTTTATTTTATCGGGTTTGCAGGACTGCAAAACCTTTTCAAGCGATTCGAGATCGTTGTGTTTATACTTTAATGTTTTTGCAAAACACAAACGTGCACCTTCAATGATAGAAGCATGATCCAATTCATCTAAAATAAGATAATCATGCCTGCCCAATAAAGCAGGGATCACTCCAATGTTTACCTGAAAACCGGTGCTGAAAACCAAAGCTGCATCTTTCCCAACAAATTCTGCCAATTTATCTTCTAATTCAAGATGAATATCCAATGTGCCGTTTAAAAAACGTGAACCTGCACATCCGCAACCATATTTATTGATGGCATCAATAGAAGCTTTTTTGATGTAAGGATGGTTGGTCAAGCCGAGGTAGCTATTAGAACCAAACATCAATACTTTTCGGCCATTGATCATCACTTCAGTATCCTGATCTGATTCAATTACACGGAAATAGGGATAGAGTCCTGCTTCTTTAATTTCTTCGGCTCTGGTAAATTGTGAAACCTTTTCCTGTAACAGATCCGGTTTACTGATTGTAATTACTTGATCTGGAAGAATCATAGCTTTTCTTGAAATTTAATAATTTCTTAATTGTGTCTGTAAATAAAATAAATTGATCAGTTAAATACATGATTATTATCAGGATAAACATTTTTTTACCCCCAAAAAATGATTACCTGTATGCAAGTAACAAAATTTCAAAAAAAAATAATCAACTATTAGTTATTTTATAACAAAGAAACGATAAATCAGGCAAAATTGAAGCATTTAAGCCTATTGACAAAAAAAAGGCTATAATGACAATTTTCAAGCGAAAAATGGTAGCTACAGGTTAATTCACCTGCCAGTTCCTTATTTGTCTTTCCTGAAATAAATTATTATTAACGATTGTTTTGGAATAAATAATACCCACACCTTTTGCATAATATGTGATTTTTATTTCACCTGTCGATGCATAAGGATAAGTAACGGCAGATCTTACCTGCGGTTTCAGTTCTATGATATATACATGTGCAAAAGTCTTTCCATTCACGGTCACGGTTGCATTGGCATCCTTGCAGGTAAATTTATATTGCAGATAAATGACCTGCTGGCTGATCGTAGCAGGACCGATATATTCATCCGAAACCCAGAAACTGTCTGTTGAAAGATTTTCTTTCAGAAAAAGGATATCGGCTTTTATTTCAGGAGCAAATTTTACAGAAGTGGTGTATGCATCTGCCGAACAAGATTCATAATAATTTGTATCAACTTTGTTGTATAAAAATTGAGTTACACTTCCATTTACTGGTGTTTCATTAACTCTTTTATAAAATCGGCCGTTCACAATGGTGGAATCAACAATTTTCCTGTTTAATGTATCACCTGTGCTTAACAGATTATCATAATTCCAAAAGCTGTTTGCTGTAAGCGGGAAGTGATCGGGATTGGTTACTGCAACTACATTCAATACCGTATCAATAAAACTGCAGTTTGTGGTGGCGGCATTTACTGTAAACAAATCATTGCCTGATTGTAATGGCGTTCCGGTTGCTTTGAGTGAAACGGTTTGTATGCCCGTTGAATTTAATTTTCCTGTTCCTGAAAAATAATATCCGTTCACTGTATTTGTTTTGAGTGAGTATGAACCCGGTGATGCAACATTCAATTCAACAGTAACATAATTGGAACCTGTTGCGGGAATATTTTTTGCAAGAACACCATGCATTGCGAAGTTCATGCAGGTATTCGGCGAACCGTGTAAAGTATAAGCTGCTGTTGGATTTTGTGACAGTGTGCTGATTTGAAGAATACATGTACTTGTATCAAAACTTACTTTAAAATTATCAGTGCCAATTGCTGATGGCTTGCCTTTACCATTCAATTGAACTTCTATAATACCTGTGGCAGCAAAGCTTCCGCTTGCATTGAAATAATATCCGTTAACCGTATCAGTTGAAATTTTATAAAGGCCTGCTTGCTTTACATTAACGGCAACTGTTATAAAATTACTGTCTGTTAAACTGATGCCCTGAATATAATTTCCAGTGATGGTTTTAGGTAGACAATTATCAGTGATATCACTTTGCAATGAACCTTTTGCACGTTGCCCGTTTTCAAAACTGTATTCCCGCTGACAGGAAAAAAATAATAAGATGAAACAGTATTGAAAAACTTTTTTCATGGCAAAACTTAGTAAATAAAGATACAGGATTGCACAACTCAAATCGATTAGAATTGATGAAGTGGAATTGTTTGATAGCTCAATATTGTAAAAAAGTACAAGTGTGCGAATTATTCACCCAATGATTCGAAGGCAAAGATGATGTCATAAAAAACTTCGACTTGTCACATAAAAAAAGAGGCAAGAAAAATTTTCTTACCTCTTTTTAAAATCAATACGATAAAATTATGCGTTACGGTTAATGCAATTCAAATCATCGAATGCAACTTCCAAACGTTTAATGAAATTTTCTTCTCCTTTGCGCAACCATACACGCGGATCGTAATATTTTTTATTTGGTTTATCAGCTCCTTCAGGATTGCCTAATTGTCCTTGTAAGTATGCTTCATTCTTTTTGTAGAAATCTTTTACGCCTTCCCAGAATGCCCATTGCATATCGGTATCGATATTCATTTTAATGGCACCGTAGCTGATCGCTTCGCGGATTTGATGCTGCGGAGAACCGCTACCACCGTGGAATACAAAGTAAACAGGTTTTGGTCCGGTCTTTAATTCTTTCTCAATGAACACCTGACTGTTGTGCAGAATTTCAGGTTTCAATTCAACATTACCCGGTTTGTAAACACCATGCACATTACCAAATGCAGCTGCAATGGTAAACAGATTACTTACTTTACTTAATTCAGTATAAGAATAAGCAACATGCTGCGGTTGTGTATATAGTTTTTCATTATCAACAGCACTATTATCAACGCCATCTTCTTCACCACCTGTTACACCTAATTCGATTTCAATGCTCATGCCCAATGGAGCCATGCGTTTGAAGAATTGAACGGATGTAGCGATATTTTCTTCAATCGGTTCTTCAGAAAGATCCAACATGTGTGAACTGAATAAAGGCTGACCTTTTTCTTTATAGAATTGTTCGCCTGCATCAATCAATCCGCTGATCCATGGCAACCATTTTTTTGCAGCATGATCGGTATGCAATACAACAGGAACACCATACGCTTTTGCAACAGTGTGAATATGCTGTGCACCCGAAATGCCACCCAATATATTTGCCTGTAATTTATCATTCGGCATTCCTTTGCCGGCCATGAATTGTGCTCCACCATTTGAAAATTGTATCATCACAGGTGAATTCACTTTTGCTGCTGTTTCCAACACTGCATTGATGGTATCTGTGCCGGTTACGTTAACTGCAGGTAATGCAAATTGATTGTCTTTTGCATCGTTATACAATGCTTCTAATTCTTTTCCGAACAATACCCCGGCTCTGTATTTTGCCATGATAAAAATGTTTTTTAAATGATTGAAATAGTTGATTTTTTAAAGATCTGCTGCAAGATAAGAATTGTTCTCACGAACGCTTGTTAGCATTGGCCGCGAAATTATCGCAGCTATATTTAAGAAAGGATGCGTTTTGTCATTTGTTGAAAATAGTTTTTGCATTCGCCTTACACCTTACGCCTTTAACCTTACACCTTACTTCGCCAAACTTTGTATCACGTCGTATTTGGTAACGATATGATAGGCACCCGTTTCATCCTTTGCCAGCACTGCTCCATTTTCTTTGGTGATCAAACTGCCCAATCTTTCCACCGGTGTTTCAAAATCAACAACAGGGTAGGCGTGTTCCAAGACACTTCCCACCGTTGCATTTTTTATTTCGGGATTGCTGAAAATTTTTTGAAATAAACCGCTTTCACTTAATGATCCAATAATATTATTTTGGTTCATTACAGGTATTTGTTCAATATCATATTTCTTCATTAACTCCACTGCATCTGCAACGGTTTGTGATGATTGAACAGAAACCAAACGATTCGCTTTTCTTCCGTTCACGATGTCTTTAAAAGTTTTTACTTCCAAGAAACCGCGTTCCATCATCCATTGATCATTATAAATTTTCCCAACGTATCTGCTGCCATGATCGTGAAACACACAAACCACTACATCGTCTTTTTTCAATTTATTTTTTAATTGAAACAATCCCTGCAAACAACTGCCTGCGCTGTATCCGCAGAACAATCCTTCTTCTTTCGCAATGCGTCTTGCCATCACAGCGCCATCTTTATCACTTACCTGTTCAAAATAATCTATCACACGCATATCATAATTCTTCGGCACAAAATCTTCTCCGAAACCTTCGCTGATGTACGGATGCACTTCATTCATATCAATCTCACCTGTTCTATAATATTTGGTGAGCAAACTTCCATGCACATCAATGGCCCACACTTGTATGTTGGGATTTTTTTCTTTCAGATACATCGCAGCGCCGGTAATGGTTCCGCCGGTTCCTGCCGTGCAGACAAAATGAGTGATCTTACCATCCGTTTGATTCCAGATCTCAGGTCCTGTTGATTCATAATGTGCCAATCTGTTTGCTAAATTATCGTACTGATTCATGTGATAACTGTTAGGCACTTCTTTTGCCAAACGTGCCGCAACACTATAATAACTCATCGGGTCTTCGGGCAACACATTGGTTGGACAAACAATTACTTCCGCACCAACAGCTTTTAAAATATCGGCTTTTTCTTTGCTTTGCTTATCGGTGGTAACAAAAATGCATTTATATCCTTTTACGCAGGCAGCCAACGCCAAACCCATGCCTGTATTGCCGCTCGTGCCTTCAATGATGGTGCCGCCGGGTTTTAATTTGCCTTCCTGTTCGGCCACTTCCACCATCTTCAATGCCATACGGTCTTTGATGGAATTGCCCGGATTAAAATAATCCACTTTCGCCAAAACGGTGCAGGGAAGGTCTTTGGCTATTTTATTTAATCTGATCAGCGGTGTATTGCCGATGGTTTCCAAAATGTTGTTCTTAATATCCATTCATGATCTGTTTGCTGCAAATGTACTGTTTTGAAAAAACTAACAATGGTTAGTTAAAGAAATAATGGGAAGTATTTTTTGGAGACAGGCTTTTGTATTTTATGGTATCAACTGTTGCGTCGCACACTTTTGCTCAATAGCCTTTTGCGACAGAGTACTGTAAGTCTTGTTCTTTAGGAAGATTTATGTAATGGTTACTTTAATACCGTTATTTACAAGGGTAGGGTCAAAGTTTTGTTTTATACAATCAATTAATAGATCAATTCGAGTAGATATAAGTACTGAATGGTTCTCGCTATATTCGGTCAGTATTCCTACTAACTTTATCGAAACCATTTCTTTTTTGTTTATAAATATTGACCATAAGCCACCACCACTTAAGCCTGCTGGCTTTGGCCCTCTTGATACTGTTTTAGAAAAACTATTAAAAAAATTATTTATTGAGTATTTAACCAAAAGATGAATTCTTGAATCGAATCCGTCTTTAGATAAATCGTATTTTAAGAAACGACTAATATATTTCAAACCTTTTGATGAAATTGTCTTTTGCTGGACATTGACTTTAGTTCTGCTTGCAGGATACCCAATGCACATCGCTAAATCTTTTTCCTTTGGTTCATATCCAGTTAAAACAAATGATTCATCCAAGAACTTATGTCCTGAGTTAATAAAATTCTCAATTGTTTCTCCGTTTAATTTTACGATTGAGAAATCATATTTATCATCTTTTCTCTTGTTCGATTCAGGTAAGCCAGAAGTAAGATATTCGCCACCAATTGTCGAAATTTCATTTTTCGACTTTAAAATATATGGTAAACTCTGCTTGTCATCAAGTAGAACATGAGCACATGACAATAAATAATAATTGTTATTGTGAGTAAATAATACACCACTTCCAAATGGTTGAAAATATTCTTTCTTCCCTTCTTTATCAATGAATAGTTGGCAGGTATATTTAGTTAATTCTCCTGCTATAATTTCAATCTTATTTTTAGTAATCATTAGTTTATTAGTGAAAAAATGGTTCACTAGTTAAAAGTAATATATTTTTAATATTTCGATACTAAATTTCAAAACCTAAATAAATAACAAAACATAAAGTGTTCTGTTGTACAAAGCTATATAGCAAAAGTGTGCGACGCAACGATGTTTCATAGCAGCACAATAGCTTGCTACAAAAAAATAATAAAATAAATTGTTGAGAATTACAATGAAGAAAAACTTTCTTTCATCTTGCCGCAGATATCGGCTTCTACCATTTTCTCTGCAACGAGAAACATGTTCTTAAATGCAACAGCACTGCTGATGCCGTGGCCAATGATCACAGGTTTTGCAACGCCCAGCACAGGCGTACCGCCATAGTTTTCGTAATGAAAACGTTGCATGTAAGAATCATGATGCAGTCCGCGTTGTTCGGCAACATCATAAAAGCTTTCGGCCATTTTTAAAATAATGTTTCCGCTAAAACCATCGCAGATCATAACATCGGCTTTATCGGTAAACACATCGCGGCCTTCAATATTTCCGATGAAATGTATTTGTTTATTTTCTTTCAGCAGGGGATACGTAGCCTGGCATAAAAGATCGCCCTTGCCTTCTTCTTCACCCACGTTCATCAACCCGATCTTAGGATCGCTGATGTTTAAAATATAATGAGAATATAAACTGCCGAGAATGGCAAATTGATTGAGTTGCTCGGGTTTGCAATCCACATTCAAACCAACATCCAATATCAAACCTGCACCACCATTGATCTTTGGAACGATGGCTGCAATAGTTGGCCGTAACACACCTTCAATGGCTTTAACGATAAACATAGAACCCACCAACATAGCACCGGTATTTCCGGCACTGATGAATGCATCAATTTTTCCTGTTGCCAGTAAATGAAAACCGATAACGATGGAACTCTTTTGTTTTTCTTTTAATGCTTTGGTAGGATGCTCGTGATAACCGATCACTTCAGGTGCATGAATCGTTTGAATGTTTGGAGTAGTGAGTTTGTATTCTTCCAGCAAAGGATTAACCTGTGCTTCATCACCAATACAAAATACAGTTGCCGCAAGCGGATGTTGAGACAGATACAGCTGCAAACCTTTCACCGCTTCTAACGGTGCAAAATCTCCACCCATCATGTCTATTCCGATATTCATGTGCGGTCTGTTTACCCCCCGCCCTAAAAGGAGCTGATATCCTTGAGGCGAAGGTTGTTAAAAAAGTAAAAGCCCTTTTCGCGAAAAAAGAGCATTCGTACTATTCCGTTTCCCCCTTTAGGGGATAGGGGTTAGGCTTTTAAAGGTGCTTTTTCAGCAACCAATTTTCCTTTGTAGAACAATTTACCTTCACTTACATGTGCACGATGGCGTACATGCATTTCACCGGTAGTGGTGTCTTTGCTTAAAGTCACTTCTTGTGCAACATAATGCGTTCTTCTCTTTGCACTGCGTTGTTGAGAATGACGACGTTTAGGATTAGGCATAACTCGAAATTTATAGTATCTAAAAAATTATTCTTTGTCTTTAAATTTTTCCAAACCTTTCCAAAGACTATTACTGTCTTTCATCACATCTTCTTGCATCTTTCTCAGCTTTTCCAATACCTCATTATTGCATTGCGGTCCGCCCATTTCTTCGGGGGCACACATCTTTTGCATGGGTAAAGAAAGATTGATGAATTCGTATATCCAGTCAGCAACAAATAAATGGCTTTCGCTGCGTCCGATATAATATACATCAGGATCTTCTTCCTGTTCATTCATCAATTCAGGATCATCAACAATTTTTACGATGAGGTTGTACTCATCCCATAATTGTTTGTTCAAGCTGTTTCCGCATTTATCACAGATCACATCCACTGTTCCGGTCAGATCAAATTTCAATTGCATGAAACTTGATGTTTTGTCCAGGCTCAGCTTCACATCACTCAAACAGTTCTTAAAATCCTGTTCACCATAAGGTACAAAGAACTTATCCTCTATCCTGTATTCGAATACATGAACACCCGGCTTCAGACCCACAAATGCTATTTCAAATTCCCTACGATGGCTCATGTTCGGATTTTTAGGGTGGGCAAAGGTAAGGTAACGGGGGCAAAAGGCAAAAGGAAAATTGGATTTAAGTCAATAATTAGTTCCTTTATGACAGATTTATGGAATCAAATAAAATAAATAGATTATCTGATTGGCATTTTTGGCTAAAATGGGTTCTGCCAGTTCTGTTTGTGGCAGCGATTCAAATGCTGCAACTCTTTCCTTTTTGGATCGAGAAACACTATAGTACCGATTGGTATATCCAAATTTCAATCGTGTTGAGGAATATTACGGGATGGATGCCTTTCAGCTTAGGAGATATTATTTACATTTTGTTTGGCTTCTCATTATTGGTCAGCATTATCAGAGGGATTGTTTTGATCTTTAAAAAACAATTCAGTTGGGCAAGGTTTGGTTCTTCTGTTTCAAAATGGATAAGAGGGTTGATGTGGATCTATATTTGGTTCAATATTTTATGGGGATTGAATTACAGTCGCCTTGGTATCGCTCATCAATTAAAATTGCAGCAGGATGAATATTGCAAAGAGGATGTAGTTGCATTAACCAATCAACTCATCACAAAAGTGAATGATTGCAGAAAACAAATAAAAGATACTATTCTTCCTCAACCTTCTATGAAACAAATTTTTGAAGGTGCAGTAAACAACTATAAAACAGTTTCCGATAATTTTTATTTTCTATCTTATCAAACAGCTTCTGTTAAATCAAGTTTGTACAGTCCGTTAGGAAATTATTTTGGATTTACCGGTTATTATAATCCATTCACGGGTGAAGCACAGGTTCGCAATGATGTTCCGAGAGTGTTGATACCTTATATCGTTTCTCACGAAATGGCGCATCAATTGGGTTATGCGAGTGAAAGTGAAGCAAATTTTGTTGGGTATCTTTCTGCATCATCATCAGCTGATGTTTATTTCCGTTATTCTGTTTATCTCGATATGTTAGATTATGCGCAGGGCGAAGAAATCAAATTGTTTTTGATAGACCGTGATATCAAAGGATTAATGAACACACTCAAACAAAATAAAACAAACTTAGATTCATTGGTGCGGAAAGACAGAAAAGAGATCCGCGATTTTTTTTATAAAAGAAAAAATAAAATATCTCCTGTTGTTTCAAATATGTATGATCAATATTTAAAAATGAATAAACAATTAGCCGGCATCAACAGTTACAATGAAGTGATCGGTTGGTTATTGGCGTATCAAAAGAAGTATGGAAAGTTGTAAAGGTTAAAGTTATAAGGCTTAAGGTATAGGGTAAAAGAGCATTCTTACACCTTTCACCCTTCTTAAAATTTATTCTTCCACATCATACTTTCTACAGGTCTGTTAGGCTGACCGCTGTATTTTGCATTTCCTTTTTGATTATACTTTACTTCAATTTCACCATCAACAGGAAAATAAATTAACTGGCCAATCGGCATTCCTTTATACACTCTTACAGGTTGTTTGACTGAAATTTCTAAGGTCCAGTTACCACAAAATCCAACATCTCCTTTTCCTGCTGTGGCGTGAATATCAATGCCCAAGCGGCCGGTAGAAGATTTGCCTTCGAGAAAAGGAACATGCGCATGTGTTTCGGTATACTCTGCGGTTACTCCTAAATAAAATTCATGCGGATGCAAAACAAAACCTTCATCGGGTATTTCGAAGCATTCAATTTTGTTATGTTTCTTGGCGTCCAATTCTACATCCACATATTTTGCTAATGTGCTTCCGAGGTGCACATCATAACTATTGCTTCCCAGATCTTCACGATCATAAGGCACAATTTTAATAGTGCCTTTTTGCATTTCTTCTAAAATTCTTTTATCTGTTAATATCATTTTTAAATTTTTATGTTACCGGCTTTTGATTTTTAATTGAGCTGAAGTTGCGTCGCACACTTCAACTTACAGAATAAAATTCAACAAGACTTTGCAATATAAATCGTAAATCTGCATTCATAAATCAATCTTGCAATTGGCTTTATTTTATCAACATAATATTAACGATACAACCAAATTGGCGATTTGGAAAATAGAAGAAGATGCTTATTTTTTTTTGGAACATGTGCCTTTGCAACGTGAGATCACCCATCCGCATAAACGGCTGCAACACTTAGCGGGTCGCTATTTGCTGCGATTGCTTTTTCCTGATTTCCCTTTTGAAGAGATTTTAATTGCAGATACAAAAAAACCTTATTTGCCCCACGAACAATATCATTTTTCCATTTCACATTGCGGCAATTATGCTGCAGCCATCGTGAGCAGTACGCAAAGAGTGGGCATTGATATTGAAATCCCGACCGAAAGAGTTTTAAGAATTACGCATAAATTCTTGAACGCAGAAGAATTAAAAGAATTTAATATTGAAGGATCATTATTCAAGGATCAAGGATCAAGAATCAAGATCTCCAACTTGCGACTTGCAACCACACTCTGGTCTGCCAAAGAAGCCATGTTTAAATGGTGGGGTTGGGGAGCAGTTGATTTCAGCGAAATGCTTCGCATCAATCATTTTGAATTAAAAGAAGAAGGAATTATTCAAACAAGATTTATTCGCCAGTCAATGAATGTGCCTTTAGAATTGCACTATAAACTGATGCCGGATATTTGTCTGGTATGGCTTTCAACCGAAGCGGCAAACATTTAATCTGCAATCTTTGCCTTTGTTTTTGGGATAAATGTGAGACTTTTTCTAAGTGTTTGTTTCAACTGCATTTTTACGATCTGTCCCATCGTTGTAGCTTTTAAAAAAGATGGCTGATGAAAATGTTCTGCGAGTTCTTCTTTCAGTTGATCTATCTTTTCTTTTTTGGAAATATCCTCATCGATCATGATATCCAATAATTCTTTCACTCTGTATTTGGCAGAAGTTAAACGGAATGCCATCAATGTTCTTTCTTCTGCCTGATATTGTGCAATGGACTCATTATTGAGATGTTTACTTACAATATCAACATAGGGTTTATTCTCTTTGTAGAATTGAGGTAGGTATAAATTCTTTCTTCCTTCATAGGATTGCTGATCAAAATCAATAGAACGAAAACGATACTGATAATTCAACACATCGGGTGTAATGGCAACTACAAAATTATAACTGCGCATATCGCCCAGCAAATGCGTGAAACAACGTTCATTGAATTTTACAAATTCTTTTGCCAAACGGATTTGATTGGTGGTTGGACTATTGAGATAATCATTCACAAAAACATCGCCGGGAATACCGGGAATATGTTCTTCTACTAATGTATTATGATCCGTAAAATAAGTGATACGATTGGGCGATAACAAATGTTCTAATTCCAATCCGTAAATGCGGCTTGCATCTGCCTGCTTGATATAATAGTGATCGAAGTTGGCATTATATTTATTGATGATGCGGATGCGGAATGGCTGGCTGTTTCCGAAAAAACAAAAATCAATCGCTGCAACATCCAGGTGATTCACATATTCGAGATCACCTTTTGTTTTTAAGATGGCATAGTTCTTTACCAAATTCTCACGCAAAAAATCCCATTCACGCATATCGTATGAAACCCTTTCCCAGGAAGAGTCTTTGCCATCTTTTCCTTTAATGGGAACGGTGTAAGTAAAACGACGCAGGTCTTCATACGTTGCTGGTAAATTTATTTCCCTGCCGTATTCTGTTAAGTAATTACGCAAAGGTGTGTTGACAGGAAAAATCGGTTTCTTTCTGCTTGGTTTTTCAATGTATTCTTTTTCTTTTTTGATCTCGATCATAATAATTATTCTAACAGTAATGCATCTGTATCATCAATTAGATTCATATTCACATCTGTACCTGCAATTCCTTCGATAGAGCCTTTTATATGCGCCGCATTCAATAAAACTTTCTCCAATTGTTTTTCGCGTGCCTTCCATAATTTTTCCATCGCATCTCTTTCTTTCTGGATGGATAATTTCATGCTCATAAAGCCTTCGCGTATTGCTTTCCATTGTTCGCTGAATTCGGAATTGGTCAGATAATCATACAACATCACCATCTTATCGCCTTTATTATCCTGACTTTTCTTTGCTTCAAATATTTTCAATAAAGCATTACGTAATAATAAAGCAACACTTCTTACTTCAACGAATGAGCAGATGTAAACACCATCTTTCTCACCGAATCGTTCCATCTCTTTCGGTAAAGCTTGCGTAACAATAACAGCAACATCTGCGCCGAGGCTGCGCATATCTGTTTTTAATTTTTCGATCCAATCATTAGCAAAATCTTTGGTGCGCTTGCTTTCATAAATAATTTTTCCAGCTTCATTGCCGAATTGATTGCGAACAACTTGAATACAATCCGCACCGCGAACACCTTTACCTACTTCTTCAATTTTATCGAATGGGAAAGCGGATTGCAATAATTCTTCTAATAATAATTCCTGTGCTTCGCCCTGTAATTGCATGGAACCCTGTTCTGCCTTACGTTTCATCTCATCCACCAATCGCTTTTGGTCTTCGATCTGCTTTTCCATTTCACGCATCCTCAATTGGTATTCCTGATCTTTTAAACTTATTTTTTCATTCTCTTCTTTCTGAAACTGTTCTTTTAATTTTTCTCTTTCCTGCATTAACTGCCGTTGCAATGTTATCTGCAATTCCTCTTCTTTTATTTTGAGTGATTGTTCCTTCTGTAAAAATTCGAGTTCTTTTTTGCGGGATTCTTTTAATTTTTCTTCATTGGCTGCAGCAGATTCCTGAAGCATTTTCAGCTGATTTTCATAATCACCTGCAATTGATTTGCGTAATGATTCCTGTAGTTCCTCCTGTAATTGTTTTTTGAATTCTGTTTCCTTATCGGTGAATTCCTTTTCTTTTTTCTTTTTCCAGTCTTCCATTTGCGAACGCAATTGTTCCTGCACTTCTTTCTTGAAAGAATCGCCGGGATCAAATTCGTGTCCGCAATTAGGGCATTTAATTTCTGAAGCCATTCAATAATTTTTTACAAATTACGATGATATTGGGTAACAAAAAAGCTTGATCTTCTCGGTGAAGCCTCATTTTGTTTTTCACCTACCGGAGGTTGATTTTTAAGTAAAAATTTTATGCAAGTCTCTTACATCATTTTTGTGAAGCTAAGAAGCTATAAAATGCTGCCGACTAAGAGTAAAGCACCAAAGGTAATATGCGATACAAAAATCGTTTAAATGGTCAAACACTATTTGGGGCGACTGAATTATTTGTATTGAATAATACCTTTGATTAAATTCTTCTACATAAAAAAGTGATAGGTTGCCATACCATAGAAGATAATTTTTGTTCAAATAAGTTTAATATTTTCAGAATCCTGAATATTTAGTGATAATTTTTTTTATATAGTTGATAAATATATTTTTAAAACGTGCAGCTTATTGATTTTTTTATTTCTCTTTGTAATAATGGAATGATTCTATCGCAATTCTTGATTTTAATTAAGCAATTTTAGAAATTATTCAAAACCCTTATAACGACTGGATGCTTGCTAAAGAAGAAATATTATTCTTACAAAGGGAAATTTCTATGCACAATGATCAAAATGCCTTTGGTCAGTTGTATGTTGCGTATATGCCTAATTTGATCCAATTTGCTCAGTCAATACTGAAAAACAAGGAACTGGCGGAAGATGTGGTTTCAGATGTATTTATGAAAGTATGGCAAAACAGAAGTAACCTGATAAACATAGATAATTTCAAGCTCTACTTATATATCAGCACTAAAAACACCTCCTTCAACTATTTATCACGCCATTTCAGAAAAGATGTCATTTCCCTGGATGATATGAGTTTATCTATTGGCAATATTTCTTATAATCCTGAAGAGATGCTGATTACCTCAGAGGTGATCAACAGAATCAATCTCGCAATATCGATGTTGCCGCCACGCTGTAAATTAATCTTCAAATTGGTTAAAGAAGATGGGCTAAAATATAGCGAAATAGCAAATTTGCTGAATATATCGGTTAAGACTATTGATAGTCAGATGGCTATTGCCGTAAAAAAGATAGGCAATGCCATTAACTTCGACCTGAAAAAAGAATTCAAAGCCCCTCCCAAAAAGTAAGTAAACAGCCACGAAAAATAATTTTCATTCCCTTTAGTAGATTCATTCAAATTCTGTGTCCTTAGCTCAATTATGGAAAATAATGGAACAGATAGATTATGGGAACTAATGTCTCGCAAGCTTTCAAAAGAGATATTGGAATCCGAATTGCAAGAACTGGAGCTGCTCTTAAAGCAGCAGCCACAACAGGCGTATTCATTAGAAATAATGGAAGATTTATGGAAATCACGGCCTTCACAAGACCGTCAATATGCCGAATATAAATACCAGGAGCTTTCTTTAAGAATGCAAAAGGAAGGATTGATCCCCGAGAATCAGGAAGAAGGGCAAGAGCATATGATCAAAGGGATCGACCAAAATGAAAAAAGATATTTTCATAAGATCAACATTAAAAAGCTTATACCTTTAAGTGCTTTCGTTTTGGCTATTGCGGCTTTATTTATCTTCCTGTTTAATATCACTAATATTCAGTTACCCTCCAGTTCCCCTGCGAAAACAAGCGAGATCACTACAAAGAATGGCAGCAAAACAAATCTTGTATTACCTGACGGGACAAAAGTATGGCTCAATGCCGGCAGTAAATTATCTTATAACAGCGACATCTTCGGCATTGAATTAAGAGAGGTCTCGTTAGTGGGGGAGGCTTTTTTTGATGTAACAAAGAACCCTGAAAAGCCTTTTGTGATTCATACACAGAAAATGGACATTAAAGTTTTGGGTACGGCTTTCAATGTAAGGTGTTATCCTAATGAGAAAAAAACAGAAACGAGTTTGATAAGGGGAAGGATAGAAGTAACCTTAAAAGACAGACCCAAAGAAAAAATATACCTGAATCCGAATGAAAAGCTGACTTTATTAAATGGGAATATTGTTCCGGCTGAACTGGCAAGCATAAAAAAGGTAAAGCACAATACTGAGTTGACAGAGCCTTTAGTAACTATTGGTCATATTACACATAAATTAACTGACAGCACCACTATCATTGAAACTTCATGGATAGAAAACAAACTTGAATTCAGGGGCGAAACTTTTGAAGATGTTGCTTTCAAAATGGAAAAATGGTATGGTGTAAAAATTAATATACAGGATGAACGCCTTAAACAGGAACATTTAACAGGGTCTTTCGAAACTGAAACTGTTGATCAGGCATTGTCAGCATTACAATACACCACCAAATTCAATTTCACTATCAATAAAAACACAATTACAATCACCAAATAAAACTGTGCATGAAAAAATAACAAAACCAACTAACGATGCTAAAAAAAACGGGAAATGAGCAAACATTTCCCGCCAAGGATTAATTGAAAAACTACTATGAACCCGACCAAGGAATTCAAGTTTTTCTTATTTACTTAACCTTAGATAATAAAAGTATGAAAAAAACTAAACCTGAGAGTGCATTTAACAATTCGGGCATTCTTAAAGTCTTGCTGTTTATGAAACTAACCGTTGCCATACTTCTCATTTCGCTTGTACAAGTCTCCGCGAAAGGATTGGCCCAATCAAAAGTTAGCCTTAAATTAAATTCTGTAGAACTTAAAAAAGTTTTGATTCAAATTGAGAAAAAAAGCAGTTATCGTTTTCTTTATAACGATGATGCCATCTCATTAACAAATCCCAAAGTGGATATTAATGTAGAGAACATGCTGGTAACAGATGTTTTAAATTCAATTTTTGCCGGCACAAATCTTACTTATAAAGAATTGGGGCACAAACTGATCGTATTGTCTGCAAAAGACAACCTTATTGCTGATATCAAAATCATAGGTAGGGTATTAGGATCTAATGGCGAAGCCGTTCCCGGAGCAACAATTAGAGTGAAAGGAACAACTGTTGTTACATCAGCCGATGTAAATGGTTATTATTCTATCGTTGCCCCTGATAATGCAACATTGGTTATTTCATCAGTTGGCTTTGATCAGAAAGAAATCGCTATCGGCGGTAAAAAAGAAATAAATGTATCATTAAAAGAATCCGAAAAGGTGTTGGATCAGGTAGTGGTGATAGGTTATGGTACAGCTAATAAAAGAGATCTGACAGGCTCAATTGTTAAAGTATCAGGCAAAGAAGTGGCTGACAGACCCAATACAAATCCTATTGCTTCTTTACAAGGTAAAGTTGCAGGCTTGTATGTAGTGAATAATGGTGATCCCGGAGCAGCTCCAGATATTCGTATTCGTGGAACAGTAAGTATCGGGCAAGTACATCCTTTGTATGTAGTTGATGGTATTTTCAATGATAATATCGATTACTTAAATCCAAATGATATTGAATCAATAGAAGTGTTGAAAGATCCTTCTTCTTTGGCAATCTTTGGAGTGAAAGGTGCTACCGGTGTAATCGCAATAACAACTAAAAAAGCAAAAGTTGGACAAACAACAATCAACTTTAATACCTCATACGGATTTAAGAAATTAGTGGATAAAATTAAACTGGCAAATGCTTCTCAGTTCAGCACATTGTTTGCTGAAGAAAATGCCAATAATAATGTATCTACTCCTGATTATTCTGCATTAACTGCCAATACAGATTGGATCGATGCTGTAACAAGAGTGGGTAATTTCAGTAATACGGGTTTAAGTATTTCTGGAAGTACTGAAAAAAATAAATTCAATTTTGGAGCAAGTTATATTTCTGATCAGGGAATTGTGAAAAATCAGGAATTGTCTAAAATCATTCTTTCTTTGAGTGATGAATTCAAGGTTAGCAAAGGCATTAAGTTGGGTGTTAATTTTAATACTGCCAGAACGCATAATCCTTATGATGCAACATGGGTATTAAACTCCGCCAGACAAGTAATGCCTCAAGTGTCTGCTTTACCTCAAACATTTACAGTTGCTGATCCATACACAGGCGTTGTAGGGCCAAAAAGTATTTATTCCGGCTTAGATGTTGCGCTACAATCTTCAGGTGTTGTAAATCCATTACTGCAATTACAAAACGAATGGGATAGAACAATCGATTACAATAACAGATATGTAGGAAGTGTATATACTGATATCAATTTCTTGAAATATTTCAATTTCAGAGCAACATGGTATGGTGATGTAAGTACACAGGATAAACGTAAATATGTTCCATTGTACTATGCATTTAATCCGATGAATAACACTCCGTATTTATCTTCTTCACAAACTTCGTTTACAGAAAATGTGAATGACTGGAAAAAATTCCAACAAGATTATCTGCTTACTTTCAAAAGAGTTTTAGGCGATCATAGCATTACTGCATTAGGTGGTTTTACAACTTATTATAGTGGTAGTTTTTACAGACAAGTTTCTGTTAAACAGGGAACCGATGCTGCAAGCTTACCCATTCCTAATGATCCAAGATTCTGGTATGTAAGTTCAGGTCCTTGGGGTGTAGTAGATCCTACAGGTACCAACTCTTCACAAAGTGAATACTCCACAGTATCTGCTTTCGGACGTATTTTATATAATTACAAAAGCAAATATTATTTAAATGCTTCTTTACGTAATGATGCATCTTCTCAAATCCCGGTTCAAAACCGCAACCAGTTGTTTTGGGCATTAGGCGCTGCTTGGGAAATCACTAAAGAAGATTTCATGAAAGATCAAAAAGCATTTGATTATCTGAAATTAAAAGCTTCAACAGGTGTATTGGGAAACCAAACAGCATCGATGTTAGACGGAACTCCGCTTCCTTATCCGTCTTATCCTAATTTGAATACAGGGGTCAATGCTGTATTCGGAACAAATCTTTTTGCTGCTGCTCAACAGTCATATATTGCCAACCCTAATTTGAAATGGGAAAATGTAAATGCTTCTGAGATCGGAATTGAGGGTAATGCATTCAATAACCGTTTGCATTTTGAGTTTAACTATTACAGTAAAATAACCAACAATTTGATGACTTATGTTGACAGATCAGCGATCGGTTTACAGAATGAATTGATCAATGGTGGTAGTTTAAAGAACTGGGGTGAAGAACTTTCCGCAACATGGAACCAAAAAATAAATAAAGACTTTTCATTATCATTTGGCGGTAACATCACTTTCATGAAGAACCAAGTGGTTAGTTTGGCAAGCGATCTTCCAAATGGGTTCTTGAGCAGACAATTCATGAACAATGGTAGTGCTGAAAGTAGAACAATGGTTGGTCAGCCAATCGGTTCTTTCTTTGGATACACAGTAGCCGGTTTATATCAATCTTATGCTGATATCTTAGGATCACCTGTTGCTTCTTCAATAGGATCATACAGACCCGGAGATTTTAAATTCAAAGACATTGCCGGTCCCGGTGGTACAGGCCCTGATGGACAAATTACCGCCGATGACAGATCTGTTATTGGTAATCCAACACCCAAGTTTATGTACGGAGGTACAATCAACCTTACATACAAGAGATTTGCCTTAGGTATTGATGTTGGTGGTGTTTATGGTAACAGCATTTTCAGAACATGGGGATCTCTGGAATCTCCTTTCCAAAGAGTAAACTATGCTGCATTTAAAATGAACAGATGGCATGGTGCAGGAACTTCAAATTGGGAACCGATTATCAGTCAGGGAGACAGAATCAATTATAATGGATCTACCTATAATATTGAAGATGGTAGTTATTTCAGAATTAGAAATGTACAATTAGGTTACACACTTGATCCAAAGCTGTTGGCGAAGTGTAAAATAACAAATCTGAGATTATTTGCCAACATTCAGAACCTAAAGACATGGAAAAACAATAATGGCTATAGCCCTGAATATGGTGGTGATGCTACTGCATTCGGATATGATAATGGAGGTGGTGCCATTCCAATGGTTACAACTTTCGGTCTGAACGTAACATTTTAATAATATTCTAAATGAACCATTATATGAAAAAAAATATTAAAATAATCGGGGGCCTGCTTTTATCGGCTACCTTATTTCTAACAATTTCAGGCTGCAGTAAATTTCTTGACAGACAGCCATTAACTGCAACACTTAATGACTTAAATCAAGGGGCATTAGAATCTCAAAGTTTAGGCTTATACAATGCGTTAAGAAATGGCGCGAATTCCAGCTTGCCTTGGTTGGATTTTAACAGTATCAGAGATGATGATGCTCAAAAAGGAAGCAGCACTACAGATGGTGCAGAAATCAATACTGAGTTTGAAACATTTCAATATACCAAAGATGATTGGGCAACCGATTGGTATTGGAGCGATCATTACAATATGCTTAATCTATGTAATAAAGAATTGCATTGGGCAGATTCATTAAAAGTAACTGATCCTGCATCTTTAAGAAATATAGGCGAAGCGCATTTCTTTAGAGCGTATGCATTTTTCGATTTGGTAAAAGCGTATGGCCAGGTTCCATTGATTAACTTTTATTATACAAATGCTGCAGATGGTATTAAACCAAAAGCATCCATTGCAGCTTTATATGCTCAAATTGATAATGATTTAGATTCAGCGTCAAAATTATTACCATTAAATTGGGTAGTAGGAGGAACAAACAGATATCCCGGAAGATTAACCAGCGGTGCTGCCAATACTTTGTGGGCTCAAACTTATTTGTTCAGAGGACAATGGGCTAAGGTAGTTGCACTTTGTAATACAGTGATCAGCTCAGGACAATATACATTGGATCCAAGCTTCACAGATATTTGGAAAGATGGATTGAATGGAGCCGGTAAAAACGGACCTGAATCAATCTTTGAAATGCAGGCTACTTGCGGCGCCAACGGAACGAATGATAATGGAGCCGACGGTTGGGGTACTTCTCAGAATGTAAGACAAGGTGGTGCCACTGTTGCATGGAATTTAGGTTGGGGATGGAATGTTCCAACAAAAGTGCTGCAAAATGCTTGGGATTCTACAGATCCAAGAAAATCAATGACCATCTTATATTCAGGCCAATCTGATGGCGGACCTTCAACTGGAGGTTATGGTGCAACACTTCCTCCTTATGCTCCGGGATCAGGACTTGACCAGCCTTATTGGAATAAAAAAGTGTACTCTGATCCTGCAATGCGCCAATACACCGGAAAAATAAATAGTAATGGCGGTGCAGATTGGATCAATCACAGAATTTTACGTTATGCTGATGTGATTTTAATGTTGGCAGAAGCTTCTAATGAATTAGGTGATGGTGCAACAGCTGCTAAAAACTTAGAATTAGTAAGGAATAGGGCAAGTGGTAATTTAGGTGCAGGTCGTACAATTGTACCTACTATTGCTTTTGTTAGCCAAGCTCAAATGAGAACTGCAATCAAGAATGAAAGAAGATGGGAATTTGCAATGGAAGGTTACCGATTCTATGATTTAGTAAGATGGACACCTGCAACTGATGGTATTGATGCACCTAATGCATTGGGTGGATTAGGATATACACCTAAAAATGCTTTGTATCCAATACCTCAACCAGCCATCAACTTATCTGGAGGAGTATTAGTACAAAATCCCAATTACTAAAATAAAATATTCTTTGCCCGTTTCTGATAGCGGGCAAAGATTTAAAAATTTATTTTCACAAATAAAAAAAATATCATGAATATTTATAAAGCTATTAAATCAGTCCTTACCATTTTGGTTTTGGGAATGATAATTACCGGCTGTCAAAAGCTTGATAGACCTGCATTAGGTAACTACCCGCAGGATGCTAACGTTCCCGGCGGCCCTTTAAAATTCTATGCAGCATTTGATGGCACTACTTCTAATCCATTAATGAACGCAGTAGATAGTATCAGAGCCGATTTTCCTGCCAGTAATCCATTAACTTCTATTACAGGTATTTCCGGACATGGTGTACAAGGTGATGGTACAAAGCATATCCAATATGCCAACGCCAATGATTTTATTTCAACAGCAAGCAGTTTTTCACTTTCTTTCTGGGAAAAAAGAAATGGCTCACCTAAGGCTAATTCAGCCTTCTTCTGTCATTTTGCTTCATCCAATGGATACTGGACCGGCGGATCTGCAATGTTTGGATTATTTGATTGGGCATCTGTAAATACACCTGATTCTGCCGCGATAAAAGTAGATTGTATTGATGTTAAGGGTAATGATAACTGGTTCCAATGGGTTGGCAGTACAGCAGTAAAAGGTATTCAGGATAATAATTGGCATCATCTTGTTTTTATTTATGATGCTACTACATCTGTAATGACTTTGTATGTAGATGGTAAAGCAAATCCAAATACACAAGCATGGACCGGTCACGGAGCTATTAATATGGATCCAAGTAAGATCACAGGATTTGATATAGGTGGATGTAGAAATACTCCTAACATGGGTTGGGGACAAGATTGGGATGGTGGTTTAGATCAATTCAGATTATACAGTAAAGCTCTTTCTGCAGCTGAAGTTGCAGCCTTATATACCGGAAAGCAATAACTTTTATTAGTGGGCTTTATAGACGTTTAGTGTTAAGTAAAAGAGGGCTGAACAATTTTTCAGCCCTTCTTTTCTTTTATAATAAGTTGGGTCTTACCATATTTCTTGTATTCAATTGCTGATTATGTTTACAATAGTTCACTACCGGCGATCTTTACAGATTCTATTTGCCATTTTCCTTTGCACATTTTTATTTATCACATGCATTGACCGGGAATCAAAGAAAGTTAATTCCGTAATAAAATATGAGCAATATGCAGGATCTTCCACTTGTATCAATTGCCATAAAGACATTTACAATTCGCATATACAAACTGCACATTATCTCACTTCGCAAAAAGCAAACGAAAAAAATATTAAAGGAAGTTTTAAAGATGGAGAAAACAGATTCTATTTTAACGCTGCTACCTTTGTTGCTGAAGAAAAAAGAGGCGATCAATTATTTCAGGTAGAATATGTAAATGGTGAAGAAAAGAAATCTGAACCATTTGATATTACAGTTGGTTCGGGAAAACGCGGACAAACTTATTTATATTGGGATCAAAATAAATTATTTCAATTACCTATCTCATATTTTACATCTGTTAATCAATGGTCGAATAGCCCCGGTTTTTCAAATAGAATAGTTTTCAAGCGACCGATCACTTCGCGGTGTTTGGAATGCCACAGCACTTATTTTGAAAAGACATCAAAAGAAGGCATTGAGCCGGAAGATTTTTCTAAAAAAAATATTGTTTACGGAGTTGATTGTGAAAGATGTCACGGACCAGCAGCTCAACATGTAGATTTTCATCAAAAGAACCCCAATGAAAAAAAAGGGCAGTTCATAATTAATCTGAATTCATTTACAAGAAAGCAAAAATTAGAATCCTGCAGGGTATGTCACGGCGGAAAAATTCCTAAAACAAAACCATCCTTCAGTTTTCAGGCCGGTGATAATTTGTCAGATTATTTTGCAATTGACACGATTGCCAAAGATGTTGCTGATATTGATGTTCACGGAAATCAATATGGAATGATGATTGCCAGTAAGTGTTTTAAAATGAGTGAAATGACTTGTGGCACTTGTCATAGTCCGCATGAGAATGAAACAGGAAAGGTCACAACTTTTTCGCAGCGTTGTATGAATTGTCATAATGAAGAGCATAACAATTTTTGTAAAGCAAAAGATAAGGTTGGAAAAAACATAGTTAAAAATTGTATTGATTGTCACATGCCCGAATTGCCATCAAAGTCAGTGATGGTATTATTGCAGGGAGAAAGTACACCAACATTTGCATCTATGAGAGCTCATTTCATTTCTGTGTATCCTGATGAAACAAAAAAATTCTTGGCAGCCAATAAAAAGTAGTTATGTCATCATTCATCAAAATATTCTTATTAACTGTTTAATAGTTTCGTATGTATAAAATGAAAGTTTATTTTTCCTGTTTATTATTTTTGTTTTTTATATCCTGTCATCAATCAGATAAAGTATTTACAAGTTTACCTGCTTCAACCACTAATATCAAATTCGAAAATAATTTAGAGAAGAGAGAAGGTTTTGGAATTTTATATTATCTCTATTATTATAACGGAGGGGGTGTTTCAGTTGGTGATATCAATAATGACGGATTGCCCGATATTTATTTTACCGCTAACAGCAAAGGGCATAATAAACTGTATTTGAATAAAGGAAATTATCAGTTTGAAGATATCACTGATAAAGCAGGCGTTGCGGGCAGTTCAGACTGGTGTACCGGTTCGACGATGGTGGATATCAATGGTGATGGCTTATTGGATATTTATGTTTCATCAGTTAATAATTCCTATGGCCTTACGGGGCATAACGAATTATTTATTAATAATGGAGACGGAACTTTTACAGAAAGTTCTGCTAAATACGGATTAGATTTCTCCGGTTATACCGTACAGACTGTTTTCTTTGATTATGATCATGATGGAGATATGGATTGTTTTATTTTGAATGAATCTCAACAGCCTAATCAAAATATTGTAGACACAAGTCATCGCAGAAGTTTCGATAAAAATGCAGGCGATTATTTATTCAGGAATGATGTTAGCACAACAGGGAAGTTCACTGATGTTTCTAAATTGGCAGGAATCAATCAAAGTAATTTGGGATATGGGTTAGGGTTATCTGTTGCTGATCTGAATAATGATGGCTGGGATGATATTTATATCGGAAACGATTTTCATGAAAACGATTATTATTATATCAATAATGGTGATGGAACTTTTACAGAAAGTGGTGCCAAGCATTTTAATCATTATTCACGTTTCAGCATGGGCAACGATATTGCTGATTTTAATAACGACGGACAGTTAGATGTGTTAACTGTTGACATGCTTCCTCCTGATGAAAAAACTTTAAAGACTTACGGAAGTGATGAGCACAGCGATATTTATAATTATAAAATAACGCATAAAGGGTATCAACCACAATTCTCAAGAAATTGTTTGCAAAGAAATAATGGTAACGGCAAAACCTTTAGTGATATAGGTTTGATAGCGGGAGTATCTGCAACAGATTGGAGCTGGAGTCCTTTGATGGCCGACTTTGATAACGATGGTAATAAAGATATTTTTATTTCAAGCGGAATTGTTAAACGACCAGTTGATCTGGATTATGTTCGCTTTGTTTCCAGTTTAGCGGCACAAATAAACAGGAACGCATCTACTAAATGGGATGAAGCAACATTAGAAAAAATGCCTGAAGGAAGTTCTTATTGTTTTATGTTTAAAGGAGATGGTGATGGTGTGTTTCACGATATTGGAAAAGATTGGGGTTTGATGGACAAAAAAGGGTTTTACAATGGTGCTGCTTATGCCGATTTAAATAATGATGGCAATTTAGATCTGATCGTGAATTCACTGAATTCAAAAGCCGTCATCTATAAAAACAATACACAAAACAAAAATCATCTTACCATCAATTTTAAAGGAGATGGGTTTAATAAATTCGGAATTGGTGCTAAAGCTTATGTGTTTACAAAAAATAAAATGCAGTATGAAGAATTGATGCTTACGAGAGGTTTTCAGTCTTCAGTAGAACCACGATTACATTTCGGATTAGATACAATAAAATCAATCGACAGTATTTTAATTGTTTGGCCAGATCAAAAATATCAGGTACTGAAAAATGTTGCCGTTAATAAACAATTATCGGTAGCTCAAAAAGATGCTGCAAATAAGTTTGATTACAACAGTTTCTTTCCTCCAAAGAAAGAATTGCTTGTAAACATCACAGATCAAATTAAATGTGATTGGAAACATGAAGAAAATGATTTCAATGATTTTGATAAACAATATTTAATTCCTCATAAAGAAAGTACACGAGGACCTAAGATTGCTGTTGGTGATGTAAATAAAGATGGGTTAGAAGATTTTTATGTATGCGGCGCAAAAGGACAACCAGGTGCATTAATGATTCAGCAACCCAATGGAAATTTTGTCAGATCAGATACTGCATTATTTAATCGCCTCAAAATTTGTGAAGATGTGGATGCAGTTTTCTTTGATGCCAATGGTGATGGCTTTCCTGATCTCTGGGTGGTAGGTGGCGGAAATGAAATGCCGTCGAATGGTATATCAAATGCCGACAGACTTTATCTCAACGATGGTAAGGGCCATTTTACTTTTTCAGCAAAAGCATTTCAACAGGAGTTCTGGAATAAATCATGTATTGCAGTTGCAGATATTGATCACGATGGAGATCTAGATGTTTTCATCGGTCACTTTACTGATCAACAGAAATATGGGTTGCCCCGTAATTCTTATTTATACATTAATGATGGAAAAGGGAAATTCGATATTGCAGATATCAAAACGATGAACCTCATGCAGCTTGGCATGGTAACATCTGCATCATTCACTGATCTGAATAATGATGGTTGGCCTGATCTGGTTGTAACCGGCGAATGGATGGGCATTAAGATTTTTATGAATCATCAAGGAAAATTTGTTGAAACAGAAATTCCAAATTCAACAGGGTTATGGCAAGGATTGTTTGTTACAGATATTAATGGTGATGGGTATCCTGATATACTTGCCGGCAACTGGGGACATAATTCTAAATTATGGGCTGGTAAAAACGGTCCTTTAAAATTGTATGTAAAAGATTTTGACAACAACGCAACTTTAGAACAGATCATGTGCTATACAATCGATGGAAAAGAATATACTTTCTTGCCAAAAGATGAATTAGAACAATCATTGCCCGTATTAAAGAAAGCATATCTGACTTATGGTGAAGTGGCCGGAAAAACTGTTCAGTATATGTTCTATGATCTCTTTAAAGATTATGTTGAATTAAAAGCTGAAACATTAGGCTCTGCCTGTTTTATAAATGACGGCAAAGGAAATTTTAAAAAGCAAGACTTACCATTTAATCAACAGTTATCGCCGATATTTTCTTTTCAAAAAATTCCGGGCACAAACAACTTTATTACGGGCGGAAACTTTTTGGATGTTGTTCCTTATGAAGGTTATTATGATGCAGCAGCAGTAACTTCATTTGAAATCAATACATCAAAAAATAGTATCAGCATGGGCAATGATAAAGTGATTGATACAAAAGGGCAGGCAAGAGACTTGAAATGGATTCATTCAGCAAAGTATGGTAATGTATTAATGGTTGCCAAGAATAATGACAGGATTGAATTTTACGGAATTTCAAAATAGGATAATTTTTTTGATGAAAACGATCGTTTGTTGTCTTGCATTTTTAATGATGGTATCTGCAGGTTGTAAAAAATCTTCAGATGCTTCGCAGCCGATTGTGACGCCAGCTAATTTTAGTTTGATGACTTATAGTGTTGATGCTGTATCTGTGCCAACAAATGCGTATAATGTTGGCATAAGTCCAGTTATAAAATTTCAGTTTTCTGCAGCAATCAGTCGGCAAACCGTTTCATCCAATATTGCATTGAACGACGGTATTTCCGGCGCAACTATTGCCTGTGCTGTTTCTTATCAAAACGGAGATAGTGTTGTGATACTGCAACCATCATCATCATTATTGTACTTGAACAGATACACTGCATCAGTGGCAACGTCGTTGAAATCCAGTGCCGGCGGGTCTCTTATCGGAGGAACTAATTTTACATTTTTTACAAAGATTGATTCAACTGATAAGTTCACTCAAATATCAGACAGCGCATTATTAGATTTAGTTCAAAAGCAAACGTTTAAATATTTCTGGGATTTTGGTCATCCGGTTTGCGGCATGGCGTTAGAAAGAAATAACGGCGATAATAATGTGGTTACTTCCGGTGGCAGTGGTTTTGGAATCATGGCAATGATTGTTGCTGCCAACAGAGGATTCATTTCAAGAACAGATGCAGTTACAAGATTAAATACCATCACCAATTTTTTAACTACAAAATGTACGCGTTGGCATGGTGCTTTTTCGCATTGGATAAATGGCAGCACCGGCGCAACAGTCCCATTTGGAAATAATAATGGCGCTGATATTGTGGAGACATCTTATTTATTGCAGGGATTATTAACTGCACGACAATATTTCAACAGTAATACCGATGTAAACGAAATAAAATTACGTGATAGCATCAATTCAATTTGGAATGCTGTTGAATGGAATTGGTTTACACAAAACGGCGCAACAAAATCTATCTATTGGCAATACAATCCATCATACGCTGCTACATCTGATATTTGGAGCATTGCTGTTTCAGGATGGAATGAAGCATTGATCACTTATGTGTTGGCCGCATCTTCAACAACACATGCCATAACAAAAGATGTGTATGATATTGGTTGGGCAAATAATGGGAACATTAAAAATGGCTCAAACTATTACGGGGTAACACTTCCATTGGGGCAAGCTTATGGCGGCCCTTTATTCTTTGCGCACTATTCTTTTTTAGGGATCAACCCAAATGGGTTAAGTGATGCTTATGCAAATTATCAAACACAAAATATCGCTCATTCAACAATCAACTATAATTATTGTACTACTAATCCAAAATCATTTTTTGGATATAGCAGTTCATGCTGGGGATTAACGGCCAGCGATATTTCGGGAGGATATACCGCAAGCTCACCAACAAACGATGTAAGTGTGATTGCGCCAACAGCAGCATTGTCTTCCATGCCATATACACCAACTCAATCAATGAATGCATTGCGTTTTTTTTATTACAAACTTGGTGATAAGATCTGGAAAGATTATGGCTTCATTGATGCATTCAGTTTAAACAATTTGTGGTTTGCAGCTTCATATCTTGCCATTGATCAGGGACCGATCATTTGTATGATCGAAAATTATCGCTCAAAACTTTTATGGAATTTATTTACAAGTTGCCCCGAAATTAAAACAGGAATGAAAAATTTAGGATTCACAGCACCATATTTATAAAAATTCAGGTTTATGAACATCAATAATATCAAACAAAAATTATTTTTTTTACTCATTTTTATTTCAGTTGGATTGGCTGATGCTAATTGTTCAAAAAGCAATAACGATAGCACTACGCCAGTAACTCCTATAACGCCTGTTATACCTCCTGCACTTGTAAACAATGTTGATTTTTGGTATACATCCAACGATCAATCAGCGCTTTTACAAAAACAATCTGGTATTCTTTCTTTTGGTACTGTTACGAACAGTAATCCGTTTATTGATGTTGATTCCACACAAACCTTTCAAGCGATTGATGGTTTTGGTTTTACATTAACCGGAGGAAGTGCTTATGTGATTAATCAATTAAGCAGCTCTGATAAAACAAATTTGTTGCAGGAATTATTTGGGACATCTTCAACATCAATTGGCATCAGTTATTTGCGAATAAGCATTGGTGCATCTGATTTGAATGCATCTGTTTTTAGTTATGATGATATGCCAAGTGGACAAACTGATCCTACTCTTGCCAATTTTAGTTTGAATAATGATATGACTGATCTGATTCCATTATTGAAACAAATCATTGCCATCAATCCCAACATAAAAATCTTAGGATCGCCATGGTCACCGCCGGTTTGGATGAAAGACAATAACAGTTCGATCGGCGGAGGTTTGCAAACACAATATTATAATGTGTATGCACAATATTTTGTAAAATATATTCAGGCTATGAAGGCACAGGGCATAGTCATTGATGCTATCACTCCACAAAATGAACCATTGAATCCGGGTAATAATCCAAGTATGGTATTATCGGCAGTTCAAGAAGCCAATTTTATTAAAAATAGCCTTGGACCTGCATTTCAGGCGGCATCCATCACAACAAAAATAATTGTGTACGATCATAACTGCGATCAACCGACTTATCCAACAACCATATTAAGTGATGCAACAGCTGCTGCTTTTGTAAACGGTTCCGCCTTTCATTTGTATGCAGGAGATATCAGTGCATTATCAACTGTTCATAATTTATATCCTGACAAGCAAGTATATTTTACAGAACAATACACTGCATCATCAGGAAATTTTGGCGGCGATTTGATGTGGCATGTAAAAAATGTGATTATCGGTTCAATGCGTAACTGGAGTCGCAATGCATTGGAATGGAATTTAGCTAACGATCCAAGTTTTGGCCCGCATACGGTTGGTGGTTGTACAACTTGCAAAGGGGCATTGACGATTGGTTCAGGCATTACAAGAAATGTTGGCTATTATATTATTGCACATGCTTCCAAATTTGTTCCTGGAGGATCTGTTAGAATCTACAGTAATATTTCGGGCAATTTGAACAATGTTGCATTCTTGACTCCATCAGGGCAAAAAGTTTTGATAGTGGAAAATGATGGAACCAGCGCAGCATCTTTTAATATCCGTATGAATGGTAAATGGGTTGCAACAGCATTAACCGGAGGAGGTGTTGGAACTTATATTTGGTAACAGTAGAAATGTTTATTTGAAAAAAAATAATTCATGGTCAGAACAAAAAAAATATTTCTCTCAATTATTTCAATTCTGTTTTTATCTGCAATAACGATTGCGCAAAATAAAATCAGCATTCAGAAAAATTTATCAGACGATCAATTATTGGATATTGTTCAAAAACAAACTTTCAAATATTTCTGGGACTTTGCACATCCAGTGAGCGGTATGGCAAGAGAAAGAAGCAACGCGACTTTTGGATATGGAGATGAGGTTGTAACCACCGGTGGCAGCGGTTTTGGTGTGATGAGTATTATTGTTGCAACTGAAAGAAAATGGATCAAAAGAGATACCGCTGCCAAGCATTTATTGAAGATGATCAGATTTTTAGAGAAAGCAAATTCCTATCATGGCGCATTCCCGCATTGGATCAATGGAGCAACAGGAAAAACAATTCCTTTCGGCAGAAAAGATGATGGAGCCGATTTGGTTGAAACATCATATTTATTTGAAGGATTATTATGTGTACGACAATATTTTAATGCGGATAATAAAATTGAAACTGAATTAAGAAACAGAATCGGTTGGATGTGGAGTGAGATAGAATGGAATTGGTTTACAAAAGGTGAAGACGTTTTGTATTGGCATTGGAGCCCCAACAATGGATGGGCCATGAATTTTCCGGTGCATGGATTTAATGAGTGTTTAATTATGTACGTGTTGGCGGCATCGGCAGAACGTTATCCTGTTAATGCTTCAGTATATCATAAAGGTTGGGCACAAGGTGACTTTTTTAAGAATGGAAAAACGTTTTACGGATATAAACTACCATTAGGTTTCGATTATGGCGGACCCTTATTTTTTTCGCATTATTCTTTCCTTGGATTAAACCCGAAAGGCTTGAAAGATGAGTACGCAGATTATTGGTTGCAGAATAAAAATCACACTTTAATTAATTATTCTTATTGCGTTGATAATCCAAAAAAGTTTATAGGGTATGGAGAAAATTGTTGGGGGTTAACTGCAAGCGACACTTATAATGGTTACGATGCTCATTCGCCAACAAATGATCATGGAACTATTTCTCCAACAGCTGCCATCTCTGCAATGCCCTACACACCGGAGCTTTCCATGAAAGCACTAAAACATTTTTATTACGATATGGGGGATAAAGTTTGGGGCGAATATGGTTTTATTGATGCATTCAATGAAACAAAGAACTGGTATGCTAAATCATATCTGGCAATTGATCAGGGACCTGAAATTGTAATGATAGAAAATTATAGAACCGGATTAATGTGGAAATTATTCATGAGTTGCCCTGAAATAAAAAAAGGGTTAAACAAATTAGGATTCGAATATTCAAAATAAATAACGATGCTTCGCCGCCTTTTTATTTTTATTATTGCTTGTTTTTTTTCGATGAATTTGTTTGCGCAACATTCAGCACAAAAAAATTCTGTTGCATCTGTTGGTATTATTAAAAATATTTCTGATTCTGCCTTGCTTGATATTATTCAAAAACAAACATTCCGATATTTCTGGCATTACGCACATCCGGTAAGTGGATTGGCAAGAGAGAGAAGCAATACGGTTAAAGCAGAATATTATTGGGATTATATCAATGAAGCTGATGATGAACCTAATTTGAGTAAGCACACATTTGGCGAAGAAGCTTGTGCGATCGGTGGTTCAGGCTTTGGTATCATGAGTGCCATTGTTGCAGTGGAAAGAAAATGGATCGATAGAGATACAGCCATCAAACGTTTAATTAAGATCGTCGATTTTTTAATTAAGGCAGATTGTTATCATGGCATCTATCCGCATTTTATGAATGGTGCAACCGGTAAAACCATTCCATTCGGAAGATTGGATGATGGCGCGGATATTGTTGAAACATCTTACTTAATGATGGGTTTACTCTCAGCACGCCAATATTTTAATCAGGATGATATTCAGGAAAAATATTTCAGAAAACGGGTGCAGCAAATTTGGGATGCTGCTGATTGGAATTGGCATAGCAAAGGTGATAATAAATTACTGTATTGGCATTGGAGCCCGAGTAATGATTTTAATATGAACTTTCCTGTGTATGGTTATGATGAAGCATTGATTACTTATATCGTTGCAGCATCATCGCCATATCATTCTATTTCAAAAGAGTTGTATGAAAATTCTTGGGTGAAAAGTTCAAGCTGGAAGAATGGAAAAAAATATTACGGATTCGAATTGCCGCTCGGCAATTTTGAAAAAGGGGGGCCTTTATTTTTTGAGCAATATACTTATATGGGAATTGATCCCAATGGTTTGAAAGATGATCATGGAATTGATTATGCATTACAGGCGAAAAATCACACATTGATTAATCGGGCCTATTGTATTGAGAATCCAAATCACTTTAAAGGCTATGGAGAAAATTGTTGGGGATTAACGGCCGGCGACAGTTATAAAGGTTATGTGGCACATTGCCCTGAAGTTGATAAAAGTGTTATCCAGCCTACAGCAGCGCTCTCTTCATTTCCTTACACACCCGAATATTCAATGAAAGCATTGAAACATTTTTATTATGATCTCGGTAATAAAATTTGGAGTGAATATGGTTTTGTAGATGGATTCAGTGAAACAAAGAATTGGTATGCAAAATCACATTTGGCAATTGATCAGGGGCCAATCATTGTGATGATTGAAAATTACCGAACAGGTTTGTTGTGGAAACTATTTATGAGTTGTGATGAAATAAAAAATGGGTTAAAAAAATTAGGATTTGAAAATTCATATATCAAGAAATAGATTTTAAATGAAAAGAGTATCATTAATTACTTTGTTTTTTTTATTGACTGTTGCAACAAATGCACAACAAAAAACATATTGCAACCCCATTAATATCGATTATGGATATACACCCATTCCGAATTTCAGTGAATGGGGTAAACACAGAGCCACAGCGGATCCTGTGATCGTTAATTATAAAGGAGATTATTATTTATTCTCTACCAATCAATGGGGTTATTGGTGGAGTCATGATATGCTGAATTGGAATTTTGTTTCAAAAAAATTCCTGCGTCCATGGAATGAAGGTTATGATGAATTATGTGCACCTGCTGTTGGGATTGTTGGAGATACAATGATCGTATTTGGTTCTACTTACACAAGTAAGTTTACGCTTTGGATGAGTACCAATCCTAAAGCAAATGAATGGAAACCATTAGTTGATAGTTTTGAGATCGGTGGATGGGATCCTGCATTTTTTACTGACGATGATGGCAGATTATACATGTACAATGGAAGTAGTAATAATTTTCCTGTATATGGTATCGAATTGAACAGAACTACTTTTAAGCCGATCGGAACAAGAAAAGAAATTTATTTATTGCAGGATTGGCGTTATGGATGGCAGCGTTTTGGTGAACATATGGACAATACTTTTTTAAATCCATTTATTGAAGGATCATGGATGACAAAACATAATGGCAAATATTATTTTCAATATGGCGCCCCCGGAACAGAGATGAGTGGATATGCCGATGGTGTGATTGTTATGAATAAACCTTTAACGGATGAATTCAAAGCTCAATCAGATCCTTTATCATTCAAGCCAGGTGGTTTTGCAAGAGGTGCAGGCCATGGTGCAACGTTTACTGATAATCAAAATAATTATTGGCATGTAAGCACCATCGGCATCTGTGTTAAAAATAATTTCGAAAGAAGAATCGGTATTTGGCCGGCAGGGTTTGATAAAGATGATGTAATGTTTTGTAATACTTCGTTTGGTGATTATCCTCATTATCTGCCATCAACAAAACAATCGGGTGAGTTCACCGGCTGGATGTTGTTGAATTATAACAAACCTGTTACTGTTTCATCAACATTGGGGAATTATAATGCGAACAATGCGGTTGATGAAAGTATTAAAACCTATTGGAGCGCTGCAACAGGCGATAAAGGCGAATGGATCCAATCAGATTTGGGAGCTGTTTCAACAGTGAATGCAATTCAAATCAATTATGCTGATCAAGATGCAGAATTTTTAGGAAAACAAATCAATACGTATCATCAATACAAACTTTATTCTTCAGTCGATGGAAAGAATTGGAATCTATTGGTCGATAAAAGCAATAATAAAACAGATGTGCCACATGAATACATTGAGTTGGAGAAATCAGTGCCCGCAAGATTTATTAAACTGGAAAACATTCATATGCCAACCGGAAAATTTGCTATTAGCGGGTTGCGTGTATTTGGAAATGGCAATGGCTCAAAACCAAATCCTGTAAAAAATTTCATGGTATTGCGTACAGAAAGGGATAAACGCAGCGGATGGATAAGATGGGCACACGCAAACGATGCTTATGCTTATAACATTTATTATGGCACTGCGCCGGATAAATTATATAGTTGCATCATGGTGTATAATGCCAATGAATATTGGTTTGCGGGTATGGATAAAAACATGCCGTATTATTTCAGCATTGAAGCCATTAACGAAAATGGCGTTTCAGAAAAAACAAAAGCAATCAAATCAGAATAATAAAACGAGTAGTTATGAAATTTTTGAAACACATCATTGCATTTATAACAATTGTAGTTGTTGTGAATGCAGAAGCACAAACAACAAATGCTAAGATGAATGCATTTGTAAATAATCTGTTGAGTAAAATGACATTGGACGAAAAACTGGGTCAATTGAACTTACCGGGTGCAGGTGATATCACAACCGGGCAAGCATCTAATTCAGATATAGGCTTAAAAATTCGTGAAGGAAAAGTTGGTGGATTGTTCAATATAAAATCCATAGAAAAAATAAAAGCAGTACAAAAAGTAGCCATCGAAGAAAGTCGTTTAAAGATCCCTTTGATTTTTGGAATGGATGTGATCCACGGTTATCAAACAGAGTTTCCGATTCCGTTAGCGTTATCATGCAGTTGGGATATGAAATTAATTGAGAAGACTGCACGCATTGCTGCAACAGAAGCAAGTGCTGATGGAATTTGCTGGACATTTTCTCCTATGGTTGATATTGCCCGTGATCCACGCTGGGGGCGCATTGCAGAAGGAAGCGGTGAGGATGCTTATCTCGGTTCTCAAATTGCAAAAGCAATGGTGCATGGTTATCAGGGAGATGATCTGTCAAAAAATAATACCATCATGGCATGTGTAAAACATTATGCGATGTATGGTGCTGCCGAAGCGGGGAGGGATTATAATACAACCGACATGAGTCGATCAAGAATGTATAATGAATACCTACCGCCTTATAAAGCAGCAGTAGAAGCAGGGGCAGGAAGTATCATGAGTTCATTTAATGAAGTAGATGGTATTCCGGCAACTGCTAATAAATTTTTGTTGACTGATGTATTACGTGATCAATGGAAATTTAAAGGATTTGTTGTAACAGATTACACAGGCATCAACGAAATGGTGAATCATGGATTAGGCGATCTGCAAAAAGTTTCATTATTAGCATTGAAAGCCGGTGTTGATATGGACATGGTTGGCGAAGGATTTTTGACAACTTTAAAAGAATCTTTGAAGGAAGGAAAAATAACCATTGAGCAAATTAATAATGCATGTCGTTTAATATTGGAAGCAAAATACAAATTAGGGTTGTTTGATGATCCTTATAAATATTGTGATGAACACAGAGCGGCAACAGAAATTTTTACAGAAGCCAATTTAAAATTTGCACGTGAAGCGGCTGCAAAGAGTTTTGTATTACTTAAAAATAAAGATCAACTGCTTCCGCTGAAAAAGAACACCACCGTGGCTTTGGTAGGACCATTGGCCAACAGCAAAGAAAACATGTTGGGTACATGGGCTGTTGCAGCCGATTTTACAAAACCTCTTTCTTTATTTTCAGCCATGAAAAATAAAGTGGCAAACAATGTTTCTGTCTTATATGCAAAAGGTGCAAATATTTCGGAGGACAGTGCTTTTGAAGCAAGAGTAAGTGTTTTTGGAAAACCTTTTGACAGAGATAACCGATCTGCAGATATTTTGATCAAAGAAGCTTTGGATGCTGCTGCAAAAGCAGATGTTATTGTTGCTGCTATGGGTGAAACAGCAGAAATGACCGGAGAATCTTCCAGTCGCTCTGATATCAGTTTGCCTCAATCACAAAAAGACCTGTTAAAGGCATTGATTAAAACAGGAAAGCCGATTGTATTGGTTTTATTTACAGGAAGACCATTAGCAATTAAATGGGAACAGGAAAATATTCCCGCCATCATCAATGTATGGCATGGCGGAACTGAAGCAGGAAATGCAATTGCTGATGTATTGTATGGAGATGTAAATCCTTCAGGTAAATTATCAACTACATGGCCGCAAAATGTTGGTCAGATACCGATCTACTACAATCATAAAAATACAGGCCGTCCCTTGGAGGAAGGAAAGTGGTTTGAAAAATTCCGTTCGAATTATTTAGATGTTTCAAATGATCCTTTGTATGCTTTCGGTTATGGATTAAGCTATACTTCATTTTCTTACAGTGATATTTCATTGAGTAAATCAACCATTAAGTCCAATGAAAAATTAGATATAAAAGTTACTGTAACAAATACCGGGAATTATGATGGAGCCGAAACAGTGCAACTGTATATCCGTGATATGGTGGCAAGTATCACCCGCCCTGTAAAAGAATTAAAAGGGTTTGAAAAAATATTTTTAAAGAAAGGCGAAAGCAAAGAAATTCATTTTACATTAACTGCCGCGGATCTTAAATTTTATAACAATGATTTGAAATTTGTTTTCGAGCCCGGTACTTTTAAAGTATTTGTTGGAGGAAGTTCAGATAATACAAAAGAAAAAAGTTTTGAGTTGATTAAATAATTCGAATGAACGATATAAACAGCTTGATATAGTCAATACTGAAATTAGCAAGAAGCTGATCGTTTTGAAAACAAATAAAAAACAGCTCCGTGAAAATGGAGCTGTTTTTATTTTAAAATAACATGGTGCCCGGGACGGGATTCGAACCTGCACACCCTTTCGAGTACCACCACCTCAAAGTGGCTTGTCTACCAATTTCAACACCCGGGCATTCACGAAACGCAAATGTAATTTCCAATTTTTAATTTATTGATTTTTATTTCTGATTGTTATTACATTCTTTCAGGAACTTTTATTCCCAATAAACTCATTCCTTTTTTTATAACAGATGCAGTGAGTTGGGCAGATTGTAAACGCAACTGTTTTTTCTCCTCGGTTTCTGCATTGGCAATAGAATGTTCACTGTAAAATGAGTTGAATGTTTTTGCCAGATTAAATATATAGATCGCCAATTTCGAAGGATCATGGTCTGTTGCTGCTTCTTCAATGATGGAAGGAAATATTTCTAATTGAATGATGAGTTCTTTTTCTAAAGGCAACAAACTCTCAAACCCCGACTTTAAACTCCCAACTTCTCCGATCTTTCTTAAAATACTTTTAATCCTGGCATGTGTATATTGAATGAACGGGCCGGTGAAACCGTGAAAGTCAATGCTCTCTTCTGGATTAAAGACCATTTTCTTTTTAGGGTCCACACGCAAAAGAAAAAATTTCAATGCACCCAAGCCGATCGTATTGTAGAGTTCTTTCAATTCATCTCCGGTAAAATCTTTTACTTTACCCAACTCTTCAGTTTTTTGTTGAGAGATATTGATCATCTCAGCAACAAGATCATCTGCATCAACAACAGTCCCTTCACGGCTTTTCATTTTGCCGGTGGGTAATTCGACCATGCCATAACTTAAATGATAGATCTGATCTGCAGAAGCCAATCCTAATTTTTCGCAGATCAGTTTCAATACTTTAAAATGATAATTCTGTTCATCGCCCACTACATAAATACTTTGATTGGCATTGAATTCATTTTGTTTTTGTTCTGCCAAACCAATGTCTTGTGTAATATAAACGGATGTACCGTCTTTGCGCATCACCACTTTTTCATCCAAACCATCTGCTGTTAGATCAATCCATACACTACCATCATCTTTTTTAAAGAACACATTTTTTTTCAAACCCTTTTCCACAATGCTTTTGCCCAACAAATAAGTATTGCTTTCAAAATAAGTTTTATCAAAATCGCTGCCGATGGTTTTATAAGTGGCATCAAAACCGGCATATACCCAACTGTTCATCCTGTTCCATAATGCAATCACATCGGGCTTTCCGGCTTCCCAATCGAGCAACATTTGTTGTGTTGCTTTCATGATGGGAGCTTGTTTTTCAGCATCTTCCTGCGTTAAGCCTTCAGCTTTCAGCTTTTCTATTTGCTTTTTATATTCATCATTGAACTTCACATAATAATCACCTACAAAATGATCACCTTTTGTATTTGTACTTTCAGGAGTTGCGCCATTTGCAAACAATTGCCAAGCGATCATGCTTTTACAAATATGAATGCCGCGATCATTCACGATGCATGTCTTCACAACATCATACCCGGTAGCATCCAATATTTCGGCAATGCTCCATCCTAAAAAATTATTTCTTAAATGACCTAAGTGCAAAGGCTTGTTGGTGTTCGGGGATGAATATTCTACCATCACTCTTTCACCATTCTTTTCTTTTACTCCGTAAGAAATATTTGTATGTTGATTTTGTAAAAAGTCAATCCAGTGATTATCCGTAATACTTAAATTCAAAAAACCTTTGATCACATTAAAGGATGAAAATAATTCTTCATGTTTATTTTTCAGATAACTGCCTAATTCATTTCCCAACACATCGGGCGACTTTTTTAATTGTTTCACAAATGCGAAAAGTACAACGGTATAATCACCTTCGAATTCAGGCTTAGTGGCATTTACCAAAATATCTTTTTCTGCAATATCAACAGCATATAATTGACTAATGGCTTTTGCGGTAATTTTTTTTATTTGTTCAACAACACTCATTATTATTAACATTTTCAGGCTGCAAATCTAATTGATTATATCCTACCTTCGCCGCCATTTATGTTACTCATTCACGAACATATCAGAAAGCTGATTCTAAGTGTGATTGATTTTTTTTATCCTTTGTTTAAAAGATTAATGCCCTTACAGACTTTTCGTTATGCCGCCTGTGGCGGAGCCAACGTACTTTTCGGTATTCTGCTCTATTTTATTGGCTATAATTTTATTTTTCATAAGGAAGTGGTGAATCTGGGTTACATACCTTTTTACGGAAACCTGGCATTGAAACCTTTTATTGCGGCAGATTATTTATTTGCCATCTGGATTAACTTTGCCATTGGGTTTTATTTGAACAGATATGTTGTTTTTACCGAATCTGATTTAAAAAAGCATGTTCAGTTATTCCGTTATTTGGTGGTCGTAATACTCAATATGGTATTGAACTATTATTTACTAAGATTATTTATTCAGGTGTTACAATGGTATCCTACACCTTCTAAAATCATCACAACAGCTTTGCTGATCGGATTCAGTTATTTCTCACAGAAGAATTTTACTTTCAAAGCATCCCAATCATAAGATCAGAATTGTAAACGGAAACTGCCGAACACTGCAAAGTTTTGCGGGTTATTGGGCACAGTTGAAGTTGGCGGCACAACGAAAGAAGGATCAAAACGCCACACCAGATCGATCCTGAAAAATTTGAGAATATTATCAATGCCAGTTCCTATTTCCGTGTAATTATCACCTCTTAATCTCTTTAATCGATAATTCGCAAATTCAAGCCTGTTAAAGACCCTGTTCGCCATGGTTAAATCACCAACAACCGTTTTCACATTTATAAACTGACGCATTTTGGTTTTACGGAGGAATGGAATGAGGTTGAGTAGTTTCTTTTCAAAATTATATTCCACATTCAAACCTGCATATTGATCGCTGAAATATTCAAAGCGGTTCATCAAGTTAAATGATTGTTTATTATAATAATAAATTTCATTGCCGGGATGAATTTCGAGCAGCATAAAAGGGATACTGTCGCCAAAATATTTTCCGGCATAAGCTAAATAATCAATATGCCCCCAGCGTGGTATGCGGAGGGTTTGTCCAATAGAAAATACAATTTTCTGATAAGCATATTCACTCTTAAAGATACCGGGCATTGCCATGCCATATTTTACTTCGAAAACAGGTGCATCACTTTTTACATAAAGCGTTCTGCGATGTGTTTCAATTTCTTTTTCTCCCGGCGCATAACGTATTTTAAAATTAAATTCACTGTTTATCACACCATCATTATCCGGTGAAAAAAAATTTTGTGAGGGTAACCCGAAGGTTTGGTAGTTGGAATTATTAAAACTTAATTCAGTTCTGATATTATGCTGCCAGTCTTTTGCAACACCCAATTTGTATTCTTCAACACCCAAAAATTTCTGAGGGATATTTTGCCTGCGAATCAATTGACTGAATACATTATCGATAGTGGCATCATCATCATCATTATATCTGATGCGGCCATTATCAAGATCGTTGGTGTATGATGCAAATGCATTCACGCCACTTTTTTTGCTGAACTTATAATTGGCAGCAGCTTTTCCTTTCCATATTCCATCTTTAAAACCGTATGCTAAATATCCATTTAGCCGCAAATGTTCACTGAATTTCTTTGTCGTACCCAAATCGAAACGTACCCTTATTTTTTCGAGTTGGTTGCCGCTGATCCATTTATACCATGGGCCAATTTCAATCTTACCGAATTTCCGGTGTCCATCAACGATAAATTCGAAATTGTTAGTATATCTTTCGAATAAAGGCATTTTTTTAAGAGTATCGATCATGGTGTACACTTTGTTCTCAGTTAAGCTTAAAGGTTCGTGCCTATTGGCATTCCAGAAATCAGCTGAGTTTAATTTGGCACTGTCGTTAATAATAACTTCTTCCTTTATTTTATTTTTTGAAAGTGAAGATTCAATGAAAGGTTGATCGATCTGAACATTTTTATAAGTGGCAGTTTTTCTTCCGATAAAGCTTAATTTATTTTTACTGAGAGGAGAGAGGTCTGCAATGAATTTATCCTTTGCAAATACCCATTTACCACCCGGTGATTTTTTAAATTCCTGAATGATGCTTAAACGATTTACAAAATTGATATTTGCAGTTGATGATATTTCTAAATTGATTCGTTGTACAGCCCATGTTATACTGTGGATCCAGCAATCGCCTCTAAAAGTGTTTTCACCATCATGCTTTGGTGTAAAGTATAAATGAAAATATTTTTCATGATTGATTGTTTGCGTGTCTGCTCCTTTGTAATTATAAAATTTATCACCCAATACACTTAGCGGACTAATAAATTCTTTCTTGAAAACGCTGATATAATCTTCATACACATTTATCTTCTGACTAACGCCGCCCATGAACTGCATAACAGTTTCGTTCTTGATGCCACTGGTTTGCAGCGCTTTAATTTCTTCCCTTATCTTAGTCGGATTTGTGCTGTAATAATAATCGGAGATAGACTCTGTTAAAAAGATCGGTAAAAATGGTTTTGATTCTGAAAGGCTGTCAATATTGTTTAAAACAAATGCAAAAGGTATCAGTAATTTGTTGTGTTCAAAGCTGCTTCTGTTAATATTATTGAGATCTAATTCTAATTTGTTATACAATTCATAAGAATAATTATTGAATTGATAAGGGTTGTTCTCTTTCTTATGCGCAACTATACTCTTCCACCATCTTAAACCTTTATTGAACTTCGATCTTACTTCAACGCCGCCGGTTATTTTTGTTGTCGCAAGAACTAAGCTGATGACTCCGGTATCTTTTAATGAATTGTAATAATGATAGATATCTTCAAATCCAACATAGCTTGCAACAATAGTGTCAATTGCAAAAGGAGATTTTTTCAGCATAAAGCTTCCGGAACTGTCTGTAATAACCCCATGACCAGCTTTCTTCCAAAAAACGCTGGCGAAAGGGACTGTTTCATTAGTAAATTGATTGATGAGCTTACCCCGGATAAAACTTGATTGCGCCTGCACAGTAAAAAGACTGCACAGGAGCAGAAGTTGGAAAAATAGTATGCCAATAAGCCTAACGCTTTTTCGATTCATTTTTATCCGGAGATTTATTCAATGGCTGTATCAGCAGGATGATGGATAGATTGTGATTGCCTGTAAATTACAAATACTGTAAATGCAATTGTTTTTTTTATTTGATATACTGACAATAATCGGTAATCATAAGCAAATAGGTGACAGGATAAACTGCTAATCCTTTCTGTCTGACAATTTTGCACTTTGCCCACACATGGCATAATCGTTGACAATTATCAGTGACTTCATTATAAAATGAGGCCTTAAAATTAAAATTTTATTTTATGGGAAAGATAATAGGGATCGATTTAGGAACAACAAATAGTTGTGTTTCCGTAATGGAAGGTAACGAACCGGTGGTTATTGCAAACGATGAAGGCCGTCGTACAACGCCTTCTGTAGTGGCTTTTTTAAAGAATGGAGAACGCAAAGTAGGTGACCCTGCAAAACGTCAGGCCATCACCAATCCGCATAATACCATTTCCAGTGTGAAGCGTTTTATGGGGCGTCGTTATGATGAAGTGACAGAAGAAATCAGCCATTGGAGTTATAAAGTGGTAAAAGGTGACAATAATACCGTTCGTGTTGACATTGACGGTCGCCAATATACTCCACAGGAGATATCTGCCATGATATTGCAGAAAATGAAGAAAACTGCAGAAGATTATTTGGGCCAGGAAGTAACAGAAGCAGTTATCACTGTTCCTGCTTATTTTAATGATGCACAGCGTCAGGCTACCAAAGAAGCAGGAGAAATTGCAGGATTGACTGTTCGTCGTATTGTGAACGAACCAACTGCTGCAGCTTTAGCTTATGGATTAGACAAAAAGAAACATGATGAAAAGATCGCCGTATTCGATTTAGGCGGCGGTACATTCGATATTTCTATTTTGGAATTAGGGGATGGTGTATTTGAGGTAAAATCAACCAATGGTGATACCCATTTGGGCGGTGATGATTTTGATAAAGTGATCATGGATTGGTTAGCTGATGAATTTAAAGCTGATGAAGCGATCGATCTTCGTAAAGATCCAATGGCATTGCAGCGTTTAAAAGAAGCAGCAGAAAAAGCAAAAGTTGAATTGAGTTCTTCATCAGAAACAGAGATCAATCTGCCTTATGTGACTGCTGTTGATGGTGTACCTAAACACTTGGTGAAGAAATTAACAAGAGCAAAATTCGAAGCATTAAGCGATAAATTATTTGAACGTTGTTTGAAACCTTGTGAAGCTGCGTTGAAAGATGCAGGTTATTCAACTTCACAAATTGATGAAGTGATCTTGGTAGGTGGTTCAACACGTATTCCGAAAGTTCAGGAAATAGTTGAAAAATTCTTTGGTAAAAAACCAAACAGAAGTGTGAACCCGGATGAAGTGGTTGCTATTGGTGCAGCTATTCAGGGCGCGGTATTAACCGGAGAAGTGAAAGATGTATTGTTGTTGGATGTAACACCATTAACATTGGGAATTGAAACAATGGGTGGCGTATTAACACCAATGATTCCGGCTAATACAACTATCCCAACTAAGAAAATGGAAATATTCTCAACGGCAAGTGATAATCAACCCGGCGTGCAAATTCATGTATTGCAAGGTGAAAGACCATTAGCCAATCAGAATAAGAGTCTGGGTATGTTTAATTTGGATGGTATTCCTCCATCACCACGTGGTGTTCCTCAAATTGAAGTAACATTTGATATTGATGCCAATGGTTTACTGCATGTGAGCGCAAAAGATAAAGGCACAGGTAAAGAACAAAAAATTCATATTGAAGCAGGTAGTGGTTTGAGTAAGGAAGAAGTTGAAAAAATGAAGGCAGAAGCTAAAGCACATGAAGCAGAAGATAAAGCGGCAAAAGAAAAGATTGAAAAATTGAATCAGGCAGATAGTTTGATCTTCCAGACAGAAAAACAATTGAAAGAGTTTGGCGATAAAGTTCCTGCAGATAAAAAAGGCCCTATTGAAACTGCATTGGCTAAATTAAAAGAAGCGCATAAATCTCAGGATATTGCAGCTATTGATACGGCGATGACTGAAATGAATACAGCATGGACTGCAGCGAGTGAAGAAATTTACAAAGCTCAGGCCGCCGGAGCAGAACAACAACCTCATGCTGATGCAAACGCACAACAAGATGCAGGTGCAAAGAATGATACTGTTGAAGATGCGCAGTTTGAAGAAGTGAAGTAAATAGTTTATAAGTTGGTTTGTGAGCCCTTGCAGAAATGCGAGGGCTTTTTTATTAGTTACTCAAACACAAAATACAATCCGATCATCACCAATGTTACACCAATAAAAGTAAGTCCGTATAAAATTAGATCATACCATTGTGGGAATACTTGCGTTAAAGTCAATACACAACTCATAAATCCCAGAAATCCACCTAAGCCCATCAAAACAAATCCCTTGAATTGTTTTTGAGTATTGCGTTGTTTCTTGAATTCTTGTAAATGTTCCAGAATGGAATTTTCGTCAAATCCTTTTTGCAGTAATTCAGCCTCGATTGCCTGTGGCGTTAGATCGGCAGAAATCCAAGCCCTGATATTTGCAGCAGTAAGTGCAGGATTATTTGGCATAGCAATAATTTAGTCGTTAGGTTTTATAGGTTACTCGTCAAATATTATTTCAAAATAGAAAAAATTATGGAAAAAAGGAATTATGACGTCTTTGTTTTGAAATTAAAAGCCAGAACACAAGATTTTTTTTCGCTAAAATTGTCTGAAACAAAAAAAAGTGATCTTGAGAAAATGAATTAATTAAACAAGTTTATTAATTTAATTATCAAACAGTTACGAACTTATTTTTTCATTTCGAGCAAAGCCTTAACAATTTTATAGCTGTTTTTTATGATAAAAGTCATATCTTTGCACTGTCATTTTAAGGTAGAAGACACACTTCACATAGTTCATGTAAGCTTACCCTCTGGGTTGTGATTGATTTACTTATTACGATTTCCTTGCCGGAAAAATTTTTATTAGAAGAACAAAAATGGAGACAATTATGAACAGTAATGTAAAGACTTCTATTGTACAAATAGAAGCAGAAGAATTGAAACAGTTAGTAACTGAGGTAAAAGAAACCGTGGCTACAGATGTTGATGTAAAAGATCAGGATCAAACACAAAATTTTGGTGTAGCTGATCTTTGGAAAATTCAAAGACAAATGAAACCTGCCTTACGGTTGAAATTAACCAACAGGTGGGGTATGTAATACCTCAAAACTATTTATGGAAAAAGATCCCTGCATTATTGCGGGGATTTTTTATTTAGTGAAAAGAATTTACTACAGATTATTTTTATAGGTTTTCAAAATAGTTTCACCGATTTTTAACCTAAATTGGTAAAGCATATTTTAAATTGAGCATTCAAAAAACCCTAAACATGATCAAATTGCAAAGAAAAAAAATGGTGGTAATTGCTGCTGTAACAGCTGTTACAACGCTGATGATAGTATCCTTTAAGCCGGATGATCAGCAAGAACCTAAAAAGTTAAAGAACATCAAAGTGTTTCCTGCTACTGCAACTTACAACGAAGTAGATCACGCGATGGATGAGTTTAAAGTTGAATTAGGAGTAAAATGTAATCATTGCCATGCGCCTTCAAAAGCAGATCCTAAAAAAATGGATATGGCGAGTGATGAAAACCCTAAAAAAGATATTGCAAGGGATATGATGCGCATGACTGATGAGTTGAATAAAAAATATATCAGCCTTATTCCTCATGCAGATACAGTAAAAGTACAAGCGGTTACATGCAATACCTGCCATCGTGGTGTTGCCAAACCTAATGCACCATTGCCTGTACAGCAAAAATGGCCCGGCCCTCCACCCGCAGCTGGAACGCCTCCGCCTCCTAAACAAGGCAAATAAGAAAAAAGCACTCTTCATTTTTCGGTTGAATAAGGCTGTTATGTTTGATTTTTGTAAATCAAATGGATAGCTTTATTCAACCGATTTATTTATCCGAATATTTAATCTCCTGAGAATCCGTGGATTATTCTAATTTTTTTTATACCAAATGTGCTAATGTGTTCTAAATACACATTAATTTACTTATTTTAGCACTCTTAAAACTTGCCACTTGACTAACGATAAAATAACTGCTAAAGATCTGCAGCCTGAGATACTATCTGCTAAACCTCAGGCAGAGAAAAAAAGTAATGCTGCAAAAAGATCTCAGTTAAATATTCCTGCTTCAGCTGAAAATAATAAACTCGCAAAAAAGAATAATTCAGTAACATCAAAGAAAACAACATCTAAAACTGCAAAAAAGGATGAAGTTGTAAAATCTCCTGTTTTACCAGAAGTAAAGTTTGTACTTAAAAAACAAACTGCTGAGAAAATTCAAACCAAAAAAGAAACTGTTACAACAGTTGTAAATAATAAAAAACTAAATACAGATAAAGTGTCTCTCAAAATAACATTTCAATTAAAGTTCCGAACCGAATATGGACAGAACTTATTTATTTCAGGCAATCATCCCTTACTGGGAAACGGTGACACAAGTAAAGCCCTGCCTTTAAAATACTTCAATGAAGAATTGTGGACGCTGGCACTTGAATTTGAAGAGCGAGATATTGTGGATGCTGACATCACTTACAATTATATTTTACGAAATGCGGATGGTTCATTCAGTTATGATTGGGGAACAGATAAAACTTTTAATCTTTCTGCCATCAACGCAAAAGAACTGTTGATGCTTGATGCATGGAATTATGCCGGCTATTTTGAGAATGCCTTTTATACGGTGCCTTTTAAAAAAGTGTTACTTCAATCGAATTACACAGAAAATAAAATTGCTGAACCAAAAACAGTAACACATATTTTTAAAATAAAAGCACCGTTACTCACAAAAGGTCAGACTGTTTTTATTTCAGGAACCGCAAAGGCATTGAATGAATGGGATAAAGAAAAAGTGATTTTGATGAGCAGGGAAGCAGGAGATGATTTCTTTGAAGCAAAGATCGATCTGACAAAAGAAACTTTCCCGATCGCTTATAAATATGGTGTGTATGATATTGCGAAAAAGAAAATTGTTCGTTTCGAAAACGGAAGTAACCGTGTGTTCTATGATTCCGTTGCAGTAAATAAGCTGACTGTATTAAATGACGGCTTTGTAGTATTGCCCAACAATACATGGAAAGGAACAGGGGTTGCAATTCCTGTATTCAGTTTAAGAAGCGAAAGAAGTTTTGGAGTTGGTGAATTCACCGATCTGAAATTATTAGTGGACTGGGCAAAGAAAACAGGATTGAAATTGGTACAGATATTGCCCATCAATGATACCACTGCAACGCATAGCTGGACTGATTCTTACCCTTATGCGGCCATCTCAGCTTTTGCCCTTCATCCGATTTATCTTGATCTCAGTAAAGTAGTGAATAATGAAAATAAAAAGTTATTAACTGCTTTGGAAGAAGAAAGAAAAAGATTGAATGCATTAGATGCAGTTGATTATGAAACAGTGTTAAATGCGAAAATAAAATTCATCAAACAAATCTATGCTTCGCAAAAGGACAGCATATTTGTAAGCGATGAATACAAAGAATATTTTGAAAAAAATAAACATTGGTTAGTTCCATATTCCGTTTTCTGTTACCTGCGTGATGAATATGGCACCGCAGATTTTAATCAATGGCCCGCTTTCAAAAATTATAAGAGGGAAGATATTGATGAACTTACTTCTCCCACAGCTGATTCATTCGAAGATATTGCCATCAATTATTTTATTCAATATCATTTGCATCTGCAATTAAAAGAGGCGACTGAATATGCACATGCAAACGGAATTGTTGTAAAAGGCGATATCGCTATCGGTATTTATCGTTATGGTGCAGATGCTTGGCAGCAAAACAGTTTGTTCAATATGAATGTTCAGGCAGGTGCGCCCCCTGATGGCTTTGCAGTGAAAGGGCAGAACTGGGGTTTCCCGACATACAACTGGCAAAAGATGCGGGAAGACGGTTTTGCCTGGTGGAAGAACCGCTTTGAACAAATGAGTTATTATTTTGATGCATTTCGCATCGATCATATTTTAGGCTTCTTCCGTATCTGGAGTATTCCAATGCATGCAGTGGAAGGTATCATGGGATATTTTGTTCCTGCCATTCCTTTGCATTTGAATGAATTGAACAGTCGCGGCATCACTTTCGATTATAACCGTTATACAAAGCCTTTTATTAATGATGCTGTATTGTGGGAAATTTTCGGTTACGATCAGGATTATGTGAAAGACATTTTCTTAAACTATGATGGCTTTGGAAATTATACATTGAAACCTGAATTTGCCACACAAAGACAAGTGGAAACTTATACATCAACTTTAGCAGATGATGATTTCACCAAAAAAATAAAACAAGGATTATTTGATCTGATCAGTAATGTTATTTTATTTGAGGCAGAAGGTTCACAAGGACAGCAATATCATTTCCGGTTTTCAATGAACAGTACTTCCTCATTCAGAAACTTAGATGGTAATACTCAAAATCAGTTGAATGAATTGTATGTGAACTATTTCTTCCGTCGCCAGGACGATTTCTGGATGAAGGAAGCCTTACAAAAATTACCGGCATTGAAACGTGTAACCAATATGCTGGTTTGCGGAGAGGATTTAGGATTAGTTCCCGCTTGTGTCCCTGATGTGATGCGCCATTTGGGATTATTGAGTTTGGAAATCCAGCGTATGCCGAAGGATCCAAAGAAAGAATTCTTCCATCCCAATGATGCACCCTATTTAAGTGTGATCACACCTTCTACGCATGACATGAGCACTATTCGCGGTTGGTGGGAAGAAGATAAGAACAGTATTCAAAAATTTTATAATCACGAATTAGGTCAATGGGGCGATGCACCTTTTTATTGTGAAGCATGGATCAATAAATTAATTGTGATGCAGCATTTGTATTCTCCGGCGATGTGGAGTATTTTTCAATTACAGGATTTGTTAGGTATTGATGAAAAGATCCGTCGTGTGAATCCAAATGATGAACGCATTAATATACCGGCCGATCCAAAACATTACTGGCGTTACCGAATGCATCTTACTTTAGAAAGCTTATTAACGCAAAAAGCATTTAATGAAGAGTTGGCAGGTATGGTGCAGTCAAGCGGAAGATGATTTTTCAATAAGTAAAAATAAATTAAGCCGGTTACAAATTTGTAATTGGCTTTTCTTTTTTAGTACTGTTATCTTTGATAAATATTTTGAAACATAGTCTATTATTTTTAACATCGATACATGAATATCCATTATAAAAAATACGAACTCCCTTTTCAATATCCTTTTTCCATTTCAGGTGGAAGAACAAAAACACATCAGCCGACATTGATGGTAGCATTGCAGTTGGGGAATTATACCGGATTTGGAGAAGCCCCTGCCATTGCTTATTATAATATTACTGTGGAAGACATGATCGCTGATATTGAAAAGAAAAAAACATTCATTGAAAAATTTGCGTTTACTGATCCGGAACGTTATTGGCATTATTTGCATCATTTATTTCCCAACAATCCATTTTTAGTTTGTGCGTTAGACATGGCAGGCTGGGATCTGTTCGGTAAGATGGAAAAGAAATTATTGTATCAACTATGGCAAACAAAATGGGAAAACACACCGTCAACAGATTATACTATCGGTATTGATTCGATTGAAAAGATGGTTGAAAAAATGAAAGCGAAACCATGGCCGATCTATAAAATAAAGTTAGGAACAGATGAAGATATTGCCATCGTAAAAGCATTGCGGGAACATACCGATGCTGTTTTACGAATAGATGCAAATGCAGGCTGGGCGCTGGATGAAGCCATCCACAAGATCATTCAATTAAAAGAATTAGGTGTAGAATACATCGAGCAACCTTTGGCAAAAGACAGTTGGGATGATATGAAAATATTATATCAAAAATCTGTATTGCCATTATTTGCAGATGAAAGTTGTGTGACAGAAAATGATGTGGAGAAATGTGTAGGTCATTTTAATGGCATCAATATCAAGCTCACCAAATGCAGTGGTATTACACCTGCGCTGCGGATGATCAAGAAAGCAAGAGAGTTGAATTTGCAAGTGATGATGGGCAGCATGAACGAAAGTAGCATCGGCTCTGCAGCCATTGCAAACTTTTTACCGCAAATAGATCATGTGGATATGGATGGTCCTTTATTACAAACAGAAGATTTGGCAACAGGTATCTCTTTTGATTTCGGTAAAGTTGTAATAAAAGGAAAAGTAGGGTTGGGGATTGAACTAATTTAAATTATTTTTTATTGTAAAGTTTTTTCATAAGCTTTTCTACAGTTGGCAATTCTTTGTTGTATGTTTCAATATCCCATTTAATATTGAATTGATTTAAATAACTCTGAAAACTTGCAGAATCAAGCCCTATTGCTTTACGCCTTTCTATAACATTTTCAGGATCAATCAATGGGAATAGATAGTTTTTATTAGGCGTAGTCAGTATTTGTGTCCCATAGATTTGATATTTATTTTTATGAAGTGATATTCTGTCTTCTATCATTGTCAAATGATGTGGGTATTCATTTTTTGCGGTGACTGCTTCTCTAATCAAGGGCAAGTATCTTTCTTGTGTTGCAATGTCGGCATGTTGAATAACAAAAAATATCGCATTATTTTCTTGTCTACCAATGGTTTTATAACCAAGCCAGCCATGCTTTTCAATGATTTCATTTACTTTAATAAGATTAATGGAATCAATAAACTGTTGTTCTTTTTTATGTGACAGAAAATTTGCATAAGCCTTTTCTTGAGCAGCTTTACCTTTAGGGTTGGATATCATTCCGTATCTATATTGCTGATCACTTTCTAATATTGAATCTAAAGTAGGCAATAAATATTTCAATGAATCCGCTACATTTTTTCTGTAAGGATCTATTGCATATAAAAACTTAAACGGGTTTGGTTCTTCCACTTTCTCTTGACCACATGCAGGAAGGAATATTGAAGAGAATAAAAAAATGAAACAAATTTTTAGGGAATTATTTTGTGCCATGCTTGAAAATAATAAAAAATATGTAAGAGGGCTATTTTTGAACTATCTATTTGTGATGAACAGTTGAAGTGTGCGACGCAACAGTCGATGCCATGAAAAGCAATTGCAGGTAACAAAAAATTATTTTCTTTTCTTCTTGGTATAATTATAAACCTTATCTGCTTTTTGTAACAATGAAATAAATTCCTGTTGTTTTGTGCTGTTTGGATCTGCAGATGCTGTTGCGATCTGTATTACATCTTCGTAACTGAATTTGGCATACTTCGATTGCTTTAATAAACTTCCGAACATGGTTATAGCCGTTGCAAAACGAATGGCAGGAGGCGTTGATAAAAACTCCATCGGATGAAAAGGCTGATCGAATTTCTGTGTCAATATTTTTTCATCATTCGGTAAGTGATATTGTAAAGTAAGGTTGGCTAAGTTTGCAGCAGAATCAATATTGCTCTGCGGTATAATTTCAAAGACAGCCATCGTGTTATGGCCGCTGCCCACTTCTCCGCCATCTAATACACTGCTGCTGTCCGTTATTGCATCTTTTCTGTTGTCAAAACCGATCAACCGGTAATCTTTTACAATATTTTTATTGAAAAGCACATTCACAAACGCATCATTGGCAACAGCATAAATTGTTTTAGTGAATTCGGTCACCAACACTTTTTCAGCTTCATTGATATTGTCGAGATAGGCGAAGTTACCGTTACCTTTTTTGGATAATATTTCCAATTTGCTGTCTTTATAATTTCCCATGCCTACGCCGATGCAGGTGAGATAAATTCCGCTTTGCCTTTCAAATGAGATCAGATCTTCTAATTCCAATTCGGTTGTTTGTCCCACATTAAAATCACCATCTGTTGCCAAAATGATCCTGTTGTTCCCGTTGCGGATGAATGATCTTCTTGCAACCGCATAAGCAGTTCTGATAGCACCTTCACCCGGCGTATCACCATCGGCGTATAATGAATCGATGATATTATTTATTCTTTCTTTTTCAGCACCGCTTGCTGAAGCTAAACGAATTGCAACACCGCCGCCATAAGTCACAATTGCAATGGTATCTTTTGCTCTCAAATTTTCAACCAATAATTTAAAGGCAGATTGTAATAACGGTAAACGATTGGGTCTTTCCATCGAGCCTGAAACATCGATCAGGAAAACAAGATTGCTTGACGGAATGGTATCCAGATTTATTTTCGGTGCAGTGAGGTTGATGAAAAATAATTTATTTTCCGGATTCCACGGACAGGAGCTCAGTATTGAATTGCAGGTAAAATTCTTCGAAGCATTAGTGTTCTTATTTGTGCGGAGGTCAAAATAATTCAACATTTCTTCAATTCTCACCGCATCAGGCGGAACATTCATTTCATTACTCAAAAATCTGCGCACATTGCTATAAGAGGCCCGATCAACACTCAATGAAAATCCTGTCTCCGGATATTTGTTTGCATCAATAAAAGCATTCTCTGTAAGGCTGCTGTAACTTTCGCCCAAAACAGAAGAGAGCAGATTATCTTCTTTTTGAAGATTGATCGTTTTTGAAGATAATTTTGTTTTCGCAGGAGCGATCTTTGAAGGAAGCACTTTCATGATCAGTGTTTGGTATTGCTCTGTTTCAACAGCTTTACGCAAAACTTCGTATCCGTCATACATTAAAATGATCGTATCAATGACTCGTGAAGTAGGGATACCAAAAAGACCGGAACCGCCGCTGGAGAATGGATAATTGCCTTTTGATTGTAGATTGATCTTCACATTCGGCATTAATCTGCCTTTCTCATCTTTTACTTCGCCTCGTAAATAGTACTGACAAAAAGAAGAGGAACACATTGTAATGCTGAAGACAACAATAAGCAAACAAGGTTTCATGGCAGGTATAAGGGTTACACCCTAAATATAATAATAAGGAACAAATTTATATGAGTGTAGCTGTAGAATTTTTGATTAATCTACATGCAGTTGATAAATTTCAGGGATATTTCTTCCAAATCCGTCATAATCCAAGCCATAACCCACTACAAATTTATTGGGGATGGAAAAGCAACAATAGTCAATGGTCACTTCATATTCAGTTGCATCGGGTTTGTGTAATAACACAGCAACTTTTAAAGAAGCAGGCTGTTGGTTATAGATCTGAGGAAGAAAAGTATGCATGGTTTTTCCTGTATCAATGATATCTTCCAATATCACTACATGTCTTCCGGTAATATCTGCATCCAATCCGATAGAAGTGATCACATGACCCGTTGACCTTGTGCCTTTATAAGAAGCCAATTTAATAAAACAGATTTCTGCTTCAATGGTCAGTGCTTTAAAAAGATCGGATGCAAAAATGAAAGAACCGTTAAGCACTGCAATAAACAAAGGTTTCTTGCCGGCATAATCTTTATCCAATTGTGCCGCTAATTCTTTTACTTTATGTTGAAGAGTTGCTTCAGAAATAAACGGAACAAACTTTTTATCGAGTACCTGAATAACTGACATAGCTTGAAATTAAAATGAGTTGGAAGTTACAGGATTATTTTGCATTCTCTGATGCAACTGTTTTAGGAATTACGGGTGCTGGTCCGCGTAAATAAACTTTTTCTCCGGCAAGAACCATCATATTGGGTTTGATATTATTATACTGCATCACGGCATCCATGCGCACGCCTTCTTTTTGGCAAATGCGGTGCAATGTTTCTCCCTGCTCAGCTATATGAAAATCAACAGCACCTTTTTTCATTTTCATTTCTAAAAAAAGTAAAGTATCTGTTGGTAAAATATCCATTTCTTCAAGCTCATTAAAAGCCAATAATCTGCTGAGTATGATATCGTATTGATTGGCCAATGCTAATAAAGATGTTCCCTCTTTGGCAAAAACAACTTTTGAATGATTGATGGTAAAAACACCCTCAGGATAAACAGAAGACTTTGTTTTTGAATCAATATCTACTTTTTGATTTGTTGGCCTTGTAATTATTTCAACTTCTTCTTTTTCTGCAACAGCGGTAGTAATTGTTTTATTTTTTGCAGGAACAGCTGCATTCATGGAAACAGATTCCTGTTGTGCAGCAACAGGGGAGCTATTTTGTTTCTGCAATGCCAATAAAGTGTATTGATTAAGGTTATAATCATTGATCACCTTTAACAATCGCTGCGGATATTCTTTTTCTGTAGCATAACCGTCTTTCTTTAAACCGTAAGCCCATCCTTCCACATCGGTAATATCTAATTTGAAGAGATCAGTGTAATAGGGACGGTTCTTTAAAAAATCAGAATGATCCCTGAAAGAAGCTGCTGCATCAGGATAACTGCGGAAACATTCATGCTTTGCATCATCATCATGATATACTTTTTCGCCTGTCCATTCTGTTTTGCATTTAATGCCGAAATGATTGTTGGATTGAACGCAGAGATCACTTTCACCAAACTTCGATTCCAATATTCCCTGTGCCAATGTAATGGCCGCAGGCACGCCGCTGCGCTGCATTTCAGCCATGGCAATGTCTTTATATTTGGCAATATATGCTTCGCCTTTTTCTTTTTGTGAAAAAGCCGTTGCGTAAAAACAAATAACTGTCAAAAATAAAATGGTCCGCTGCATTAATCTTTCTTTTTTATCAATAATAATCCGTCTCTCACGGTTAGCATCACTTGTTCGGTTCTTGTATCATTAGCCACATGTTCATTAAAAGCCTGAATGGCCAATGCATTTTTTCCTTTTACAGGGTCTTCCAAAACCTGACCATGAAACAATACATTGTCTGCAATGATCCATCCGCCTTTCTTCAATTTTGGTACAACCAACTCATAATAATCCGTGTATCCTGTTTTATCCGCATCTATAAAAACCAGATCCCATTCAAAGTTCAAAGTCGGTATAATATCCAACGCATTTCCGATGTGCAAATGTATCTGCTTCGCGTATTTGGAAATGCTAAAATTCTTTTTTGCCGTTGCGGCGTCTTCTTCTCTCAGTTCTAAAGTATGCAATTCGCCATCGGGTAAAAGTCCTGCTGCCAGGCACAAGGCACTGTAACCTGTGAATGTTCCTATTTCTAAAACGTATGTAGGACGCAAAATAGTGCTCAGGAAGGATAATAATTTTCCCTGCACGCTGCTGCTGAGCATGTGTGCATGAGGATGAGAGGCTAAAGTGTGGTGATGGATCTCCTGCAGAAAAGCGTCATCCGGCGTGGTAAATTGTTCTGCATATTTTTCAACGAGGGGATTGATCAATTCCATTCGGCGAAAATAAGATAATTAGGGTTGCTTTTGAAACAGACAGCAAATCAGTCAGGATTGCAAATACGGATTAACAGCTTTTGGTGCCATGAAAACGGAACTATGAAGTAGTCCGTCGCATAAAGCTTTGGAGTAAAAGTGTGCGACGTAATAATAGCCGCCATGGAATACTTCAGTTCACTCCATAAAAAAACTCCCAAATAATTTGAGAGTTTTCAATTTTATTTTTGATGGAGATTAATCAACATACTGTTCTTTCACCACTAATTTCAATTCTCTGTTCACATCCCATTTTTCAAATTCTTTGGCAACATCGGTTAAGAAACTTGCACCCACACTGCCATCAATGATACGGTGATCGTAACTTAATGATAAGAACATCATGTGGCGGATACCAATAAAATCGCCTTTATCTGTTTCAATAACAACAGCACGTTTTTTAATGGCACCTACTGCAAGAATGGCAACTTGCGGTTGATTGATGATAGGAGTGCCCATCAAAGATCCAAATGTACCAACGTTGGTAAATGTGAATGTGCCGCCCTGAATATCTTCGGGTCTTAATTTGTTGTTGCGTGCATTATCGGCCAATGTGTTCACTGTTTTTGTTAATCCCACCAGACTTAAATTCTCTGCATTCTTAATAACAGGAACAATTAAATTTTTATTCGGCAATGCAGTGGCCATTCCGATATTGTAATAATTCTTGATTAAAATATTATCACCTTCCACTGAACTGTTGATGATGGGATAACGTTTCATCACTTTGATCAAACATTCAATGAACATCGGTGTGAATGTGATCTTTGTGCCCTGACGTTTTTCAAAATCATGTTTAATATGATCTCTCCACTGCACCATATTGGTAACATCTGCTTCTGCAAAACTTGTAACATGCGCACTGGTATGTTTGCTGTCGACCATGTGTTTCGCAATGAGCTTACGCATCCTGTCCATCTCAAATAATTCAACACTCGGTTTGGGTGTTTCGATTATTGGCGGTGGAGGTGGTGCAATAGGTGGTTCAACTACCGGCGCAGGTGTTGCTGCAATACGAGTTTGTTCAACAACAGGTGCTGTAACATAAACGGGTTGTGGTTGCTGATGTTGAACGGGTTGTTGTTCTTCTGCAATAGGTGTATGAACAGGTGGCGGTATATAGACAGGTTGTGGTTGCGGCATTTCTTGCTCAACCGGAACATGAGTAGGTTGCGGCATGTAAACAGGCGGCGGTATCGGTGCTACTCTTTCCGGCTGCGGACTTGTATATGTTTGATAAACAGGCGGCGTTGTATAAATAGGTTGTTGCGGAGCCGGAATAAATGCAGGTGCTTTACCCGATTTTTTATCAGCGATATATTGCAACACATCTCTTTTAGAAACGCGTCCATCTGCACCGGTACCTGGAATTCTTTCCAATTCACTTAAACTGATGCCTTCACTATTGGCAATATTTAAAACCAATGGGGAAAAGAAACGATTATTTCCAACGCTTGCTCTTGGTCCTTGTTGTTGTGGTGTATAAGGAATTTGTTCTTCCGCTCTTGGTTGAACAGGTGGTGCATTATAGGTATGCTGAACAGGCGGTGCTGTATATGCAGGTTGATGCGGTGTTGTATGAACAGGTGCTGTTGCAACTCCTGATGCAAGTTCCACTCTTGCAATTACTGCACCAACAGGAACCACATCATTTACACGGTATAATAATTCTGTGATAACACCGGCAACAGTCGAGGGAACTTCACTGTCAACTTTATCGGTAGCAATATCTAAAACAGTTTCGTCTAAAGCAACGCGATCGCCAACATTTTTATGCCAACGTAAGATCGTGGCTTCCATTATGCTTTCACCCAATTTGGGCATTATCAATTCAGCTATTGCCATACTAATCGTACTAGAATTTTAATGGGATAAAATTATCCATTTATTTTAGTGCTTACTTACCCATCGCATTCACACTATAAATGTAATACTGTTTATGATGGTTGAATTGAAAAAATTATAAAATATAAAATTCCGATTCAGTTCAAAATCAACAAGTACAGCAAATTATGGCGTGGCGGCCAAGCCTATCCATCCTCAAAAATAATTTTTAGAAGCCGAAACTTATTCAACTGTTATCCACAATTAACTGACGGATCAAATTCAATGCATTGGTGGCAGTTAATTGGATATTCCTGTTTCGGTCGAAACGAAAGTTGAATTTTTTGGTGATGGCCTTGTTTTTATCAGCAACAGCAACACATACAAGGCCAACAGGTTTTTCTGTTGTGCCACCATCGGGTCCCATGATACCGCTTACAGCCACCGCATAATCCGTTTGCATGATGTGTAAAACATTTTTCACCATTTCTTTTACGGTTTCTTCACTTACGGCTCCAAATGTTTCTATTGTTTCTTTTTTAACATGCAGCAATTGTTCTTTGATGCGATTATCATAACTCACAATACTTCCTGTGAAATAAGCAGATGATCCGGGAATAGAAGTAAGTAAATGCGCAATATAGCCACCCGTGCAGCTTTCAGCAGTGGCTATGGTTTTGTTTTTTTGTTTTAAAAGTTTGCCAACAACAGCTTCCATGGGTAAGTCTTCATCAATTACCAAAACATCTTTTACATTTTCTTTTAATAAATTGAATTGATGATCGATATGCTGATTGAGTTTTTCTTTATCCATTCCAAATGCCGTTAACCGCAAACGAACCATGCCGTAATTGGGCAGATAGGCCAATTTAATATCAACAGGTAATACTTCTTCAAATGCTTTTATTTTTTCTGCGAGAAAAGATTCGCCCACGCCGGCAGTCAATAAAGTTCTGTGTTCAATAAATCCGGTATTGAATTTTTTTGTGATGATGGAAAGGACAGAATCAGTAATGATCCATTTCATTTCGTGCGGCACACCGGGTAATGAAATAAATATTTTCCCATCTTTTTCGAATAACATGCCGGGTGCAGTTCCTTTTTCATTTTTTAAAACGGTACACACATCGGGCACTTCAGCTTGTTTTGCGTTTCTTTCGATCATTGGACGTTGCAAAACATTTTCAAATAAATGTGTAACAAAATCCAATGTAGGTTGGTGCATGATCAGCTTACCGCCGAAATATTGGCAGAGTAAGGGTTTAGTGATATCATCGGCAGTAGGGCCGAGGCCACCCGTTATAAAAATAATATCTGCTGATTTACTTTCTTCGTCCAATGCCTGCCAGATATCATCCCACACATCGCCCACAGCCACACGATGTTTTACAGGCACACCGATCTTATTCATTTCCTGTGCGATCCAAGCACTATTAGTATCTATCACTTGTCCGATCAATAATTCATCACCAATGGTTATGATGGATGCAAAAACTTTTTTCATAGTATTCTTCGGTATAATTTAGTGCAAAGTAAATGAGAATGCATAAAACAGTCCGATTCACTATTAGTTTATTATTCTTAGTAAATATTTCTTTCGCACAATCCGTTCAACAGAAAATAGAGAATGCCGTAAAACGCTTGTTGGCAGACAGTTCTATGAAACATGCCATTCTGGGTTTGTATGTGCTGAACAGTAAAACGAATGAAATGCTTTATGATCAGAATGGTGAAACAGGATTAGCACCTGCGAGTTGCCAGAAGATATTTTCAAGCATTGCTGCGATGGATCTGTTAGGACATGATTATCGTTTTAAAACAGAATTGGGTTATGATGGAACCATCAAAGATGGTGAGTTAAACGGCAATTTATTTTTTATTGGCTATGGTGATCCAACATTAGGAAGTTGGCGTTTTAATGAAACAAAAGATTCAGTTGTATTAAATAAATGGATGCATGAAATTAAAAATGCGGGTATTAAAAAAATAAATGGGAATGTTTATTTAGATAATTCAAAATTTTCTTTTAATCCAATTCCGGGAGGATGGATATGGGATGATATCGGTAATTATTATGGTGCAGGGCACTGGGGACTGAACTGGCATGAGAATCAATATGATCTTGTATTGCAGCCAGGTACAAAAGAAGGTGATATTACAAAAATACTGAAAGCTTTACCTGAAATGTATCTTGGTTTTATTGATAACTTTATTAAAACAGGTAAAGCAGGAAGCGGCGACAACGGTTATATTTATATGTCGCCATATAATGCTTACGGCTTTACTGAAGGTACTATTCCGTTACAAGAAAATCCATTCACTATTTCAGGATCAATTTCATTACCATCTGAGAAATTATTATCACTTCTTAATAAACAATTCGATAAAAATAATTTTAATGTTGAAGAAAAAAGATTTAAAACTACAGAGGGATTAATTGGCAACAACCTGACTATTCCAAAACCGGCAACTGTTTTTTATACGCATTATTCACCTTCGCTCGACAGCATCAATTATCATTTTCTCAAACACAGTATCAATTTATACGGCGAAGCATTGGTAAGAACAATGGCCTATGAAAAAAATGAATTCGGTCATACAGATTCGGGTGTGAACATTGTAAGAAAGTTTTGGCAGGAGCGTGGTATTGAAAAGTCTGCTTTGCATATCATGGATGGCAGTGGTCTATCCCCGCAAAACCGTGTTACTGCTCATGCATTGGTCACAGCATTGCAATATGCCAGAACAAGGGACTGGTTCAAGAGCTTTTATTTTGATCTGCCCGAATACAATCAGATGAAATTAAAGAGTGGCAGTATCGGCGGTGCCAGAAGTTTTGCGGGTTATCATACGGCAAAAGACGGCACGGAATATACAGTTGCCATTATTGTAAACAATTATGATGGTTCCTCTTCGGCCATTGTTAAGAAAATGTTCCTGATACTGGATGAATTAAAATAAGAAACTTCCGCAATTAAGATAATATCTGCAGGCATATTTATCTCTGATGATACCACAATACGGATCAGATTTATAAATACCCTGCATACAAACTATATATAACCGACATCATATTTATTGCGGGATATATGAGGGTCATATACGCTTTATATAGGGAGTATCTAAGGAGTATATAGGGAGTAAGATATAAAGCGTATGGAAGTGACAAAAGCCTGTATTTTGCATGAAGAAATGAGCTGTTCTAGCCACTGAAGATTCTATGGGTTAAAATAAATACCTTTCAAGAAATAAACTGCTTACCATGAAAGAACAAAATCTTCAAAATCATTCCCGTTATGTGCCCTTGTATCATTATGTTTCCTCAACACTGATACTGGCGATATTGATCGGTTCCATTATTAATTTGTGTCATTGCACACCCGAAACATGTTATTCTGCATCATTGATCGTAGCATTGACGATTACGCTGGGTCTTGTTTGGTACTTTGCAAGATCATTTGCATTGAAAGCACAGGATCGTGCGATCAGGGCTGAAGAAAATTTTCGTCATTTTATTCTTGCCGGTAAACCACTCGACAGTAAATTAAGAATAGGACAAATTATTGCATTAAGATTTGCCGGTGATGATGAGTTTGTTGCATTGGCAAAACGTGCGGTGGATGAAAATCTGCCCAACAAAGAAATCAAGCAAGCCATTAAAAATTGGCGTGCTGATCATGATCGTGCATAACTAATTAAAATACGGTTTGATCGTATTCAATAATTGAGAAGGCATTACTGTCTTCTCTTTTGTTTTAGCATTAATGAAATACAAGACCACTCTGCCAATCGTCAATAATTTGCCGGCTTCATTATACACTTCCTGATGAAATTCGATGCGATGATCTATCGGTAATTCTTTTAACATTGTCTTTACGGTCAGCAGGTCATCATAATGAGCGGGTCGTAAAAATTTTGAATGCAATTCCACAATGGGCATTACCACACCCATTGCTTCCATGTCTTTGTACGTGAAACCTAAGCTACGTATGCTTTCGGCTCTGCCGACTTCAAAATATTGAGCGTAATTGCCGTGGTAAACCACATTCATCTGGTCTGTTTCGGCATACCTTACCCTGATCAAAGTTGTGCTTTCGAACATCAAATAAAATTTGTGGTAAAGTTATTGCTGTTTTCTTCTTTATCCACAAAGAATGAAACAGTCAATAAAAAATATCGCATCGTGTTAACTTTAAGTGATTTTACTTTTTATTAAGATAGAAAAAGAAATCTTTGTTACAAGTATTCTCCAATATTATGCAGAAAATCCTCAAAATCATAACCGCAGTTTGTTTTTGTTGTACGATAAGCATCTCTAATGCTCAGTACACAAAAATGAATGATGACCCTGACGCTGTGTTTAAATCAGCAAAAGAATTATTTCAGAAAGAACAATACAGTTTGGCATATCCTGTGTTCAAGAATTTATATGCGAACGAAACAGCCAACACGAATCTTCCGGTAACGATTCAGACAGAATCAAAATATTATTATATCATCTGCGGATTAAAACTCAATGATGCAGCCGCAGAACCTTTGGCAAAGAATTTCATCGACCTCGAACATCATGCACCGCATGTGCAGATGGCAAGTTTTTATCTGGCAGAATATTATTTCAGGCAGAAAGATTTTGGCAACGCCATCACTTATTATGGCAAAGCAGGAATAGAGAACCTGAACAACAGTGAAATTGCCGAAATGAAATTTCATAAAGGCTATTCGCATTTTGCTTTGCAACAATTCAAAGAAGCCAAGCCTTTATTGGATGTGGTGCGTCAAATACCAAAAGATTCCAATTATGTAGATGCTAATTATTATTATGGATTCATCACTTTTTCTGAAAGAAATTATAATGAAGCATTGAAATCATTCAATATTGCGATGAAAAGTGCGGATTATAAAAACATTGTTCCTTTCTACATTGCCGAGATCTATTATTTTCAAGGTGAACATGAAAAGGCATTGGCGTATGCAGAAAAATCTTTGAAAGGAGGGAACCAGTATTATGACCTTCAATTAAAACAATTGACAGGCCATTTATATTTCGACAAGAAAGATTATATACATGCGCAACCTTATCTGGAAGAGTATGTAAAAAAATCTGATAAGGTAACACGGGAAGACCTATACGAACTTTCTTACTGTTATTATGCCGCCAATAATTGGAACAAAAGCATTGAAGGGTTTAAACAGATAGGCGGAAAAGAAGATTCATTGGCACAAAACAGTATGTATTTATTGGCCAACGCCTATTTAAAAACCAATCAGAAAGCCAATGCAAGAAATGCATTTTTATTCTGCGAGTCTAACAACAGTAACCTTACACAAAAAGAAATATCACATTTCAGCTATGCGAAATTAAGTTATGAATTAGGCTATATGGATATTGCTTTGCGAGAATTACAAAGTTTTGTCATTGCGTATCCCAATTCTGCCTATCAACAGGATGCGAAAGAATTGGAAGTAAGCGTATTGGCCAATACAAGCAATTATAAAGATGCATTGGCTTTATTTGAAAGTTTGCATATTCAAAGTGATGAATTGAAAAAGATCTATCCGAGGATACTTTACGGAAGAGCAACAGAATTAGTGAACGATCAACGTATTGATAAAGCTGATGAATTGTTTACAAGGATATTGACTGTTCCGTACAACAATTCATTTTTGCAGTTGGTATATTTCTGGAAAGGGGAGATCGCTTACCGCAACGGGGACAACAGCGAAGCTGTGAATTATTTCGCCAACTATTTAAAGAACCCGCAGGTGAACGGTGAAGTGAACATGACTAATGCAAAGTATAATCTTGCTTACAGTTTATTGAAGAAAGAAGATTATACAACCGCACTTTCTTATTTCTCACAAGTTGCAAGATCGATCAATTTTACATCCTCTGCTTTGGAACAGGATGCTTATGTAAGATCGGCCGATTGTTATTTCATGAATAAAAATTATAAGCAGGCATTGATGATGTATGAAATAGTGATCAGTCAAAACGGTAAAGCATCAGATTATGCATTGTTTCAAAAAGCCATCATTGCCGGAGCTTCGAATAAAAGCAGCGAAAAAATTTATCTTTTGCAAGGTATCGCCAAACAATATCCCAATTCAACATTATTGCCTGATGCAAATCTGGAAATTGCCAATACTTATCTCGCTGATGAAAAATACAGTGAAGCCATTCCCTCGCTGAACCTTATATTAAAAGATAAAAATGCAACGGCTCTTTGGCCACAAGCTTATTTAAAATCAGGCGTTGCTTATTTCAATCTGAACAAGAATGATGAATCACTGAAAAGCTTTACGCAATTGGTCGCAAAATATCCTGATTCGCAGGAAAGTGATGAAGCGATCGAATACATCAGAAATATTTTTATCGCCAATCAAAAGCCTGCTGATTTTATCGCATTCATGAAACAAAGCGGCAAGCCTGTTACATACAGTGAAGAAGATTCACTGACCTATCATGCAGCGGAATTGCGCTACGAATCGAAGGATTTTACAAATGCAAAATCCGGCTTGAATGAATATCTCTCCAAATTCCCTGATGGTAAATATGCAGTGGAAGCCAATTATTTTTCTGCAGAGATCAATGTGAATAATAAAGACAACAAAGCAGCATTGCCTTTCTATAATGCAGTGGCAACAAGATCACCCAATAAGTTTGCCGAAAGAAGTGCATTGCAATCGGCGCGCATTTATTATTTCGATTTGAAAGATTATGACAATGCGGAGAAATATTTTTCATTGCTGAAATCTTTGGCTACGCAACAGGAAAATAAGTTAGAAGCCATGCGTGGATTATTGCGTTGTCAATACAAATTGCAACAATGGAAAGATGCAGCTGCTAATGCAACGGACTTATTGGAAGAAAAAGGGACTGCAACCGATGATAAGATGATGGCGAATATGATACTTGCCAAAAGCCATCAAACCGATAATCAATTAGACCAGGCCCTCTATGCGTATAAACAAGTGACCTTATTAGGCAAATCCGAACAGAGTGCAGAAGCACAGTATGCAATTGCTTCTATTTTATTGCAACAAAACAAATTAACCGAAGCAGAGAAAGCAGGATTTGAAGTGATCAAAAAATATGGTTCATATGGGTATTGGGTAACCAAAAGTTATATTTTATTAGGGGATGTTTATTTTAAGGAGAATGATTTATTTAATGCTGAAGCAACTTTTAAAAGTGTTGTAGAAAATGCCGAGCAGGATGAATTTAAAAAAGAAGCACAGCAAAAGTTGGATAGGGTGGTTGAAGAGAAAAGCAAAACAAATAAAGTAGATCAACAGTAAAGAAACGAAGCATGAACTATCAGAAAAAAATATGGATATTTTTAATTGTAGCTTTTATTCCTTTTATAGCTCTTCAGGCGCAACAAAAAACAAAAAAGAAAAAAACAGCTAAGAAAACAACTGTTGCCAATAAGCCTATAAATACTGTTCATCCAACCCCGGTTGATGTTTCAAATGATGCAATAGCTGCACCTAAAATGGTAACAGTTACTTCAGCATTTAAACCATCTTTACGCAATGCTGCTAAAATTAATTTCACTGCGGCAACTCCGGTCATTGATTCGTCAAAGATCCCGTTAACGTATAATATCCCTTCACAGAATTTATTTTTTTCTTATCAACCTGTTTCTATCAAACCGCTTGAATTATCGATCGACACAGCATTTCATTGGGAGAACGATCAGTATATCAAAGCAGGTTATGGTAATTATTCAACACCGTATGTAGAAACAGCGCTTGCATTTGGTGATGGAAAAAAATCAATCATCAATCTTCGCGGCAATTATATTTCTTCAAAAGGAAGCCTGACTTTTCAAGAGTACTCAAAAGCAGGAATTGAAGGATTGGGCGTTTTTAATTCAACCACACATGAGATCACTTCAAGATTATTTTACAATAACAGCACACAATACAGGTATCCTGCGGTAAATGGTTTTCCGGCTGCATCAAAGGAACAATTGCAGCAACAGTTTAATTTGGTGGGATTTGAATTCGGTTTGCAGAATAAAATACCGTCAGACTATGGCATCACTTATCATCCTCAGATAAAACTGAATTCTTTCTTTGACAGTAAAAACGCTTCGGAATTGAATTTTATTCTAAAAGCGCCGATCAATAAATCGTTCGGGAAGATATATGCTTTTGATCTGAAGTTCACTGCAGACATCACTACATTACATACCGCAACTATATCATCCATCAATAATAATCTGTATTATATTGAACCTTCCGTGCAATTCAATACACCTAATTTTAAACTGAATGCAGGCATAAGACCATCATGGGATAACAGCACTTACACCATGTTGCCGAATGTAACGGTTGAAGCAAAAATAAAAGATGAGAATTTTATTTTGCAGGCAGGATGGATCGGTTATTTCAATAAAAATAATTATCAATCACTCGCAGCATTCAATCCATATATTCAGCAACCTTCATTGCTGATGAATACAAAGATTGATGAACAATATGCAGGGTTCAAAGGCAGCGCCGGAAAGCATGTTACCTATAATGCAAGGGTTTCATTCTTAAAATTCAATAACCAGCCGCTATTTGCCAATGCTTCCGGTACAATTACCGTGGATAATGCATCAAGTTTTGTGGTATTGTATGAACCGCAATTACAAGCTTTGCGTTTACACGGTGAAATTGGATACACTGTTCAGGAGAAACTTACTTTCAGCAGTGCGGTTAATTATACACAATACACCAATCAGCAACTATACGAAAAGCCATGGGGACTGCTTCCTTTGGAACTGACTGGTTCTGTGCGCTACAGAGTAACCAAAGATTTGCAATTAAAATCAGATATTTTTTTCTGGGACGGAGCAGATTACCGCACAAAAACATTGCAAACCCAAAAATCAGATCCTGCCATGGATCTCAATGCCGGCGTGGAATTCACCGTATTACCGAAGTTGAATTTATGGGTTCAGTTTAATAATCTGCTGAATAATAAATATCAACGTTGGAATCAATATGAGGTATTAGGTTTTAATGTTCTCGGCGGTGTCGTATATTCGTTCCGGTAAAAGAAGCAAACGATGTACGAACTGTTTTATAAATACCTTATTGTGAATCAAAAAATAGGATTGCCCGGTGTAGGTAATTTCTATATTCAAACTATTCCCTCAAAAATAGATATCGTTCATCGAACTGTTTCTGCACCGGCACAGGCTGTTCATTTCAGCCCTGACACACCTTTGAATGACCGCTCTTTTTTTGATTATCTCTCCAGAGAAATGCGATTGAACGGGATTGAAGCGGTAACACAGTTCAATGAGTTCTCTCAGCGCATTCAGGAAAATGCCATGCAAAGTGGAGTGGTATTACCCGGCATTGGGACATTGAAGTTGGGTGAAGACGGTGCATTTGTATTTCATCCAGAAATAAAATCGAATCCCTTACTGCCGAATATTCATTTAGACAATTCTGTGGCCGCTAATGCCAATATTGTAAGTGTGTATGATTCGGGTGAAACTAAGATCATCACACAGGAAGCAATTGCGCCGGAAGAAGAAAAAATTGTGATCAAAGAAAGTGATGATTACTGGTGGGTGTATGCCATCATCCTTGCATTGATGGGTTTAGGAGCTTTGTTATACTACTATATTTAAAGAATTCACAGCCAGTTATTTAATTACATGGGAGAAAATATCATATACCGCGAATGCCCTTGTTGCGGAAGCAATCATATCCGGAAATCCTTTGTGGCAAAGGATCATACAGTAAGCAAAGAATCATTTGAAGTTTGGTATTGTGATGATTGTACTCTGCAGTTTACGCAATCAGTACCTGATGCTGAGCATATCGGTGCTTATTATAAGTCATCTGCGTATGTTTCTCATTCCGATACAAAAAAAGGAATGATCAATCGCCTGTATCATCTTGTTCGCAATTATACATTACGCTCTAAAAGAAAATTAGTACAGGAATTAACAGGATTACAAAAAGGCGAATTATTAGATGTAGGCGCCGGAACAGGAGCATTTGCCAATGCATTACAAAAAGCAGGATGGAATGTAACAGGTTTAGAACCCGATGATACCGCGAGGAAGATCGCACTCGAAAAATATCATCTTCAATTAAATGCGCCGGAATATTTATATGAATGCACCAAACAATTTGATGCCATTACTATGTGGCATGTGTTGGAACATGTGCATGACCTGCACGGATATCTTGAAAAATTTCATAGTCTTTTAAAGCCTGCCGGAAAGTTATTAATTGCTGTTCCCAACTACACAAGTTTTGATGCGGATATTCATCAGGAGCATTGGGCAGCTTATGATGTGCCGAGGCATTTATATCATTTCTCTCCAAAGAGCATTCAGATACTGGCTAAATCAAAAGGCTTTACAGTAAAGGATTACAGGCCGATGTGGTTTGACAGTTTTTATGTGAGTATGTTAAGTGAGCAATATAAAAACGGCAAAGGGAATTTATTCAAAGCATTGAAAGTGGGATTACTTTCCAATATGAAAACAGCAGGCGATCATAAAAAATGCAGTTCGGTTATTTATGTATTAGCGAAGAATTAATCCTCTTTAATTTTGTAAAACTTATAGCTATCGAGAACTATCAAACTATTTTCTCCTTCTTTTGCGAATTCAATATAAATAATTTCTTTTTTAGGGTTTGATATAAGATTTTTTTTAATTGCACCGCTTTCAATTGACCATAAATGTGTTGAGAGACCAGAAAAAGTGCTTCTTTTAAGTGTTCCACCAATTAATTCATGCGTGCCTGTTATCGTTAATATAAGTTTATTATTTTCTAGTTTATATTTCCCATCAATACTTAAAATTCTTTTAAGCCCGTCATATTCTGAAGGATTGAAGGAAAAACTACCATCCTTTAAAAATCTATAAGTATTATGATATGCTGCAGAAACATCGGGTGTGCCTTCTTGCCAAATCCCAACAACAGTTTGCGCATTTAGGAATGATGATAAACAACTAAAAGCTATCAGAAATAATAATCTCATTACATTATTAATTGAATTTTACTTCAAATAGTTTTGACCAATTTTTGCCGGTAATGAAAAAAGTTTTTTGCGCACTGTTATAGGCTATGCCATTCAGTACATCTGCTTCTTCGTTCTTTTGTTGAGATGCAAAATTCCATATCTGTGATAGATCTGCTTTTGCGATAACATGACCGCTGTTGGGATCGATCTTAACAATATAATTTGTTGTATAAACATTTGAGTAGATAAATCCATCTACATACTCTAATTCATTTATTTGTGCTAAGGGTCCGTTATTGTCGATAACTCCAATTGTATTTACAATTTTAAAAGTTTCAGGATCCCTGAAATATAAATTGTTGTTGCCATTGTTCATGATCAAATGCTTGCCGTCATTGGTCATGCCCCAGCCTTCACCTTCATAATCAAACTCATTTATTTTCTTGAATGTTTTAAAATCATACACAAAACATTTACCTGTTTGATAGGTAAGTTGATATATTTTCCCATTCAACACGGTAATACCTTCACCGAAAATATCTTTGGCAAGATCAATGCGCTGAATGTCTTTTCCTGTTTTCAGATTTACCTTTGCCAGCTTACTTTTCCCGTCTAATCCGGTGCTTTCATATAATGTACTGTCATGCCATTCCAGTCCTTCTGTAAATGAAGTAATATCATGCGGATAAACGTTCAAAACTGTATAATTCAAAACCGCAGGAGGCGTAATTCCGTTGTTTAATGTTTGCTCGCTGTTATTATTATCACAAGCAGTAAAAGCAAAAACAATAAAAAAGAAAAATAAAATTCGTTTCATAAAATGATATTACTCAAAAATAAAAATATTACGGAAACAATTTAGTTAAAGATAAAGGGCATTGCTGCACATTATTTCTTCAGTACAAGAGTGCGACTCTTTCACCGAAAGAGTCGAAGCCAACAGGGGTTAAACAGAATTACTCCTGTTGGCAATATAAAATTATCTAACAATATTTTTAAAACTCCCCTTCAGGGGTTGGGGGTTACACGTTAAATCTAAAGTGCATCACATCTCCATCCTGTACTAAATACTCTTTCCCTTCAATTCTCAATCTGCCGTTTTCCCTGCAGGCAGCTTCACTTCCATACTTAATGAAATCATCGTAAGAGATCACTTCAGCTTTGATAAAACCCTTCTCAAAGTCAGTGTGGATAACACTTGCAGCCTGCGGTGCTTTCCATCCTTTATGTATCGTCCATGCCCTTACTTCCTGCACACCGGCAGTAAAATAAGTTTCAAGATTTAATAATTTATAAGCACTCTGAATTAATCTGTTCAATGCAGGCTCTTTCATGTGATATTCTTCCATGAACATTTGCTTGTCTTCCGGATTTTCCATTGCTGATATCTGTGCTTCAATATCATTATTCATGATGATCACCTGTGCACCTTCATCCTTTACCGCTTCAATCAATGCATCAGAATATTTATTTCCTGTATGCATACTTGCTTCATCCACATTGGCAACATACAAAACAGGTTTATCGGTCAATAGAAACAAATCTGCGATCGCATTTTGCTCTTCCTTATCCAATCCCAATGAATGAATGCTTTTTCCTTTTTGCAAATGTTCGATGCAACGAAGCAAGATTTTATATTCCGCCTGCGATTTAGTATCAGCACCCACTTTCGCCATCTTCTCCACTTTGCTTGCTTTCTTTTCTACACTATCCAAATCTTTCAGCTGCAATTCAGTATCAATAATTTCCTTATCACTCACCGGATTAATGGCACCTTCTTCACGCAATACATTTTCATCTTCAAAACAACGAACCACATGAATGATGGCATCCACCTGACGGATATTTCCCAAAAATTTATTTCCCAAACCTTCGCCTTTACTGGCACCGCGAACCAGCCCTGCAATATCCACGATCTCTAATTGCGTAGGAACAATTCTATTGGGTTTTACTAATTCGGCCAATTTATCCATTCTCGCATCGGGAACATCTACCAATCCGATATTTGGTTCTATTGTGCAAAAACGATAATTGCTTGCTTGTGCTTTGGCACTATTGCTCACCGCATTAAATAAAGTTGATTTTCCTACATTGGGTAATCCCACAATTCCTGCTTGTAATGCCATAGTTAAGTACGATTTTAGAAATAAGAAGTACAATTTGTTTGACCCAACAGTAATATTGCTATTTAGCTTCCGTTGCGTCGCACACTTGTACTCTATAGCTTTATGCGGCGGAGTACTTGTACGTTCTGTCCGTTATTCGACAATAATTTCGAGCCGCAAAAGTAAGGGTAAAGGCAGTTATTTGCTATAACAGATTTTTCAGATGATTTTTCAGGTCTGCTACGCCTTCACCGGCACCTTTCTCAATGATCGTTAAATTCTGTAAAGTAGAAATATACGGTATCTTTTTATCAATGATAAACTTAGGAATAGTCTTCGCGGCATAGTTCACCAAACCAGCAGCAGGATAGACCTGCAGCGAGGTTCCTATCACTGCAAAGATATCAGCAGTTTTTGTAATCCTTGCTGCTTCTTCGATCATGGGAACAGGTTCATCAAACCAAACAATGAACGGCCTTAATTGAGAACCATCTTCCGCCAGATCGCCCAATTTAATGTCTTCATAAATAGGGTAGGTCTTCGCACTATTCTTAGCACTTCGCATTTTAAATATCTCGCCATGTAAATGCAAGACTTTCGTGCTGCCCGCTCTTTCATGCAAATCATCTATATTTTGTGTGATGATGTGAACATCAAAATCATTTTCCAATTCAGCCAAGCCAATATGAGCTGCATTGGGTTTTGCATGGGCAACATCTTTACGACGCATATTATAAAAGTCAAGTACCAATTGCGGGTTCGCTGCAAAGCCATGTGGGGTAGCTACTTCGTATACATTATAGCCTTCCCATAATCCATCCGTATCACGGAAAGTTTTTAGCCCGCTTTCGGCGCTGATGCCTGCGCCGGTTAATACAATGAGTTTTTGTTTGGACATATTTGGTAATTCAATTCACAAATTACTCAATAAAAAAAGCTGCAATGAGCAGCTTTAGTTTCGAATGTAATAAAGGATTAGTTAGGAAGAACTATATTTTCTGTTTCAATATCCCAATGTGCAATCAATAATTCAAAGCGATGCTGTTCATCCTTTGACAATTTATCGAGATCGGGGTACAATGCTTTTTTGTAAGGTACAGTCAGGTTTTCATCAAATGCCAATGCCGCATTTTTGAAGACGATGGTTACACGAAAATCCCAGCGTGAATCCTCACTGCTGTGCAGTTTGGGTTTGGATGGTGTTACACTGATGATATCTCCTTTTTCGATCGCTTTCTTCAATAATGGGTAATGATTCACTGTCCACAAATGGATAAACTCATCGGCAAATCCCCATTTTACTTTATAATAATTCTCAACAGTAAAATAGTCGGAGTTGTTTTTTGTTTGTGCCTGCAGTGTTGTGAATGACACTAAAATAAGTACAGCAATTAAAATCTTTTTCATGATCGTATTTTTAATTAATGATGACCGTAATTTTTTTCTCCCGCAGTGATTGCAAAAGGTAAAATATTTTGTTTAGGCGGGAGAGGACAAGTAGCATAGTTTGTAAAAGCACAGGGTGGATTGAATGCTTTATTAAAATCTAAAAAAGTAAAACCATCAGCACCGGGCTGATCTGCATATAAAAATCTGCCTGCACCGTATGTTTCTTTACCACTGGTGTTATCACCAAAAACAATGAATAATTCTTTTCCTTCTCCTAATGCATCCAATGAATATTCTTTACCAGCATAGTTAAAGAACAATTTACCCGGTGATGATTGCGCATCGGTTTGTCCGAGAATATTCGTGATAAAAACATTCGAGGGCTTTTCTGCCTTCTTCAGATACGCTTTTATTTTCCAACTGCTGTCTGTTACAAAGCGGGGTGTTCCTTCAAATTCCTTTGCCAGCGGGCTGTTAAGGTCCCTTAAGCGAATGCCGATCTTATCATCACGTTTGATGATGGCCCATTTTAGTGAACCTGAAGAAGCAATGGGAGCTCTTGCTGAATCAACAGAAAATACAATTGCTTTCTTTAAAGACCTGCCGTTTATTTTGATATCAGTTGAGTCATTTACATAGATGGTAACTGTTGTTCCTTTCAACTCAAAATAACCTGCATGTTGTTTGATAGAACCTTTGGGGAATTGGATTTGTACATCATCCCCTGAACCAAAACTGCTTTTGCCTTCCTGCAGCCAATACAAACCCACTAAATTCAACCAGCCATTTTCAGACTTTAAACTTTCTACTCTTTTCTGCCGCCAATTCTCAATTTCTTTTTGGTAAGTTGTTTGTGCAGATGCAGCAATACTCATCCATAAAACTGCAACGATAAATGATACTTTCTTCCTATTCATTTTCATGATTTGAAGCGAAGATAATAAATCTACTAAATAAGTAGGGTAATGAGCTTGTAAAAATAAAATATGTTCTGATTTAAAGCTTTGTATCACTCAGTTCCATGATGATATTCCATTCATTTTCTTTGACTGTTTGAACGGATAATCTTCCTAATCTTACCAGATCCATATTTGCCAAACGCTTGTCGGACTTGACTTGTATAAGACTGACAGGTTTCTTTAATTTTTTGAAAGGCTTCAGGTCAACCACTACCCATGCTTCTTCTTCGGTAGTTGGGTCCTGATATGCCTCTTTAGAAACTTTAGCAATGCCAACAATTTCCATTCCTTCATTGCTGTGATACCACAACACCAGATCACCTTTTTTCATCGCACGTAAATTATTGCGTGCAGCATAATTGCGCACACCATCCCAAAAGGTTTGTTCGTCTTTCTCAAACTGTTCCCAACTATATTTGAATGGCTCTGATTTTACTAAAAAATAATTCATACCCCTAACCCCTAAAGGGGAATTTATATGTTACAAATATTTTTTTCAATTGCAATATACTTGATGTTTTATAACTCCCCTTCGGGGGCTGGGGGTTCTACCACCCGCTTGCAAGTACATCTGCCAGATGAAGCACTTTCAGATTGCTGCCAACATTTTTTATTCTGCCGTCGATATGCATTAAGCAACTCATATCGGTGCTGATAATATATTCAGCTTCTGTTGCTGCGGCATTATTTATTTTTTGATCTGCCATAGCAATACTGATGGCATCAAACTTAACCGCAAATGTGCCGCCAAAACCGCAGCAGGTTTCATTATCAGCCATTTCGATCATTTCCAATCCTTTCACTTTGCCCAGCAATTGTTTTGGTTCTTCTTTCACACGGCATTCTCTTAAAGCTGCACAACTATTATGATAAGTTGCTTTTGCATTAAACTCAGCACCCACATCATCCACATTTAATATTTTGATCATGAACTCACTGAATTCAAAAGTCCTTTCAGTCAAACTTTTTACATCATTATGCACAGAAGAGTTATCAAATAACTTGGGATAATAATTGCGTACAAACCCTGCGCAGCTTGCACTTGGAGTAACTACATAATCGGCGCCGTCAAAATCTTTTAAAAATTTACTGCACACTTCTTTTGCTTCGCCCCAGAATCCGGCATTATAAGCCGGTTGTCCGCAACAGGTTTGATTGGTATTGTATTGTATAGTGCATCCGGCTTTCTCCAATACTTTGATCATATTAAAAGCAACCTGCGGATACAACTGATCTATAAAACAAGGTATGAAAATCTGTACATTCATTCGTTTGATTTCTATTTCTTGATCTTTCTGTTCAATGCGATCATCTTTAATGCAGTAAGAGCCGCTTCTTCACCTTTATGTCCGTGTTTGCCTCCCATACGTTCAATGGCTTGTTGTTCATTATATACTGTCAATACACCAAAAATGACAGGCACATCTAAAGATAAATTTAATTGTAACACGCCATCGGTAATGGTTTTGCACACGTAATCAAAATGCGGTGTATCGCCACGGATAACTGCACCCAAAGTGATATAGGCATCAGGAACAACATTGCTGTAAGTGTAATGTTGTTTCACTGCAAACGGAATTTCAACAGCACCCGGAACAGTAATTGTTTTGAAATTTATTTGCTGTTGTTTGAAGATTTTTTTTACACCTGCTTCTAATTTATTAACGATGGAAGCATTCCATTCGGTCTTCACAATAATTACAAAGGCATCCTTTAATGAAGGGATGCCTTTGTGTAATGATGTATTTCCTTTTGCTGACATTTTATTTTACGCTCAGGTCATTTTTTTCAACACTTAAACGATAGATATATTTATCTGCCTGAAAACCTTTATCTGTATTTGGATATTTTGATTTGATCTCTTTATACAATTCCAATGCTTCTTTTGTTTTGCCTAAAGTTTCGGACAATAATGCAGCTCTGAATAAGTATTCTGCAGAACTGAATTGATCTTTTTCAAATGTGCTTCCTGCTTTCTTATAATTATCGATGGCTTCCTCTTTTTTATTTAACTCAGCATAAGCATCTCCCAAAGCACCGTAAGCAACCATTTGTATTTGTTTGGCATCGGTTGAAAAATCTTTTAATTGTTCAACTGCTTTATTGAAATCGCCTAATTTCAAATAACTCACACCGGCATAGAAATGAGCAAGGTTAGCTGATTTAGTGCCGCTGTAATTTTTAATTACATACAATACACCTTTGTTTATACCATCACCGTCCAATACTTTATGCGAAGAATCTACAGCAAAATATTGTTGCGCCCTGTAAATAAGGTCTGCTGCTTTTTCTTCATTGGGTTTTTTGATATACTCATTATAGCCATACCATCCACCAACAATAATCACGATTGCCGCTAATATACCTGTGATCAGTTTCTGATTTTTCTGCCAACTGCTCTGTAACTGCAGGAATACATCTTTTTCTGCAACTTCAACATGCTTATCACTCATATTTGTAATTTGAATTTTTTGTAAAAGGGTTAATCAACATCAAAAGGGTAGTTTGCATCAACATAAACATCTTTTAATACTTCGTTATCATCAGGCCATGGACTTTCTTCAGCAAATTTCACACTCTCTTCAACAAGTGCTGCAATCTTTGCATCAATGGCATCGATTACTTCCTGTGTTGCGAATTTATTTTCCAAAATAGTTTTTAAAACCTTGTGGATCGGATCCTGATCTTTATACTCATCCACTTCTTCCTTGCTGCGGTATTTTTGAGGGTCGGAAATAGAGTGACCTTTATAACGGTAGGTTTTTAATTCCAATAAAGTGGGTCCTCCTCCTTCTCTTGCACGTTTTACAGCGCGGCTAACAGATTCATGCACAGCTTCCGGACTCATGCCATCCACTTTATCAGCAGGCATTTCGTAAGCGTCTGCTAATTTATAGATATCAATAACGTTTGATGTCCTTTCCACAGAAGTGCCCATCGCATAATTATTATTCTCGCAAATAAAAACTACGGGTAGTTTCCACAACATGGCTAAGTTGAATGTTTCGTGTAAGATGCCTTGTCTGGCAGCACCATCGCCAAAAAAGGTTAAAGCAACATTATTGGTTCCGTTGTATTGTTCTGCAAAAGCCAATCCGGCACCTGTTCCTATTTGTGCACCCACGATACCGTGACCGCCAAAGAAATGATTTTCTTTACTGAAGAAGTGCATACTGCCGCCTTTGCCTTTAGAACAGCCGGTTGCCTTGCCATATAATTCAGCCATACACTCGTTTGCGCTCATGCCTTTTGCCAATCCCAATCCATGATCACGATAGCCGGTAATGAATGAATCTTCGGGTGATGTAGCCGTCATACAACCTGCTGCAATGGCTTCCTGACCGATATAGGCATGAAAAAATCCACGGATCTTTCCCGCCATTTTATACATTTCTTCGGCCTTTAATTCAAACTGGCGGATGAGTTGCATTAACTCGTACCAGTAGAGGTAAGTTTCTTTAGAAAATTTAGTTGGCACTACTCAAAATTTTGAGGGGCAAATATAGGGGTTAAACCGCAAATTAATTTGAGGTGGACAGATTATGTTATCTACAATGGAAGATGAGCTGATTTGCTTAAGAATTCGCTGCCCTAAATTGTGTAATGCAGCTTGAATAATTGCTATATCTAACTGATATAATTTAAAAAATTTCAACCTTCATGTTGCAAAGTTCTGTATGCCAGAAAAGCACTAACAATTGTTAATGCAGCACCAAACAACATGGGGGCACCCGGAAAATGAAACGGGGCAGCAGTTGAAGTAAAATAGGCAAAGAGATTGGTCATCAATAAAGGCCCGAAAATAGAAGTGGCACTCATTAAACTGGTTAATGCACCCTGCAATTCGCCCTGCTCGTTTGGCGGAACATGTTTTGAAATGATTCCCTGAATCGAAGGGCCTGCAATACCACCTAAAGCATAAGGGATCATAAATGCAAACATCATCCATGTTTGGGATGCGAATGCAAACAAAACAAAACCGATGGCGTATAAGATTAAACCTACATACACGCTTTTATGCTGACCTAATTTCGGTATTACAACTCTTATCAATCCACCTTGAACAATACCAACGGTCAATCCTACAAAACCCAATGAATATCCTACCAATCTTTCGTCCCAACCAAATTTACTCATGGTGTAATAAGTCCAGGTGCTTTGCACGGCATGGGCAGCGATATATAATAAAGTGATGGATGCCACCAGACCCGAAACCACAGGATATTTTTTTAAGTGCATCAAAGATCCTAATGGATTTGCTCTTTTCCAGTCAAATTCTCTGCGATGGTCTTTTGATAAAGATTCAGGCAAAACAAAATAACCGTATAGCCAATTCAGTAGGGCAAGACCTGCGGATGCAAAAAAGGGAACTCGAGAACCGTAATGTCCTAATACACCTCCCAAAACAGGGCCGATGATAAATCCTATTCCGAAAGCGGCACCGATCATCCCAAAGTTCTGCGCTCTTTTTTCAGGTGTGCTTACATCAGCGATATAAGCAGATGCAGTTGTAAAACTTCCGCCTGTAATTCCTGCAATAATTCTTCCTATGAACAACCATATTATATTCGGAGCAAAACCTTGAAGAATATAATCCAATCCAAAACCAAACAATGAAAACAATAAAACAGGCCTTCTGCCATATTTATCACTGAGATTTCCCAGAACAGGGGCACAAATGAATTGCATGACTGCATAAGCGAACAATAGCCAACCGCCGTATTGGGATGCATCACTTAAATTACCGTGAATTAATTCAGTGATCAATTTAGGCATAACCGGAATGATAATGCCAAAACCCGTTACATCAATTAATAAGGTTATAAATATAAATCCTAATGCAGCCTGTTTTTTAGATTTCATACACTGATTATATCTAAGCAAAATAAGGAAAATTGACCTTTATAGTGTAAAATATACATTGACGAAATAAGAAATACTTTTCAGGACTACAAAAAATACCGTGAAAAAACTACATACGTTTAAAATAAAACACTATTATTTTATGGTGAAATCCTTTATCCCGGTTTATGGAAAACCTACTATCTTTTTTTGAAGATGCAGTCGAATCTTTCTGGATCATTGACCAGAATTACCGGTTGGTGTACGGCAATAAATCTTTTTTCATTTCCATTGAACACATTTACGGTCGTAAGATAAATAAAGGCGATGCGGTATTGAGTGTTGTTCCTGAAGGCACAGATCATTATTTATTCTGGAAAAACAGTTATGAAAAAGCATTTCAATTCAAGCAATATTCCACAGAACTTGCCAAAGGAGATCCGTATGTAAAAGTCAGGACAAAATTCGATTTCAGGTTAATTGAATCGCTGAGCAAGTATGTTTGTATCCGTGCCATTGCCTTAGATATTTCAACGGGTGAGTTTAATTACAGTTCCTCATCTTCTGACCATTCTGAATTTACATTAAGTATTGATGAGGATGGAAATATTCTCAGAATATCACCTGCAGTAAAAAATATTCTGGGTTATATGGGCGACTGGATGGAAGGAAAAACAGTGATTGAATTATTGCATCCTGATGAGAAAGACCTGTTACGAAATTTTTTCAGAAACAGTGAAAGCATGGAAGCTACCTGGTGCAGGATCAGAGACTTCAGCGGAAAATATTTCTGGTGCAATATTCAGATGGCAGCTTTCGGCAAGATGCAGGTTGACAGGAAATATGTAATTACCATCAATGAGATAAGAATCCAAAAAACACCTGCAGACACGTATGTTCCTGATGCCAATATTTTGCAGGTTATTTCAGAAGCACAAGCATTATACATCAATACAAGCAAAGTAAAATCCGCATTTGACACCTGTCTTTCCTATTTTCAAAATGAAGGTATTGCTCCTTTTTCTTTTATTGCAGCATTAGATTGGGAAGGAACTGAACCTTCACTGAAAATGCTTTCCAGTAAAGGCAATTGGGTATTTGCAAAAGAAGATTCCCAGAAAAATCTGCTGAAAATTTTAGAACAAAAATGTTTCAAAATTCAGAAAGGAATTAATAATAATGTTGAGCAGGAGATCAATAATGCTTTTGAAATTCATTTTGAGAACCTAACTTTTTTAATGTATCTGCTTTTACAAAACACTGAGATCATCGGTGTTGTGGTTACTTCTGATATGACATTGGGCGCTGGAACCATTACACAGGTGAATCATAAAATAAGTTATTTCCGTCCTTTGTTCATTTCCATCCTGCAAAGCAGCAGGTTTATTAAAAGTGCCAATATTGCATTGCATAAATTGGCAGTGAGTAAGGATGAATTGCAATCATTGGTTACATCTTTAGATGATATTATTCTTGAAGTAAACACCAATATGATCATTGTAAATATCTGGTGCAACAATGAATCAATTTTATCTCTTCCTAAAGAATTGATGATCGGCAAAAAAATCATGGAAGTGAAGGGGGATGGGTTGGGGATGAAATTTGAAGATGCGATCAAAAAAGTGTTGGAAACGGAATCATCTACATTGATCGAATACATGGATCCATTATGGAATAAAGTGGAATGGTTCTCTGCCAAAATGAATTTGGTAAGAATGTTCAATGGTGAAAAAAGAGTATCCATTTTGATTCAGGATATCACACAGCGCAAAGAAGCGGAATTCATCATTGAAGAAACATTGAAGAAGGAAAAGGAATTGAATGAGATGAAATCAAAAATGATCACCAGTGTGTCGCACGAATTCCGTACACCATTGGCAACCATTGTGAGCAGTACCGAATTATTGGAAATGCATTTCAAAAAAGATTACGGTGAAATCAGTCAAAGAGGAGAAGAATTATTTTCTAATATTTATGAAGAGACTGAAAGGATATCCGACATGCTGCGCAACTTTTTGGTGATGGGGCGGTTTGAAGAAAACCAAATGCCTTTTAAACCCAAAGAAACAGACATACTTGCGTTGGTACAAAGGATCATCAAAACGAGATTCATTTCAAAATACGGAGATGATAAAGTTAAATTGAAGGTTAAAAATGAACCGAGATTGGCAAATGTTGATCCGAGTTTGGTTTGGCATATTTTCAGCAATCTCGTTTCAAATGCCATTAAATATTCGCCCGAAGAATCTCATGTAATTGTAGAATTGGATTTTCTGGAAGATGAGTTTGTTTTATCCGTAAAAGATAAAGGCATTGGCATTCCCGAAGAAGATCTGCAACATATTTTTCAAACCTTTTACCGCGCCGGTAATTCAGATGAACACAGTGGTTATGGTTTGGGATTATCAATAGTGGAGCGCTTTGTAAAAATGCATAATGGGAATATAGAAGTGAGCAGTAAAGTAGGTAAGGGCAGTATGTTTAAAATCCATTTTCACTATAATATCAATATCTATGAAAAAGACAAAGCTTTTATTGATCGATGACGAGAAACCATTGCTACAAAATCTTAAACAGATTTTAGAGTTTGAAGATTTTGAAGTGGTTACTGCTGGGAATGGTATTGAAGGACTTTCACAATACGAGAAAGAAAGCCCTGATCTTGTTATTTGTGATATCATGATGCCGGAGATGGACGGATACGGCTTTATTAAAAACCTTCGTATAAAAGGTTATACAAGCACGCCATTCATTTTCCTTACTGCAAAATCCGACTATGATGATTTGAGGGAAGGAATGAGTTTTGGTGCAGATGATTATCTTGTTAAACCCGTAAAGTCTTCTCAGTTATTGGAAGCCATCAATATCAGACTACAGCGAAAAAGAGAGATCAATAAAAAATTAGAAACGCAGTTATCACAAATTGAAAACGGATTTCGGTTGATCACTGATCAGGAATTTTTTACTTCAGTGTATGATATTATCGGTTATCTGCATTTGCTGAAATCAAAACATCATCAATTAGATGAAGAATCGCTGCAGGAATATTTCGGTTATATGGAACGTTCCAGTAACAGGCTGTTGAGTTTATTGCGAAAAGTAAAGAACTGGCATGAGCAGGAAAGAAATTTTACTGAGAACAGCAATAACAAATCTGTGGCAACTGCCATCAGGAATGTGTTGGAAAAAACAGCACTTGATATTGCAAAAAATCACGGCAGGGAAAAAGATCTTTTATGCAATATAAATGAAGATGCAAGTTTATATGTGAATGCCGGTTTTTTGGAAACATTGTTCAGCGAATTAATTGATAATGCTTTTAAGTTTTCTCAAAAGGGAAATCCTGTTGTAATCAATACCGTTATTCAGAATGGTAATTATTCTGTTAGCATCGCCGATAATGGCAAAACAAACAAAATGGATGCTTTGACAAATTATAAACCTTTTCAGAAAAATCCCGGATCAAATGAGAATAATACAGGATTGGGCCTGGGATTGGCAATTGTTGAACTGTTGGTTAAAGGTATCGGCGGAAAATTAAGTTTTGCTGATAACTCTCCCAGCGGGATTATTGTAACTGTTGAGATACCGATACCGATTGATGAAGAACCTTCATTAAAAGATTAATCAGTTGCTGATTGTTGCTTTGCTAAATATTAAGCATCACCGGCTACTTTATCAATATCTTTATAACTGATTGTGAAAGCGATCAGTTATTTTTTTGTTCAGTTTTATTTTACCCTTAAACAGCCTCAAATTTTTTCACATGAAAAAGTTATTTCTTTTCATTGCCGGCATGATCATTTGCGGGTTGATCTATTCGCAAACAGACAGTTTATTAAACAGTTTACAAACATCAAATTCAACAACACAGCAGGAATTACTTCCTAAAAAAATGTTGTTTACCCAAAGATGGGCGTGGGGTGAACATGGTTTTTTAAGAGGCAGTAAACCCATCACTCCCGAAATACGAATGGATGATATGAAGATAAGAAGGAAGATGTTGATTGCTCATCAGATATTTGGTGTAGCTACTTTGGCAGGATTTATTGGTCAGGCAATTGTTGGGCCTAAATTATACAATGCTCAAAAAACAGATGCCAATTATCATAGCCTAAAACAAACGCATGATCTTTTAGCTGTTTCTGTAAATACAACTTATTCTATTGCTGCATTGATGGCATTGTTTGCACCACCTCCAATGGTGAATAGAGATAAAGGCCTTTCTGCCATTCGTTTACACAAATGGTTGGCAGTTGTACATTTAACAGGGTTGATCGCTACCAATATATTAGGCGGTTTAATGGAGGATGGACAAAACCCCCAGTTAAAAACGTACCACAGGATTGCGGCTTATACCACTTTTGCTTCCTTTGCTACAGCGATGATCGTTATTAAACTAAAATAAAATTGATCACATGAAACAGTCTTTTTCTTTTGCACTTCTTTTTGGTTTAAGTGTATTCGCTTTTGCAGCCAATCATTTTGACACTAAAACTGCCAGGGCAGATAAATCAAAATCATTTATCAGTTATCACATGGTTCATCCGCTGCATAGTTGGGATGGCATAAATAAAGATTTTGATGGCATCATACAATATGATGATAAAACAAATTCTATTATTAAAGTCGCGATTGTTGCGAAAGTATCGGGATTTGACAGCAAAAGTTCGAACAGAGATTCTCATATGATGGAGGTGACGGAGGCTATCAAATATCCCACTGTAACTTTCGTGAGTTCATCAGTAAAAGATAATGGAAATAGTGTGGAAGTGACGGGTACTATTACATTTCATGGAGTGAGCAAACAAATAACATTTAACGCAAAAGAAGAATCATCTGCGCAAAGAAAAACTGTTTCCGGAGATTTTATTTTGTTACTGGAAGATTTTAAAATTGAACGACCATCCATGATGATGATGAAAACTGAAAATGAAATGAAAATGAGTTTTTCTGTTGAATTTCCTTTGAATTAACTATTCAAAATTCTTTTCAGCGATCCATGCGGCTAATTCCTGCTTCAATGCTTCGCCTATTTTTTTTCTTCCTTCAGCACTTGTTAATAATGCACGGCTTGCAGCATTATCACCAATTTCTAATAATACGCGATAAGGTGCTGTATTTATATTTTCATCCAGACTGTAAAAACTTAATTTGTTGGTAACCTTGCAACGATAATCATTTCTTCCTGTGGTGCTGTCTAATAAAACACCACGATTCTCCAGATCAGTTGCAGCAGCAATGGCTTTAATTAAACGGCAGGCTAAAATTCTGTTTTCATTTTCATTGTTATCGCCGTAATGAATATAGCCCCACACTGCATTGCGTTTGGTGCCGCCATTATTATGCACTGCAATAAATACCTGAGGATGTTTTTTATTGGCTTCCTGCAATTCATATGCGTATCCTGAAATCTTGCCGTCAATAATTGCAGAAGTATGTTCAATAACAGTATTGCTGCCCATATTATTATGATGCACATTTTCATTGCCGATACTCCAAACTTTATATTCTTTGAAATGAGGTTTCATTTGCATAGCTGCTTCAACAATGGCATTGCATGTTTCTGCTTCGCTGAAGTCTTTGCCGGTGTCGGTTTGATGAGAAGGCTGCCAAACAATAATTACTTTTCTTCTTTTTATTCCATCATCACCAAAGGATTGATGAAAGAAAAAAATAAGTAATGATATGAGTAAGACTGATTTTTTCATTTATGCTTCTTGTAAAAAAGGATATTTATAATCTGTCGGCGGATTAAATGTTTCTTTAATAGTTCTTGCACTTAACCACCTGTATAAATTTAAAATGCTTCCTGCTTTATCATTCGTTCCGCTGGAACGTGCGCCACCAAAGGGCTGCTGTCCAACCACTGCACCTGTTGGTTTATCGTTGATATAAAAATTACCTGCAGCATTACTTAATTTATGCGTAGCTAATTCAACTGCATTTCTGTCTTGTGCAATGATGGCTCCGGTTAATGCATAAGGGGATGTTTTATCAACCAACTCCAATGCTCTTTCAAAACCATTGGCAGGGTACACATAAATAGTAAGCACCGGTCCGAATATTTCTTCGCAAAGCGTAACATAGTTAGAAGCTTTTGCTTCGATGATCGTTGGCTGAATAAAATAACCTTCTTTCTTATCGCATTTGCCACCCACTAATATTTCGGCTTTGGGATCTTTCTTTGCATTATCGATATAAGTTTTGATGTTGTTGAAACTTTTTTCATCGATCACTGCATTCACAAAATTGGAAAAATCTTCAACTGTTCCAACCTTGAAACTTTTAACACCTGCAATTAATTTTTTCTTGACTTCATCTGCAATATTTGATGGAATATATGCTCTCGATGCAGCAGAGCATTTTTGTCCCTGATATTCAAATGCACCGCGTAACAATGCAGTAACCACCACATCAGGATCTGCAGATTTGTGTGCGATCACAAAATCTTTTCCGCCTGTTTCACCAACAATTCTCGGATAAGATTTATACATGCCCATGTTCTTCCCGATCGTCTCCCACATATTATTGAACACGGTGGTTGATCCTGTGAAATGCACACCGGCAAAGTCTTTGTGATTAAAACAAACTTTTCCGATGGTTGGTCCGTCAACATAAATTAAATTAATAACGCCATCGGGTAATCCTGCTTCTTTTAAAATACGCATGAACATTTGTGCAGAATAAATTTGTGTGTTGGCAGGTTTCCAAACAACCACATTGCCGCATAATGCAGCCGATGTTGGAAGATTACCGCCAATAGCAGTAAAATTGAATGGGGTAACAGCTAAAACAAATCCTTCCAACGGACGATATTCCATTCTGTTATGCATACCTGCTCCACTAATAGGTTGTTGTTTATATATCTCACTCAAGAAATGAACATTGAATCGAAGAAAGTCAATTAATTCGCAAGCAGCATCTATTTCTGCCTGAAAAGCATTCTTACTTTGGCCCAGCATGGTTGTACCGTTCAAATAACTGCGATATTTTGTACTGATCAGATCAGCAGCTTTTAAAAAGATAGCTGCACGGTTCTCCCAACTAACATTATTCCAACTTTCTTTAGCAGCCAAAGCAGCTTCAATGGCTTGATGCACATGTTTTTCTTCACCTGCATGAAAATAACCGAGTATATGTTTTAATTCGTGTGGCGGATGAATAGCAACTTTTTTATTGGTGCGTACTTCTTTATTGCCGATGTACATCGGAATATCAGCTTCAGTGCTTTTTAATTCTGCCAATGTTCTTTTTAGTGTTGCTTTTTCAGCACTTCCGGGTGCATAAGATAAAACGGGTTCATTAACAGGCATTGGGTAAGAAAAATATCCTGAACTCATGGTGTTTTAATTTAGTGTTGCAAGGTAATAAAAGAAATTACGAGTAACAAGTAAACGGAAACCGCAACAATTAGTCATTCTTTTATATCTTGCCTTTCTCTATGCTGTATTTATTCAAATTTTCGTTTATTATTATCCGTTTCGGGCTCAGACTTGTGTTTGTTCGAAAAAAGGCCAAACAGCACGCCATTGCTTATTTGCGGAAGATGGAAGATAAACTTAACGGAAAGTTTGATGAGGCAACTTTCAAGAAAGTAGTGAAAAGTCATAGTGTATTTCTGGCAATTGTGAACGATGCGTTTACTTTATTACATGGCAGAACAACCAATGCCGATGAACAGGAGCGGAGTATCAACTATTTTATCTGCAGTTCAATATTTGATAATTTTTTTGATGAGAAATTATTGGCAGTTGATCAGATCGAGTCCATCACTTTTCAACCCAAACAGTTCACCCCTTCTTCCTTCGATGAAAAAGCTTTCCTCCGGGCGCATCTTTTTTTATTAGACGGGATGAAGGATACAAAAGATTATTTTGTTGTGTTGCGGAAAGAATTTGATGCACAGTCAGCTTCCATGAAGCAATTTGACAAAGCCATCAGTAATCAAGAAATTCAGGATATCACTTTTGAAAAAGGAGGGAATGCAGTTTTAATGTGTCGTTATTATTTGGATGTGCAACCCACCAAAGAAGAAGAAGAATGCTGGTACCAATTAGGAACAATGATACAGTTGTCAAATGACCTTTTTGATATTTATAAAGACCTTCAACATAATAACCAAACCCTTGCCGTGCGCTATACTGATGCATTTGCAATGGAACAACTCTATTTAAAACAGGTGAATGCAATGAAGAATAATATCGAAACATTGCCATATCCCGGAAAATGTAAACGCACGTTCAGCATTTCAATGGCAGCAACATACGCATTGGGACTGATGGGAATTGATCAGTTAAAAAGATTGCAGGGCAATGAAACGCAGCTTCCTTCTTTAAGATCATTACCACGAGAAGCATTGATCATCGATATGGAAAAACCAGTCAATATCTGGCGTTGGATAAAATTTGTATATCATTTCGGGAAGTTATCGCACTCATCGCAACAAGTTTCTTAGCTTTGACAAATTGAATTATGGCAATTGTACTTTTTGATAATAAGATTCGTGAACAATTATTTCCGCTCACATTAACCAAAGCAGTTGCTGATCTTCGTTGTGGTATCCTCACTTTTAAAGAACGTTGGGAATTAAAGTCAAAACAACAAGTTTTTATTTCTTCAGCAGCATACCTGCAGCCTTTATATCCTGCAATAAATGATACCGATATTATTTGGGTAGATGCGTCTTTATTGCCTGATGATGTGTTGACAGATAAAATTCTCTCACTGCAAAAAGGAGAGGCTTTAATTGATGATAAAGGGTTGATCGCAGGAAGAGTTGATGGTTTCATTCATTCTTTTTCAAAGGATGATTCATTATCGTTATTCAAAGAGATTTTTGAAATACAAGATGCAAAAAGGTTGGAATATACTTTTCAGATATTTCAATGGAATGATTGCATGATACGTGAAGATTTTGATTTAATTACAAATGGGAGAGAATCGCAACCTATTTCGCATACCAATCAGATCATTCGACAAGCTGATATTTTTATTGAGGAAGGCGCATCTATAGAGTATGCAACGCTGAATTCAACAAACGGACCGATCTATATAGGCAAAGATGCACAGATTTGGGAAGGCGCTGCGATCCGCGGCCCGTTTGCATTAGGCGAGAATGCATTATTGAAAATGGGAACGAAGATATATGGTGCAACGAGTATTGGTCCTAATTGCGCAGTGGGTGGTGAAATAAAAAATGTGGTGATGATCGGTCACAGCAATAAAGCGCATGAAGGTTATTTGGGCGATAGTGTAATTGGTGAGTGGTGCAACTTAGGTGCAGGTACAAGCAACAGCAATGTAAAGAATACCGGCGGCGATGTAAAGTTGTGGAATCATTATACAAAAGAATATATGATTGCAGGGCAAAAATGCGGCGTGATCATGGGGGATTATTCAAGAGTGGCGATAAATTCATGCATCAATACAGGTTCAGTGATCGGTGTGAGTGCGAATGTTTATGGGGCAGGATTGTTGCCGAAGCTGATCGATAATTTTACTTGGGGATTGGATAAACGATATGTGTTGGAGAAAGCGTATGACGATATTAATAACTGGAAAAAGATGAAGCATAAAGAAATTAGCGAAGCTGAAAAATCTGTCTTGCAATATATTTATAGTAACGGTTAAAAAAGATGAAATATTTGCTGTCGTTGAAGAGTGCGACGCAAGGAACGATCAATAGAAATTCAAAAGTTCGATCAATAAAAAAATACAATCATGAGAAAACAAATTGCAGCAGCCAACTGGAAAATGAATTTAACCTTACAAAAAGGGGAAGAATTATTTGATGACATCATTGCATTACCGCATGAATTAAAAGCAGATCAGCAAGCGATCTTCGCTGTTCCTTTTCCTTATTTGGCAATGGCGCAACAAAAAGTACACGGCAGGAAAAATGTTTTTATTGCTGCACAAAATTGTTATAATAAAAAAAGTGGCGCTTATACAGGTGAAACAAGTGTTGAAATGCTTCAATCATTGGGCATCAGCTATGTAGTGTTGGGACATAGTGAACGCAGAGAATATTTCAATGAAAGCAATCAGTTCTTAGCTGAGAAAGTAAATATTTGTTTGGAAAATAATATACATCCGATATTTTGTTGCGGTGAAGCATTGAGTGTTAGGGAGGCAAACGGGCAAAATGATTTTGTTGCCAAACAATTGGAGGAATCATTGTTTCATTTATCTGCCGAACAAATTCAAAAAGTAGTGATCGCGTACGAACCCATTTGGGCGATCGGAACCGGAAAAACCGCTACAAGTGAACAGGCACAAGAGATCCATAAGTTTATTCGCAGTCAGTTTGCTGCAAAATACGGCGTTGCTGTTGCTGAAAATATTTCTATTTTGTATGGCGGAAGTGTGAAAGGAAGCAATGCCAAAGAATTATTCTCACAGCCTGATGTAGATGGTGGATTGGTGGGCGGAGCATCATTGGTTGCTTCGGAATTTGTGGCCATCATTAATGCATTAAAATAATGGCTCCGATCAAAAGAAGCATAGAATTACAACCGTTATCGAGACAACATCATAACGGTTTGTTTTTTTGTTTGCTCCTGGAAAAAGGAGTGAAGAAGCAAGCTGACAAAATTCTAATGCGAGATTTCTGTCAATACTTTTGGGAGAAAGACCTACAACATCATTTTGAACTGGAAGAAAAACATCTTACAACATTTTCTTTTTATGAAGAATTAAGGGAAGGAATTAGTCGAATGATGGAAGAACATGTATTTATCAGAAAATTCTTTACTAACCCTGATATTTTAAATGAATATTCCATCTTTGACCAATTGCAACAGTCGGTTGACAAACATATTCGTTTTGAAGAAAGAGAATTGTTTCCACTGATTCAGCAAATAATTAACCAGCAAGAAATGCAAATGCTTGGTCTTGCATTTGAAAACGAAACGAACAATAATTGCGCGTCATATCCCATTAAATTTTGGGAATGATCATATTTGAATAGTTAATTCTGCAGGAACGTATTCATCTAATTTATCAAGATGCAAAATGGTTGAGGTATTGTCTTCATTAGGATGATACATGGGCACAAATCTTGCCCCATAAACAAAATCTTCGTAGGAATAAGAAGATCGAGAAATAACAGTGTTGGAGAAGCTTTCGTCAAAGCCCTGAACAAAGACCAGTACTTCGATCTGCGCATTTTTAATATCCTCTTTAGTTAACCCGAACAAAGGGCTTTCTTCATTGATCGTGTGCACCAATGTCCAGTTTGATGTGAGTGTTATTGCTTTTGAAATATCGAGGGGTGCATTAAAAAATTTTGTTTTCAATACACCTTCATCCATCACCCGCATAGCAACTGTTAATTTTACTTCAACATTCGTTAAGTAGTTTTTGGTATAAGGAACCAACCGAAACATTAAAGCAGTTCCATCACGAAAAGGAACGTACAATGCATTTTTGCTGTAGCGGATATAAGCTCTGGGTCTTGCAAAACGTCCATACATTAAACCGGTAGCCAATGCGAATGTCAACAGACCTGTCAATGCTTCCAATGCTGCAGTAAAACTTGTTGCAAAACCGATAGGGCTGATTCTTCCGTAACCTACAGTTGTAAAGGTTTGAGCACTGAAAAAAAATGCTTCACCAAATTTTTCTGCATTATTTGAAGCGATCATTCCGTTCAAATGTTCAATACCAATTAATAGATAAATATTTGCAAAAACAAGATTGATTGAAATAAAAAATATAACAATCACCAATAAAAACTTCCACCTTGGCATGGACAATAAAGCATGATAAATATTCAAACGTTCAAAAAACCGCATGCCCTTTACCTGTACGTTTGGATTACCGTTGTTATTGAAAAATCGCCCACCACTTAAAGCACTGTTGGTGCTTAAGCCGGTTTCATTTTCAATTTTTGCCTTGCGGTTAAACTTTTTAAGTATTGCCATTTGTTGAATGTATAGTTTCAAAAATACAGTAATTACAATATCGTACTTTAGCGAATCAAAAAAATTAATGTCATTCGATAAACTTTTACAGCAAAGCCTTATTTGGCGGGGCTTTTATTTTGCAACTTCTTTGTTGCTCAATATTGTTTTGTCCAGATTTCTACAAGCTGAAGGAAGTGGCTTTGTTTATTATCTGGCTAATTTCTTTTCATTGATTTTGCTGATCGCAAGTGTAAGCATGGAAAGTGGATTTACTTATTTCGCATCCGGCAAAATTATCCACTCTGATAAGTTAGCCGTATTTGGGATTATATGGATCTTACTGATCTCCATTGTACTGATTCTTTTTTTTCGCTTCTGGTTCAATCACTTCGAAAATAATTCATCGATTGACCAATTTTCATATTGTCAATATGCCATTTTTTTCATTGCGGGGGTTTTACTGAATAATTTTTATACAGCCTTATTTCAAGCGGAACAAAATTTTTTCCTGCCTAATTTTTTATTGGGATCGATGAATATGATTTTTATCATCATTTTGGTGTTAGAAAAATGGAATGGTTATTCCATTCATACATTGACTGATTCTTTTTTTTACTTCATTTTGATCAACGGAATTGTAATAGCCATCTCATATTTCATCAAAAATAAAATACTATTATCCTTCAGTTGGATGGGTTACAAAGAATTTAAAATGCTGTTTCAATATTCCCTCTTAGCATTATTTACAAATGTTGTTTTTTTTCTTGTTTATCGTATCGATTTTTGGTTTGTGAAATACAATTGTTCTGCTGCTGATTTGGGTAATTATATTCAGGCATCCAAGATCGGTCAATTGATCTTGGTAATCCCTCAAGTACTTGCCAGTGCTGTGTTTCCTCAAATTGCCAGCGGAAAATTACAAGCGGATGTAAGTAGTGTGATAATAAAATTATTCAGAATATTTATTCAGTTTTTCAGCGTGCTTTTCATTTTTGTTTTTTTGACCGGACATTGGCTGTTCATTTTCGTTTTTGGACAAAGTTTTGATAAAATGCAACAGCCTTTACTGATATTACTTCCCGGCATCTTATGTTTGTCGGCACTTAGTTTGTTATCAGCTTATTTCGGAGGCAAAGGAGATTTAAAAGTGAACATGAAAGGAGCAGTGTATGGTTTGATGGTAGTTGTAGCCGGGAATGTATTATTATTGAAATATTATACTATCGAAATTGCTGCTATTGTAAGTTCCGCAGGATATATTGTTAATTTTGCTTATTCCTATCGTAACTTTGCAAAAATTGGTGAATTAAAGCCTGATGAATTCCGAAAATGGACGATCAGTGATTGGCTTTGGTTGAAACGAATGTTATTTAATAAATGATTTTTTGATGCAGATCCTCTGGTTAGCAAGTTGGTATCCTAACCCATATGAGCCTACAAACGGCGACTTTGTTGAACGTCATGCTATAGCTGTATCAAAGATCATTCCGCTTGATTTGATACATGTTGTGCAAACAGGAAAAAATAAAAGAACCAAAGACGGGTATGTTCATGCAAAAGAAGGAAACCTTCGGGAATTAGTATATAGTTTCCCATTTAAAAAATGGGGACGGTTCTTTGGTTGGCTCGATAAGATACGCTATAATTTAAAATATATTTTTTATTACAGGTCTGTTTTGAATAAATATTCACGTCAATACGGGAAACCTGATCTTATTCATGTACATGTTCCCATGAAAGCCGGTATCATGGCTTTAGAATTTGCTGACTATTGGCAGGTTCCTTTCATTGTTACAGAGCATTCTTCTATGTATGATCCTGCTGCTGCAGATACTTTTTCAAAAAGAAGTATGTTTTTTAAAAATAACACAAAGAAAATATTTAAGAAAGCCGCTGCAGTTACCAACGTTTCTGCTGCTATTGGAAAAAGAGTGGATGATCTCTTCGATTTAAAACAAACAGAAGTGATACATAATGTGGTTGATACATCCTATTTTTTTTATAAAAGAAAAACAGAAAGCGATATTTTTAAATGGCTGCATGTATCGTCCTTGTTTCCATTAAAGAATGCTGAAGGAATTATTAAAGCATTAAAATTATTGACAAAAGAAAGGCAGGATTGGGAATTGACATTTGCAGGTGCTGCCGATCAACAATTGGTAGATTCGGTTTATGAATCAGGATTATCTCATAAAGTAAAATTCGTTGGTGAACTGTCGCACAAGGATGTAGCAAAACAAATGCAGATTTCTTCTGCATTGGTCATGTTCAGCAAACATGAAAATTTTCCCTGTGTAATCATTGAAGCTTTATGTTGCGGGTTACCCGTAGTATCTTCTGCTGTAGGAGGAGTGCCCGAAGCAGTAAATACAAGCAATGGATTGTTGGTTGAAAGTGAAAATATTCTGGCATTAAAGAATGCATTTGTAAAAATGATGGATAATTATCAGCAATATGATCAGCAACAGATAGCAAATGATGCAGCATTAAGATATTCAGAAGAAGTGATCGGTAATCAATTTTTCGACTTATACAGAACCGTTCTCAACAATAAACGATCTTCCGATTAACAATTCCCTCACAATATTGATGAATTTGACGAATTGCAGAATTTTCCCCACAGCCGCAACAATACGCTATTAATGAGTTTCAGACTTATATCTTTGCAGCCGTTATGAAGAATATCAGGAATTTTTGCATCATTGCACATATTGACCATGGTAAGAGCACCCTGGCAGATCGTCTATTGGAACATACACATACTATTGGTGTACGTGATATGATGAATCAGGTGCTGGATGATATGGATCTCGAACGTGAAAAAGGGATCACTATTAAAAGTCACGCCATACAAATCAACTTCCCTTTCAAAGGCGAAGAATATATTTTGAATCTTATTGATACGCCCGGTCACGTTGATTTCAGTTATGAAGTAAGCCGTGCACTCGCTGCCTGTGAAGGTGCTTTGTTATTGGTAGATGCTTCACAGGGAATTCAAGCACAGACCATCAGTAATTTGTATTTAGCGATCGATAATGATCTGGAGATTATTCCGGTCATCAATAAGATCGATATGGATGGTGCCAAAATACCTGAAGTAACGGATCAGATCGTTGATCTCATCGGCTGCAAAGCAGAAGATATTTTATTGGCCAGCGGCAAAAGCGGAATCGGTATTGATGAGATTTTAGAAGCGATCGTTAATCGTATTCCTGCGCCGCAAGGAAGTTACGATGCACCTTTGCAGGCATTGATATTTGATAGTGTTTTCAATAGCTTTCGTGGCATCATCGTTTATTACAGAATATTAAATGGTATTTTAAAGAAAGGAGATAAGATTCGTTTTGTTGCATCAGGACAAGATTATTTTGCAGATGAAGTAGGGGTATTAAAATTAACAATGACGCCTAAAGATGAAGTGAAAGCTGGTGACGTGGGTTATATCATCACCGGAATTAAAGTAGCGAAGGAAGTGAAAGTAGGAGATACCATCACATTGGCAAATAATCCCGGCAAAATGATCCATGGTTTCGAAGAAGTAAAACCAATGGTATTTGCAGGGATTTATCCGGTGAACACGGATGATTTTGAAGAGCTGCGTGATTGTATGGATAAGCTGCAATTGAATGATGCATCACTCACTTTCGAATTGGAAACTTCACAAGCATTGGGTTTTGGTTTCCGTTGCGGATTCTTGGGATTGTTGCACATGGAAATTATCCAAGAACGTTTGGAAAGAGAGTTCAATCAAACAGTAATTACAACAGTTCCCAATGTGGGATTCTATGCATACACTTCAAAAGGAGATAAGTTGTCAGTAAACAATCCTTCTGAAATGCCCGACCCCACTAAGTTAGATCGGATCGAAGAGCCTTTTATCCGTGCACAGATAATTTCAATGCCCGATTATATCGGCAATATCATGACCTTATGTTTGGGCAAACGCGGCATACTGATCAATCAAAGTTATTTAACACCAACACGTGTTGAATTAACTTTTGAAATGCCGTTAACTGAAATTGTGTTTGATTTTTATGATAAATTGAAAAGCCAAACCCGCGGATATGCATCTTTTGATTATGCGCCTATCGGTTATCGTGAAGCCGATATTGTGAAGATGGATATTTTATTGAACAATGAAAAAGTGGATGCATTAAGTGCATTGATACATCGCAGCCGTGCACAGGAGTTTGGCAGAAAATTGTGTGAAAAATTAAAAGAACTGTTGACCAAACAACAATTTCAAATCGCTATTCAGGCTGCCATCGGCGCAAAAGTGATTGCACGCGAAAATATATCGGCGATGCGTAAAGACGTAACTGCAAAATGTTATGGTGGCGATATCAGTCGTAAAAGAAAATTATTAGAAAAACAAAAAGAAGGTAAGAAGCGCATGAAACAAATCGGTAACGTAGAAGTGCCACAGGAAGCTTTCTTAGCTGTTTTGAAATTGGATTAATTAAAAGTTACTATTGATTATCTTTTGTAACTTTTTCCATATTCTTTTTAGATTGCTCTAATAATTTCTTCTCGTTAATCTTTCCTTTATCATCCAATAATGGAGCAGGGAATGTACTTTGCTTATCGTCAAAGATCACGTTGGCAAAGGGATTGCTTAAAAATTTCCAAACGCCGTTGATCCACCGGAAACCTTCGTAATCACCATACGGAATTAAACTGTATTTATTATTTGCATCATCACCTTCGCTGGTAAGGTGATCGAAAATAATGGCATCATACCTCGGATCATAATTCATTCGCACACCGGCGTCTTTTTTATATTCTAAGCAGAAACGATAGACAGGTTGTTTCGGTTTCGTTGGATCATTGATCGGGTAACTGAAAAATTTTCCGCCGAATTGGGGATTGCCAGCTGCATCAAAAGTTAACACTTCGATCCATTTTTTATTGCTGCGTTCATCATTCTCGTCACTGCCGAGCAATGTGTAATATTTTTTATTGTTGAATGTTTTTAAAATGATCTTGTAGTAAATGGCACCGATCCAATGGTGGGTGTCACGCACTGAATCGTTGGGGTAAGAAGTGAACTCGGAAATATCAAACAATGGCAAAAGCTTCAATGATCCATCAACAGTCCGCATTTGAATAGCACCACGCTGATGATAGTAAGAAAAATCTTTCATCACCTGCCAGGTAAAGATCTTAAAACTGCTGTCAGGGGCCATTAATTTAGAAATAGGGAGAGAATCGAAATTATACCAGAAAGAATTATTTATTACTAAGGCTCTCACAAATCCGCGTGTAAAAAAACTGTCTGCCCGAAAACGGTCAATCCATTCATCTGCAGTCACAATGTCTGCTGCAAAATGCTTAATAGAGTCCTCTATTTGCTGCAGGCGTTTCATGTTGGGTTCTGAAATGCTTTGCGCATTAGATGACAAACACAAAAACACTAAAATGACAAATGAAAGTTTTTTCATACAATTTTATTGCAACTAAGTTACAATGCAGATGAATGAAAAAGCAATAAAGCTGAAATTAAAAATGATTTTAGGTTTTTGTTAAAGCTGTAGCAAAAGAAAGAAGATCATTGACCCTAAGGTCAATCAAATGATGTGGATCAGGTGTATCAGGATTAGTTGTAGCAGCGAAAACGCTTGCCACTCCTGCATTTCTGGCAAACTGCATGTCGCTTAATTTATTGCCGATCATCAGGGTCTTTGAAAAATTTATTTGTGGAAAATCATGCTTAGCCTGCAATGCCATACCATGATTCGGTTTTCGATTGGGAGAGCTGTCTTCGAGATCAGGGCAAAAATAAATTTCATCAATTCTGCCGCCGGCTAATTTAATTTCATTCAACATAGTTTGATGAATGATACTTAATTCTTCTGTTGTTAATATCCCTTTACCGATACATTTTTGATTGGTTATGATAACAATTACTCCAAATAACGGGTTCAATATTTTTAAGGCTTCTTTTACACCGGGCATGAAAATAAATTCTTCCCAATGCAGAACATACTCATTCTTTTTTTCATAATTGATAACACCATCCCGATCTAAGAATAATGTCCAACTTTTGTCGATATTTTTCAGATCAATCATAATAATTCTTTTTGGGCCCTACTGTAATCTTCAGGAATGCCGATATCAATAAAATATTCATCCTGCACAGAACCGAACATTCTTCGACCGGCAAAATATTTTTCTAAATAATCTTTTTCAAAAGAAAATTTGTTTGAGAGTTCTTTTTCGAGAAATGAGTTCACATTCAAAGCGTATAAACCACCATTGATTAATCCTTTTTTATAGAACTGTTTTTCTTTAAATGATGCGACTGAATCATTTTCATTTAATTCAACAACACCATATCGATTGAAATCATTCATAGGCTTTAAGGAAAGAGTGCATTCTGCTTTTTGTTCTTGATGTATTGCATAAAGCTTACCCAGATTGACTTTGAATAATGTGTCACCATTTGTTGCAATTACATTTTCAGTTGTTGCTTTATAAGATGCTAATTGAATGGCGCCACCTGTTCCCAATGGTTCTTCTTCAATAACAAATTGAAAATTTGCAGAAGAATATTGGCGATTGATAAAATCAATAATCGCTTCACTTTTATATCCCAAGGATAAAATAAATGTATCAATTCCTTGTTCCTGTAAATGTTCGATCACATATGCAATAAAAGGTTTTCCGTTCACCGGTGCCATGCATTTAGGAAGGTCAGGAACGGTGCTGCGTAATCTGGTGCCAAGTCCGCCGGCAAGAATTATGGCTTCATTGATAGCCATTATCCGAAGACTTTTTCTTCAACTAATTGACAAATAATATGCCCTAATAAAATATGGCTTTCCTGAATTCTCGGAGTATCGTTTGATGGAACATCGAATAAATAATCACTAACTTCTTTCATCTTACCGCCGCCAGCACCTGTAAAACCAATAGTGATAATCCTTTTTTCTTTTGCCGTTTCAAATGCCTGTACAATATTTTTTGAGTTACCCGACGTGCTTAATCCAATTAAAACATCACCTTTTACACCAATGCCTTCAACCAATCTCGCATAAATAACATCATAACTATAATCATTTGCAACTGCTGTTAGATAGGACGTATTACAGTGCAAAGCCTCTGCTGGCAAAGCTTTTCGGTCTTTGTAAAATCTACCGCTGAATTCTGCTGCCAGATGTTGTGCATCTGCAGCGCTGCCTCCATTACCGCAAAACAAAACTTTATTACCGTTTTGGAATGTTTTGCTGATCACATCAACCACATTAGTCAATCTTTGCAGCATTTCATCATCATTCAAAATTTGTTTTTTTGTTTCAATCGATGCTGCAATTATTTTTTTTATCTGTTCACTCATAATTTTTAATTACTAATTCTTAATTTATAATTATAATGTTGTCCATGTTGTTAAACCATGTTGTGTAAATTGGTATGGTCTTATAATACCGCCAAAAGTATTCAATGTATCGATTACTTTGTATCGGGTATTATTCGGGCAATAAAAGGTCATAAAACCACCACCACCAGCACCACTTATTTTTCCGCCGGTTGCACCTGCTTTTTTTGCTGAGGTGTACATTTCTTCAATCAAACTGTTAGAAATATTGTGTGCCATTTTTCTTTTCTGCTCAAAACCATAATCCAAAATTTCACCTATTTCATGCAAACGTCCTTTCAATAAAGCTTCTTTCATCATTCGTGATTGTTCTTTTAAGTGATGCATGGCTTCAATACTTTTTGCATCCTTTTCGGTTACATTTTTTTGTTGCTCTTTAATGATAGTCGCACTTTCCCTGCTGCTTGAAGTATAATACAATACAAGATTATTTTCAAGCTCATTCAAATATTCCTGACGAATACGCAAAGGGTTTACAATTACTTTATCACCATCATAAAACTCCATAAAGTTAACGCCGCCAAAGGTTGCAGCGTATTGATCCTGTTTGCCACCGGCTAATCCCAGATCATTTCTTTCAATATCATACGCATAATGCGCAATATCATAATCACCCAATGGAAGTTTCAGCATTTCAACAAAGGCACCTATTATAGCAACAACCAAAGTTGAAGATGTTCCTAATCCGCTTCCTGCCGGTGCATCCACAAAAGTGGATAAACGAAAATTAGTTAAAGGCAATCCATAATCTTTTTGAATGCGGTTGTAAACACCTTTCACCAAATCTAAAGTTCCATCAATCGGTAATTGATTCATCCATTCAAAACGTTGTTCTTCTTTTCTGTCCAATGCCTGAATAATAATTCCATTTTCTTCAATAGGTTCAATGGATGCAGCAGCAAATAATGAAATGGTTGCATTTAAAATGGCGCCGCCAAACTCATCACTGT